>Ga0070698_100000957_pt1 | contig 31599 bp, 28 predicted proteins | sample KBSK1502metaG_FD_65477 | JGI IMG/M metagenome (GOLD analysis project Ga0070698, IMG submission 65477) | Corn, switchgrass and miscanthus rhizosphere microbial communities from Kellogg Biological Station, Michigan, USA - KBS K1-50-2 metaG | ecosystem: Host-associated > Plants > Roots >... | reverse complement strand
TTTGATTTCGCGGCTCAATAGCCCGGCCTGCACGTGCCCCTGCCAACGCTTCGCCACGCCCTTGCGGGTCATCGACGCATGACTCGGGGCCGCCGTGGGTCGCTAGCCCTTCGGCGTAGAGCTCTCCCATCTCCTCCTCCATGCCGGTTTATCCCGGCGCTTTCCCAAGATCAACTTATCCTGGAAACTCGGGCTAGGGCGGCGCTGTCGGGCAACCGGCTACCGGTGGCGCGCGTAGAGCCAGAGCCGGGACGAGCCGCCCGGCGACCTCCACTGCCCGGCCAGCCGGAAGCCCGGCACGACGTAGCCGGCCGGGCCGGGCCAGGGGCCGCCGATCTCGGCCACCCAGATGCGGTCGGCGCCGCGCTCGCGCCGGTGCAGGACGGCCGGCGAGACCGCCACACCGTAGAGCCGGCCGGCCGCGGCGCCCGGCTCGGCGAGCGCGAGGTCGCGCAGCTTCCCGAACCCGGCTGGGTAGGCGAGGTTCAGCGGCGGGAGGGAGCTGCCGGGGTAGACGACCGCGTCGCCGGGACGTTCGTGCCCGGCCAGGAACTGCGAGGCCGCCTGCATGGCGGCTGGTCCGGTCGCGCCGCCGGGGACGCGCACCGCCCACTGCCCCAGCGGCCCGGTCACCGAGAGCGCCACCAGCAGGCCCAGCGCCGCGACGGCGACCGGGGCGCGCAGCGCGGCCAGCGCGGCGCCGACCAGGAGCGCGGTCGCGGGCAGGCAGAACATGACGTACCGGGCGCTGTAGACGGGGTGGAGGAACGACACCGCCCACAGCAGGGCGGGCGGCACGACGAGCCAGGGCAGTGCCAGCCAGAGCAGTGCCAGCCAGGCCAGCCGGCGCGGCCCGCGGGTTGCCCCGGCCGTGGCCAGCAGGGCCATGACCACGGCGGACAGCACCGAGCCGCCCGCCAGGAACGCGAGCAGGTAGCGGACGTCGTACCAGCCGGGTTCCTTGATCCACGCGACCGAGCCGCGCTGCAGCCAGATCATGACCGCCACCGGTGCCGACGCCGTCGCGGCCGCCGCCACCGTGGGCAGCCAGCCCCGGACCACCACCCGGACGGACCGGCCGCCGGCGTCGAGCGAGCCGTCCCGCCGGCGCCAGGCGAGCAGCGTGATCGCGCGCGCCGGGACGATGAGCAGCCCGAGCACCTGCAGGTAGCCGACGAGGACGAGCGCCAGGCCGTAGCCGGCGAAACGCGCTGGCCGCGGGTCGTCGGTCACCCGCAGCAGCAGGTAGCTCGCCAGCACCACCGCGGCGGTGACCATGGCGTACGGCCGGGCGTCGTGCCCCTGCTGGGTGACCGCCGGGAGGGCCGCGAAGACCAGCCCGGAATACAGCGCCGCCCGGCGAGACCGCAGGCGCCGGGCGATCGCGCTCACGCCCAGCGCGGCGGCGGTCATCGCCAGCGCGGACGGCAGCCTGGTCGCGGCCTCACCGGTGCCCGCCACCCGCGCCACCGGCCAGAGCAGCAGGTAGTACAGGCCGTGCACGGCGTCGATGTGGCCGAGCAGCCAGACCAGCTGCGGCAGCGAGCGCGAGACCGCGGAGACCGTGTCCACCTCGTCGCCCCAGTACGAGGGGGTCCGGATTCCCCACAGCATCACGCCGAGCGTCACCGTGGCCGGGATCGCCAGCGCCCAGTCCACCGGGAGCCGGCGGGTCGCCGTGGGTGCTGTCCGGGGGCCCCGCGCCGCCGCGTCCGCGGTCGCGTTCAGGGCACGCACAGGAGAACTCCTCACCGTGGGGGACCGTCGTCCGGGCGCAGGACGGCCAGGGTTACTGGCGAAGCCGCTGGTCAGCGGCGGTTAGCCGATGTCGCCGGGCGACCCGGCTGCTTACTTGGGGGTGCCGAAGTACTGGTAGAGCGGGCCGCCGAAGGTGCTGGACGGCACCTTGCGGAAGCCGGCCGGGATCGTGATCGTCGCCAGCGCGACGTTGCCCGGGGTGGGTGACAGCAGGCTGATGTCCTGGCGGACGACGCCGTACAGCGGGACGAAGCCGACCGCCGTGTGGCTCCGGTTGATCCAGGTCACCCGCAGCGGCATGTACGTGGACGCGTCCACGTAGAGGGTCGCGTCGACGTACAGCGCGTTGCGGCCGAACCAGCTCGGCCGCCGCTCCCCACCGGTGAGCTCGATGGCCCGGTGCCCCTCGACCTGGCCGTGCCCGGCGATCTTGAACGTCCCGCAGGCCAGCGCCTGCCGGACGTACACGGTCCAGTCCACCGGCCCGGTGCCGTACTGGAGCAGGTCCAGCGTGTTCGAGCAGCCGTTCAGGGCCGTGCCCGGCAGGATGGGCGGTGTCGGGTACCAGCGCCGGTGCCGGAAGTCGACCTCGACGTTGACCCGGTGCTTGCCGATCACCGCGGTGCCGGCCGCCCAGCTCTCCTGGCCCTCGGCCCAAGGCGCTCCCGCCATTCCGACGTATCCGGACTGGACGCTGCGCGACTCGCCGTGGTAGCTCCACTGCGTGATCGGCGGGAAGGCCGGGTCGAAGGTCGTCCGGGTCAGCACGACCATGTCGCTGGCGCTCAGCGCGCCGGCGACCCGGCCGAGCACATACGCGACCGTGTGCACGCCGGTCCCGCCGTCTCCGGTACGGGCCGGCGCCAGGCCGGCCCCGGTGACGGCGACCAGCACGGCCGTCGCCACCGCCGCGGAACCGGCCGCGATCGCCGCGGCCGCCCGGCGGCGCCGGCGCCGGCGGTGGGCGGCCACCGCCCGCTCGGCCAGCCCCCGCGGCGCCTGCACCTGATCGGTCAGCCGCTCCATCCCGCTACGCAGCAGGTCTTCCACGTCGATGTTCATGATCGGCTGCTCCCCAGCGTGACCGCCATGTCGTGCAGGTACGCCCCCGCGCCCGGCAGGGGACCGGGGTCTGGCGGCGGCCCAGTGTCGGGCCAGGCGCCGGCGAGCTCGCGGAGCCGGCGCAAGCCGCGCGAAGCCATCGACTTGACGGTGTTCTCCGGCCAGCCGAGCTCGGCGGCGGTCTCCGGACCGCTCAGCTGCTCCCAGTAGCGCAGCACCAGCACCACCCGCTGGCGCGGCGGCAGCTGCAGCAGCAGCCGCACCAGCGCGTCCCGGAGGTCGACCTGCGCGGTCGGATCGGCCTGCACGAGCAGGTCAGCCGCCAGGACCGGCATCTTGCGCCGCCACCTGCCCTGCCGCCGGAAGCCGTCGGTCGCCAGGTTGCAGAGGGTGCGCCGCACGTACCCCTCGGGGTCGGCGTCGAGCCGGGCGCCGCGCCGGAGCAGCCGCTCGAGAGCCGTCTGCAGCAGATCCTCGCCCGCCTCGACGTTCCCCGCGAGCAGCACGGCGGTCCGCATGAGCGTCTGGCCGCGCTCGGCGAGGAACGCTTCCAGCTTGGTGACCTGCTGATCCTGCGGCACGGGCGGCCTCCCCGGGTTTCGCACTGTCATTTTCCAAGTACGAACGAGCGGGGCTCCCGGGTGCACCGGCCGGGCGTTGGCGGGCGTTAGGACACGGCTAGCGGCCGGAGGCGCCGGTGAGGTGGGCGTTGACCTCGCGCGCCTCGGCGGCGAGCTCGGGGACCTCGGTGACGCTGACGCCGGCCGCGCGGAGGATTTCCGCGCCGCCGCCGGTGGCCAGGAGCGGCGGCTCGCGCCAGGCGTAGACGACCCGGCGCAGGCCGGCCGCGATGATCAGCTCGGCGCACGGCCGCGGCCGGGACGCGCGGGCGCCGCACGGCTCGAGCGAGCTGTACAGCGTGGCCCCGCCCAGCCGCCGGTCGCCGGGCGGCAGCTTGCCGAGCGCTGCCTCCTCCGCGTGGTCGCGGGGATCCGCCTCCCGGGAGAACCCGGTGGCGAGCGGCGTGCCGTCGGCGCCGACGATGACCGCGCCGACAGAGAACGCCGTCCGGGACGGCGGGCTGCGCCGGGACAGGTCGATCGTCTCGCGCAGCCAGTACAGGTCAACAGGGTCGGGGCCGCGAGGCGGCTCGCTGCGGGGCGACGGCGCCTCCGGGTCGTCGGCGCCGAGCCGCTCGATCGTCTCGCGCAGCCAGCGGATGTCCTCGGGCCGCGGGCCGCGGCGCTCGGGTGAACGGGCCGGCCCGGGCACGCGCGCCGCGATCGGGTCGCCGGGCTCCGACGCTGCCGCGCGCCACGGCGCGGCGGCGCGCTCGGGCGCGGCGGCCCGGGGGAACGCCCCGGCGGGTTCCGGCGCGCCGGCGGGGAGGAATACCTCGGGGGCCGGCGGCCGCGGATCCGGGCGGGTCCCCAGCAGGTAGCGCAGCAGGACGACGTCGCCGAGCTGGCGGACCTCGGCGAGCCGCATGCGATTGGCCACGCTGTGCGGGTAGCCGCCGGGAACGGCGAACCGCGGCGCGGCCGGGTCGCCCACGAAGAACGGGGCGACCACCAGGTGCAGCTCGTCGACGAGATCGGCGGCGAGGTATTCCGCCGCGAGCTGGCCGCCGCCCTCGAGCAGGACACGGGCTATGCCCCGTTCGGCTAGATCACAAATAACCAGCACGGGCGACGGCGAGTCACCCGCGTCGATCACCTCAGCCACCCCGGACAGCCGCGCCCGCGCCGCCGCGAGGGCCGGCCGCGCGCAGTAGACGAGCCGGGCGGCGCGGCCGGCCGTGAAGAACCGCGCGGCCGGGTCGAGGTCGCCGCTCGCGGTGATCGTCACCTTCACCGGATCCTCGGGCACGCCGCGGGCCAGCCTGGCCGCCCGGCGCTCGGGCGAGCGGATGACCAGCCGGGGGTCGTCGCGGCGGACGGTGCCCGCGCCGACGAGGATCGCGTCGCAGCTCGCCCGCACCTCGTCCACCCGGTCCAGGTCCGCCTCGCTGGACAGGATCAGCCGGTCCGGGCCGGCGTCGTCGATGTACCCGTCGACCGACATGGCGCAGCTGACCAGCAGGTACGGACGCTCATGCACGGACGGGACTCCAGTGTCGTGACCGGCGGCAACCGGTAGCTACTCCACGGTATCTTCCCGGTCGGGCCGGTGATTTACTTGGCAGCAACGACGGGCGCGACGGCGGTGAGGGCAGATGGTCACGATAACGTCCAGGCAGGCTGCGGATAAGTTCGACACGGCGAACCCCGCGACCGGCGAGGTCATCGCCAGCTTCCCGGTGCACGGCGCGGCCGACGTCGAGGCGGCGGTGGCGCGGGCGCGGGAGGCCGCCGCGTGGTGGGCCGGGCTCGGCTGGAAGGAGCGCCGGCTGCGGCTGCTCGCCTGGAAGTCGTACATCACCAGGTACATCGGCAGGCTCGCCGAGCTGGTGCACTCCGAGACCGGCAAGCCGCTGGCCGACGCCAAGCTCGAGATCCTGCTCGCGATCGTGCACCTCGACTGGGCGGCGAAGAACGCCGCGCGGGTGCTGGGCCCGCGCCGGGTGCGCAGCGGGCTGATCTCGCTCAACCAGGCGGCGGTGCTGGAATACCAGCCGCTCGGCGTGGTGGCTGTGATCGGGCCGTGGAACTACCCGGTCTTCACCCCGATGGGGTCGATCGCGTACGCGCTGGCGGCCGGCAACGCGGTGATCTTCAAGCCGAGCGAGCTCACCCCGGCGGTGGGCGCGTGGCTGGTCAGCGCCATGAACGAGGTCGTCCCCGAGCATCCGGTGCTGCAGCTGGTCACCGGGATGGGCGAGACCGGCGCGGCGCTCGCGCGCAGCGGCGTGAACAAGATCGCGTTTACCGGCTCGGCGGCGACCGCGCGGAAGGTCATGGCCGCGGCGGCCGAGAACCTCACGCCGATGGTGGCCGAGTGCGGCGGCAAGGACGCGATGCTGGTGGACTCCGACGCCGACCTGGACGCCGCGGCCGACGCGGCCGCCTGGGGCGCGATGTCGAACGCCGGCCAGACCTGCGTCGGGATCGAGCGGGTGTACGTCGTCGGCGACGTGTACCACTCGTTCCTGGAGAAGCTGCAGCAGCGGGTGGCGGAGATCCGGCCGGGCGAGGACCGGCAGGCCGACTACGGGCCGATGACCATGGCGTCGCAGATCGACGTCATCGAGGGTCACCTCGCCGACGCGCTGGCCAGGGACGGGCGGCCGGTGGTCGGCGGGCTGGACAGCATCCGGGCGCCGTACGTCTCGCCGGTCATCCTCACCGGGGTGCCGGAGGAGAGCCGGGCGGTGAGTGAGGAGACGTTCGGCCCCACCGTGACGGTGACCAAGGTCGCCGACCTCGCCGAGGGCGTCCGGCTGGCCAACGCCGGGCGGTACGGGCTGGGCTCGGCGGTGTTCAGCAAGAGCCGGAGTCGCGCGATGGACGCCGCGCGGGCGCTGCGCACCGGGATGACCGCCATCAACGCGGTGATCGCGTTCGCGGCCGTGCCGACGCTGCCGTTCGGCGGGGTGGGCGAGTCCGGGTTCGGCCGGATCCACGGGGCGGACGGGCTGCGCGAGTTCGCCCGGGCCAAGGCCATCACCAGGCAGCGGATGAAGCCGCCGGTGAACCTCACCTCGTTCTCCCGCACCGACAAGGACCTGGACAAGATCATGGGCATCGTCACCCTGCTGCACGGGCGGCGGTACAAGTAGGCTCTGCGGGCCGGCGGGCGCCGGCGGGGCCTCAGGAGACCAGTGCCGGGGCCTGCTCGGGGTCGGCGGCGGCGAGCGGCGCCCGGCCCGCGATGAGGTCGGCCGCGCGCTCGGCGATCGCGATCGTGGGCGCGTTGGTGTTGCCGCGCGGCACGGCCGGCATGACCGACGCGTCCACCACCCGCAGCCCGGTCACCCCGCGTACCCGCAGCTCCGGATCGACCACGCTGGTCAGCCTGCTGGCGGCCAGCCGGGAGTCGCCGCCCATGGCGCAGCTGCCGACCGGGTGATAGAGCGTGGCGAGGTCGCGCCGGATGAACTCGCGCAGGTCCGCGTCGGTGCGCACGTCCGGGCCCGGGGCGATCTCGCCCGCGCAGACCTTGGCCATCGGGCCGGCGGCCGCGAACTGCCGCGCCAGCTGCAGCCCGGCGACCAGCGGCTCGATGTCTGAGTCGTCGACGAGGTAGCCAGGGTCGATGGCCGGCTTGTGCCGGGGATCGTCGCTGCGCAGCGTGATCCGGCCGCGGCTGCGCACCGAGACGAGCGTGACCAGCAGCGACAGCGCCCGCCGCGCCGGATCGGTGAGCCCCTGGTTCTCGTAGGGCGACGGTATCGCGTGCCACTGCAGGTCGGGGGCTGGCAGTCCGGGATCCGAACGGCTGAAGCCGCCCGACTCCGCCACGTTCGTGACGAGCGGGCCGTTGTGGGCGAGCTGCCAGCGCAGCAGGTGGCGCGGGCCGGCCTGCTCCCAGGCGTTGCGCACCTTCGGGGTGTGCCACATCGCGGTGACGATCGGGTGGTCGTGCAGGTTGCCCCCGACCCCGGGGCTGTCGGCGACCACGTCGATGCCGAACTCGCGCAGGTGGTCGGCCGGGCCGATGCCGGACAGCATGAGCAGCTGCGGGCTGTTCACCGCGCCGCCGGCCAGCAGGATCTCCCGCTCCGCGCGGGCCGTTGCCTCCGCTCCGCCGCGGCTGTAGTGGACGACCGCGGCGCGGCCGCCTTCGGTCGCGATCCTGGTGACCAGCGCGTCGGTCTGCACGGTGAGGTTGGGCCGGGTCATCGCGGGCCGCAGGTACGCGTCCGCGGTGGAGCAGCGGCGGCCGCCGCGCTGGGTGACCTGGTAGAAGCCGGCCCCGTCCTGCGCCGGGCCGTTGAAGTCGTCGTTGGCGGCCAGGCCGCTGGCCCGGGCCGACTCGACGAACGCCTTGGTCAGCGGCGACTTGTGCTGCGGGTCCTGCACCCGCAGCGGGCCGCCGGCACCGTGATAGGGCGAGGCGCCGCGCGAGTTGTCCTCGGCCCGGATGAAGTAGGGGAGCAGGTCGGCGTAGCCCCAGCCGGCGCAGCCGTATTCGTCCCGCCAGGTGTCGTAGTCGTACCGGTTGCCTCTGATGTAGATCATCGCGTTGATCGAGGACGAGCCGCCGAGGGTCTTGCCCCGGGGCCAGTAGATGCTGCGGCTGGCCGCCTTGCCCTGCGGCACCGTGGCGTAGTCCCAGTCGTACGGGGACTTCCACAGCACGCTGAGCGCGGCCGGGATGTGGATCTCGTCCGCGTCGTCGGGCGGGCCCGCCTCCAGGAGCAGCACCCGCACGGACGGATCCTCGGTCAGCCGGGCGGCCAGGACGCATCCGGCGCTGCCCGCGCCGATGATGACGTAGTCGTACACGACACCTCCCGAACCAGGGGTCGGCCACAGCCTACTGGGGAACGCATTGCCGGCGTAGACCCCCGCCGCCGGCCGGCCAGGCGTCACGGCCGAGCGTCGCGGCCACGCCCGCGTGGCCGGGCTTGCCCGCAGACGTCGCGGCTACTGAACGTAACTGGCTGGACGGTGAATCTGGCTACTGAGCGTAACGACTGGCGCGGGCGCCGGCCCGGCGGCACACACAGCAGCCGCGCTCCCGGCCGTTTCGCCGGGAGCGCGGCTCCCCCCCTGTACCGGCACCCGGCGGGCCCCCGAGAACCGCCGGGTACCGGTGCCACTAGCCACATGGCCGTGGCGCCCTGGTACCGGGCGACGATCCGCCCGGCGGGGCGACGGCTGCGTGCGGGTGGCCGCGATAGCGGCCCGCATCGGCGCCCGGCTGCCTCTGGATCGTCGTCCGATTACTCTATGCATTCATACGATGCCACATCGTGTTCGCGATGTGAATACCCGGGGGCGGACATTCTGATCATGCGCGGGTCATCAGCCGGCAGCCGGAGCTCACGCGGCTGGAGTTCGCGCCGCTGGAGCTCACGCGGCCGGAGCTCGCGCCGCTGGCAGCGCGGGACCGAGGCGCCGGGCGGTGACCGCGATCCTCGACCCGGTACGGTGAGGGACATGGCCCGCGATCACTCGCAAGAACCCGTTGTACTGTCCCGCATCTACACCCGCACCGGCGACGACGGCACGACCGCGCTGGGCGACGGCTCCCGGGCCCGCAAGACCGACCCGAGGCTGGGCGCCTACGCCGACGTGGACGAGGCCAACTCCGCGATCGGGGTAGCGCTCGCGCTCGGCGGCCTCCAGCCCGGGATCGCGAGCCTGCTCACCCGCATCCAGAACGAGCTGTTCGACGTGGGCGCCGACCTGTGTACCCCGGTCGTGCCGGATTCCGGCCGGCCCGCGCTGCGGATCACCGAGGATTACGTCGCGGGGCTCGAGCAGGCCTGTGACGAGCACAACGCGGACCTCGCCACGCTGCGCAGCTTCGTCCTGCCCGGCGGCACCCCGGGGGCGGCGCTGCTGCACGTGGCGCGCACGGTGGTGCGGCGCGCCGAGCGCAGCACCTGGGCGGCGCTGGAGGCCCACGGCGACGGTGTCAACCCGGTCACGGTGCGCTACCTCAACCGGCTGTCCGACCTGCTGTTCATCCTCGCCCGGGAGGCCAACGCCGCCGAGGGCGACGTGCTGTGGCGCCCCGGCGGCGACCGCTAGGCCAGCAGTTCAGCCGGGGTGTGGTGAGGGGGGCGCGGCCTCCAGCCACGCGAGGAAGCCGGTGAGGGCGGACTCGCTCATCGCCAGCTCCATCGCCTCCGCGCGCTCGCCCGCGCGGCACTCGACCACGACCATGCCGGGGCCCAGGCTGCTGGTCTCGGCCGAGTCCGGCGCGCGCCGGGAGACGACGGTGAGCGTCCGCCGGGGAAAGATCTCGTCGGGCCGGAGCAGGATGCCGAATACCTGATGCCAGCGCAGCTCGTCGGGCTGGTAGGACGCGACGCCGAGCCGCCAGGGGCGATCCTCGCCCGGGCGCCGCAGCCCGCACTCCACCGTCCCGCCGCCGCGCTCGATGAGCGCGCGGCGCGTGGCCACGGCGACGGCCGCGAGCACGAGGAACAGCAGGACCAGGGCGAGAACCCAGCCGGCATCGACCGCTGCCGTTCCGCCCACTCCCCCGGTCCCGCGGCTTTCGTCAGGCCAGCTCGCCCGCGGCGCGCAGCCGCGCCCTCGCGTAGCGGGTCTCGGGCGGCTCGTCGGCGCCCGGCGCGCCCGCCGGGGCCTCCCCGAGCTCGGCCCTGGCCGCGCCCCTGTCCACCTCGCTGCCGAGCTCGGCGTTCCTCGCGAGGATGGATACCCGGTCGTTGGCCACGGACAAGAACCCGCTGCTGACGGCCGCGATCAGCTCGCCGGGCGCCTCCCCGGCGTCACCGGAGGTCTGCGGGTCCAGGATCCTGACCACGCTTCCCTCGGCGAGGATGCCGAGCACGGACGGGTGCGACTGCAGGATCCCGATGTCGCCGTCGAGCGTCTTCGCGATGACCATCCGGGCCGATCCCGACCAGACCGCGCGGTCGGGGACGACCAGCTCCACGTGCAGCGCCACCTAGCGCCCCCTTCCCGGCGACCGAGCCGGCTGCCGGGCCGGCTCAGGACGACTTCTCAAGCTCCGCCGCCTTCTTCTCCACGTCCTCGATGCCGCCGACCATGAAGAACGCCTGCTCGGGAACGTTGTCGTAGTTGCCCTCGGTGATCGCCTTGAACGAAGTAATGGTCTCGCTCAGCGGGACGAAAATGCCTGGCTGGCCGGTGAACTGCTCGGCGACGAACATCGGGTGCGACAGGAAGCGCTCGATCCGCCGCGCCCGCTGCACCGTGACCTTGTCCTCCTCGGACAGCTCGTCCACGCCGAGCAGCGCGATGATGTCCTGCAGCTCGTTGTACCGCTGCAGGATCCGCAGCACCTCGCGGGCCACGTCGTAGTGCTCCTGACCGATGTACCTGGCGTCCAGGATCCGGGAGGTGGAGTCCAGCGGGTCCACCGCCGGGAAGATCCCCTTCTCGGTGATCGCCCGGGACAGCGTCGTGGTGGCGTCCAGGTGCGCGAAGACGGTGGCCGGCGCCGGGTCGGTGATGTCGTCGGCGGGAACGAAGATCGCCTGCATCGAGGTGATGGAGTGGCCCCGCGTCGAGGTGATCCGCTCCTGCAGCTCGCCCATCTCGTCGGCCAGCGTCGGCTGGTAGCCCACCGCCGAGGGCAGCCGGCCGAGCAGCGTGGAGACCTCCGACCCGGCCTGGGTGAACCGGAAGATGTTGTCGATGAACAGCAGCACGTCCTGCTGCTGCACGTCGCGGAAGTACTCGGCCATCGTGAGCGCCGACAGGCCGACCCGGAGCCTGGTGCCCGGCGGCTCGTCCATCTGCCCGAACACCAGCGCGGTGTCCTTGATGACGTTGGACTCGGTCATCTCGATGAACAGGTCGTTGCCCTCGCGGGTCCGCTCGCCGACCCCGGCGAACACCGACACGCCGCCGAAGTTCTTGGCGACCCGCGTGATCATCTCCTGGATCAGCACGGTCTTGCCGACGCCGGCGCCGCCGAACAGCCCGATCTTCCCGCCCCGCACGTACGGGGTCAGCAGGTCGAGCACCTTGATGCCGGTCTCCAGGATCTCCGTCCTGGGTTCCAGCTGGTCGAACGGGGGCGGCTGCCGGTGGATCGGCCAGCGCTCGGTGACGTGCAGGGACGCGGTCGGCACGTCGAGCGTCTCGCCGAGCACGTTGAACAGGTGGCCCTTGGTCACGTCGCCGACCGGGACGGAGATCGAGTCGCCGGTGTCGGTGACGACCGAGCCGCGGACCAGGCCGTCGGTCTGCTGCATCGAGATTGTCCGGACGATGTTGTCGCCGACGTGCTGGGCGACCTCGAGGGTCAGCGTCTTGACCTCGCCGTCCAGGTTGATGTCCACGTGCAGCGCGTTGTAGATATCGGGGATCGTCTCCGCGGAGAACTCGACGTCCACGACCGGGCCGATCACCCGGGCGACCCGGCCGGTGGCGCCCGGTGCGGCCGCCGCGTCGCGGGAGGCGCTGTCGGTGCTAGCGGTCATGACACTCACTCACTTCCGGCAATCGACTCGGCCAGCGCGCTGGCGCCGCCGACGATCTCGCTGATTTCCTGGGTGATCTCGGCCTGACGCGCCTTGTTGGCTTCCAGCGTCAGCACCTCGATCAAATCTCTCGCGTTGTCGGTCGCGGCCTTCATCGCGCGCCGCCGCGACGCGATCTCCGAGGCTGCCGAGTCGAGCAGCGCCTGGTAGAGCCTGTTCTCGACGTACCAGGGCAGCAGCGCGTCCAGAACGTCCTCCGGGGACGGCTCGAACTCGTACAGCGGTATCGGGCCCTCGGGAGGTGGCTCGGCCGACTCCACGACCTGCAGCGGCAGGATCCGGTTGGCGACCGGGCGCTGGGTGAGCATGGAGACGAACTCGGTGTGCACCAGGTAGATCTCGTCCACCCCGCCGTCGGTGGCCGTGTACTCGCGCAGCAGCCGCTCGGCCATCGCGCTGGCGTCGGAGAACCGCGGCTGCTCGGAGAAGCCGCTCCACTCGGCGGCGATCTCACGCTGCCGGAACCGGTGCCAGACGATTCCCTTGCGGCCGACCACGAACGGCAGCGCCGTGACGCCGCGCTCGGCCAGCAACGCGTTCAGCGACTGCGCCTCGCGCAACGCGTTGGCGTTGTACCCGCCGGCGAACCCGCGGTCGCTGGTGACGATCACCACGGCCGCCCGGGCCGGGTGTTGCGGCTCGGTGATCAGCGGGTGGGTGATCTGCCGCGACCCGCTGACCACCGCCTCCACTGCGCGGGTGAGCTCGCGGGCGTACGGCGCGGCGGCGCGCACCCGCTGCTGGGCCTTGATGATCCGCGACGAGGCGATCAGCTCCTGGGCACGCGTGATCTTGGCGGTGGACTGGACCGTCCGGATCCGCCGCCTGACCGCGCGAAGCTGTGCTCCCATGCCGTGCTACCCCCGGCTCACTGACCGCCCGGCCGGGCGCCGCGGTCGGACTCGGGCGTCTGCGGCGGCGGCTCGAGCGGACGCCGGATGATCTTCTCCTGCTCGACCTCACCCTCGCCGAGCGGCTCGGCGGGCTCCTCCTTGACCAGCAGCTCGCCGGAGCTGGTCTCGAAGGTCCGCGAGAACTCCGCGATCGCGTCCTTGAGCGCGGTGACCGTGTCGTCGGACAGCTGGCCGGTCTCCCGGATCGCGTCCATGATTCCCTGCCGGGTGTGGCGCAGGTAGTCGAGGAAGTCCCGCTCGAACCGCCCCACGTCCTCCACCGGCACGTCGTCCAGGTACCCGCTGGTGCCGGCCCAGATGGAGACCACCTGATCCTCCACCGGGTACGGGGTGTACTGCGGCTGCTTGAGCAGCTCGACGAGCCGGGCGCCCCGGTCCAACTGGGCGCGGGACACCGCGTCCAGGTCGGACGCGAACGAGGCGAACGCCTCCAGGTCGCGGTACTGAGACAGCGCGAGCTTGAGCCCGCCGGCGACGGTCTTCATGGCCTTGATCTGGGCGTCGCCGCCCACCCGGGACACCGACCGGCCGACGTTGATGGCCGGCCGGACGCCGGAGTTGAACAGGTCCGTCTCCAGGAAGATCTGGCCGTCGGTGATCGAGATGACATTGGTCGGGATGTAGGCCGAGATGTCGTTGGCCTTGGTCTCTACCACCGGCAGGCCGGTCATCGAGCCCGCGCCCATGGCGTCGGAGAGCTTGGCGCACCGCTCAAGCAGCCGCGAGTGCAGGTAGAACACGTCGCCGGGGTACGCCTCGCGGCCCGGCGGACGGCGCAGCAGCAGCGACACCGCGCGGTACGCCTCGGCCTGCTTGGACAGGTCGTCGAAGATGATCAGGACGTGCTGGCCGCGGTACATCCAGTGCTGGCCGATCGCCGAGCCGGTGTACGGCGCGATGTACTTGTAGCCGGCCGGGTCGGACGCGGGCGCGGCCACGATCACCGTGTACTCCAGGGCGCCCGCGTCCTCGAGCGACTGCCGGACCTGCGCGGTCGTGCTGCCCTTCTGGCCGATCGCCACGTAGATGCACTTGACCTGGCGGGCTGGGTCGCCGGACTCCCAGTTGGCCTTCTGGTTGATGATCGTGTCGATGCCGATCGCGGTCTTGCCGGTCTGCCGGTCGCCGATGATCAGCTCGCGCTGACCGCGGCCGATCGGCGTGATCGCGTCGATCGCCTTGATCCCGGTCTGCAGCGGCTCGTGCACCTTCTTGCGCTGGACCACGCTGGGGGCCTGGATCTCGAGCTGGCGCAGCTCGGTGCCGGCGATCTCGCCCTTGCCGTCCAGCGGGACGCCGAGCGGGTCCACGACCCGGCCCAGGAACCCGTCACCGACGGGCACCGACAGCACCTCGCCGGTGCGGCGGACCTGCTGGCCTTCGTCGATCTTGCTGAAGTCGCCGAGGATGACCACGCCGATCTCGCGGATGTCCAGGTTCAGCGCGAGGCCCCGGGTGCCGTCGGGGAACACGAGCAGCTCGTTGGCCATGGCCGAGGGCAGGCCCTCCACCCGGGCGATACCGTCACCGGCCTCGGTGACCGTGCCGATCTCCTCCCTGGCCGCCTCGCCGGGCTCGTACTGGTCGACGAATCGCGCGAGCGCGTCGCGGATCTCGTCCGGGCGGATTGTCAGCTCCGTCATTGTCCTTCAGTCCCTCGCGTCATGGTGACGTGGTAGGTCGCCGTCACGGTTCAGCCCGCCAGCCTGCGCCGCAGGTCGGCCAGCCGGCTGGCCACGCTCGCGTCGATGAGCTCCTCACCGACCTGTATCGACATGCCGCCGGTGACCTGCGGATCCAGCACGATGTTGAGATGTACCTGGTGCCCGTACAGGTTAGCGAGCGCAGCGGCCAGCCGGTCCTGCTGCCGCTCGCTGAGCGCGGACGCCACCCGCACCTCGGCGACGAGCCGCTGCCTGCGCTCGGCCGCCAGCTTGGCGAACGCGTCGAGGCTCCCCTCGAGGCTACGTCCCCGGGGGTGGATGACCGCCTCGGTGATCAGCCGCTCCGCGACCGGGGCCACCTTGCCGCCGAGCAGCGCGTCCAGCAGCCGCCGCTTGCGGTCGGCGGGCAGGTACGGGTTGGACAGCGCGAAATACAGCTCCGGCTGGGCCTCGACCACCCGGCCGAACCGAAACAGGTCGTCCTCCAGGTCGTCCAGCTGCCCGGCCTCCTCGGCCGCGATCGCCAGCGCCCTGACGCCGAGCTCCTCGGCCACGTCGCCCAAGTCGCGCGGGGCCGACCAGCGGGCCGCGGCCATGCTCGCGATCAGGTCAAGCGTCGGCTCGGACACCTTCCCCGTCAGCAGCGAGCGGATCAGCCCGGCCTTGGATCCCGGGTCCCTGGCGGGATCGGTCAGCGTCCGGCGCAGGGGGTGCTCGGCGTCCAGCAGCCCGGCGATGGCGAACAGCTCGTCGCCGATCGTGGCGGCGGCGCCCGTTCCGGCCGCAGCCGCGTCGAGCTGCTCGCTGACCTCGGCGAGCGATGTCCTGCTCACGCCTCTCATCGGCTAACCTCACCCCTCGTTCCCGCCGTAGCCCGTTCATTCCGAACGGACGCGGGCTGGCCTGGTGTCAATGGCTGGCCCGCAGCTGGGCTGCCTGCTGGCCGGCGCTCTCGAGCTCGTCGAGGTACCTGTCGACCACGCGGCTCTGCCGCGCCTCGTCGGCGAGCGACTCGCCGACGACCCGGCCGGCCAGCTCCGTGGCGAGCTCGCCGACCTGGCGGCGGAGCGCGGCCAGCGCCTGCTGCCGCTCGGCGTCGATCTGGGCCTGCGCGGACTCGGCCAGGCGCGTGGCGTCCGCCTGCGCGCGCTGGAGAATCTCGGCCTTGATCTGGGCCGCTTCCTCCCTGGCGTCCTCGCGCAGCCTGGCCGCGTCGTGCCTGGCCTCACGAAGCTGCTCCTGGTACTGCTCGAGCAGCCGCCTGCCCTCCTCCTGCATCTCCTCGGCCCGGTTGATGCCACCCTCGATCGCCTGGGTGCGCTCCTCCAGGGTCTTCTGGATCCGCGGGAGCAGGACCTTGCCAAGCGCCCCGAACACGACCACGAAGCCGATCAGCCCCAGGATCAGCTCGGTCGCCGACGGTATGAGCGGGTTGGTGGACGAGGCTTGCGCCGCCGCGGCCGCGAGGTTCATCACGGTGCAGTCACCCCTTCGTGCGTCACGCTCAGTGCGTGAAGATGAACGGCACGACGATGCCGATGAGCGCCAGCGCCTCGGCGAGCGCGAAGCCGATCCACATGTTCGCGCGGATGATGCCGGCCGCCTCCGGCTGGCGGGCGATGGCCTCGGTGGCGTGCCCGAAGATCAGGCCGATGCCGACGCCGGGGCCGATGGCCGCGAGACCATAGGCGACCGCGCCGAGCCGTCCCGCGATCGTGACGGTGGCGCTGCCGATGCCGTTGCCGCTGGCCGCGAGCACGTGCGTTGCTACCTGGCTGAGCATGTATTCGTTCCTCCGTGTCCGGACCGGCGGTTTCGGCCCGCCGGCGAGGCTTGCGTGACGTGATCAGTGGGCGCTCTCTATCGAGTCGCCGATGTAGAAGGCGGTGAGAATCGTGAAGATAAAGGCCTGCAGCGCCTGGATCAGCAGCTCGAACCCGGTCAGCACGATGACCATCGCCAGCGAGCCGGCCGCGTACACGATGCCGATGGACGCGCTGACGAAGTACCACGTGGCCAAGTAGAAGACGAGCAGCAAGATGTGCCCGGCGAACATGTTGGCGAACAGCCGGACGCCGAGCGTGAACGGCCGCACCAGGATGTCGGAGAACCAGATGATGGGCGCGAGCAGCCACAGGATCCACCAGGGCACGCCCGAGGGGACCATGTCCTTGAAGAAGCCGATCGGCCCCTTCACCCTGATGCCGACCGTTACGTACGTGAGCCAGGTCAGCCCGACCAGCGTCCAGACGAACCCGATGTGCGCCGGCACCGGGAACTGCGCGACCGGGATGATCTCCATGATGTTCATGATCCAGATGAAGAAGAACAGCGACACGAGGTACGGCAGGAAGCGGTCGCCCCGCTTGCCGATCATCGGGCGCAGGATCTGGTCCCGGATGAACATGATGCCGATCTCGCCGATGTTCTGCGCGCCGCGGGGAACCAGCTTGGGCTTGGCGAACGCGGCCCAGAAGAAGCCCACGACGACGACCACGCTGATGACCATCAGCAGCTCGGGCTTGGTCACGTGCCACGGGCCGATGCTGAAGATCGGCTTGAAGATGAAGTCGCCCAGCCCGGGCGCGTTATAGCCGCAGCCGGAGAAGATGTGGCAGCCGCCGGCCACGGCGCTCAGACGGGCGTCAGGGGTCACGTGGCACTCCTCGTACGCGGCAGGTCCTGGTCACCCGCGGTGCACCGAGCGACGCGCCCGGTCAGGACCGGCCGAAGCGGAAAACAACCAGCACGGTGGCCAGGGCCAGCCCCAGGACCATCCCCAGCGGGAAGACCAGCGCCGAGTGGATGACCCAGTGGCCGAGGACCCAGCCGATGCCACCGTAGACGATCATGCCGCTCAGCAGGTAGCTGAACGCGGCCCATCCGTCGCTCCTGCCGCCGGGGCCGGCCGGAATGCCCCGGCCTCGTCGCGACGGCGGGGCCGGGCTGCCGGTCACGGCGTTCTTCCCGGGCCAGGCCCGGCCGAAACGCCGGCCCGGCCGCCCGGAACGCAGCGCGAACCGCGGGCCGCGATACGCCGTCCGGAAGCTGGGGTCTGCGCACGCGTCACCGTTTCCCGTCCGGCTCGACGTGCAGCTTGCCGCCCCTGGCGCTCGCGCTTGGCGGCCCGGCGGGCTGGGTGTCCGGCTCGACGTACAGCACCTTCATCCGGGCGGAGACGACCGCCTGTCCGATGCTCCAGGCCAGGATGCAGACGATCGCGGTGAAGCCGAACAGCTTCGAGTTGAACGCGGTCGTGCCGGAGAAGCGGGCCACGAGGACGGCGAGCACGAGGATCTTCACCAGGAACGTGACGATCGCGGTGATCATCATGGCCTGCGGGCTCACCCGCGCGGCGCGGCTGACCGCGACCAGGCTGATCCCGAAGAAGATCGTGACGAGCGCCACGCCGAGCAGCGCTCCGATCAGGCCCTTGACGCCGCCGACGGCGCCGGACACGGCGAGCATGATGACCGCGGCGGCAGCCGTGAAGACGGCGGTCTGCCGGAGGACTCGGAGGTAGCTCGCGTGCATCTAGGTAACCCCGTGAGGATTGACCGGTGGGGAGTTGGCCGCCGGCGAGTCCGGCGGAACAGCCCCCGCACGGAACGGGAGCCAGTCGGTGCGCCGCGCGCTGCCGCGGTGACGCCCCGCCAGGGTACCGAACCGTCTCACAGCGCCCTCACTCACCCTCGAGTTCATCGCTTGTGAATACTATCACAAGCTCCTTGGCCAAGGCTTTACCCGGGGACCTGTCCTGACATATGCCATCTCACCAGGTAAAAGTAGCGCAAGTCGTAGCACCGCGGCTACGTGAAGTCACGGCTTGTCCTGGTCGGCGCCCCCGCGTTCGGACCCGGGCACAGCCGGCACGGCGGGCATGGCGGGAACCGCGCGAACCCCCGGCGGGGCGGGGGGCGGAACGGTCGACGCGCGGAGCGGAACGGCGGACGCGCGGGGCGCCGTCGCGGCGGCGGGACGAGCCCGGCGGTGCGGCCGCAGCCCGGGAACCGACACGAACAGCAGCATCAGCATCCCGGCCAGCGTCGCCCCGGCCAGGATCGCGAGCTTGGTCCGCACCACGGACAGCGTGACCACGGTGACCGCGAACAGCGCGGCCCAGGCGTACATGAGCAGCACGCTCTTGCGGTGCGAGTGCCCGATGCCCAGCAGTCGGTGGTGCAGGTGCTTCTTGTCCGGCGCGAACGGGGACTGCCCGGCCCAGGTCCGCCGGGCCACCGCGAGCAGCAGGTCGGCGTACGGGATCAGGAAGATCGCGGCGGGCAGCAGGATCGGCAGGATGGTGGGGAACCGGTTGACCGCGAACGGCAGGACCTGGGGGTCCAGGTTCCACGTGCTCGAGATCGGCCCGTAGGCGAGCAGCAGCCCGAGCAGCATCGCCCCGGTGTCGCCCATGAAGATGCGCGCCGGGTAGAAGTTGTGCGGCAGGAAGCCCAGGCACATCCCGGCCAGGATCGCCGACACCAGGGCGGGCAGCGACTGCGTGGTCGTGCCGGCCACCCGCACCAGCGTGTAGGAGTAGGCGAAGAACGCGAGCGCCGCGATGCAGACGATGCCCGCCGCGAGCCCGTCCAGGCCGTCGATGAAGTTCACCGCGTTGATCGTGATGACCACGACGAGGATGGTCAGCACCAGGCTCTGGTTGTAGGACAGCAGGATGTAGCCGCCGCCGGGCGTCGGTATCCAGGGCAGCTCGACCCCGCTCCAGATCAGGATGCCGGCCGCGCCGACCTGGCCGGCCAGCTTGCTGAGCGCGCCCATCCCCCAGCGGTCGTCCACGATCCCCATGACCACGACCAGGCCGCCGGCCAGCAGCAGCCCCGCGCTGACCCGGGTGCCGCCGAGCGCCGCGCGCAGGTACGGGAGCTCGTTGGCCACGACCAGCGCGGCGGCCAGGCCGCCGTACATGGCCAGGCCGCCGAGCAGCGGCGTGCTGATCACGTGCACGTCCCGGTCCCGGGGCGCGTGCATCGCGCCCGTCGCCACCGCGACGCGCCGCACCAGCGGGGTCAGCAGGTAGGTCACCGCGGCGGCGACCAGGAGCGAGAGGATGTACTCGCGCACCGGCTCAGCCGCCGAGACCGGGATCCGGGGGCAGGGGCGCCGCGTCCGAGATCTCCGCGGCGGGTTCCGGGCTGCCGAACGCGGCCGCGGTCCCCGGGGCGAGGCCGGCCTCGCCGTAGTCCGGGTCGTCGACGGCCGGGTCGTCGACGGCCGGCAGGTGGGTGCCGGTCGCCACCGGGGCCACCGCTTGCAGCCGGTCGACCGGGATCGCCCCGGCGCGCAAGAGCCGCGGCACCAGCCCGGTGACGTCCAGGATCGTGGAGGGGACGCCGCCGGTCGCCGGACCACCGTCGAGGACGACGGCTACGGCGCCGCCGAGCTGCTCCTCGGCTTCGTCCGCCGTGGTCGCGGCGGGCTGGCCCGAGACGTTCGCGCTGCTCACCGCCAGCGGCCCGGTCTGCTTGAGCAGGTCCAACGCGACCTGGTGCATCGGCATCCGGACCGCCACGGTGCCCCTGGTCTCGCCGAGGTCCCAGCTCAGCGTGCGGTTGGCCCGGCAGACCAGGGTGAGCTCGCCGGGCCAGAACTCCTCGATCAGGGCCTTGCCCGCGTCGCCCGGGTCCTCGATCAGCGCCGTCGCCGCGCGGACCGTCCCGACGAGCACCGGCGGCGGCATCTCGCGGCCGCGGCGCTTGGCCACGAGCAGCCCCGTGACGGCGGCGGGCATGAACGCGTCCGCGCCGATGCCGTAGACGGTGTCGGTGGGCAGCACGATGAGCTCGCCGCGGCGCACCGCGTCGACGGCCGCCTTCAGGCCCGCCGCGCGCTGCCCGGGGTCCGAGCAGTCAAAGCGCTCGCTCACGATTGCCCATCCTGCCACTACTGAACCTTTTCCATCCGCACCAAGCAGCCAGCGTACCCAGGACGAGCGGCCGGATGAAAAAGGCTCATCGGACTGCGGTAACGAACCGGTCGCGGCCGGCCAGGTCCTGGTGTTGCGTGATGTGCCGCCAGCGGCCGGCGGACGCGAAGACCTGGCGGACGGCCTCGCCCTGCGGGGCGCCGTGCTCGACCGCGACGGCACCGCCCGGCCGCAGCAGCCGCCGCGCCGCCGCCTGCACCGCCCGGATGGCGTCCAGGCCGTCAGCGCCGCTCCACAGCGCCGACGGCGGGTCGTACTCGGCCACCTCCGGCGGGACGCTCGAGCCCAGCGGGATGTAGGGCGGGTTGCTGACCACGAGGTCGACCGTGCCGTCGAGCCCGCGCAGCGCGGTGGCGAGGTCGGCGCTGGTCAGCCGCACCCGCCGGCCGGCCGAGGGCTCGCGGTCGCGGTAGGCGGCCACGTTCCGCTCGGCGAACGACAGCGCGAGCGGATCGGCCTCGACCGCGTGCACGACGGCGCCGGGCACCTCAAGCGCGATCGACAGGGCGATCGCCGCCGACCCGGTGCCCAGGTCGGCGGCCACCGGCGCCGTCGCGCCCGTCTCGCGCAGCCAGTCGATCGCCCAGCCGGTCACCACCTCGGTCTCCGGCCGCGGCGCGAACACCCCCGGCCCGATGCTGAGCTCGAGGTACCGGAAGTGCGCCTCGCCGGTGATGTGCTGCAGCGGCTCGCGCGCCGCCCGCCGGTCCACCGCCGCCCAGAACCGCACGTCGAACGCGTCGTCGGGGACCATGTGCAGCTCGCCGCGGCCCACCTCGTGCACGTACGCGGCGAGCTGCTCGGCGTCTGCTCGCGGAGAGTCGACCTCCGCCTCGGCCAGCCGGGCCGCGGCGCGCCTGATCTCGTCGAGCAGCAGGCTCACCCGGCGCGCTCCCGCCCGCCGGGCGAGACGTCGGCCGCGTCGCCGCTGCTCCGCTCCGCCAGGTCGGCCTCGGTCAGCGCGGAGATCACCGCGTCCAGGTCGCCGTCGAGCACCTGGTCGAGGTTGTAGGCCTTGTAGCCGATCCGGTGATCGACTATCCGGTTCTCCGGGAAGTTGTACGTGCGGATCCGCTCCGAGCGGTCCACCGTGCGCACCTGTCCGCGCCGCTGCGCGGCCGCGTGGGCGTCGGCCTCCTGCTGCGCCTGGGCGAGCAGCCGCGCCCGCAGGATGCGCATGGCCTGCTCCCGGTTCTGCAGCTGGCTCTTCTCGTTCTGGCAGGAGACCACGATGCCGCTGGGCAGGTGGGTGATCCGCACCGCCGAGTCGGTCGTGTTCACGCTCTGGCCGCCCGGCCCCGAGGACCGGAACACGTCGACCCGTATGTCGTTCGGGTCGATCTCGACGTCCACCGGGTCGGCCTCCGGCAGCACCAGCACGCCGGCCGCCGACGTGTGGATCCGGCCCTGCGACTCGGTCACCGGCACCCGCTGCACGCGGTGCACGCCGCCCTCGTACTTCAGCCGCGACCAGACCCCGGGCCCGCCGCGCCCGGCCCGGGACTTGACCGCCACGGTCGCGTCCTTGTAGCCGCCCAGCCCGGTCACCGCCTCGTCCAGGACCTCTGTCTTCCAGCCCTGCCTTTCGGCGTACCGCAGGTACATGCGCAGCAGATCCCCGGCGAACAGCGCCGACTCCTCGCCCCCCTCGCCGGCCTTGACCTCGAGGATCACGTCCCGCCCGTCATTGGGATCCTTGGGCGCCAGCAGCTTCGTCAGCTGCTTCTCCAGCTCTTCGCGCTGCTTCTCCAGCTGCGCGGCCTCCGCCGCGAACGACGGATCCTCCGCGGAGAGCTCGCGCGCCGCCTTCTCGTCCTCGCCGATCCGCTGCCACTCCTGATACGCGTGCACCAGCGGCGTCAGCTCCGCGTACCGCTTGCCCAGCGCCCGCGCCCGCTCCTGGTCACTGTGCACCTCGGGATCGGCCAGCGCCTTCTCGAGTTCCGCGAACTCCGCGGTCAGCCCGCCGAGCCGCTCAAACACCAAGAGCTCCTACTGGTGGTCTTTTTGCTTTCTTAGGGACGTGGAGGGCGCGGCGGGGCGTGCTCGTCGGGGGCGCGATGTTCGGCTCCGCCGACAATCGCGCAACCGATGAGTGCCCCCGCCGCGTCAGGCTACTTGGTCCCCGCGTCCCGCTTGCCGAAGCGGCGCTCGAACCTGGCGACACGGCCACCGGTGTCCAGGATCTTCTGCTTGCCGGTGTAGAAGGGGTGGCACTGCGAGCAGACGTCGGCGTGGATCTCGCCGCTGGCCGAGGTGCTGCGGGTGATAAAGCTGTTGCCGCACGTGCAGGTCACCTTCGTGACCACGTACTGCGGGTGAATGTCGGGCTTCATAGTGAAGTCTCCTGGCTAGGACGGCGGCCGGGTCGCCAGCTGCCTAGACCGCTGCCCCGGCGCTGGGTCGCCGACGGTGGCAGCGAGGTCGGCTGGCGTGAACCGGCACCGCGGATAGGGTCCCAGTCTGCCAGACAGTGGAACGCAGCACGTCCCACGCTGATTCCCGTACTACTGGTTGAGCGTGGTCTTCTGGACCTGGAGCAGGAACTCGGCGTTGCTCTTGGTCTCGCGCATCTTGTCCATCAGCACCTCGAGCGCCTGCTGCGGCTCGAGCGCGTGCAGCACCCGGCGCAGCTGCCAGACGATGCGCAGCTCCTCCGGCGACATGAGCAGCTCCTCCTTGCGGGTGCTGGACGCGTCCACGTCCACCGCGGGGAAGATCCGCTTCTCGGCGAGCTCGCGGCGCAGCCGCAGCTCCATGTTGCCGGTGCCCTTGAACTCCTCGAAGATGACCTCGTCCGCGCGGGAGCCGGTCTCGATCAGGGCCGTGGCCAGGATCGTCAGCGAGCCGCCGTGCTCGATGTTGCGGGCGGCGCCGAAGAACCGCTTGGGCGGGTACAGGGCGGTGGAGTCAACGCCGCCGGACATGATCCGGCCGCTGGCCGGCGCGGCGAGGTTGTAGGCGCGGCCGAGCCGGGTGATGGAGTCGAGCAGCACGACCACGTCGTGGCCCATCTCCACCAGCCGCTTGGCCCGCTCGATGCCGAGCTCGGCGACGGTGGTGTGGTCCTCGGCCGGCCGGTCGAAGGTGGAGTGGATGACCTCGCCCTTCACCGCGCGCTGCATGTCGGTGACCTCCTCAGGCCGCTCGTCCACGAGGACGACCATGAGGTGGACTTCCGGGTTGTTCTTGGTGATCGCGTTCGCGATCGCCTGCATGATGAGCGTCTTGCCCGCCTTGGACGGGGACACGATGAGCCCGCGCTGGCCCTTGCCGATGGGAGCGATCAGGTCGATGATCCGTGTGGTCAGGACGCCCGGGTCGGTCTCCAGCCTGAGCCTGTCCTGCGGGTACAGGGGGACGAGCTTGGAGAACTCGGGGCGGTCCTTCGCGTGCTCCGGGTCGAGGCCGTTGACCTTGTCGAGCCGGACGAGCGCGTTGAACTTCTCCCGGCGCTCGCCCTCCCTGGGCTGGCGCACCGCGCCCTCGATCACGTCGCCCTTGCGCAGGCCGTAGCGGCGGACCTGGGAGAGGGAGACGTACACGTCGTTCGGGCCGGGCAGGTACCCGGTCGTCCGGACGAACGCGTAGTTGTCCAGCACGTCGAGGATGCCTGCGATCGGGATCAGCACGTCGTCCTCGGCTATGACCGGCTCGACTTCGCCGGGCCGCTCGCCGCGGCCGCTGCGCTGCCGGTTGCGGTTGCGGAACCGGTCCCGGTTCCGGCGGCGGCCCTGACCGTCGCCGTCGTCGTCGCCGCGCTGGGAGTCGGACATCTGGCCGCGGCCGGCGTTCGCGCCGTGATCGGCGCCCTGCTCGCGGCGCTGGTCGCCGCCGGCCTGGTCGCGCCGCTGGTCGCCGCCGGCCTGCTCGCGGCGCTGCGGCTGGTCCTGGCGGCCGTTGCGGCGGCGGCGGTCACCGCGCTGGGCGTCCCCGGCCTGCCTGCTGTCGTCACGGCCCGCGCCCTGCTGGCGGCCCCTGTCCGGGGACCCGGCGACCACCGGGGAGTCGGCCCGGTCGAAGGGCAGCTGGTCGTCGCCGCCGGCCCGGACGGAGGCTCCGTCGCCGCTGCCGCGAGCCTGTCCGGCCGCACCGATGCCGGGGCCCTGACCCGCCACGGCTCCTGCTGAAGCACCAGGTTCCATGGCACCTCGCTCAATGTGGGGGGTGGCGCCTGCTCCCGCGGGCGCGCCCCGCTGCGTCGAGTGGTCGCGGCGCGCGCCGGTGGCGGACCGTGGCGCGACCGAGGCGGCGGTGCCGCCCTGCCGGTCCTGGATCGCCGCGATGACCTCGCCCTTGCGCATCCTGCCGGTTCCCTTGATGCCCATGGACTGCGCCATCTGCTGCAGCTCGGGCAGCCGCATCGCGGCGAGGCCCCCGCCGTCCGATCGGCTCGGCCCGGACCGGCCTGCCGGTGCCGCGCCGTCCCCACCCGCGCCGGACGGGGTAACGGCCGGCTCAGCGGTGCCGTGCGAGCTGGTGAGGAATTCGGTGGTATCGCTCACAAGGGATCCTTCCAGGGGCGGGCGCCGGCTGCCCCGGCGGCCGGTCGGCCCGGTTCGCGGCCTGGCGACTGGCCAGGCCGATGTTGTGTTCTGTTTGCCTCTGCGCGCTGCCTGGTACCGGGACGCGGCACGCTCACGTGAGCGTGGTCCCGACGCCAGGCTGACGGCTCGGGGCGCAGCCAGATGAGGAGTGCGGCGTCAGTGCTCGGCTCTGTTAACCCGGGCCACCTTTCGGTTCCCCCCGACTCTCCGTTCCCGCTCGATCCGCCGGGCCGCCTCCAGGCCAGCGGGGCGTGGAGGAGATTCAAACGGCCGGTGCGGTAACGGAGTGCCACAGCCCTGGAACGACTTGCTGGACCGGGCAACAAGGAACTTACGAGCACCTGTTCCCGTGGCGGGGCATCTGGTGCGGTTACCAGCCTAACACCAAGAGAGGCCACGTCATTCCCTCGAGCCGCCGGAGTTTCACGGAGGAGATCCACGATCAGGCAAGGAACTGGCCGGCATCGCCGATTCGGGTACGTACGCCCGGCGGGACGGACTGAATGGTCGCGCCTTGCCTGTCTACGTCCAGTGGGGTTACGTGCCACTGCTTACCCATCTGACCCACGATTGAATCCACCTCGGCCGGCCCGGGGGTCTCGCCGGTGACGGTGAGGGCCAGGACCGAGGGCCCCGCGCCGGACAGCACCGCTGCGATCCCGGCGCGGCGGAGCCGGCCGATCACCTCGGCGGTGGCCGGCATCAGCGGGGCCCGGTACGGCTCGTGCAGCAGGTCCCTGGTCGCGTCCAGCAGCAGCTCAGGAGCCCGGGTAAGCGCGGCGACGAGGAGCGCGGCCCGGCCCGCGTTGGCGGCCGCGTCGGCGTGCGGGACGGTCGCCGGCAGCGCGCGCCGGGCGGCCTCGGTGGCCATCGACGACGCCGGGACGCAGGCGACGGGCGCGATCGCGGGCGCGAGGTCCAGCCGGATCGACCGCGGCCCGGCGCCGGCCTGCCAAGCGATGGTCAGCCCGCCGGCCAGGCAGGCGGCGGCGTTGTCCGGGTGCCCCTCGAGCTCGGTGGCCAGGGCGAGCAGGCCGCCATCGGCTCCCTCGGCGCCGGCCAGCGCGCGGGCGGCCAGCAGGCCCGCGACCACCGCCCCGGCCGACGAGCCCAGCCCGCGGCCCTGCGGGATCGCGTTGATGCAGCGCACCGCCAGCCCCGGCGGCTGGGCGCGGCCGGCCGCCGCGAACGCCGCGCGCATGGCCCGCACCACCAGGTGCCGCTCGCCTGCGCCGGCCGTGCCCGCGCCCTCGCCTGACACCTCGATCGCCAGGCCGCCGCCGGTGACCTCGGCCTCGACCTCGTCGTAGAGGGTCAGCGCCAGGCCGAGCGCGTCGAAGCCGGGCCCGAGGTTGGCGCTCGTCGCGGGCACGCGGACCCGCACCGCCCGCCGCTGCCAGCTCGTCGCCGCCCGCCGGCCGGCGTCAGGCGAGCTCAAGCGCCGCCGCCGTCGCCACCACGTCGGCCGGGACGATCACGGGCGCGGGCGCGGCCGACACCGCCCAGTCCGGGTCCTTGAGCCCGTTTCCGGTGATCGTGCACACGACGCTGGACCCGGCGGGCAGCGTGCCGTCCTCGCACGCCTGCAGCAGGCCCGCCACGCTGGCCGCGGACGCCAGCTCGCCGAACACCCCCTCCCGGCCCGCGAGCAGCCGGTACGAGGCCAGGATCTGCCGGTCGGTGACCGAGCGGATGACCCCGCCGGACTCGTCCCTGGCGGCTTCGGCGGCCTGCCAGGACGCCGGGTTGCCGATCCTGATCGCGGTCGCGATCGTCTGCGGCCGGGCCACCGGCGCGCCGGCAACGATCGGCGCCGCGCCGCTCGCCTGGAACCCGAACATCCGCGGCGTCCGCGTCGCCAGGCCGGCCTTCGCGTACTCGCGGTAGCCCATCCAGTAGGCGGTGATGTTGCCGGCGTTGCCGACCGGCAGGCAGTGCACGTCCGGCGCGTCGCCGAGCTGGTCCACGATCTCGAACGCCGCGGTCTTCTGGCCTTGCAGCCGGTCCGGGTTCACGGAGTTGACGAGCGCCACCGGATACTCCGCCGCGAGCTTGGACGCGAGCTCCAGGCAATCGTCGAAGTTGCCCTCCACCTGCAGCAGCCGGGCGCCGTGCACGAGCGCCTGGGCCAGCTTGCCCAGCGCGATCTTCCCCTTGGGCACCAGCACGGCGCAGCTCAGCCCGCCCCTGGCCGCGTACGCGGCGGCGCTGGCGCTGGTGTTGCCGGTGGAGGCGCAGATCACCGAGCGCGCGCCCCGGCCGGCCGCCATGCTGATCGCCACGGTCATCCCGCGGTCCTTGAACGAGCCGGTCGGGTTGGCCCCCTCGACCTTGAGGTACACCGAGCAGCCGGTGCGGGCGGACAGCACCGGCGCGGGCAGCAGCGGGGTGCCGCCCTCCTGCAGCGTGACCACGGGCGTCGCGTCGGTGACCGGGAGCCGGTCGCGGTACTCGGCGATCACGCCGCGCCAGGGCCGCGGCACCTCGGCGGCACACGTCATCAGGCCGTCTCCTCCCCCTCGACCCGCATCACGCTGGCCACCGACCGCACGGCCGGCATCGCCTGCAGGTCGGACACCGTGGCCGCAAGCGCCGCGTCCCGCGCCTGGTGGGTGACGATGACCAGCTGGGCCGCCTCGCCCCTGCCCTCCTGCCGGACCGCCTTGATCGACACGTCGTGCCGCGCGTAGGCCTCGGCGACCTGGGCGAGCACGCCGGGCCGGTCGGCCACGTCCAGCGCCACGTGGTACGCGGTGCGCGTCTCGCCCATCGGCAGCACCGGCAGGTCGGCGTAGGTGGACGCGTCCGGGCCCCTGGTGCCCGCCAGCCGGTTGCGAGCCACCGCGACCAGGTCGCCGAGCACCGCGCTCGCGGTCGGCGAGCCGCCGGCGCCGGCGCCGTAGAACATCAGCCTGCCCGCCGACCGGGCCTCCACGAACACAGCGTTGTAGGCCTCGCGCACGCCGGCCAGCGGGTGCGAGCGCGGGATCATCGCGGGGTGCACCCGGGCGCCCACGCCGGCCGGGGTCCGCTCGCAGATAGCCAGCAGCTTGACCACGCAGCCGAGCGCCCGCGCGCTCTCGATGTCGGCCGGCCGGACGCCAGTGATCCCCTCCCGGTGCACGTCGGCGGCAGTCACCGGGCTGTGGAAGGCGAGCCCGGCCAGGATCGCCGCCTTCGCCGCGGCGTCGAAGCCGTCCACGTCGGCGGTCGGGTCGGCCTCTGCGTAGCCCAGGGCCTGCGCCTCCTCCAGCGCGTCGGCGAAGCCGGCCCCGGAGGAGTCCATCCGGTCCAGGATGTAGTTCGTCGTGCCGTTGACGATGCCGAGCACCCGGTGCACCTCGTCGCCGGCCAGCGACTCACGCAGCGGCCGCAGCAGCGGGATCGCGCCGGCCACCGACGCCTCGTAGTAGAGGTCGGCGCCGTACTCGCGGGCCGCGCCGTACACGGTCGCGCCGTCTTCGGCGAGCAGCGCCTTGTTGGCGGTGACCACCGACTTGCCCGCCTTCATGGCCGCGAGCAGCAGCGACCGGGCCGGCTCGATACCGCCGATCACCTCGATCACGATGTCGGTGTCCGGCCGGGTGACCAGTTCGGCGGCGTCGGTGGTCAGCAGCGCGCGGTCGATCTCGGTGGCGCGCGGCCGCTGCAGCCGGCGCACCGCGATCCCGGTCACCTCGACCGGGGCGCCGATCCTGGCGGTCAGGTCGGCGGCCTGCTCGCGCAGCAACCGTACGACCTGCGAGCCGACCACCCCGCAGCCGAGCAAGGCCACGCCCAGCGGCTTGGTCCCGGTCTCCTGCACCACTGCGGACGCTCCCCTCATATCGCGGCCGGCCTCATTGTCCCGGCCGCGCTCAGCCGGCGTCCAGCCGGAGCAGGTCGTCGATCGTCTCCCGTCGCACCAGCAGCCTGGCCGCCCCGTCCCGCACCGCCGCGACGGCCGGCCGCGGCACGTGGTTGTAGTTGCTCGCCGCCGACCTGCAGTATGCCCCGGTGGCCGCCACCGCGAGCAGGTCGCCCGGGGCCAGGTCGGCGGGCAGGTACGCGTGCCGGACGACGATGTCCCCGCTCTCGCAGTGCCTGCCCACCACGCGCGAGAGCATCGGCGCCGCGGCGGACTCGCGGGAGGCGAGCACGCACGTGTACCTGGCGTCGTACAGCGCCGTGCGAATATTGTCGCTCATCCCGCCGTCCACGCTGACGTAGGTCCGCACCCCGCCGTCGAACGGGACGTCCTTGACGGTGCCGACCTCGTAGAGCGTCACGGTGCCCGGGCCGGCGATCGCCCGGCCGGGCTCGACGGTCAGCCGGGGCCGGGCCAGCCCCGCCTCGCGGCAGGCGGCCTCCACCGCGCCGGTCAGGATCCGCGCGATCGCCGCCGGGTCGGCCGGCGCGTCGCCGGCCGTGTAGGCGATGCCGAACCCGCCACCGAGGTCGAGCTCGGCGATCTGCACGCCGTGCTCGTCCCTGATCGCGGCGGCCAGTCCGACCATGAGCCGCGCCGCCGGCACGAACCGTTCGGCGTCGGTGATCTGCGACCCGATGTGCGAGTGCAGCCCCGCCAGATCCAGGTCCGGGGAGGCGAGCACCCGGCGGACGGCCTCGGCGGCCGCGCCGGAGGCCAGTGAGAAGCCGAACTTCTGGTCGTCGTGCGCGGTCGCGATGAACTCGTGCGTCCCGGCGTGCACGCCGGTGGTGACCCGGACCAGCACCTTCGGCCGGGCGCCGCGCCGCTCGGCCAGGTAGGCGAGCCGCGCGATCTCTTCGAACGAGTCAACGACGATGTGCCCCAGCCCGGCGTCCAGGGCGCGGGCGAGCTCGCCCAGCGTCTTGTTGTTGCCGTGCAGGGTGATGCTCTCAGCCGGCACGCCGGCCGAGAGCGCCGTCTCGAGCTCGCCGCCGGTGCACACGTCGACGCCCAGGCCCTCGGTGGCGGCCCAGCGCAGCACCTCGCGGCAGCAGAACGCCTTCGCCGCGTAGCAGACCGCGTCGCCCGGGCCGAACGCGTCCCGGAATCCCCGGCACCGGGCGCGGAAGTCGTCCTCGTCGCAGGCGAACAGCGGCGTGCCGAACTCCGCGGCCAGATCGCGCGCGTCGATGCCGCCGATGGCGAGCGCCCCGTCCTGCCTGCGGGCGGAGCGGGGCCAGATGGCCGGGATGAGCGCGTTCAGGTTGGACGGCGGCGCGGGCCGGCGATCGTCGTCCGCCCCGGCGCCCGCGGCGTCCTCGGCATGCGCGGCTGGGCGACCGCCGGTCAGGCCGTGCGGCTGCGGGCCGGGTGGGGCGACGCTGGTCATCGGGCTCCCTCGTGTTCGGCGGCTCAGAGCCGGTCCGGCGCGCTGACCCCGAGCAGGTGCAGGCCCGCCGCGATGCCCGCCGCCGCCGCTGTCGCCAGCCACAGCCTGGTACTGGTCGCGGGCCGGCCGGCCGGGGCGGCGCGCCCGCCGAACGGGAGCGCCGGCCGGGCCTCGCGGCAGTCCTGGTACGCGCCCGCCAGCTCCTCCAGGTACCGTGCGAACTCGGCGGGGCGCGCAGCGCGTGCCGCCCAGGCCACCCGTTCGGGCAGCCAGGACAGGGCGCCGAGCAGCGCCCGCTCGGCTGGGTGGGTGAGCAGGCCCGGTACGAACCCGGCCGCCCGCCCCGCGCCGAGCCCCAGGTCGGCGGCCTGGCGAAGGGTGGAGGCTGCGTGCGCGTGCGCGTACCGGACAGCATAAACGGGATTGTCGAGGTGATACCGAACGGGCACGTCCGCGGCCGCGCCGTCGGGCCAGCCTCGCACCCTCCTGACCAGCACGTATCTGACCGCGTCCGGTCCGGCGTGGCCGAGCGCGGCCACCACCGGCCCGGCGCCGGCGTTTCCGCGGAAACGCGGGGGCGGGGGGCGCTCGGAGTCCGGGGCGGCGTGGTCGGTGTCTGGCGGAGCGGCGGTGCCGGCGTTTCCGCGGACACGTAGGGGCGGGGGCAGGGCGGCAGCGGGCGCGGGGTCGCGACCGGCGGAGCCGGGCGCGGGTGCTGGCAGGTCGGCGGCAGCGTTTCCGGCCGAATGTTGGGGCGGAAGCCGTTCGGGAAAAATCATTGCGCCTGCGGCGGCGGCGAGCCTGGCCGTGACCTCGGCGGTGATCTGCGCGTGCGCCTTCTGCCATGTCGGCGCGGCGGCCAGGTCGGCCGACGGCGGCGCGGCGACCCGCGTGCCGCGCAGGATGGCGCTGCGCGCGGGGTCCGGGGCCTGGGCGGTGCGGACGGCGACGGCGGCGAGCGCCTCGGCCGTAACGGTGACCGTCAGGTGACCACCGGTGGCGGTGGCCGCATCGACCCAGGGCAGGCCGGCCAGGCGGGCGGCCAGGACGGCGGCGACCCGTTCCGGCGGCCCGGCCGCGGTAGCTACCAGGTACGGCAGCGTGGACACGTACTCGCCGGGGCGGCCGGGACGCAGCGTGCTGGTATCGGCGGCGCCACCGCCACCGTCCGGCGGGATCGGGCCGGGCAGCTCGCGGGCCGCGACGGCCGCCCGGGCGGCGTGCCAGGCCGCGCGCCTGACGTCGGCCGAGATCACGCTGTGCAGGCTACCCGGGGTGCCGGGGCCGTCGGTTGGGGAAGCTAGCCGAACGGACCA
>Ga0070698_100000955_pt1 | contig 31616 bp, 30 predicted proteins | sample KBSK1502metaG_FD_65477 | JGI IMG/M metagenome (GOLD analysis project Ga0070698, IMG submission 65477) | Corn, switchgrass and miscanthus rhizosphere microbial communities from Kellogg Biological Station, Michigan, USA - KBS K1-50-2 metaG | ecosystem: Host-associated > Plants > Roots >... | reverse complement strand
CGAGCAAACCCTCAGGAACCCGATTCGCGATCTGAGGGCTGTCCATGTATGTCTATAGACAAGACTGACATTTGGACAACGGTGGTGTCAAGCGCGGTTGAAGTGTTTCAGAGGCAACCATGGAGCCACCTCCTTGGGGCTGCGGGGACAGACTCCTCAGGCCTTCCGGAACTAGACGTTCTGCCTCACTCAAGGCGGAGCAGGACTCCAGGGCGTGTAGAGCCGCCGGTGCCCGGCACGTAGGTAGGCGAGCCTCCTGTATACCTGGGGGGTGATCCAAAAAGTCTGCCTCACCGAAGCGGCGTGACCGCTGCCCCATCCCTCATGACGATCTCACGGTCCTGGCCCGTGCGTCATCATGCGTGCAGCGGACCAGGCGTTTTGGGGGCTGGACCTAAGTCCAGCCCCCAAATGGGCCGTGGGCGACGAGTTTGACCAGGCCATCAGCAACCACGGGGTCCGCGAGAGCCCAAGAGCGAGTTTGTGTGCCGGCAGGGTCATTAGTTGAGACAGGCAGTTGAGTCACACCGATCGCAACGCCTCTGTGGGTGCAAGTCGCGCAGCGCGAATGGCCGGATAGACGCCCGCAATCGCCCCGATCAGCAACGCACCGCCAAATGCGGCAGCAACTGCCGCGAGGGGAACGACCACCAGCCAAGACTGACTCAGGGCATAAAGCTCCGTTGCCGCGGCGCCGAGCAAGAGCCCAGCCGCCGCTCCGAGGCAAGAAAGCAGCATCGCCTCGACCAGAAACTGGACGCCGATGTTGATCTGGGTCGCGCCGAGCGCGCGCCGAAGGCCAACTTCTGTCCGGCGCTCGAGGACGGCGATGATCATCACGTTGGCGACGCCGACGGCGCCGACGAGTAGCGCGACCGCTCCCAGTCCAAGGAGCAGCGAAGTGAAGGCGTTGTTGGCAACCGCTCGAGCCGCCAGCGCGTCCGATGGGCGGCTCACGTCAACCTGCTCTGGATGCGCCGGGTTGGCCACGGCGGCCAGAACACCCGCGACCGCAGTCACGTAGTCAGGGTCGGTGCGAACGTATTCGACCGACGCATGACCGTCGAAGCCGAGCCGGTCTTCCGCCACTTTCCAGCCGATCAAGGCCGCGGCGTCGATTTCGGGCGCAAGCACGACCGGCTGCAGGATTCCTATCACCGTGAACCACTGACCGCCCAACCAGACCTGGACCGGCGAGTCGAGCCGATCGATGCCAAGTCGTTGCGCAGCCAGCCAACCGAGCACGACCGCAGGGTACTGCGAGGTGGCGTCGTTCAAGAAGACACCACGGGCAACATGCGTGCCGAGTGCGGAAAGCAGATCGGGTTTGACCGCATACACTCCAAGTCCGTTGGTCTGACCGCTCGGAATCCGATCGGAGCGATATACGTGCGCTGACACGCTTCCGACGGCGGTGACGTGTCTGACGTGGGAGGTGCGGCCGATCATGCCCGTTGCCTCAACCGGCAATTCGGCGTTCTCGCCGAGAAACGTCTTGCCGGGCGTGACGGTGAGCAAATTCGTGCCGAGTGCGTCGAGCTCCGCCAGCACACCGGCTCGACTCGATTCCGATATCCCACTGACTGCGACCATGGCTGCAATCCCAATCGCGATCCCAAGCGCAGAAAGGCTGGAGCGTAGTGGGCGCGTGCGAATACCGAATCCGCCAATCCGGACCAAAGAGGTCAAGCTGATTCGCTGAGCGCTGGCAGGTCTCATAGCGCTGACACCGCAGGCCAGCTTCGATGGTCCCGCACGATGGCTCCATCCAGAATCTCGACCTGTCTTGGCAGGGCTTGAGCCAACGCACGGTCGTGGGTGATGACCGCGATGGTCGTGCCTTCGTCGTTCAGCTCGGCGAGTAGCTCCATGAGCGCGCTGCCAGATGCGCTGTCCAGATTTCCGGTTGGTTCATCGGCCAGAACGAGAGCTGGCCGGCCCACCACCGCACGTGCGATCGCTACCCGCTGCTGCTCACCGCCGGAGAGCTTTTTCGGATGGTGGTTGAGCCGCGACCCCAGGCCAACCCGCTGCAGAGCCGCCACCGCCAGCCGGCGTCTTTCCATGATCGGCAGGCCGGCGTAGAGCAATCCTTCCGCGACGTTGTCGAGGGCAGAAAGACCATCGAGAAGGAAGAACTGTTGAAAGACAAAACCGATCTGCCGCGAGCGCAGCGTCGAAAGCTTGCGGTCGGACAAAAGTGATACCTCTTGTCCGGCGATCCAGATCCTGCCCGAGGTCGGCCGGTCCAAAGTTCCCATGAGATGAAGAAGCGTGCTTTTGCCGGACCCAGACGGTCCGACGATGGCGAGCATCTCCCCTTCCTGCACGGTCAGGTCAACGTGCCGCACGACCTCCAGCGGGGGTTCACCGGGATAGGTCTTGCAAACGTCCTGCAGCTCGACCACGGTGCCGTTCATTCGACCGGTACCACAACCAACGTGCCTTCGCCGATGCCATCGCCGGTGATCTCGACCATGCCCTGGGCAAACAGGCCGGTCTTGACCGGAACCTGGTGCCGCCGGCCGTTGGTCGAGACTTCGACTGTGTATCCACCTGGGATCGCGAGGAGGGCGTTGATCGGCACCGCCAGGACACCTTTGTGTGTCTGGCTCGCGACCGCGACTTTGACCGGGGCGTGGTCGACATTGCCGCTCGAGGTGGAGTCGTCCAGTGTCACGTAAACCTTGATCGTGGTCTGGTTGTTGGCCGTGGTAGCGACCTTGCCGACTTCAGAGATCGTGCCGCTGATAGTTCTTCCGCTGGCCAGGGTGACCTGCACCGCTGCGCCCACGACCGCGATATCTTGGCGCCGGGCATCGAGGTCGATGGTCACAATTCGCTGGTTCGAGGTAACTTCGACCACAGGCGTTCCAGGACCTGCTTGCCCGCCATCAGCCACGTTGACCTTGTCGATTCGCACCGAGCCTGGAACAAAGATCACCCGACCAAAAGGAACGACGCCATCTTGGTCAAGGCCGAGCGCCTTCTCCCAGCGTTTGATAGCCGCGACGTCGTAACTGTCGACGTGGCCATTGGCCTTCAGATTGGAAGAATTGGCATACCCCAGCGCGAGCAGGTTTTCTTCGAGCTCCTTTACGTCTGGACCGTCGCTCACCCCAAGCCGTAGATCGCGATAGGCGGGAATGTTTCCAAACATGAGAATCACCGGTTTGTTGTCGATCCGATAGATCGGCTGACCGCGATCAATCACGTCTCCCGGCGACGGTGCCGAAGTCACGGTTCCTTGTAGGTGATTGGTGAACGGGGTGGACGGGCCGTAGCCGAGGGCTCCGTCCACCGTGATGCTGTCAGTCAGGTCGCGGCGGGTCACAGGTACCAACGATGTCGGGATGGTCGAAGCCGATGCCTGGCCATCCCGACTGGAGTTGTTGGCGTAGGCGAGACCAATCCCGGTGGCAGCGACCAGCGCCAGCAGTCCATAGATGACGATGCGCGTCGCTCTCATGCGCCCGATGTCCCTGACTGGCTGGGCGAGCCGAGGAGTGACTTGCACGCGTCAAAGGCGGCTTTGACGGTGGGATCGTTGAGATCGATCTCTTGCCCGTTGATGAAGATCCCGTTGCCCTGACCTGAGCCCGATCCGGTGTTCGTGACGGGGCCGCCATCAGGATTCCCATTGTTCGGATTCGGGTCTGGGAAGTTGGTCACACCGTGGGCCCTCATGCACTGGGAGAACTTGAGCGCGTTCTGCGGGACACCCTGTGCCGGGCGTCCGCCGATCTGACTCAGGTACTTCTGGCACGCGTTCTGCGCGTCCTGGAATGTCTGCGAGGTGGGATCCATTGCCGGCCCGCCGCTGATGGCGATCCCCCCGTTTGCGTCAGGATCGGGAAAATTCGTGATCCCGTGGTCGCGCATGCACTGCGAGAACTTCAGCGCCGCGGCGCGCAGATCCGGGCTTGGGGATGGGGTGGCGGCATGCCCCGGCAGAGCGCAACCCGACAATGCCAACAATCCAAAAAGGATCGTGGCCACGAAAAGGGGCGGTTTGATTCTGGTCGCAATCATTGTCTAACTGGTCCTCCTTGATTTGCCTAAAGGCTGCGACCAGTTATGCGTGACGCCACCTATGGCCAGCGTATGCACGAATCACAGCGGTCTCCCAGGTTCCACTCCGGGAACTGACAGGAGTCGCGGATAGGATCTGAGCACCATATGCCGGCCATATGTGAGTCCGGCTGGAATGACTGAATGCGTTTGCTTGTGGTCGAAGACGAATCCGAGCTTGCGGACCTGATCGCGGGCGGATTACGAGACCAAGGTTTTGCGGCTGACATCGCGCTCGACGGCGAGACCGCCCTCGAGAAGGCCTGGGCCAACACCTACGACGTCATCGTGCTGGACCGAGATTTGCCGCGAGTGCATGGCGACGAGGTATGTCGCCAGCTTCTAGGCAATGAGTCCGGCGCGAAGATCCTCATGCTGACCGCCTCGGGAGAGCTTGAGCAGCGGGTCGATGGCTTGAATCTCGGCGCCGATGACTATCTGCCCAAGCCTTTTGCCTTCAGGGAGCTGGTGGCGCGGATTCGGGCCCTGGCACGGCGGAACTTCGCAGTGTTTCCCCCGGTCATCGAACGTGGCGGCGTAGTGGTCGACCCGGGACGGATCCAGGCCACGCGAGACGGACAGAGTCTGCGTCTCACGCGTAAGGAGCTCGCAGTGCTCGAGCTGCTTCTGCGCGCCGAGGGAAGGGTGGTCAGCGCCGAGGAAATGCTCGAACAGGCGTGGGACGAGAATGCCGACCCCTTCACCAACGCGGTTCGAATCGTCATCGGCACGCTTCGGCGCAAGCTCGGCGAACCGCCAGTGATCGAGACCGTGATCGGGCGGGGCTATGTCATTCGATGAGAAAGTGGTTCTCGCGGCTCTCGGTACGCCGTCGACTGACACTGACCTACACAGGTTTGTTTCTCGTTGCTGGTGCGGTGTTGCTGCTCATCAACTACGAATTCATGAGCCAGCTTCCCTTTGGAGGACCGACGATCATGCAGGTGGTCGGTTCGGGTTCCACCGGCTTGGCGATTACTCCGGGCGACGTCAGTCAGATCGTCAACTCGGTACGCGACGCCAGCCTCCGCCAACTCTTGGTGCAGTCGATCATCGCGCTTGGGATTATGGCGATGGTTTCCGCCCTGCTCGGCTGGTACGTGTCAGGCCGAATCGTCCAGCCGCTCAGGGAGATGACGGCAACGGCGCGGCGACTTTCGGAGCACAACCTGGTGGAACGCTTCAACTTGCAGGGTCCGAATGACGAACTGATGGACCTCGCCAACACCTTCGATGCCATGCTCGCGCGCCTTGACAACGCTTTTCAGAGCCAGAGGAATTTCGTCGCGAATGCATCGCATGAGCTGCGCACACCACTTGCAATCACGCGCGCTGCGATAGAGACGCAGCTCGAACGCAAGAGTCCCACTCGAGACCAATGGCGGGACATGTCAGAGCGCGTCCTCAGCTCAACGGAACGCAGCGAGCGATTGATCACCAGCCTCTTATTGCTCGCCCGGGTCGAGCGTGGCGGCCAGGCCCGAGAGGTCGTCGATCTAGGCCATGTGGTCAAAGAGGTGTTGGAGGAGGCACGGCCGGAGGCGGCGAAAGAAAAGGTCGAGTTGGACGCGCGAATTGAGCCGGTGACCGTGACTGGTGACGCGGCGTTGTTACGCCGCATGGTTGCGAATCTGATCGAGAATGCAGTCCGCTACAACCAGCCGAATGGGTTCGTGATTGTATCGCTCAAGCCACAAGATGATCGAGCGCAGCTGGCGGTCATGAACAGTTCTGCACCTATGTCGCTCGAGACGCTGACCGAGATGTTCGAGCCGTTTAGACGGGGGAGCGATCCCCGAACGAGATCGTCAAGAGGAAGCGGCCTCGGCCTTTCGATTGTGAAATCGATCGCGGTCGCCCACGGAGGAACGGTTGGTGCAGAGTCGATGGACGGGATTGGCGTCCAGGTGACCGTTGAGTTGCCGCTGCACCGATAGTCTGCACAGCCCGTTGCGACGGACCTTTGTCATCCTCCCCCACTAGATATGAAGAGGCGTGGGCCGGCGAGAGTCTATAGCGCACCCTCGATTTCCCTGCAGCATCTGCTTTCGAGCGACTGAAGAAAGGAGGACTGAGAACACCGATGGTTTCCGCTTCCACCGTCGCCGCCCTCTACTCCCTCACAGCGACCGGGCTCGCGGTCGGCCTGGTGGTGCTGCTGCACTTTCTCGAGCCGGAGTTCGAACCATCGTGGCGGACGCTCAGCGAGTACTCGCTCGGTCGATACGGCGTGCTTATGCGGGCGGCATTCCTTGCGGGGGGCACCGGCGTGATCGTGGTCGCCGTTGCGCTCTCGGAGTCAGCCTGGCCGTGGAGCTTGGGCCTCGCACTGGTCGCCTTAGGCCCCCTCGGCGCTGCTTTCTTCGACACCGATCCGATCACCACGCCACGCACCGAGATGTCGAAGAGGAACAATGTCCACGTCGCGTTTGGAGCGTTGTTCATCCTTGGCTTCCCGGCCGCCGCGACCATTGCCGGTATCGGCGCCGCTCGCGACTCAGATGTGGGGCCTCTCCTAGCTTGGGCCTCGGTCGTTCCCTGGCTCGGGCTCGCCTGGTTCCTCGGGACGAGCATCTGGTACGGCCGCTCGACGGGAACGCAGGGGGGCGGGCCAGAGGTCCGCATCGGTTGGCCGAACCGGGCGAGCATGGTCATTTACTTGGGCTGGGTGTCGTTGGCCGCGGTCACGATGCTTCGATAACCGTGGGTCCGAGGGAGCGGGAGTTACGCACATGCCCCGAGTCTGTCCGCGGTTGTCAAGTACTCGATCTTTTCTTAGGAATGAGGCCCAATGTCTCACGGTCCTGGCCCGTGCGTTCTTAGGCTTGGAGCTGGCCTCCCCCTGATCGGACTCCTGTACCTTCACGACGCAACGGCCCAGCTTCTCGGAGGCGAGTGCCTACAACCGATTTCGGCACTAAGCATTTGCCGAAGAGCAGAGGTGCCTATCGCCAACGTGACAGCTCCGCGAGCGTGCAGGAATGAGGCGGCGAGCGCTCTGGCGGATGCCAGACGCCCGCCGCGGCGAGAGAAACTTAGACGGCGTTGGCCGCGAAAGCTGTCGGTGCCGGCTGCTCTTTGCTGGCAGGCCGCGGAGCCCGCACGAACAGGGCGACGCTCGCAACTAGCAACCACAGCATCCACGCAAGTGTCGGAGCCACTTGAAAGTTGCCGCCAAGAGTGAAGCCAATGACCAACGCGACTGCGATCGCGCCAGCGGTTGCCGCTAGCCAGCGTGGGATTCCGCCAAAGATCAGGCCGGATGCACAGACCGCCCCAAGCGATAGGGCCTGGACGAGCATCGAAACTGTGAAAGCGAAATTACCGAGCACCCAGAGCGCACGGGCGACGCCAGGGTCTAGCTGCACTGGGCTCGTATAGAGCGCATACGTCGCAGGAAAGCTGGCGAGCTTGATGGCGACAGAGACGGCGCAAGCTGCCACTACAATCATGGCGGTGATCGCGCTCTCCGGGTCCGCCGCCCGGAGCCGCGAGTAGAGGACGATGCTGAAGACCATCAGCGCCAGGAAGGCCCAGAGCTCGACTTGGTAAAGCGAATTGGGCAGACCATGGTGGTAGGCGTACGTTGCGATCTGCTGACCGCTCGAGGACGCGGTTGGAGCGGAGTCATCGCCACCCCCCCGTGCGAACGCAACGATGGCGAAGATCGCCCCTGACAACGCCGGTGTGCGGCCGAGCCATTTGCTGCTCACTTCTGAACGACACCTCCTGAGAATTGGGATGGCCGCATCGTCAGGCGTGGGTGGTTGCCGAGTCGTCGGGCGGCAGGCTGATTTACATCTCGGCGCGGCGACGTAGGTCGCGCAGAAGTCATCGCTCTGACGTAGAGGGGATCAGCCCCAGCGCTGATGGCGATGCCCGGCATCCGACCTAGAGTTGGGTCTGCGCATGAGTAGGCGTTGGCGACTGGCGGCGATAGCAGCACCGGTGGTGGCGTTCACCTTGACCTCTCAGTACGAGATCTGGGTCGGGCCGCTTCCGCTCCTGGCCGGCACGGTAAGCGGCCCTAAGCCTGTGATTGCAGCCATCGTGGCACTGATGAGTGTCGGGCTGGCACTCCGAATTCGCTATCCACTCCTGGCGCTGATTGCGGTCATGAGCCCGTTCGCTTTGCATGGGATACTCGACCACTTCTTTCCGACTGGAGGCTTGAACCTCTTCGAGGTCTTTCTGGCTGAGGTCTTTATCGCCTACTCGACGGCTGCTCACACCTCAGGGCGTCGAACGTATGCCGCGGCCAGCATGATGGTCGCCCTTCAGCTGATTGGATATGGCCCAACTCTGCCGGCCAGCCTCGATCAAGCATTCGGAGAATGGGTGTTCTACGCGGTCGCTTGGGCTTTCGGCAAAACGCTGCAGCACCGCGAGCAGCGTGGCAATCGCCTCGAGGCTCGCACTGCCGAGCTCGAGGCCCAGCGCGAAGTGCAGATCCAGGCTGCAATCACAGAGGAGCGGTCACGAATCGCCCGCGAGCTTCACGACGTTGTGGCCCATAGCGTGAGCCTGATGGTCCTTCAAGCCGGGGCCGCGCGCCAAGCTCTGGACGGCCAGCCCATGAAGGCGCGCGAGTCGCTCCTCTCGGTCGAGTCGACCGGACGCTCCGCCATGTCCGAGCTTCGCCGGCTGGTCGGGATGCTGCGACAGCCCGGCCAGGAGGATGAGCTCGGCCCACAGCCGAGCCTCCGCCAACTGGACCTGCTGGTCCGGCAAATCCGCGAGGCTGGCCTGGTCGTCGACCTCGAAGTAGGCAGTGGCGTGGAGACACTACCTCCCGGTGTCGATCTCTCCGCTTACCGGATCGCCCAGGAGGCGCTTACCAACATCCTTAAACACGCCCGCGCCAGCCACGTCAGCTTATGCGTGCGATGCAACGGCGGGGCCGTCGAAGTAGCAGTCGAGGACGACGGGCGCGGATCGTCGGGCAATGGTGCGATTGCGGGCGGTCACGGTCTGATCGGGATGAGGGAGCGAGTCAACCTCTTTGGTGGCCGCTTCGAGGCCGGCAGGCGTGACGGCGGCGGCTTCCGCGTTTTTGCACGTCTTCCATACGAGACCGCATGATCCGGGTGCTGGTCGCAGACGATCAAGCCATGGTGCGCGCCGGTCTGCGGCTAATCCTTGAGAGCCAGCCCGATATCGAGGTAGTCGGCGAGGCGGTCGACGGCGAGGACGCCCAAGTTGCCGTCCGGCGTGAGCGGCCACAGCTGGTGCTCATGGACATCCGCATGCCGCGAATGGACGGCATCACCGCCACCAGAAAGCTAATCGAGCAGGATCCAACCCTCAGGGTCCTGGTCGTGACCACTTTCGATGCCGACCAGAACGTCTACGAGGCTCTCCGCGCGGGCGCAAGCGGCTTCATCCTCAAGGACTCTTCGCCCGAACAACTGGTGGCCGCGATCCGGTTGATCGCGGCTGGGGATGCGCTTTTGGCTCCAGCCCGTACACGTCGGCTGATCGAGGCTCAGGTTCGACCTCATCCGAGCGCGGATACGTCCCTCATTCGAACTCTCACCGAACGCGAACGCGAGGTGCTCGTTCTGATGGCGCGCGGCCTCGACAACGGCCAAATCGGAGAGGCGCTGTTCGTAAGTGAGGCGACCGTCAGGACTCATGTAGGCCATGTCCTATCGAAGCTCGACGCACGCTCGCGAGTCCAAGCCGTGGTGTATGCCTACGAGTCGGGTCTGGTGCAGCCAGGATCCGCTTAAGGGCTGCTGGTCGCAACGGTTGTCCCCTCCACAGAGCCCACGTCTGTCAGTCTTGGATAGCCGATCAGAGTTTTGAATCCAGGGCCTCACGGTCCTGGCCCGTGCGTCGGCTTGATTCTGGCCCGGAGGGTATAACGCGCGAGGAAATGCTCGCTCCTGCTAACAGGCGGTTATCCCTCCCTCTTGTTGCGGTTATCCCTCCCTCTTGTTAATGACGCGCGTGCGCGCGCGAATACCACAATCGACCCAGGCTGCGCAAGCTAGCGACCGGCAACAGTTATCGCTAGCAGCGAAGCTGCGCTCCCTCCCCAGACTGAAGAAGGTCGCGCCCGACAACAGATTGCAGCCGTGATCATCACCGGGCGGGCAACCGCGATCGTCGCGCTTGAAAGCACGTTGGAGCGGAAATCTGCTTGAAGTAAGGACGCGACCGACTCAGTGGCTTCCAACGCGCCTGGGCGCTCACTGGCGACCCGCCGCGCGGAGGCGAACGGCCGCCTCCTCAGGCTGAACCGGGTTGAACAGGACACCACTGCCCAGCTCGCCGGCGGCCACAAAGCGGACGGCATCTGCCTGTCGACGTGTGGTCACCAGGTGAAAGTGCAGGTGGACTCCGGTGTGCAGCCAAAGCATATAAGGCAGCCGCTGATTGAAGAGCCGGTCGTAACGAGCGAGGGTATCTCCGAGAAGATCTGAGAGATCATTCCGCCGCCGGTCGTCGAGCGCAGAGAGGTCCACGATGTGTTCACGCGGAGCGATGAGCAGCTCGAATGGCCAGCCCGCTGCGAACCGCGCAAACGCAAGGAACGAATCGTTGGCTGTGACAAGCCTCGATCCGTCCCGAAGCCCGTGATCGATCTCGGCGCAGAGCGGGCACCCGAATTCGGCCGCCACGGCCGCTTCTCGCGCCGCGGCGGGCGGAACGAAAGGAAAGGCGTATACCTGACCATGAGGGTGGGCAATCGTGGCCCCGACCTCCGCGCTCCTGTTCTCGAACACGAGCACGTATTTGATCTCCGCTCGAGCGAGGAGCGTCTCTGTGCGTTCAGCCCAGAGGTCGATTACGCGGCGGACGTGCTCGCAGCCTAGCGAAGCGAGACTAGCGTCGTGATCTGGGGAATAGAGCACGATCTCGGCGGCACCGCGGCCAGGTTCCGCCAACGCCGGCTCGCTCGGCGGTTGCGCGAAGTCGATTGCCGGGCCAGGCACCAATGCAGGCCAGCGGTTGCGGAAGGCCTTGACCGCGTACGGCTCTGCGGCCTCGAGTCCCCCCACGCAGAACGGGCAGTCTTTGACCGGAAGATTTGGTCGCTTTTGACGCCCACCGGTGATAGCGACCCATTCGCGCGTCAGAAGATCGAACCGGAACTCGGATTCGCCGTCTCGAGCTCTGTTTGTTGAGTCGTCGAGAGGCACTACCCGCGTACCGCGCCGACCGTCGTGCCGCTAATCAACGTCTTCTGGAATCGACCAAACAGGAGCAAGAGAGGAAGAGTGACGACCAAGGCTCCGGCCAGCAGGATTTCGTAGCGGACTATGAACCCTGATGCGTCGGTGCTCAGAGCAGGGAGAGTGACCATGATCGGCTCGAGGTGAGGATCGCCGACCATGACGGCGGGCCATAGATAGTCGCTCCATTTGTACACGAAGGTCAGGACCGCTATTGCTCCCAGAATCGGAGCCGACATTGGCAGCGCGATGCGAAAGAAGGTGGTCCAATGGCCCGCTCCATCGACCCGCGCTGCGTCCAGCACCTCGTCCGGAATCCCGCGCATGTACTGGCGTGCCATGAACATGCCCAGCACGCTTGCCGTGCCGGGGAAGATCTGGACCTGATAGGTGTCGAGCCAGCCGACGTTTGAGAAGAGAAGGTAAAGGGCCGGAATGTTGACCTCGATCGGCACCAACATCGACGCAATCAAGAACCCGAAAATCACGTTCCGTCCTCGAAATCGGTATTTGGCAAATGCGTATCCGGCCATGGCGCACAACAGGACCGTCAACGCCGTGTATGGGATGGTCACAACCAGGCTGTTGAGGAGCGAGCGCCACATCACCTCGCCCGCCGGTCCCGTGAACAATGCGCCGAAATTGGCAAGCGTCGGCTGCGACGGCGGACCTCCCGGATTGGTCGTCAGCTCAGCAGAAGACTTGAAAGCGCCAAACAGCATCACGAGATACGGGTAGATCGCCAACCCCGCAACGGCGACGAGAATGGCATTCACGCCACCGCGTGCCCCAATCCATCTCGGTCCACCGCCAGGGGCCGCTGTCGCCGACGTCATTGGGTCGCCTCTCGGAAGATTCGGAACTGGATGAGCGAGAAGCACCCGATCGCGACGAACAACATCCAGCCCGCCGCCGCGGCAAGGCCAAATTGGCCCCCGATCACGTTGGTGACCACCTGATTCATGATCGGTGCGGCGGAAGGAGGAGCACCAGCTGTACTGCCGGCACTGCCTACCAGCAAGTTAGGCTCGGTGAACAGTTGCAGAGATGCGATTGTGTCGATCACCACTGCGAAAAGGATCGTGGGACGCATCAACGGGACAATGACGTGCCATAACTTCCGGCCGGCGTTGGCCCCATCCACGCTGGCCGCCTCTAGTAGGTCCTCAGGTACGGCAGAGAGACCGGCGAGAAAAACGATGAAGTACCATCCCAGCCCCCGCCACACGAGCAACAGAGCCACGCCCCACTTGAGTGCCGCCGGATCTGTGAGCCACGCCACATGCACGCCCAGGGTTGTGTTGAGGACGCCGTTGTTGCTGAGCATCACGCGCCACACCAGAGCAGCTGCAACTGGCGCCATTACCTGGGGCACGAAGATGAGCGGTTTGTAGACGGGGCTGAGGTTTGACAGCTTTGAACGGACGGCCAGGGCAAGCAAGAACGCACCGACGAGCATCGGAAGCATTGGCACGAACAAGTAGAAGGCGCTATTGACGATCGCAGCGTGAAAGTCCGGCGCGTCGAGAAGGGAGCGGTAGTTATTGAGCCCGACCCAATGAGCGGCTGTGTATCCGTTGTATCGGAAGAAGCTCAATACCACCGAATAGATCGACGGGAGCGCGAAGAACGCCATAAATGACACTAGGAATGGCGCAACGAAGAGATAAGGAGCAAGGGCGCCATTCCATCTGCGCAAGACCGGCGGATAGAGACGATCCAGCCGACCCACGAGCCGGCTGGATTCCGAACTTCCGCCTGCGGTCGGCCGGGTCAGGATCAGGGACCAACCTCCATCCGCCTATAGCCGACAGACAATGCTATTGGCTGTACGGATTACCGATCTGAGCCGCCATCTGTTGGTTTGCAGCAGCAAGCGCCGCGCTCGGATCAGGTGCCGAACTGGATAGGTAATTCGCCAGCGCGTTTTGCAGAATCGATATCTCCTTTATTCCCGCTGGGTCGTACGGGAACAGCTTGTAGTCCTTGTCGGCAGCCTGGAAGGCTTTGATCAGGTCGGAGCCGTAGTACGCATTGCTCATGACCGTGGGGTCAGATTGAGCTTGGACCACGTTCGGGACCAAGTTCTGTGCCTTGAAGAGCTCCACCTCGCCCTTACTCGTCATGAACATGTCAGACAGAAACTTTGCAGCCGCCGCCTTGTTCTTGGCCGCAGCCGGAATTACGAAGACCGATCCACCAGCTTCGCTGCCGCCGACCGCGCCGCCGATCTCCGGCCAGACCGTTACCCCCCATTTGCCGCCCAGGCTGGGTGCGTACTGAGGCAAGAACGTTGCGAACCAGCTCGCGATTGGCACCGAGGCCAGCGTCCCATCAGCGAGAGCCGCCTGCCAGTCAGGAGTGAAGTCGTCGAATTTTGTGTTCACCACACCTGAGTTGCGAAGGTCTTTCATGGCGACAAAGGCGTCCTTGATGCCAGGATCTGTATCGACCACGAACTTGGACGCCGACTTGTCGTAGACGTGGGAGCCGTTCCCAGAGGTGATCTCGCCAAGAACGTAAGCCTGTGGGTTCGGAGCCAAATTCCACATGTAGCTCTTGGGGTATTTGGCCTGGACCTTCTTGCCGGCGTCGATGAAGTCCTGTTGGGTCTTGACCTGCGTGACATCAATACCTGCCGCGGCGAACATGTCCTTGCGGTAGTACCAGAGCTTCGCTTTGACCTCGTACGCAAATGCCACGTACTTGCCGTTGTACCGCATAAGAGTCTTGGCGGCATTGCTCATTCCGGGCAGGTCTGAGGCGACGTACGACGAGATGTCCGCAAGTTGGTTCTGACTGGCAAACTCCGGCAAGGCGCTGTAGTTCATCTCCATGATGTCGGGAATGTTCTGATGCGATGACAGCGCGAGTCTGAACTTACTGATGGCGTCACCATCATTCTGCCCGCCGATCGTCACGGTCAGCGTCTGCTGCTTCGCGTCGTTGGGGAAGTCCTGCTTGTAGAAGCCGAACTGGGTGTTGAAATACTTCGCGTCGCCCCAGGTCAGTGCCGTTATGTTCGCCGCGCTCGAGGCAGTGTCCGTCGCCACGGGAGCCGACGAACTACAGGCAACCAGCATTGATGCCCCCACTATTCCGCCGGCCAGTAGCGCTCTCATCGTCCTGTCCTCCTCATCGTTGTTGACTCGGCGTTGATTGGTACGAACGCAAATCGGCACGCCGCGTGACCGATCTGCTCAATCCGGTTTGACGGGGCTGAATCACCGACCGTCAACGGGGACGAGGCGTTGAACCACAGACGCCATAGACCGTCCTCGACGATGACAAAGGGCTTGTAGACGTTGATCGAGTCGAAGTCACCTGGGCGTCCTCGGGTCAACACCGGGTTGCCTGCATGACGCTGCCAGGAGACTCCGTCGATCGAGCGGGCGATTCCTATCGACGAGTCTTCGTACCCGTTGGCGAAACCGATGTAAGCGGCATAAAGGAACCCTTCGTGAAGGAACACGTGAGCGCCGGCAACTCGGTCGCGCTCCCAGGTCGAGTCGGGGTCTGGTCGTAGGACCGGCCCGTCTTGAACACGAGCCCAGTTGGTCCCATCGGGACTTACGGCATGACCGATGGCATCGGGCTCGTAACGATCCCCGCCGCTGTACCACATGTGGTAGCTGCCATCAGCCGCACGCAGCACCGACGGACACATGACGCTGGACTTTTCCCACGGGACCTCTGCCGCGAAGACGGCGCCGTGGCGATCCCAATGAAGCCCATCGACGCTCGTCGCCCGGCAGATGACTACGCGTGCCGCACTGTGGCCCGCGTACCACATCGTGTACGCGGAGCCCTCTGCGAGGACGAACGGTCGGGTGACTTCAAGGTTCTCGACTCCTGATCCCGCGTCGGGACCCAGCACGACCTCGTTCGCGACATGCCAATGAAGGCCGTCGCCGCTCTCCGCGTATCCGAGGCCTCGCTTCGGCCGCCATGAGAACCACATTCGGTAACGACCGCTAGAGGCGAGTACCGACATGTCAAAGCAGGTCCCGAGGTCTCCACCGAGTACGGGATTGCCCTCGAACTTGACCCAGTCACCTGTTCCGTTTCGGGCTGGGTGCTCGGTCACGACCGCTCCCTCGCGACAGCACGGCAAAAGGCAAGGACATCGGACCGATGCATCGTCAAGGTGTCGTTCACGATTGGTAGCGCCGGGACGAAGCCGTTGCGACGAAGAGGCATCGCGAGCGGATTGGTGCCACGTTCATGCACCCCAGTGCTGCCGTTGCCAGGTGCCCCGTAATTCAGATGCCCGAGGAGTCGGGTGTAGCGCAACGGCAGATCAGCAAATCGCGGTGAGTTGGTCATGTCTATCCAGGTCTGATTCATTGGAAAGATGGACAGCAAGGCGTCGTACCAACCCTCACCGCACAGCAGCAGGTCAGGATTGTGTCGATGGAGCTCGTTGACGAGGTCGCGATAGCCTTGATAAACGTCGTGACGTGGGTCGTCGAACCAGCAAGCACTCGTGTCGAGAAAGACGCCCTCGACTCCGTATCGGTCGACAACGGCGTTGATTTGATCGACGAGGTCGCGCTGGAAGTTCGGCTCTCCGGGGTTTAGAAAAACCTGCTCGTCCTCGCCGGCACGATCGCTATCCCAGTCCGGTTTGTTGACAAGCTCCACATAGCGATCCGAAGGGCTGCGGAACGCAGCGTCCTCCCACCGGGGGTAGCGCCGAACGTTTGCGCCGTTCGCACCGAACATCGGCATGAGGTGCACGCCCAGCGCTCGCGCGGTCGCGACGAGTCGTGCGAATCCGGCCTCTCCCCCTAGATCTTCACCAGGCCGGTAGATAGGGTACTGCCAGTAATAGCGCCCCTCCCACCCGGGTAAGTAGGCGAGGAGACGTTCACCCCGTACCTCCCCGCAAACGTCTTGCAGGACGGCCGCCATCTGATCGAATGTGTTGAATACAAAGCCAGTCCAGTGCTGGCCGTGGAGAGTCAGGACGAGATCGAGGTCATCAGCCCAGGCGGGCGCGTCATGACGCTCCTCCCACCGCGTCAAACCGTAATTGGCCTCGATCGAGGCAAGGTGATCGTTGAAGTCCCTCTGGACCTCGGGCTCGTCTGCGCATACCCGCAGGCGAATCTCAGGAGACTGGAACGAGTTTCTTCGAGATGATGCCGCAGCGGTGCAGACGACCTCCACCACTTCGCCCTTCGCCCAGTGTGGCCGATAGGCATAGAAGCGTTTCGCGCGAACGAGAGAATCCCGAACGCTGATAGCGATGCCGGGTCCATCGCCGGCGCATATCCATGGGGTTTGCCACCCGTCACCCGCTGACGCCCACGGATAAGTCAGCAGTAATGGCCTGTCGGAAGTAGGCCGAAACGACGAATCGGCAGAGGTGGTCGGCGTCCACCATCCGCCAGAGTTGATCTCAAGCGGAAGGTTGCGGATTAGCAGCTTTACGCTCTTGATTAGTTCATTCGCCCGAGCGGTGATCGTCCATGTTGTCGCCCGGTCCTTGCTCCGTCCGGCGCTCACAGTCACCTCTCCGACCGCGCCTCGCTGTCCCCCAAGCCACCGAAGGCCAGACGCCGCCAATGTCGAGCCGTCGAACGCGCTTTTGGCTGGGTCGATCCCGTAGACGTTCTCGGTGGTGAAGATCTCCACAGCCCACTCGGCCCCCGGGAGGCCAGGGACGGCGAACCACGGGTGGGCGGGGTCGAAGCTCAGATGATTCACATTCATGAGGCAGCGAAATCGTTTTCGCAAACGTGGTGTAGCACTACCCGGCACGATTGTCAACCTCCGAGTGCATGCGCTCTCTGGATCGAGAAGTGTCCGCTCGAACGACAACCCCCACTCCGCCGAACTCCTCCGAAATCGTTTTAGGTCGGAGGCTCGGACCGCGCCGATCAGGTCTCCTATTGAAATCGTTTCATCCTGTTACGCTTGGTGCACCGTGTGCTGGACACCGAACCCGCCGGCATGACGGCATGAAGCAGCTGTCCAATGCCTAAGCCGACCAAGGCCGCCACACCCAAACCGTCAGTTGATGCTGCAGGCAACCGCGGCCGGCATCGTCTGACGGTCCGAGACGTGGCCCGTGTGGCTGGCGTCTCGCAGGCCACGGTCTCAAAGGCCCTAAACCACTCGCTGGAAGTCAGCCAGGAGACGCGCGAACGCGTAGCGGCGGTTGCTTCTGGCCTGGGCTACCGACCCAACGCGATTGCCCGCAGCCTGAAGGCACGCCAGACGCACACGGTCGGGGTGATCACCAACGACAGCGATGGAGTCTTCACGACTGCAATGGTGCGAGGCTTGTCCGAGGTCGCCAGTGAACGAGGCTTCGGAGTCTTCGTTTGTAATAGCTACGACAAGGTCGCCAAGGAGCGACAGCATCTTGAGCTCCTGCTGGACAAGCAGGTTGACGGCATTGTCCTTATGGGCTTCAAGGTCGCAGCCCGCGGCGCACCGGCTGTCGACACGGGCAGCACGCCGGTCGTGTATCTCTATGAGTACACGACAGCCATCGAATCGCCGTGCATTCTGCCCGACGATGAAGATGGCGCGCGGCTGTCAACGGGACACGTAATCAGTCTTGGACGCCGACGGATCGCGTTCATCAATGGGCCGCCAACCTACGAGGTCACAAGGCTGCGCTTGAATGGATATCGCGACTCTCTGAGCGAGGCCGGTATCGGATTTGACCCGGCGCTGGTGCGAACGGCTCCCGACTGGAATCAAGACTCCGGGTTCCAACTTTCTCTGGATGTGATGCGGCAGTCTAAAGCGCCCGACGCGATCGTCTGTGGGAATGACGATCTCGCCGCAGGCGCGATTTTGGGGCTGCGCGAGCTGGGGATGGCGGTGCCGACTGACGTGTCGGTCGTTGGCTTTGACGATCGGGCATTTGCAGCCCATCTCCCGATACCCCTAACGACCGTGGCCCTGCCTCTATTCGAAATGGGCCAACAGGCGGCTGAGAAGCTGTTCGCCGCGCTCCAGGGCGACGAGCTCAAGCATGAGATTCTTCGAGTTCCGTGCAGACTCGTAGTACGTGAATCGTGTGGAGGACGTGTTCACGACGGCAGTTCCGACGTCGGACTCGGGTTATCTGCCAGCCGCAATCGAAGACCGTCTACGCTTGGTCAGGATATCGGGCCCGGCTAGAAAACGAAGAGCCGGTCGTATCCAGCGGATAGGTCGAGGGCATTCGGCCGAACCACCGCTTGTGCAACTTGCTCAGCCAGCCGATGCCTGAGAAACGGAGCGGGCGTCCGGTTGGCCCTTCTCCCGAGCGCCCTACGCTACGTGAGCAAAGATGCCGATCTTCGAGCTCCCGCTTGATCAGCTGCGCGAATACCAGGGACGAAACCCGAAACCGCCTGACTTCGACGCGTACTGGGACCGCGCGCTTAAGGAGTTGTCCGGCGTCGATCCGATCGCTGAACTGCACCCGGTCAATATGCCCGCCCGGTTTGCAGAGAGCTTTGACCTCTGGTTTACCGGCACTGGAGGCGCGAGGATCCACGCCAAGTACCTGAGGCCGCGTGCTGAAGGTAGCCATCCAGCCGTGCTGAGGTTCCATGGCTACACCATGAACTCGGGTGATTGGTTCGACAAACTGCCGTGGGTGGCGCAAGGCTTTGTGGTCGCGGCGATGGACGTGCGCGGGCAGGGCGGACTCTCGCAGGACGTCGCGGGCGACCGCGGCACGACGCTCGGAGGTCATATTGTGCGCGGTCTTGCAGGTGACGCAGACGAGCTCCTGTTCCGCCATGTTTTCCTCGACACGGTTCAGCTCGCTCGGGTGGTGGCTTCGTTTCCCGAGGTAGATGCAAAGCGGCTGACCGCAACCGGATGGTCGCAGGGCGGCGGCCTCACCCTTGCGTGCGCGGCGTTGGAGCCGGGCATCGTGCGAGCCGCCCCGGTATATCCCTTCCTTGTGGACTACAAACGCGTGTGGGAGATGGACCTCGCGAACAACGCGTACGAGGGACTGGGCTACTACTTCAGGCGCTTTGACCCGACACATGAACGCGCCGACGAAGCGTTCACAAAGCTCGGGTACATCGACGTCCAGCACTTGGCCGACCGGGTCAAGGCGACGGTGATGATGGGCACGGGCTTGATGGACACGATCTGTCCGCCCTCGACCCAGTTCGCCGCGTTCAATAAGATCAAAGCGCCCAAAGAGATCGTGCTGTACCCCGACTTCGGACACGACGATCTGCCCGGCCACAACGACCGAATCTTTAAGTTCCTGTCCGAGGCTTAGACCCAGGCGGCGGAGGGCTTTCGGCAACTCGGATCCGCCGTCGAATGGAGCGGCATCGGGCGCACGACCGATCAACCGACGAATGCCGGACACCGCTCACAATGCGCGATGTCGAACTCGAAACTGGACGGGGCCCGAGATTTGAACCGGGCATCACGGTCCTGGCCCGTGCGCGCGCTGATATATCAGTCGTGCAATGGCTGTGGCGAGTTCAATCGAAGAGTCGGCAACCCATTTGAGGCATGGCCGCCACCTTGGATCCGGCGGGCGTCCAAGCCGGACCACTGAATCACCGCGCAGGTGACGTTGGTACGACTCAGGTGACGTAAGACAGGCAAGGCAGGTAAATGGCCATATCCACCCCGATGTGGAAGAGCCACCCGAAGAATGCTGCCCGAACTCTAGTTGGCTCGGCTCTGTTCCCTACGGACCATCGCTATCGCTAGCACCGAAGCCGCGCTCCCTCCTCAGACGATGCAGGGCGCCCGATGACGTATTGCAGCGGTGATCATCACCGTGCGAGTGTCACGAGATGACGACGTCGCTGTACAACTCGGTATGCCGCTCATTGCTGTCGTCGGGGCTGACGACATCTTGCAGTCAGCTGTCGGGTTTGAAAATGACCTCACGCGGCTAGTCCGAGGCTGAGCCCTGTGCATAGGTCTGAGCGATCTGAGCGCGTCCAGGCCGACAATGAGCACCCACCGCAGACCCCGCCGGATTTAGCTCAGCAGCGCGTTGCCTATGGATAGAGGCGGTCGCAGCATGACCACACCCGCGCCCCGTACTGCACCTGTCGGCCTCAACCGATTTGACAGCGCGCCCCGCCAGGGCGATCCTGAAGCGGTGATTAAGCGAAAGGTATACGGCGCTCGCCGTCTCGCGTCGAGGCTCAAACGAGACCCCGATCGACTGCACAGGCCACCGGCCGAACTGGAGTCCGGCGACGCGGCGACGCGGCTTGCGATCCTAGAGGGTGTGTCGGTCTTCTTCATGCAGCCAAAGCCCGTCATGCGGTCACTGGCCCGTGCCGCGCGGCAGCTGTCGGTCACCAAGGGCGAAGTCCTGGTCAAAGAAGGGGAGGCGAACCAAAACCTCTTCGTCGTCGTCAACGGCCAGTTCGCCGTCTCCATCGGCTCGGGCGGCGATACGGTTCCCATCGCGTTGCTTGGCCCGCTGGACATCTTCGGCGCCGATTCGGTCGTTAGCGGCGCTCCTGCGGCGGCCACGGTAAGAGGAACCACCGACGGCGAGGTCCTCGTCCTCAGCCGTCAGCACGTGATGTCAGACAGCGGCGAGCGGAGTGCGATCGCGACGCAGCTCGCACGTGTCGCCGCACAACGCACCGGCCTGGTGGACACCGTCAGCCGCCGGACACGAGTGCCGAAGGGAATGGGATCTGTCATCGCCGTCTACTCACCTAAGGGCGGGGCAGGCAAGACGACCGTCGCTCTCAACCTAAGCGCGGCACTCGCAGCGAGCCATCCGGCCGAGGTCGTTCTGCTCGACCTCGGGCTGCCCTACAACGACGTCGCTCTGTTGTCGGGACATGTGCCCACGACGTGCGTGGCTCGTCTCGTGACCGACATGGACGGGGCGTTTGACGAGCTGCTCCTGAGCTCGGCGCTGCACCACGCGTCTCAATTCATGATCCTGCCGACCGCCTTGACACCCGAAGAGGCTGACTTGATCACGCAGGCGGTCGTGATCAAAGCGCTGGAAACGCTAAGGAAGGAGTTCAAGTACGTCGTCGTCGATTGCTGTGTCCAGCTCTCTGAGCCTGTGCTGGCGGTGCTCGAGCGTGCCCAGCACGTCGTGGTCATCACCACGCCTCGTCTTGCCTCGCTGAAGGACATGCCGCACCTCATCGAGTTGTTGGAGGGCGTACTTCAAGTTCCAGCCGGCCGGATCCATGTGACGATCAATCACACGGGGTCCAAGGCCGCCATCACCCGAGATGACGTTGAGAAGATGACGCGTCGCCGCGTCGCCGCCGAGTTCCGTTACGACGCCGCGGCCGAACGCGCGGCCGTCGAGGGCCAGCTGTTGTGGAGTCTCAAGCCTGCAGGGCCGGTCGCAAACGGCGCTGCGCAGCTCCGCGCACGGGTCGACGGACGGTCCGGCGCGGCCAATCGCCGGCTGGATCTCGCGGGCGTCGCGTCACGCTTCGAGATGCTTCGCCGCCGCGGCCTCGCCTAGAGGTCGATGATGGCGCCGAGTTCAGCCGCAGCGGAGGAGAAGCGATGGCGCAGCCGTCCGCTCCTGAGCACCCTGCTTAAGGCGGTAGTCATCTTCGCGCCGGCTCTCGCCGCGGCGGCGGCGGCGGTCGCGATCAGCCGCGCGCTGCCAATCCCGCACGGAGCCCCGGGCACAGTCACCTGGTGGGGGCTCTTGCTGGTCATGACGTTCGCCACATGGCTGGTTTTCGCCAGCCTCCTCCAGAGGCTGCTGCCCTTGGCCGCCCTTCTCGACCTCACGCTTCTCTTTCCCGATGCGGCGCCCTCGCGCTTCGCGATGCTGCGCCGGAGCGCCAATCCTCACCAGCTTCAAAGGGATCTCCGTCGCTTGCAGGAGGCAGCACCCGATGCCGAGCCAAGCCGGCGCGCCCAGGTCATCCTGGAGCTGGCGGCCGCATTGAGCATCCACGACGGTCGGACTCGCGGTCATTCGGAACGGGTCCGCATGTTCACAGATCTCGTGGCGCAGCAGCTGCGGCTTCGCCAGAACGACGCCGACCGGCTGCGCTGGGCAGCGCTGCTGCACGACATCGGCAAGCTGTCTGTGGCTCCGGAGATTCTGAACAAGCCTGGCCGTCCTGATCACGACGAGTGGGAGACACTGCATCGCCATCCGATGGAGGGTTACCGGCTCATAGCCCCACTCCACGAGTGGCTCGGCGACTGGGCGGCGACCGTGCGCGATCATCACGAGCGGTTCGACGGCTCCGGTTACCCGCATGGCCTCAAAAATCGAGCAATCTCACTGGGGGGCCGGATCGTGGCAGTCACCGACAGCTACGAGACGATGACCGCAGCCCGGCCATACAAGTCGCCCATGAGTGTCAGAGCGGCCCGCGAGGAGCTGGTCCGGATGTCAGAAAGTCACTTCGACCCCGTAATCGTGAGGGCTTTTCTGGCGATCTCTCTGGGCAGGCTGTGGCAGGCGATCGGTCTCACTGCTGTGGTGGCCCAGCTTCCGTGGCTGGCGCCCGCATCGTGGCGCCTGTCGCAGATTGGCCCGAGGTCACTCTCGGTCTTTACCGCGGCTGCCGCCACCGCGACCTTGGTCGTCGCCGGATTCGTCGGGCCGCCGTTAGCGGTTCAGGTGTACGGCGCATCGTCGGCCGCAGTCCCTTCCGTGAATGGCCTGACGAATTCCAACCCACCACCCGCCTCGGCCGCGCCCACTCCTGAATCGCTGCCCGGACCCGGCTCTCCGACCACCTCACCTGGGGGCGGATCGAATCCCGGTCAGGCCACCGGGACCGGCGCTGGCCAGCCTTCAAGCACGGCTGCAAAATTGCCCACCTATCCGGCGGGCATCAGCCAGCGGCAGACGCTCCCGAACGGGATCGCAAAGAACCCCAGCGCTTTCAACATGTGGCGCATCCATCACTGAGCGCAACGTCTTTTCTTGCGACTCGAGGGCAAATAGATGAGCAACCACCTGCAGATCAAAGTCGCCACTGGGCTGCAGGTCTATTTCTGCGATCCGGCCCAGCCCCTAGCAGCCAGGCTCAAACGAGAACACCAACGGGTTGCTTCGGCAGTACTTCCCTAAGGGAAACGACCTCAGGCTCGACAGCATGGATCCCTTCAACGAAGCCGACCAGCCGGTTCGAATCGACCTCGACGACCGCGAAGTTGAAAATGGGTCCGCCCTTCGACCATTGCTCGGCGTTGCGCGAAATCCACGCGAGAGTTGTTTCGCGACTGGGACCGGCGCCCTCGTGTGAGCCAGCGAGCAGCTTCCCCAGAGACAGCCGGCAGGGCCAGACCCACGCGCGTGCGATGCTGATCGAGGCCGCCCATTCTGCCGTCCGCGCGCATGGTCCACTGCGCGCCTTCTACGAGCGCATCAAGTCCCGTCGCGGGGCCCGCATCGCACTGGTCGCGGTCGCTCGCAAGCTCGCTGTCCTCGCCTGGCACCTGCTCACCGACGACAGTGACTACCGCTGGGCGCTGGATGGACTCACGGCCAAGAAGTACCGCGACATCGCCCTCCACGCAGGACCGGCTGACCTCCAGCCTCTGCCGCCGCGTGACCGCGAGCAAGAGCGGGTGTAGGTTCAGGCCGAAGACGCCTACCGGACCATGGTCCTCGCCCGTCACCGACAGCAGCTCGACGCGGCCGCCTCAAACGGGGAGCGCTCTATTGGCTCAAGGCCGGATGCGCGACGGAGCTCTCATCCCCAGACTCCGATCTTCTCGACGAGGATCGACCGCGCCCACCTCAAACCTACTCCAGCCGTGCGCAGGAGGGCTTGACATTTTCATCCGTACAAAATTGGTCGGGGGCCCGGGATTTGAACCCGGGGCCTCACGGTCCCGAACCGTGCGCGCTGCCAAACTGCGCCAGCCCCCGACGCTCGAACGCCCCTAAGAACTCGGTGATTCTACCGGCCGGTCGGGCTTCTCAACGGGACCACCTCGCCGAGCCCGGAGCTGCTGCCGGATAAACACGCTGAGAATCAGCAGCAGCACGAAGGCGCCCCACACGAAATAAAGGAATGTGTGCGCCTGGAGCAAGCTGGTCAGCCGCGGCCCTAGGTTGATGCCGATGATCAACACGATGCCCGCCCAGATCGCGGTCGACACCGCCACCGAGGGCGCGAAGACGCGGTACGGCACCTGGAACACGCCAGCCGCAACGGTGATCGGGATGCGGAAGCCGGGGATGTGGCGGCCGAAGATGATGGCCAGCACGCCGTAGCGGCGAAACCATCGTTCGGCGCGCATCAGGCGGTCGTGGGACAGGTGAACGTACTCGGCAAAGGACGATTCGGCCAGGCGCCTGCCGTACTTGCGCGAGAGCAAGAAAAGGTTGGTCGCGCCCAGCCCCACGGCGACAATGCACCCCAGCCACGCGGCGATCCAGGCGGCCAGGTGGTGCGGGACGTGGATGCCGACGTACATCACGAAGACGTCGCCCGGAGCCGGCAGCGGAACCCCTGACTCCTCTAGATACAGGGCCACGTATCCCGGCAAGTACGCGTTGTGGCGGTAGAACTCGCGCAGCATCCGGCCACTGAACCGGTAGACCTCTGGCAGGTCGCCGTACAGGATGGCGAGCACGATCAGGCCCGCCAGCACCACCAGGACGGCGGCGCCGACCTGGAAGGCTCGCCCGTTCCGAAGGGAATTCAAGAGCCGGCGCCTGCCGGGCGCTGGGACGTCTGCGGTGCTCATGACGGATCGACCACTTTACGTAACGAATTCTGACTAGCGAACCGTCGGATCGACTACGGTCTTGACCTCCACCAGGGTCGCCGTCGCGTCCGCCACCTTCGAGTGGTCCTCGGCATTTTCAACGTACGCCGAGACGTACACGAGCGTCCGGCGCACGTTCTCGACCTGGCCCACGATCCGCACCTTCTCCCCGAGCTTCAAGGGTCGCCGCAGGCTCACCTGGAGCCGGCCGGTCACGCCTGGGTGCCCCGCGTGCCACGCCGCCCAGCCCACCGCCTCGTCCAGCATCAGCGAGACGATCCCGCCATGGGCCATGCCGGACCAGCTCTGGAACCTCGGGGGCACCGTGTACTCGGCCGCCGAGCCATCCGGTCCGGGCGAGAACTTCAGCTGCAGGCCGTCGGGGTTGAGCTGGCCGCAGCCGAAGCAGTGGCCGTCGAAATGCACCTCCATGGAGGCGCTCACCCCCGGCAGTTCCAGTTTCCCGTGATGTGCTCCGCCGCGTGGGCTCCGGACGCGGCGTTGGTGAGGAATGCGTCCATGGTCCCCGACTGCTGGCTCCGGTCCATCGTGAACGTCACCTTGTCGGCGGCGGCGTTGGTGACCGGGTCGGCGTCCTGGTTCAACCACGCCTTGCTGTTGTCGGCAGACTGCAGCGAGATCTTCACGTCCTTATCCGTGTAGGTCCCGGGACCGCGAAAGTTCTCGATGATGACGTTGAGCTGCCATTCGCTTCCGCTGTTGTCGACGCTCGCGTAAAAGCTGTCCGACCATGTCTCTCCGTTGCGGGCCTTGGCGCCCGAGCAGAACGTCTGCTGCGTGCCCTGGTCCGGAACCACGCTCGTGATGTGGCCCTGCAGGTCACCCACGAGCGTGAGGTTCTGAATCCAGGTGCCCTGCGCAATGACCGGCGAGGGCGATGGTCCCACCTTGACGGTTGTCGGGCCGCAGGCTGCTAGGACGAAGAGGGCGACGATGCCCACAACCCGGAGCATGTGATCGAATGTTAACCGTGCAAACCGGCTCGGATCACCTCACCCGGGCCATGCGATCTCTCGAAGCGCTGTTCCTGATCGGCGTCGAAGGCGTCACCGAGATATGGCTCGCGCGTCACGCCGACAGCTACAAGGACATGGTCGACGTCAACGATCCGCCTCTCAGCTCGCTCGGACGCGAGCAGGCGAAGCTGCTGGGCGAGCGCGTGCGACGCATTCGACCGGCGGCCGTCTACGCGAGTCCGTATCGCCGTGCGCTGGAGACCGCGCACGCCATCACCGACGATGTGCGCGTCGACGAGCGATTGGTCGAGATCGCGCTCGACGTGGGCGAGGACGGCTCGCTCGCTTTCAAAGAAGATCCCATTGCCGGGGCCAAGCGCATGCGCGCCGCGCTGGACGACATCGTGCGCGACCACGAGGGACAGCGCGTCGTGGCCGTGACACATGGCGCGGCCATCGTCGCGTGCCTGACCGACGTGATGCAGCTCGAGCCCGGCCGCCTGCGGCTGCTGCCGTACTACACGAGCATCAGCACCATCCGCATCCTGGGCGACCGCCGCATGGTCGGCGCTCTCGGCGACACCGCGCACCTCGAGGCATGACCGAGCACATCCGCGCCGACCTCGAGGCGAGGCTGGCCATGCGCGTCCTCTCGGTCGACCCGATACCGGAAGGCCACTCCGGCTTCACGTATTTCGTCAAGACCGAACGTGGCGATTTCGTGCTCCGACTGCCGCCGCGTGGCGCGCGGATCGCCGGCACCGCCGACGTCATGCGCCAGGGACGGATCATGGCCGCCCTGCACGAGGCGGGCCTCCCCACTCCGGCGGTCCCGGTCATCTGCGATGAGCCGGTCGTCGACGGACGGCCTTTCATCCTCATGGAGAGAGTCCAGGGCACGCGGATCGAGAAGACGGCCGAGAGTGAAAGGGCGATCGACATCACGTCGAGCGCCGTCGACGTGCTGAAGCGACTGCAGGCGCTGCCGCTCGACAAGACCGGCATTGGCGATGACGAGCCGGTGAGCCTGCAGGTCGAGATGATGCGCTGGGCCATGCTCATGCAGCGCGCGCCCGAGGAGCTCACCACGCACGCAGGCGAGCTTGGCGGCAAGCTGGCAGCCCAAGCACCCCCAGAGCGAGAACCGACGCTCGTCCACGGTGACTACCACCTGGGCAACATGCTCTTCCGCGGCCCGCGGGTCATTGCCGTCCTGGACTGGGAAATTGCAGAGCTCGGCCAGCCCCTGCTCGACCTCGGCTGCCTATGCGCGATGACGGTGCGCCGCCGGTTCCCAGGCGCGCCGAGCCCAGGCGGCACGGTGGAGATCCGCCTGGAAGACCTCTACCGTCTTTATGGCGTCGACGAGGACGAGATGCGCTGGTACGTCGGGCTGAGCCTCTACAAGTACGCCGCGATCCTGGGCTACAACCTCATGCTCCACCGCAAGGGCCGCAGGCCGGACCCCATGTACGAAGAGCTGACCACTACCATCACCGGCATGATCGACGAGGGGTTCTCGCTGCTGTGACCTGGGACTTCTCGACCGAGCCGGAGTTCGAGCAGAAGCTGGAGTGGATGCGCCGGTTCATGCACGACGAGGTGTATCCCCTTGAGGTTCTGGACACCGACGACAAGGGGTTCTGGCGCGCGGTCAGGCCGCTGCAGGCGGAGGTGAAGCGGCAGAAGCTGTGGGCGACGCACTTTCCGCCCGAGCTGGGCGGCCAGGGCTACGGCCAGGTGAAGCTCGGGCTCATGCACGAGATCGAGGGCGCCTCGGTGTGGGGACCGATCGTGTTCGGCAACCAGGCGCCGGACTCGGGCAACTCGGAGATCCTGGCCCACTTCGGCACTCCCGAGCAGAAGCGGCAGTGGCTGGAGCCCCTGCTCGACGGCAGGATTCGCTCCGCGTTCTCGATGACGGAGCCCAACACCGCCGGCTCCGATCCTACCCTGCTTTCGTCGACGGCAGAGCTGGTCGGCGACCAATGGGTCATCAACGGCCACAAGTGGTTCACGTCGAACGGCATGGTGGCCGACTTCCTCATCGCGATGGTCGTCACGGAACCAGACGTGGACGCATACGAGCGGGCGTCGATGATCATCGTTCCGTCCGACACGCCGGGTGTCCAGCGGCTGCGCAACATCCCGACCATGGGAGGCTCCCACGAGCGGTTCGGTTACGGCCACGCAGAGATCCTCTATGAGGACGTGCACGTCCCTGCGTCCAACTTGCTGGGAGAGCGCGGGCAGGGATTTCTCATCGCCCAGGCGCGGCTCGGACCGGGGCGCATCCACCACTGCATGCGCTGGCTCGGCCAGGCGCGACGCGCGTTCGACATGCTGTGCGAGCGCGCCCTGCAGCGCGAGGCGTTCGGCCGCAAGCTCGCGTCACACCAGACGATCCAGAACTGGATCGCCGACTCCGCGGCCGAGATGCAGGCCGCTCGCCTGATGACCCTGCACGCGGCGTGGGTCATCGACACGCAGGGTGCGGCCGCCGCACGCAAGGAGATCTCGCTCATCAAGTTCTTCGGCGCCAAGGTGCTGCACGACGTGATCGATCGTGCGCTGCAAGTCCACGGCTCACTTGGCTACTCCTCCGACCTCCCGCTCGAGGAGATGTACCGGCACGCGCGGGCGGCGCGGATCTACGACGGACCTGACGAGGTCCATCGAGTGTCGGTGGCGCGGCAGATACTGGCCGGCTACCGGCCGCCTGAAGGGGTGTGGCCCCGAGAGCACATCCCGACGCGGCGCGAGGCTTCGCGGCGAAAGTTCGCCGCGCTGCTCGAGGCCGCGACGACCGATGCCTGACTCTGTCGCGAATAACCGCGCGCCACGGGTGGGAACCTCGGAGAGTCCGGACTAACCGGCATTCTCCTCGCTGAAAAGCTCGGATAGTCGCGACTATCCGAAATTGGGTCGCCTGCTAGGGCCGGGATTCGGCCAGGTGCAGGCGGTCCCAGTCCGAGTACTCGCCGTTGACGTGGATGATCCGCTGCAGGCCGGCCTGCTCGAGCAGGCTCGCGGCGATGCCCGCGCGGTAGCCCGACGCGCAGTGCACCGCGACCGGCGCCTCGCGCGGGATCTCGCCGGCGCGAAACGGGACGTCGGGCACGTACATGTGCAGCGCGCCGGGCACGTGCCCTCCCACCCACTCGTGCTCGTCGCGCGCGTCGACCACCGTCATCGGAGCTGCGCTGAGCACCCACTCCGCCAGGTCCTCGACGTCCTCTGTAGCGAAGGTCGAGACCTCGCGGCCGGCCGAACGCCAGGCGTCGACGCCGCCGTCGAGCGCGCCGGCGATGGTGTCGAACCCGATCCGGAGCAGCTGCCGCTGCGCGGTCTGCAGCTCCTGGTCGCTGCCGCCCACCAGCACGATCGGTCGCCCGCGCGCCACCAGCCACCCGACCCACGCGCTGACCGAACCTTCCAGGCCGATGCTGTAGCTGCCGGGGATGTGGCCGCTGTCGTGTTCGCGACCCGGTCGGATGTCGACGACCGCCGCGCCCGAGTCGATCAACTGCTCGACCTCCTCGGCGGTCAGGCGGGTGAGCGGAGGCAGCGTCGTGCCGATGAGCGGAGGGCCGCCGAGGTTCACCGCCGCCATGTCCCGGTAGTAGGTCGGATACCGCGGCTGGTTCAGCACACGCGCGAGGAACGGCATCACCTCGGTGATCTGGAAGAACGGATTGGTCTTGCGCTCAACGCCCAGCGTCGTCTCGTGGCCGCTGTGGCCGCCGATGCCGCAGAAAGACCCGGCGCCGTGGGTCGGGAATACGCGGATGTAATCGGGCAGGCCGCGCAGCCGAACCTGCAGCGTGCTCATCGCCTCCAGCGCCAGGTGCACCGCCAGGTGCGGGCCCAGAAGGTCGGTGCGCGCGATGGAACCGAGCATCACCGCGCCGCCGGAGAACAGCGCGCGGTCGCGGCCGCCTTCACGGAGCACGTAGGCCTTGTGGTCCGGCGTGTGGCCGGGCGTGTGGAGCGCGCGGAGGGTCATGCCGCCCACGACGAGCTCCTGGCCGGCCGCCAGCTCGTCGATGTTCGTTTGCGCCTCGGCGAACAGCTCGCGGCGGCCGGACACGAAGTCGTTGTGGAGGTGCGTGTCGAGCGCATGCGTCAGGCGGACGTTGCGCTCTCCCGCCAGGTGCAGGTATCGCCAGATGTCCCGCAGCGGATCGATGACGACGCCGACGCCGTGCTCCTCGTCGAACGCGACGAAGCTCGCGTTGCCCAGCTCCGGCGCGGGCACTGCTTCGACGGTGTACATCGGCTCCCTAGCCGCCGAGCGGCGCTGTCGTCAGCAGGATCCAGATGGTGACGAGCGTCACCACCACCGCGCCGCCGTAAAAGACGGCCTGCGCGGGCACGCTCCTCGCGGCGTGCACGCCGAAATCGACCAGCAGATACCGCAAGCGGTGCGCGAAGTGAAAGAACGAAAACATGACCAGCACCAGGATGTAGAGCTTCACCAGCGGGTTGCCGAGAACGCGAACCCAGGTGTCGTAGTGCTGGTCGGCCACGGGCACGATGTCGAGCGGCCCGAGGATGCCCTGGACCACGACGTGGACGGGCAGGAACAGCGCGGAGATGACGCCGCCCTGCGAAAACAGGAACCAGAAGACCAGGTGATCCAGCGCCGGTCGCCTGCGGGCCGCGGCTTGGTCGCTCATCGCGCGAACCAGATGAGGACGAACGCCACGACGGCCGAGGCCGCGGCCCACGCGCCGAACATGGCGAAGACGATCAGCCGCGAGGGGACCGGGCGATCGAGGACCTTGATCCGGATGATGACGCCAGCGAGCTTCAGGAACGTGTAGCTGTGATACAGCGAGAACAGGAGCACGACGACGCTGAAGGCCACGAACGCGCCCGAGCGCGGCGGGTAGTAGTGGGCGGCGCCGCTGCCCGCGCGCCTGATCTCGTACAGCAGCCAGATCAGCCACAGCGCCATGGGCAGCGCCGTGAACTCGCGGAGGATGTAGAGGAAGTAATGGCGCTGGCGCGTCCACCAGTTGGCCGGCATGCGCCAGCTGTACTCGCGCGGCGCCGCCTGTGCTTCGGTCGTCACTCGCGATTTCCGTACGGCAGGACAAAGCGCATGGTGGTGTCGAGCTTGGTCTGCTGGATCGCCTTCGCGGGATCCACGCCCTTGGGGCACACGACCGAGCACTCGCCGACGAAGCTGCACTCCCACACGCCTTCGGGCTCGCCGATTACGGGCAGCCTATCCGTCAGGCCCTGGTCGCGCGAGTCGAGGTTGTAGCGCCGCGCCAGCGCCGTCGCGGCCGGCCCGAGGAACTCGTTGTTGAGGCCGTAGACAGGGCAAGCCGCGTAACACAGCATGCAGTTGATGCACTCGCTGAACTGCCTGAAGTCGTCGATCTGCTCGTTGGTCTGACGATGCTCGCCCGCGCCGAGCGGGAGCTCTTGCCGACGGATGATCCACGGCTTGATCGCCTTGAGCTTGTGCATGAAGTCGTCCATATCGATCACGAGGTCGCGGATGAGCGGGAAGTTGTTGAGCGGCCCAACGTGGATCGGCCGCGGCCAGTAGTCCTTGACGAACGCGTTGCACGTTAGCTTGGGCGTGCCGTTGACCATCATGCCGCAGCTGCCGCAGATGCCCATGCGGCACGACCAGCGGTAGCTCAGCGACCCGTCGACATGGTTCTTGATGTAGTTGAGGGCGTCCAGCACG
>Ga0070698_100000954_pt1 | contig 31641 bp, 26 predicted proteins | sample KBSK1502metaG_FD_65477 | JGI IMG/M metagenome (GOLD analysis project Ga0070698, IMG submission 65477) | Corn, switchgrass and miscanthus rhizosphere microbial communities from Kellogg Biological Station, Michigan, USA - KBS K1-50-2 metaG | ecosystem: Host-associated > Plants > Roots >... | reverse complement strand
CGCTCGAATACCGGGTGCATGAACTCGACGGCGACGTGCATCGCATCCGCGGCGCTGCCGCCGTTGCCGATCACGTAGAGCCGGCCGCCGGCATCGAACGCGGCTGCCATCGCGCGTGCTGCGACGATGATGCGATCGGCTTCCGCCGCGAAGAACGCTTCGATCGTCGAAGCGCTCTCGCGCGCCTTGCGCAAGATCGAAGCGCGCAGCTCCGTCACGATGCCGCCTTGCGATAGAGGTAGTACGCGGCGCACGCACCTTCGCTCGATACCATCGTCGCGCCGAGCGGCGATTCGGGCGTGCAGCGCGTGCCGAACGCCGAGCAGTCGCACGGCTTCGCGAGCCCCTTGAGGATGCGCCCGCTGATGCAAAGTGGCGACTCGCGCGTGACCAGCGTATCGACCTCGAAGCGGCGCTCCGCATCGTGGTCGCGCAGCTCGGCGCGCAGCTTGAAGCCGCTCTTGGGAATCGTCCCGAGGCCGCGCCACGCGCGATCGCACGGCTCGAAGACTTCGTCGAGTAACGCGCGCGCGTGCGCATTGCCTTCGTCGCGCACGACGCGGCTGTATTGGATCTCGACCTCGGCACGCCCCGCCTCGAGCTGGCGCACGCAGCGCAACATGCCGTCGAGCAGATCGACAGGTTCGAAGCCGGTGATCACGATCGGAACGCGGTAGCGCCGCGCGATCGGCGCGTACTCGGCGGTGCCCATGATCGTGCAGACGTGGCCGGGGCCGAGAAAGCCCTGCACGCGGTTGCCGGGAGATTGCAGGATGCTCGCGATCGCCGGCGGCACGAGCACGTGCGAGACAAGCGCGCTGAAGTTGGAGAGTCGACGCTTGTGCGCGAGCGCGATCGCCATCGCGTTTGCCGGCGCGGTCGTCTCGAAGCCGATCGCGAAGAACACGACCTCGCGATCGGGACGCGCGGCGGCGAGCGCGAGAGCGTCGAGCGGCGAGTAGACGACGCGCACGTCGGCGCCGCGCGCGCGTAGCGAAAGCAAATCGCCGTGCGAGCCGGGCACGCGCAGCATGTCGCCAAACGAACAGAAGATCACCCCGGGCCGCGCGGCGATCGCGTGCGCGCGATCGATCGTCTGCAGCGGCGTCACGCAGACCGGGCAGCCGGGCCCGTGCACGAGCTCGACGCCCGGCGGCAACAAGCGATCGACGCCGTAGCGCACGATGCTGTGGGTCTGGCCGCCGCACACCTCCATGACGACCCACGGGTGCGTCGCGGCGGCGGCGATCGCGTCGCACAGGCGCGCGACGGCATCCGCTTCGCGATATTCGTCGATGAACTTCACGTCGACACCTCGTCGAGCTCGCGCAGCAGCTCGAAGACGCGGTGCGCTTCGGCCTCGTCGAGCTTCGACAGCGCGAAGCCGACGTGAACGAGCACGTATTCGCCGACGGCGACATCGGGGACGTGCGCGAGACAGACTTTGCGCGCGACGCCGCCGAACTCGACGCGCCCCATCAGCACGCCGGCCTCCTCCGCGATGTCGACGATGCGACCCGGTACGCCGAGGCACATCAGTTACCTCCTCGCGCAGCCGCGACGGCGAGCTGACCGAGCGCAAGCCCGCCGTCGTTTGGCGGAACGCGGCGATGGACATGCGGGCGCAGCCCGGCGTGCGCGAGGCGGCGCGGCAGCTCCTCCGCAAGGATTGCATTTTGGAATACGCCGCCCGAGAGCACGACATCGCGTACGCGCTCGGCGCGCGCGACCTGCTCGGCAGCGTGGGCAGCGAGCTCGATCACCGTCGAGTGAAAGCGGCGGGCGATCACAGCGCGCGCGACTCCGCGGCGCACGTCGCCGGCGACGGCGCGAATCATCGGCGCGAGCTCGAGCGGATAGCAACTGTCGGGTGCGACGCTGCGCGCCGCCGCTTCGAGCAGCATCGCGGCGTGCCCTTCGTAGGCTGCATGGCGCGCGATGCCCGTGATCGCTGCGACCGCGTCGAACAAGCGGCCGATGCTCGATGTCGGTGGGGCAAGTGCGCCAGAGAGCGCGGCAACCGCTGCGGCGCGGGGCTCGTCGATCATGTCGTAGGGCTCGTCGGCGGCGACGAGGTGCGCGACCGCCATTCGCCACGGCTCGCGCGCCGCGCGATCGCCGCCGGGCTGTGGCACGTACGGCAGGTGAAACGCGCGCCGCACGACAGCGGCATCGCCGACGAGGATTTCGCCGCCCCAGATCGCGCCATCGTCACCGTATCCGGCGCCGTCGAAGATGATGCCGATCGCGCGCTCGCGCAGGCCCGCATCTGCGAGTGCACTCGCGAAGTGCGCGTGATGATGCTGGACGGAGAGCCGCGGCAGCCCAAGCTGTTCGGCGAAGCGCGTGGTCACATAGTCGGGATGGCGATCGCAGACGACGCGCTCGGGCAGCACGCGATGCAGCGCCTCGAAGTGCTCGATCGCCTTCGCGTAGGCCTCGTACGCGGACAGCTCGTCGAGATCGCCCATGTGGGGCGATACGAACGCGACGTCATGCACGGCGAGCGCGAACGCCGCTTTGAGATCACCGCCGACAGCAAGCGTCGGGCGATCGACTGCGATAGGCATGCGAATCGGCGCCGGCGCATAGCCGCGCGCGCGCCGCAGGATCATCGGTGCGCCGCCGATGACTCGCGCGACCGAATCCTCGCAGCGCATGTGAATCGCGCGATCGTGCGTGACGAAGTGATCGGCGATCGTGCCCAGGCGTGCGCGCGCGTCTTCGTCGAGAAACGCGATCGGCTCGTCGGTCGTGTTGCCGCTCGTCATCACGAGCGGCATCCCCGGCAGCTCGCGCAGCAGCAGATGATGCAGCGGCGTATACGGCAGCAGCACGCCGACGTCGCCGACGCCCGCGCACACCGCCTCGGCGAGCACACCCGGGCGACGCCGCGCGAGCACGATCGGTCGGGCGGGCGATTGCAGCAGCGCGAGCTCGGTTGGTCCAAGCTCGGCCAGCGCACCCGCCGCACGTGCGTCCGCGACCATCACCGCAAACGGTTTGGCATCGCGCTGCTTGCGCCGACGCAGCTCGGCGACGGTGTCCTGTCGCGTCGCATCGCACGCGAGGTGATAACCGCCGAGCCCCTTGATCGCGACGATGCCGCCCGCGCGAATCGCCGCCGCCGCGCGCTCGATCGCATCGCCGGCGATGCCATCCATGGCGAGATGCGGGCCACAGCGTGGGCACGCGATCGGCTGCGCATGAAAGCGGCGATCGTGCGGATCGTCGTGCTCCGCGCGACACGCATCGCATAGCGCGAACGGCGCCATCGTCGTGCGAGCGCGATCGTACGGCGCCGCGGTGATGATCGTCAGGCGCGGCCCGCAGGCAGCGCAGCTCGTGAACGCGTAGCCGTAGCGCCGCGACGCTGCGTCGAGCACCTCCGCAACGCACGCATCGCATGTCGCAACATCGGGCGCGATCGCCGCTGCGCTCTGCTCGTCGACGCTTGCCTCGATCGTGAAGCCATCGCTGCTGCGCGTTGCGATGTGAGTCGTCGCAATCCGATCGACGCGAGCCGCAGCAGGTGCGCGGTCGCGAAGCGCGAGGGTGAAGCGCTCGAGCGCGGCGGTCGGAGCTTCCGCTTCGATCACGACATCGCCCGCGCGATTGGAGACGAAGCCGCGCACGCCAAGCTCGTGCGCGAGCCCGAACACGAATGGACGAAACCCGACTCCCTGTACAACGCCCTCCACTTCGATCCGGAGGCGCTCGATCGTCATTGCGTCTCGACGATCGTCACAAGCTCGACTGCAAAGGATCGCAGTGAGTGCAAGCTGCGCTTCTGCCAATGCAGGTTCGGGTTGGAGAGAAATTTCACCTTGTAGCGCTGTCCCTCGGCGAGCTCGTTGATGTCGTTGATCCACGCAACGAAGCTCTGGAAGCACGACGAGTTCATGAATTCGAGCTGACGTAGGTCGACAACAGTCTCCTTCGTACCTGCGCGCTGTGCCTCCGCGTGGGCGCGCGTAAGCAGCATCTCCACAGCGTCGAGTGCTGAATAATCCGCGTTGCCTTTCAGCGAGACATTGATCGTGAGTCCATCGAGGCGGCCAGAGCCCGCGAAGTCATCACCATTGACGGTCACTATTTCGCTCATCGTCAGCTCCTTTCACCGATGGAGGTAACGGCGCTGATGGTTACGAGGTCGTTGTCTTCGACCGTGTACGTCAGCGCCATCTCGCCCTCGGCGCAGATGCGCGCCAAGCCGAGGCCCGAGCCGCTGCGGTGGCCTGCCCTCTTGACCATGAGCTGCTGATAGAACGTGGTCGGATCCGGTGCCGCCGCGACACCGTCGAGGATTTCGCGAATCGCGCCGATATTCGGCTGCGTCGCGCGATTACGCAGGACGATGCGAACCGTTTTGGGTTTGCCGTCTTCGACGTCGATGCGGATCGTGCTCTCGCCATCCTTGGAGTACCGCACCGCGTTCTCGAGGAGCTCGTGGGTGGCGAGTGCCAGGCGCGAGGTCCCGTCTGGGTCACTCAGGAAGCGCTGATAGAACTCGCTGACGAACCGCCGCACGACGGTGACGAGGGCGATGTTCGGTTTGAAATTAAGCTCGAAGTACGCAGTAGGTTCCATCGGGGGCCTCTTCCTTCATGCGCTCCCAAGAACTGCGAGGAGACGGGCCTCACGAGAGAGTGCACGTAAACCCTGCACGCATCAATCTGCGTAGCCGCCGCAACTTGTTGCGGTTGGTGCGCATGTACCTTCGGACCGTCGTGTTCTTGTGACAGCGGAACGATCAGCTCCGCGTGATCCGCTGGGTTGATGTTAGTTTCGACGCGTGAACCGGTGGGCTCTGCTCTGCGCGCTCGTAGTTGCGTGCGCGAGCGCACCGACACCGAAGAAGAAGAAGCACAAGAAGGATGACGTCGAGCTCAAGGATGAATCCGAGAGCGGTGACGATAGCGAGGGCGTATTCGGTCGCACGAAGCGAAAGCGAGTCGCGCAAGACGACGGAAGTGAGGAAGAAGAGCCCGCGCCGAAGAAGAAGAAGAAGGCGGCCGAGGAAGAAGAAGAGAAGGAGGCGCCGCCGAAGAAAGCGAAAGAGCCGGTTCGAAAGAAGAAGGTTGACCCAGAGCCCGAACCCGAGGTGGTGATCGAAGACGAGGATCCAGAGCCCGAGCCACAGGAAAAGCCGAAGTCAAAGAAGGCCGAGTCTGCGGCCAAGCGCAAGGCCAATGTAGAGGCGGCCTCGAAGGCGAAGCGCGACGCCGATGCCGACGCCGAAGAGCCGGAGACCAAACGCGCGAAGGACGCGAAAGCCAAGCGCGATGCAGATGCCGAAGAACCGGAGTCGAAGCCAGCGAAGGACACGAAGGCCAAGCGCGATACAGACGCCGAACAGCCGGAGTCGAAGCGAGCCAAGGACACGAAGGCCAAGCGCGATACAGATGCCGAACAGCCCGAGTCCAAACGCGCGAAGGACACGAAGACCAAGCGCGATACAGACGCCTCACCGCCCGAGGCGAAACGCGCGAAGGACGCGAAGGCGAAGCGCGACGCCGACGCCGAAGAGCCGGAGCCGCAGCGCGCAAAGGACGCAAAGGCCACGCGCGACGCCGACGCCGAGCAGGCCGAGACGAAACGCGCAAAGACCAAGCGCGACGCAGACGCCTCACAGCCCGAGGCGAAACGCGCAAAGGACGCAAAGTCCAAGCGCGACACAGACGCCGAACAGCCGGAGTCGAAGCGAGCCAAGGACACGAAGGCCAAGCGCGATACAGATGCCGAACCGCCCGAGGCGAAACGCGCGAAGGACGCGAAGTCCAAGCGTGACGCCGACACCGAGCAGGCCGAGACGAAACGCGCGAAGGACGCGAAGTCCAAGCGCGCGAGCGGCGATGCGAAGGCGAAATCGAAAGAGGTCGCTGTCGACGAGAACTTGATCGAGATGGAAGGCGACGAAGAGCCGCCCGAGACGCGCGTCGAGCCCGAGCCAGTGCCCGGCGTCGACACACCGACCGAGACCCCTGCCCCGCCACCGACGGAAACGGTGCCGCTCGCGATCAATGATCGCGCGCTCACGGCACCGAAGGGCACGCTCGACGTCCACGGTGGACTCGGCATCGCCGTGCTCACCATTCCGGGCGCGACACCCGACATGAAGATCTCGACGACGTCGGAATCGCTCGCCCTCGGCGCGACGTACGGCCTCACGAACAAGCTCGAGGTCGGCCTCGACTACGCGCCATCACTGAATCCAACCACCGCCGCCGCGCCGCTCACGGCGCATGCTGCGTATCGCGTCATCACCGGCGCGAGCTTTGATCTCGCGATCGCGGCTGCGCTCGGTGTCGATTTTCCGCGCGTGACTGATCCAGCCACGATGATGACCACCTCGCAGGCGGCGTTCGGTCTTCACTTCGGTGCGTGGGCGCGATATCGGCTCGGCAAGAAGCTCGCCTTGTTCAGCGGCCTGCCGGCGCTGCCGGATTCTGGCGTCAGCCTCTCGAAACTATCGTTCGCGCTGCCGCCACTGCCGTATCAGCTCGCGATCGGGCTGAGCAGCGGCGGCGCGATCGCGCTCGATATCCCGGTCGGCGTCAGCTTTCAGGCGCTACCGAATGTCTATGCGTTCGCGATGCTCGACCTCGCGCACATTCGCATCGCGAACACCGAGAACGCGTTCGTGTTTGCCGACTTCATTCCAATCGCGATCGGCGGCTTCTATTCGCTCAGCAAGATCGATATCGGTGCCGCGTTCGCCGATGACCTCAAACAAGCCGGCGACTACCTGCGCTTCGATATCATCGCCCGCTACTCGATCAAGTAGCGCGGCGGCGGCGGCGCACGAGCGCGGCGAGACCGACGACGAGGAGCCAGCCGGCGGCACCACCAGCTGCGTTGCAGCCGCCATGCTCACCCGAATCGTCGCCCATCGGATCCTGCGATGGATCACCGGAGCCGGAGCCCGAGCCCGAGCCAGATCCCGAACCAGGATCCTCTGGCGGCGGTGGCCCCATGATGCTGTCGATGAACTCGAGCTCGGCGTGAACCGACGTGTAGAGGTCCCAGCCCGCGCCACACAGATCGCCGGTGCCACCCGATGTCACGCCGGCGACGACGAGCTTGCTGTTGACGGTCTCGAACGTCGGACCGCCGCTATCGCCAAAACAGCTACCGCTGCCGTCGGAGGCATCCATGCAAACGAGGTTGGCGCCGGAAACGGTTGGGTCGTTCGCGCCCGCGCAATCGGCGGTCACCTTCTCGACCTTGCGTAGCAGGCCGCCGCCGCCGTCGTTGTTGTCGGCGACGCCGTAGCCGACGTCGATGACGTGCGTCGCGAGCGGCACCTCGTTGCGGTCGATCGGCGTCGGCGCTCGATCGGCCACCGGCTGCGCGAGCTTGATCAGCGCGACGTCGTTGTCCCAATCGTTGAAGTTGAAGCCGGGATGCGCGTGGATTTCTGCCGACGCGATCACGTGGCCGTTCGCGTCGTCGTTGACGTCAGGATCGTCGAAGCGCACGTTGAGCATCGTCGTGCCGTCGACGCAGTGCGCGGCAGTGAGCACCCAGTCGTTCGCGATGAGCGTGCCGGTGCAGAACCATTGGCCCGGCGCGGATTCGAGCGCGACGACCGTCGGAAACTCGGCCGGCGTCGCCATCTGACCGCCGATGATGGGTTGTGCCGTGATTGCGGTATCGACGCTGCCGACGCACGACGACAGCGCGAGCAGTCCGAACGCGATTGCCTGTTTCATGGAAAGCGTCATCGAGCAAACGTCGCGCCGAGGCACAATGCTGTCGCTTTCAGCCTCTGGCGTGCAGCCCCGCGATCGCGTCGCGCATGCGGTTGCGCAATCGGTGCCTGGACGCAAATTCATGGCTCGCTGCGTCTGGGAGGTCACTCCGCAGTGCGAGCCCCACCACGCGATCTGTTAGTCCTCGTCCCATAGCTCGCTGAGCGCGATGACATCGGCGCCGTGCCAGTCGGGCCGCGCCTGCTCGAGCACGTGCAGTACCTCGTCGCGCGGGCCGCGCAAGACGACGACGCCAACGTGGTCGATAAACTCGAACACCGCGACGAAGCGATCGGCGAGCTCGACGAGCTGATACTGCCAGCCGCTTTGTGTTGCGTGCAGCGTCCCCGCGCCACCCGTTTGCTCCTGCACGAACGCCGCGATATCTAGCGGCCGAAACTGCAACGGTTGGACGTCCGCGAAAACGCTCGCCGGAAGCGGAGGCAAATACGTTGTCGCCATGGACAAACGCGAAAGTACCAAATGCGCGATTGACGGTGAGATATTTTGAGATATCTTCGAAATATGCCGCGCAAGCCACCGCCTGAAACACCACTTTACGTTCGGCTACCGAAACCGGCCGTCGAAAAACTCGATCGCGCCGCCGCCGCGCTTGGCATGCGAAAGAAGGACCTCGTCGCGGGTCTGGTAACGAAGTACGTCGACCCGGATAGCCAACAGGGCCTGTCGGCACTCGGCACGCTTTCGATGCACCGCAAAGGCTTGGACACCGACGAGGGAGGCCCGATGGTCGGCACGTATTCGTTTCAACCGTACGACCCGCCGGAGATCATGAACGCCGAGCAGGCCGCCCAGTTCCTGCAGATCGACGAGAGGATGGTCATCGAGCTCGCCGAGACGGGCAAGCTGCCGGGCAAGAAGCTCGGGCCGGTATGGCGGTTCTCGCGCGAGGCGCTCGTCGCCTGGCTCTCCACACCGGAGCAGCGATGACTCGCAGATATCCGCCAGATATCTCGCTTGACCTGATCCCGACCGTCGTCGAGCAAACCCATCGCGGCGAGCGCGGCTGGGACATCTATTCACGGCTACTGAAGGACCGCATCGTGTTCGTCGGCCGCGAGATCGACGATGCGCTCGCGAACGTCGTCATCGCGCAGCTTCTGTTCCTTGCTGCCGAAGATCCCGACAAAGACATCATGCTTTATCTGAACTCGCCCGGCGGTGACCTGTCGGCCGGCCTCGCGATCTACGACACGATGCAGTTCTTGCATTGCGACGTGGCGACCGTATGCACGGGGCAATCTGCCTCGATGGCGAGCTTCCTGCTCGCTGCCGGCGCGAAGGGGAAACGGCACATGCTGCCGCACGCGCGGGTGATGATTCACCAGCCGCTCGCGACGTTTCGTGGGCAAGCTACCGATATCGAAATCCAAGCGCGCGAAATCCTGCGCGCACGCGATGAGATCAATCAGCTGTATGCAAAGCACACCGGTCAACCGGTCGAGAAGATCGCCGCCGACACGGACCGCGACAACTTCATGACCGCCGAGGAAGCTAGGGCGTACGGCCTCATCGATGAAGTGCTGACGTCGTTGAAGAAACCGCAGACGCAAAAGTAACGGCGTCGTTATTCGATCGTGACCGAGTAAATGTTCCAGTTGCGGTCGGTCAAGTTCGACGAACGGACGAAGAACAGCTCGCAACCATCCTCGCGGATCGAAGGCTCAAACTCGAACTGGTCGGGCGTCGAGACACCCTCGAGGACGTGCGGCGCGCTCCACGGCGATACCAGCGAGGTTCGTGTCGCGTAGAGGATCTCCATGTCCCCGCGCTCCGAACGCGCCGCCCATACGACAACGCGCTGATCCGCTGTGAGGGTTGCTCCGGCTTCCGTGCGATTCGTGTTGTACACGAACGGCTCGATCGCTCCCCATGGCGCATCGCGATCCGTTCGATGCGCGATCTTGATGTCCTGATCGGTGCTCGTATTCGAGTAGCTAAACCACAACGTCAGACCATCCGCTGTGGGTTGTGGATCGTGTTGGTTGTTGCTGTCGTTGATCTCGTCGAGCGCGCGTACGATCTGGATCGTGCCTGCGGCGTCGCGCTGCACTTCGAAGAGGTCGACGTTTGTGACGTTGTACTTCGCGAAGTAACCGTGGCCATCGACGTCGAGCTGGAGCGCGTACTCCGACTGCGCCGTCGTGAGCTCGGAGATGAGCGTCATCGGTCCAAACGGCGCGTCAAGGCTTGGCCGCTTCGTGACGTAGATGTCGTTGTTGCCGGTGCCGCCATCGGACGTCACGTACATCGTCAGCGGATCGCCGTGCACGAGCAGCGGATCCGAATCGAGGACCGGCGTCGACAGCTCGGGGCGCATCTGGACTTCGCCGACGATCGGGCCGCTGAGCCAGTTGCAGGGAACTGGCTGGATGTCGAGCCGGCCACAGCCCGCTATCGCGATCGCGACGATCACGCGCTGCTCGTACGCCATCTCATAGAGAGCGTACTCTCAAAGTGGCGAGAGCGTCACGGCAACACCGGTGAGCACCGCGTTGCCCGAGAGCGGGTCGCGTTTGCGATCGTCAAGGATCGCGTTGAGGTTGGCGCCCGGTCGCTCGGCCGCAACCTTCATGTGCGTGCCCGCCTGATCGTGGCCCCAGCCGTGCGGCAAGCTGACGACGCCCGGCATCATTTCATCACTAACCTCGACGACGACTTCGATCGAGCGACCATCGCTCGCGAGCTTCGCGCGACCGCCATCGACGACGCCGAGCCGCGTCGCGTCAGCGGGATTGACAAGCGCGACGCATCGGAACGGACCCTTCGCGAGCGTAGGTAGGTTGTGCATCCAGCTGTTGTTCGAGCGCAGCTGCCGGCGACCGATGATCACGAGCTCGGGCACGGGACGTTCCAGGTCGGCGCGCACACGGCCGAGATCATCGACGAGCATCGACGGCGCGAGCTCGATTTTGCCGGATGGCGTGCGCAGCACTTCCGGAACGCGCGCGTCGAGCGGACCGAGATCGATGCCGGCCGTCGCGGCTTTGACACGCGCGAGCGTGAGACCACCCGACACGAGGCCGAAGCGATCACCATACGGGCCGCCGCGAAGTGCGAGCTCGAGCAAACGTTCGGGACCGGTCAGCTCGGCGAGTGCGCCGATCACGAGAGCGCTTTGGGGGCCTGCGACGCGCTGCACGTCAGCGGCGGCGAGCTCGTCATCGAGTGCGCGGAGATCAATGCCCGCGCGGCCGGTGGCGATCGCGAGCAGGCGCAACAGGATCTGCCATTCGGCAGGCCGGTCCGTCGCGAACACGGGCGCGCTATAGCGAACCGCGTTGCGCCATGCGAGCGAAGGGAACGCGACGTCGTAGTGACCCTCTTCGAGCGGCGAGAGGCCCGGCAAGATCACGTCGGCATGCCGCGTCGTCTCGTTGAGGTAAATATCGACGCTGATCATCAGCTCGAGCTGGTCGAGCGCCGCCGCGATGCGCGGCCCGTTCGGCGCCGACAGTACCGGGTTACTCGCGAGCGTGATGAGCGCGCGAACCTGTCCCTCGCCGGGCGTTTCGATCTCTTCGGCAAGGCACGTCATCGGTAGCTCGCCGAAAACTTCCGGCGCGCGCGACACGCGACTCGTGCGGCGCCCTGTCACGATGCCTTTGCCGCGGCCGTGCGCACCGAGCGTATTCGCGGCGAACGCAGCGGCCTTCGGAAACATCGCGCCACCGGGTGCGTCGAGGTGACCGGTCACGACGTTGATCGCGTCGATGAGCCAGCTCGCGAGCGTTCCGTACTCTTGCGTGCACGTGCCGATGCGGCCGTAGACGGCTGCGCGTTCTGTCGTCGCGATCGCGCGTGCGAGCTCCCGGATGACCGACGCATCGATCCCGCAACGCGGCGCGACGAGCTCGGGCGTGAATGGTGCAACGGCAGCGGCGAACGCCTCGACAGCGGCGACGTGCTCGGCGAGGCGGCCCAGGCGCACGAGGTTCTCGGCAACGACGACATTCGCGATGCCGAGCAACAGAAACACATCGCCGCCGGGACGAATGAACACGTGTTGGTCTGCGATCGCCGCGGTTTCCGTGCGCCGCGGATCGATCACGACGATGCGGCCGCCGCGCGCCTGCACCGCCTTTGCCTTGCCGCGAAAATCGGGCACGGTCCACAAGCTGCCGTTTGACACCATCGGATTTGCGCCGAGAATCACGAGCAGCTGCGTGCGCTCGATATCGGGCACCGGAATCGACAGCCAATGACCGAACATGAGGCCCGCCGATAACTGCTTCGGCATTTGATCGAGCGTCGAGGCAGAGAACACGTTCTTCGTGCCGAGCGCGCGTGCGAGCCGCGCACCGTAGAGCAGCAGCCCGAACTTGTGCGCGACGGGATTGCCGAGCGACATCGCGACGGCATCGCGTCCGCGCGCGAGGATCGGCGGCAACCGCCGCTCGATTTCGGCGAACGCTTCGTCCCACATCACCTCGACGTGGACGCCATCGCGCTTGACGAGCGGCGCACGAAGGCGATCAGGATCTTCGTGCAGATCGCGAAGCGCCGCGCCTTTGGGACAGATGAAGCCGGCGCTAAAGACATCGGCGTCGAACCCGCGAATCGCTGCGACTCGCTCATCGCGGATCACGAGCTCGAGACCGCAACACGCTTCGCACAGCGGGCAAATGCGATGAGCGACTCGCTCCATACAGTACGGATCTCGCGTTTTGGGCCGCCTGTCACGGCATCGGCCAGGAACAGTGATTTCAGCCGCGCGCGCGGCACTCCATCTCGAGGTGGATCCACACCGGATCCGGATCGAGATAGCGCAACTCGGTCACGATTTCGAACGCATGTGCGGCATTGACCCGCGGATCGCCCATGTCCGTATCGAGCAGCGTCCGCACGAGCCGAAACATCGCCTTGCGATAAATCACCCACCGGTGCGCGCGCACCTGCGCTTGAAAGTTCGCGAGCGCGGCGGCGGCGGGCGCGTATTCATCGCCGAGCATCGCGAGCGCGCCTGGCATCTCGGGATGGGCGAGGAATACGTATTTCTCGAGCAGCTGTGCCGCATCGTGACCCTTCGAATGCAGCAGTGCGGGGACCGCGTTCGTTGGATACGCGACCGCGATCCAATACGCCGCGAGCCCTTGCCGTGCGCGCTGCACGATCTTGTGCGCGAGCGGATGGAGCGTCGCCGCGTGCAGCACCTGCCGTGATGCCGCGGCGTACAACCCTTCCGTCGCCTGCAATCGCGCGACGACGCGCCCGACGCGTACCGCGATCACGTACGTACGGCGATTGCCGACGCTCTGATCGCCGAACGCGAGGACGTCATCGCCAAGTTGTGGCGTGGGCACCGGCGGCAGACCGCTCGACAACAATGGCGCGACCGCACGCATGAAGTGCAGCGCCGCAACTGACGTGCGAAACACCCAACGCGTGTCGACGATGCGCGCCATCGAGGAGCTTTCGTCCGCAAGCCAGACGGCGTAGCCGGCGCGCACGCCGCCGTACCCCAAAAACGTCGGATCCGCAGACGTGGTCGCTTCGTCGCGCTCACCGCGAACGTGCTGCTGCAGGTCTGTCTCGTCGAGGAACAGCGTCGACCACACCGGATCTTCGTTGGTTGGTGGCGGGACGCTGCCGGCCTTCGAGCGCGGCGTGCGCGCCGCATTCACGAGCTGCTCGGCGAGGTGCCGGTTCTCGTCGGCGTTGATCCCGAGCGCTGCGAGCTTGCCGCGCACGCTCGCCTCGAGCTCGAGTCCTTGCGCCTCGGCAAGCGCGCCGCCCTGCGCCGCTTCGATCGCGAGTGGCAGCGCGCGCAACGTATTTGCCTCGACCGATCCGATCACCGAGGTCACGAGTCGCTGTACGAGGTCTTGCCATGCCGATGCCAGAGTTTGATCGCGCAGCAAGTACGGCCGCAGCTCGCGCAGTCGATTCGCCGGTGCGGGATCGATGAAAATCTCGGCGGCGTCCGCGATCTCGGGCATGAGCAGAATCGGTGTCGAGCGCACCGCTTGAAAGCGGTCAGCCTCATCTTTGGCGTCGTTGAAAAAGCGCATCGCCGTCGCGCCGTCGAATGCGTGCCACCAGTACCAGAACGGCAGCTGGGGGATTCCAGTCATCGGGTGCGGCGTCTGGCCGTTATAGAGATCGTAGGCCGTCGCGCCGAACCAAAACCGATCCGGCAGCGGTCCCTCGCTCCAGCGCGCGCCTTTTTCATCGGGTCCACTGCGCGCCGTCATCGCGAAGCTCGGCACACCGGTGCGCGGATCGAGGACGAGGTCGAGCACGTAGTACGCGAGCGTCGCGAGTCGACCGATGCCGTCGCCGCGGCCGATCACTGCGATCAGCGCAGGATCGCCCGAGACGCGCGGCGGCGGTGGCGTCACCATCACCATCGAGTACAGGCCCTGGCGCTCGATCGTCGCGCTGCAACCGGGATTCGGCATCCGCGCGATCGGCACGAGCTGCGCGGCCGCCTGCTCCCAGACGGTATTGAGGAACTGCGCCGCTTCGTTGCTATCGATGGCGCGAGTCAGCGCAAGCGGATCGCCAAACACCGCGCGCGGCAACGTCTCGTGCGCGAACTGCTGGGCGTGCGACCGTGACATCTGACCTATCGTATGCATTACGCTCGCCACGTGGGCAAGCTCGGCGATTTCCTTCTCGGAAATTACAAATCGGTTAGCGAAGAGCTCGGGTTGACGATCGATGGTGCGACCGGCGTGATTCGTGGCGTCGTCGACGACGTTCCGATCGAGATGTGGTTCGGGTCGCACGCGACAAACACGCGCGTCCGTCTCACGAACGAGGCCCCCGTTGCGCTGCACGTTGCGACGCGAAGCTTGCCCGCGCGACTTTTCGGGCGCGGCGCGAACCTCGGCCATCCAACGTTCGACAAGTTGTTCACGCTCGACACCGCGAACCCCGGAAACGTCGCGAAGCTGCTGTCGAGCACGACCGTGGATCTGCTCGTCGAGATCGCAAGGAAGCGCCTGCGCCCCGTCGTCGAGAAAGATCAGATCCGACTACGCATGTTCAGTCAGGGCGGCTCCGATAGCAGAGAGAAGATCATGAACCTGCTGCGCGAAACTGCGCGACTCGGAAAGACCATCGACGCCTGCTTCGCGCGCTGACTGGCACGTTCAGCGCACGTTCTGGCAGGACTTGTAACAAATGCGACGAGCGTGGTTCTAGAGATGCTCGCCGCGTCGTCGAGTCGCACTACCTGCGCATCATATTTACTGTCATTGCCACGTGAGCAATGTGAGTCTCGGACGCGTGATCTCAAGCCAGCAACCGAGATGGGATTCATCCGTGCGATGAGGGTACGTCCCTTCTCCGCATGACATCGAAACTCGCGTTCTTCGCAGCTCTCCTCAGTGCGTGTGCAACGGCGTACGACCCGCCCGAAGAAGATGGCGATCGGATCCTGAGCTTCCCAGGTTCAGACGTTCAAGTCGCGCTGCGCGAAGACGGCAGCTACACGATCACGTTCGATGGCCAGCGACAGATCGAGCGCACGGCACCAGCGTTCGACCTCCAGCTCGTGCGCGGCACGTTCGATCCTCGTGCATCCGATCTGTCGCTGATCGCGGGGCTCGACGATCGGCCTGTGGTCGCGGGCCAACCGCGGCTGTACGTCGTCCAGTTCGTCACGCAGCCGATCGAGGAGTACCGCGCACGGCTGCGCGACCTCGGCGCGACGCCGCATCAATACATTCCAAACAACGCGCACCTCGTGCGCATGACGCCCGAGATCGCGGCTGTCGTTCGAAACGAGCCGTTCGTGCGTTGGGTCGGCGACTACCGGCCCTCGTGGCGCATGGATCGGCATCTCACGGATGCATTCATCGCGCGCACGGCGCTACCGACGCAGCGCTACTGGATCCACGCGCTCACGACGGACATGAGCGACAAGATGGCCATCGCGCAGCGCCTGACCTCGATCGGCGCGACGATCGACGGCGTCAACAGCGGCGGTTACCTCGTCGGCGCGACGCTCTCCGGCACGCAGCTCGCGGCGATTTCAGAATGGAGCGACATCGTCCACGTCGATCCATGGTCGAGGCCAGAGCCCGATATGGACATCGTGCGCGAGCTCGATGGCGCAAACTACGTCGAGTCGATGGGCGGCTACCGTGGCCAAGGCATTCGCGCCGAAGTCATGGACGGCAACGTCCTCGACACGCACACCGACTTTCAGTCGCGCCCGCTGATCTTCCACGGCCAGCGCAACGGCGATGCGTTCCACGGCACCGCAACGACGGGCATCGTGTTCGGCGATGGCACCGGCAACATCAAGGGCCGCGGCATGCTGCCGGCTGGCCAAGGCATCTTTGCGAGCTACGAGTCGGTCACCGATCGTCACGCGCACACGGCGCAGCTGCTCGAAGCACCGTACTTCGCGATGTTCCAGTCAAACTCGTGGGGCAGCGGGCTGACGGCGGATTACACGAACGTCTCGGCCGACATGGATCAGATGTTGTTCGACCTCGACATCCTGATCTTGCAGTCGCAGTCGAATGCGGGCAGTCAGCAGTCGCGCCCGCAAGCGTGGGCGAAGAACGTGCTCTCGGTCGGCGCCGTGAAGCACTTCGACACGGCGTCGACCGCCGACGACAAATGGGATCACGGCGCGAGCATCGGCCCGGCATCAGACGGCCGCCTCAAGCCGGACCTCGCGCACTTCTACGACAAGACGTTCGCGCCTGCGTCGAGCGGTGGCTACGGCGATTTCGGCGGCACGAGCGGCGCGACTCCGATCACCGCCGGCCATGCCGGTCTGATGTTTCAGATGTGGGACGACGGTGTGTTCGGCCCGACGCGTCCTGGTTCGACGATGTTCGAGCGGCGCCCACACGCGACGACAGCGAAGGCGCTCTTGATCAACACGGCGAGCCCATACGACTTCAGTGGCACCACGCACGATCTCGCGCGCACTCATCAGGGCTGGGGTCGCGCGAGCGCGCGCCACATGTACGATCTGCGCAATCACTACTACATCGTCGATGAGACCGATGTGCTGCAGGCCGGCGCAGCGACGCAGCATCGCGTCGAGGTGACCGCCGCAACGCCGGAGCTACGCGCGACGCTGACGTGGTCCGATCCGCCTGCGGTGCCGGGCGCGACGATCCATCGCATCAACGATCTCACGCTGCGCGTGGTGTCGCCGTCGGGGACCGTCTATTACGGCAACAATGGGTTGACGGTCGGCAACGTGTCGACGCCGAACGGCAACCCCGACACGATCAACACCGTCGAGAACGTCTGGATCCCGATGCCCGAGGCGGGCACGTGGACGATCGAAGTTCGCGCCGACGAGCTCAACGCCGATGGTCACATCGAGACGAACGGTGTCGTCGATGCTGACTACGGGCTTGTCGTGAGCGGCGCGGTCGGCACGATGCAACCGCCACCGCCGCACGTTCGCTTCTCGCAAGTTGCGTACGACATGCCGGGCAACGACACGCTCGAAGAGTGGGTCGAGCTCTACAACCCCGCGGCGACGCCTGTCGATGTCAGCGGCTGGAAGATCCGCGACAACTTCCGCACGTTCACGCTCCCCGCGGGCACGACGATCGCCGCGCACGGCTACATCGACATCGCGCGCGATGGTGCCGCGTTCCACGCACTCACGGGCAAGAACCCGAACGTCACGGGCCTCGTCACGTCGCTCGGTAACACCGGCGATCACCTCACGCTCGTCGACGCGGGCAACACCGCCGTCGACTTCGTGGCATGGGAAGGTGGCTTTGCGGGCTGGAGCACGCTCGCGACGAAGAATGGTCGCGTGATCGTGCGCAAGGATTCCAACGTCGACACCGATACGCGAGCGGACTGGACCGTTCGCGATCCGGCGCCTCACGGCGGCACCTAGGCTCACTCCGTCTGCAGGATTTCGGAAAGTGGCTCGCGCACGAGCCGCTTCGCGCGCAGCGTTCGCAGGATCATCGGCAGCGCAATCCCGTTGGTGACGAGCGGGAAATGACCGAGCGTGGACTTGATGTACAGGATGCGCGCGCGCCTCGCCTCGCGCGGAATGCCTTCCTCGAGCGACGGAAACTTGTCGAGGACGTACGTCTCCGGCAGCGATCCGTGCAGCTTGTCCGTCCACGCTCGCGTGTCGTCGCCGATATCGATCAACCGATGACGATCCGACCGCGAGCACCCAGTCCTTGTACTTCTCGATCTCACCGTACGCGGCATCGACAAGCACGACGGTATCGATCTGCGGCTCGTCGAGCCAACCGAGCAGCGTGCGATACGCGGCCGAGTGACCGATCGTGACGATGCGACGCTTCGGCCAGGGTTGCCCGATGCCGCGTTCGACTGTCTCGAGTAGCTCCGCGAGCGATTGCCACGAAACCGGCTCGCTCAAGCTCGCCGGCGCTTCGGGCGCAATGAACATCGCGTTGATCGCTGAGGCTGCGAACTGCTTCTCGAGCTCGTATCGCTTCCAGCCGTCGTCGACGTGCACGTAATAGCCATGCACGTACACGATCGTCTCGGCGCGCCTTTCACGGTAGTCCTTCGGAATCCAGACGTGCACCGGTCCATGGTTGGTCGTGATGCGCCAGTGGCGACCGCCTTCGACCAGCTCCAAGAGCGTTGGCGGCGGCGCCCGCTCTCGCGAGGTGGACGCAAACGGTGTCTCTGTCGGCTCCGCGGCCGGCCTGATTCGCCGCAACCGCGGCGGTCGAGGCTCGTCGGTGTCACACGCGATCAACGCGAGCGCGAACAAGATGGCGCGAACCATTTACTGCGCGAGCTCGGTCTCCAGTTGTTTGACCTTCGCTTCGACGTTCTTCTCGGTGATGTCCTTCGCGGCCTGATCCTCGAAGTCTTCCGCAGTCGGGACGTCGACGGGCGCGGCGCTACCGGCCGCAGCGCTGCCCGAGCCGGCGCTGCCCATCGCCGGCGCATCGGCGACAACCGTTGGCGTCGGCTGCATCCCGCTTCCTGCAGCGGGGGCTTCTTCCTTCTTCTTGCCGCACGCGGCGAGTGCAACGACGAGCAGCAGGATGTTGATCGTTTTCACGGCTGACCTCCCTTAAAGCTCGCCTTGAGCGCGACCATGCGCTGCTCGTGACGATCATCTTCGCGCGTGCGCGCGACGCCGACCCGCACGGCCAGCTTGCCATTCGAGCTCAGTTCCGCGATCTCTGCCATGCGCTCGAGCTCTGCCACTCGTTGCGCGTGAAGCGTGAGCTCGTCCTGTGTGTCCTGATCGGCGAGGAACGCTCGTTCCCATTTCGCTTGGAGCTGCGCGATGCGCTCGGCGCGGCGCTGCTCGCGATTCGCTTCGCGTTCCGCACGACGTCTCTGCCATTCTGCCTCGCGTGCCGCACGATCCTTCGCGAGCTCGCGCTGTCTCGCTGCCCATGCCGCTTCTGCAGCCTTGCGACGTTCTTCTTCGAGGCGCTTCTGCTCGGCAACGGGATCGAATGCAGCTGCGATCTCGAACGCGCCAACCGCGAGCGGCCGACCGCGCCCCGCTTTGAGCTCGATCGCCCCGCTCGCGACGCCGGTGGGCACCTGGAACATGATCGTATCGGGCTTGATTTTCGCCGCCATGATCGGCTGGCCACCGAACAACACTTGCGTGTCGGCCGGAAAGTTGCGTCCACGGATCACGATGCGCGTTCCGATCTTGCCTTTCGAAGGCCAGTAGCTCGAGACCACCGGTCGATCGAGTCTCCACTCGTGATGAGGCCTTCCCATCGGCGGTGGCCCCGGCGGGTTCGTGCCCACCGGTGGCGGCTCCGGCGAAGGTGGCGTCGTCGCGCCTTCATCCTCCCAAACGCCTTCGACGCGCGCCCACCGACCATCGCGCTGTTCCCACCGCGATGCTCGCCAGCGCTTGCCTGCGCGCTCGCGCTCCCAATGACCGGCAACCCATTCCCACTTGTTGTTGCGCCAATCCCACTGGCCCGCGATCCACACGAAGCCTTTGCGAGCCGCCATCTTCTCTTCACGCGGCGGTGGCGGTGCTTCCGTCGGCGTGCCCGGAGCACCCGTCGGCGGTGGCGGCGGTTGCCCCGTCGGCGCCGGTTCCGTCGCACTCACCCACTCACCACCGACGTAGACCCACGTGTTGTCCTTTTTGTCCCACCGGCCTTCGCGCCACTTCTTGCCGGCGCGCTCGCGCTCCCAGTGACCGGGAACCCATTCCCACTTGCCGCGCCAATCCCAGTGGCCCGTGATCCACACGAAGCCCGCGCGTGCGGCGAACTTCTCTTCGCGAGGAGGAGGTGGCGCTTCCGTCGGTGGACTGGCGGGCGGACCGTGAGCACGATGATCGCGCACGTCCGGCTGCGCGCGCGCGACGAATGTCGTGCCCGATGTCGCGCCAACGAGCGTGACCCAGAAGATCCAACGTGGGGCGTAAAAACGCATGCCCGAATCGTAACGACGATGGTCGATCCCCTCTAGGCGCGAGGAGACGAACTCGTATGAAGAAGTGTGAACGGATCACATCCGACGGCAGCTGTCTCTATCTAGACATGCGCGCTACATCGCACCGCATCATCCGCGCAGTCGCCATCGTCGGGCCTCTGCTGTTCTTCACCATCGCGACGGTCGAGGGCTTCCTGCGCCCCGGCTACGATCCGATCGCGCAGCCGATCAGCGCACTCGCGATCGGCGACCGAGGTTGGATCCAAGGAATCAATTTCCTCATCTTCACGTCCTCGTTGCTCGCGTTCGCCGCGCTTCTACGCGCCGAATTTCGTGACGGCTTCGCATCCCACCTCGCACCATCCGCGTTCTTCGTCATGGCGATCGGCGTCGCGTTCGCCGGCCTCTTCCCGATGGACGCTCCGGGCGTCGTCGCAACTCGTTCGGGCGCGATTCACGGGGTAGCCGGCTTCTTCGTGTTTCCCGTGATCCCACTCGCCGTCGTGCTCATGTCGTTGCGATTTCGACGCGAGGCGCATTGGCGGCCGTACTTCGGCATCAGCCTCGTGATCGGACTCTTGAACCTTGCGACCATCATCTGCTTCCTGACGCTCGTGGGACCTCCGGGAACCGCGCGCCCGTACTCACACCTCATGGGACTCGTGCAGAGGATCGACCTGGTCCCGTTTCTGGTGTGGATCGCGCTGATCGCTCATCGATCTGCGTGGAGATCGATCGCGCTAGACGAGACTCGTTGCCCGACATGCGCTTCGATCGGAAGCGCGACGGTGAACGTCGAGCCGGTGCCGAGGTCGGTCGTTACTGAGACCGACCCACCGTGTGCTTCGACGAGGTGGCGCGTGATGTAAAGGCCGAGCCCGAGACCGCCGTAATGGCGCGTTGGAACGGCACGCTCGAACTGACCGAACACGCGATCGATATCCGCCTTCGGAATGCCGATGCCGTGATCTCGTACGACCAAGAGCGCGACGTCGTCCTTCGTGTCGAGCGAGATCTCGACGGGGCGACGCGCGCCGAACTTGATCGCGTTCGACATGAGATTCGCAATGATCTGTTCGAGGCGCGCCGTATCCCATCGGCCAACGACGGATCGATCGGCGCGGACGATGAGCTCGACACCGGCGCGCACGGCCTCGGGCGTGTAGCTGTCGACGACGCGCTTTAGCACGTCGCGCAGATCGACATCGGTCAGGTGCAAATCAAAGTGGCCTTTACTCATCCGCGTCACATCGACGAGCGACTCCACCAAGCGTGCGAGCCGCTGCGCTTGACGGGTCGCGCCGGTGATGCGCTCGCGGAGCTTGTCTGGTGCTGCCTGCTGCTCGAGGCTGTCTAGCTGGAGCAGAAGTGGCGTGAGCGGAGTCTTCAGCTCGTGCGCGGCGACCGCCAGGAAGTCATCGCGAAGCTGGATCGCGTCCTGCGCCTGGTCGTATAGCAACGCGTTTTCGAACGCGACCGAGACGCGATGGCCAAGCTCGGCCGCGAGAGCGAGATCGTCGTCGCTGTACGGCGATTGCTCGCCGAGCCAGAGCACGCCGTAGACGCGGCCGAACGTGATGATTGGGACAGCGATCGCGGATGTGACACCAAGCTTGCGGATGGCATCGCTGTCGTCGATCAAGCTCGCGAGGGCGCGCGATGATCGGATCGCCGTCGCGAGCACGTTGTCGCGCTCCGGTTGGAGCTGCAACATCTGCTCGTGCGCGAGCGTCTCGAGCGCGATATCGGAGTGCGAGCTCGCGATCCATCGAATCCGATGTTCGTCGGTGACGAGCCCGATCGCGGCGATCTCCGCCGCCTGCCCTGCCACGAAGCGGACCAATCGCTCGTCGATGATCGCTTGGTCGAGCGATGACGCGAGGATCTCGCTCGCATCGGCGAGAAGCCGGACGTGGGCTCTGCGTGGTTATGCGCCGCAGTTTTTCGAAGCTGCGCGCCGATAGACGACGTGAACGTGCTCGACGTACCAAGCAAGCTGCTCGACAGCGGCGACGAGACCAGACGCATCGCCGCGCTCGGCCGCTGCGGCGACGTGCGATGACAGCTCGACCACTGCATCCAAGCCCAGCGTGCGCGCGGTGCGAATCAGCTGCTGTGCGCACGCCTCCGCGCGTTTGGCATCGGCGCCGCGCAGCTGATTCGTCAGCGCACGAGCCGTGGCGAGGAAACGAGGCACGCGCTGCACGAGCACCGGATCGAGCTCGACGACGGGACACGTCGGCCACGGTTGACGGTGGACCGCGATGTCCTGCGCGTCGACGGCATCGGCTCGGCAGCAGTTGCGTCCTTCGCGCTTGGCGCAAAACAGCGCCGCATCTGCCGCGCGCACGAGCTCTTCGATCGTCAGGCCGTCGGCTGGGATGCGTGTCGCCGCGCCCGCGCTTACTGTGACTCGGGTCGTGCACCGCGAACCGGCGTGCGGAAGGTCGAGCGCCTCGACGCGCGCCCGCAGCCGCTCCGCGACCGCGCATGCACCGGTTGCATCGGTGTCGGGCAACACCGCGACGAGCTCCTCGCCGCCGTAACGCGCGAGCACGTCCGATGCTCTACGCAGGCCGTGGGCAAGCGCGCTTGCGACGTGCGCGAGGCACGCATCGCCACCGACGTGGCCGTAGCGATCGTTGAACGCGTGAAAGTCATCGAGGTCGAAGAACACGAGCGACAGCGGCGTTTGATCGCGCATCGCGCGTCGCCACTCGGCGCGCAGCACGGAATCGAAGTGACGGCGATTGGCAACGCCGGTCAGCGGATCGATGCAGACCGTACTCTCGAGATCGCGCTTTGATTTCTCGAGCTGCCGCGCCCATTGCACCAACCGCTGCTCGTGCAGGCTGCGACGCGTGCGTTCTTCTCGAATGCGTAACGCAGCACTCGCGCGAAGTGCGACCTCGCGCTCGTCAAACGGCTTGCCGACGAGATCGTGTGCCCCGGCCTCGAAGGCTTTGCCGAGAGTTTCCGAATCCGCTCGTTTGCAGCAAGCGATGATCGGAACTCCGGCGAGCAGCGCGCTCAAGCGGCGACAAGCCAAGAAGCCATCGAGATCGGGTAGCTCGAGGTCGAGCACGATCAGATCGAGATCGCTCTGATTCGCGCGCGCGCAGCACAGCGCTTCGTCGCCGCTCGACACCGCGATGCTTCGCACGCAACCGACGTCTCGCAAGAGACGAGCGACGGTGTCCCTGGCGAGCGGATCAGAATCGACGATGAGCGCCTGCATGAGTGCTAATCGCTCCCACCTAGGTCGTCGTATGGATCGGCGGCGTGGTTCGGGCGGCTCGCATCGAAGCAGGTGGCGCACAAGACGACGCCACGACTCCACAGCTCACCGGAGGAGCGACACACGATGCATGGTCCCGACAGCGCCAAACGCTGTTCGCGCCGAGCGGGCATGAGGACGGACCAGCTCCGTTTCACACTGATTGCTTGTCGCGGCATGAGATCGAGGAGCTTCACGTCGCGTGCCACGCTCTACGAAAAAAACGAATCGTTCTGCTTTCGTAGCCGCGGGCACTTCGTCGCAGTTCGCTACCGCGAGGTAGCATCGAACGCGATCGAGAGCGCGAGCGATGTGCGTTGCTTGTGTCGTTGAGGGCGCGTTTGGTAACGATCTTCCTCGCGGGAATCGCCAGCCGCGATCGAGGTCGCGAGTCGCACCTCTAAGCACATCATCGTGGCGCAGCCGCACGCAGCGGGAATTCGCACGGTCAGCAGCCGCGCATCACCTATATAGGTTCACGAGCGCGACGGCTTCCACGGGCCTTCGACAACGATGCCATCCGCATCGTCGGCATTCGAATCTGTCTCGATATCGTCGTCGGTGATTCCGTGCGCCTTCAGCTTGCCCCACAGGCCCTTTCGCGAGAGCCCGAGGATCTCCGCCGCGCGCACGCGACTGCCATCGACCGATCGCAACACGCGAATCAAGTACTCGCGCTCGAACTGCTTGGAGACGTTGTCGAGCGGCTGGAGCTCTGTCGTCGCCTCTGCTGTGGTCGAGGGCTGCGCTTGAGGATCGCGCGGTAATTGTGCCTTCATGGCAGAGGGCAGATGATGCGGCTCGATCGCGCGACCATGCGCGAGCACGACGGCATGCGTGAGCGCGTGGGCAAGCTCCTGCAGGTTCCCCGGGAAGTCGTAGTTCTCGAGGACGCGCATCGCTTCGGCGCTCACGGCCGGCGGCTGCTCGAGAGAAGGCGCAAGGCGCCCGAGCATCGTACCGACGATCGCCTCGAGATCCTGCGTGCGTTCCTTCAGCGCAGGCACCTCGACCTCGAGCACCTTCAAGCGATAGTAAAGATCAGAAGCTAACGTCGGCTGGCCCTGCGAGGATGAAACGCCGACGAGCACGCGAGCCGATGGGTCATCGTGCGTCTTCTCGACAAGAAACTGCAACAGCTGACGTTGCGTCTGCGGCCCAACGCTCGTCAGTTGATCGAGGAAGAGCGTTCCCTTCGCTGCACGCGCGACCGCTGCATCGGGCCCGCTGAACATGCGACGACAGAGCTCGTCATCGGAGAACGCCGCCGCGTTCAGCGCAACGAATGGATCGCGGCGGCGAGGGCTGCGATCGTGAATCGCTCGCGCGACGACGGCTCGACCTGAGCCATCGTTGCCGAAGATCCACACGGGCTCGTCGCTGCGAGCGACAAGACGCACGCGCCGCATCAGCGTGCGGGCCGCCGCGCTCGTCCCCGCGAAGACCGTGTCGAAGTTCACGAGGTCGAGCGGCGCGCGCGATCGTTCGCCGCTGATGATGTCTGCGATCTCGTCGACGAGGCCGAGCAAGCGTTCCGCGTCGACTGGCGGTTCGAGGTTCGCGACGACCTCGGGCGGCAGATGCTCGCGCGCTCCGATCGTGATCATCTCCGTGCCGGGCGCGCTCGCGGCAACCAGTGCAGCGAGATCCGACGGCGGCGCGATCTGCGCGTCGGCGATCAATAGATCGGTGTCCACGAGCATGCCGCGCGAGAGCTGGTCGACCGTGTCGTGATAGCTAGCGCGCGTGACTTCGTGGCCGCGCTCGATCAACGCACCGATGATCGGTTCGAGATCCGTCGGGTCGCGATCGAGGACGATCAACGCTCGCATGGGGCTAAAAACCTTCCATTGTTACCGCCGCGGATCCTACGTTACCAAAGCTACTCGCTGATTGATAATACCGGGACATCTTTCGATGTCCACCGTTACTGAGCGGTAACTGATGGTGTGCACGTCATCGGAAGAACTCGCGTTTTGCGGGGAACGCTCCCGCGAGCGCAAGCGGGCCTGTGGCGGGGACGCGCAGCGTGCTCGCCGCCTACAGAACATGTTTGGCGGCGTGCATAGAGCGCACAGCACGGTCACCGGCAGGTAACTGTGAAAGCGCGAACGACCCCGTGGGAGTCGTCGATCGAGAGAACGCGCGGTAACGCTACCGTTCCCGTTGCCACTCGCTGATCGATCCCGAAAATCGCGAAATATCGCGTGGCTCGGTCCTTGAAGAGCTCCTGCGCACGCCGCTTAGGAGACAAGCCTGTGGATACCGAGCAAACCAACGCCACCATCGATATCGAGAAGCCGCGCTCGATCGAAGGCCGCATCGTCGGCATCGGCGCATCCGCAGGCGGTCTCGAGTCACTCGAGCGGTTGTTCTCGGTGATCCCCCGCGACACCGGCATGTCCTTCATTGTCGTGCAGCACTTGTCGCCGGATTTTCGCAGCGTGATGGACGAGCTGATCGCGCGCCGTAGCGACATGCCGGTGCTCCTCGTCGAAAACGGCATGGCCGTCGAGCCAAACCGCATCTATCTGATGCCGCCGCGCAAGGAGATGATGATCCGCGAGCGGCGGCTGTGGCTCACCGACAAGGAGCCCCACACGTTTTCGCTGCCGATCGACGCGTTCTTTCGATCGCTGGCGCATGACGTCGGCCCGAACGCGATCGCGATCGTGTTGTCGGGCAGCGGCAGCGACGGCTCGCGCGGCATCGTCGACGTCAAGCGTGCCGGTGGCCTCGTGCTCGCCGAGACGCCGGCGAGCGCGAAGTTTGATGGCATGCCGATGGCGGCGGCCGAGAGCGGTGTCGTCGATCACGCCTACCCGCCTGCCGACCTCGCGCGCTTGCTCTGCGGTCTGGCGCCGAGCGAAGCGGCGCCGACGGAGCCGGCGAGCCTGAGCGATGACCCCGCGATGGACGCGGTGCTGCGCCTCTTGCGCGACAACTTCGGCATCGATTTCTCCGTCTACAAGATGACGACGGTTGGTCGTCGTATTCAGCGCCGCGTCGAGCTGCTGCGTCTCGCGGGGCTCGCCGAATACGTGGACCAGCTTTACTCCGATCCCGAAGAGCTCCACCGCCTCTATCAGGATCTGCTCATCGGTGTAACGCAGTTCTTCCGGGATCCCGGCGCTTTCGAGGCGCTCGAACGCGACGTGATTCCCCAGATGCTCGATCAAATCGGCCGCGATCAAGAAGTTCGCTTGTGGGTTGCAGGCTGTGCAACCGGCGAAGAGGCGTACTCGATCGCGATGTTGTTTTCGGAGGCGTTCAAGAAGCGCGACCAGCTGTGTCGCGTGAAGATCCTGGCGACCGACGTCCACCAGCGATCGCTCGACCATGCAAGCGCTGGCATCTACGGCGAGGAGCAGCTCGCGCACGTCAGTCCCGACCGACTCGAACGTTTCTTCACGAAGCGTTCGAGCGGGTATCAGGTCTCGCAGGAGCTGCGGCAGCTGATCGTGTTCGCGCGCCACAACGTCCTCAAGGACGCGCCGTTCACGAAGGTGCACTTCATCTCGTGCCGCAACATGATGATCTACTTGCAGCCGGCGGCGCAGCGCACCGTGCTGTCGCTGTTTCATTTCGGCTTGGCCTCGAACGGCACGCTGTTTCTCGGCGCGAGCGAAACGCCGGGTGCGTTGAGCGACGAGTTCCACGTTGTCGACGAGCGCTGGAAGATCTTCCGCAAGCGACGCGACGTGCACTTGCTCGGGCATGTGCGGTTGCCGATCGTCAGGACCTCGAATCCGGTTGCGGCGGTCGAGCTGCCGCGTGCCAAGGGCGCCGATCCAATGTTGCTCGCGGTGTACGACCAGCTGCTCGACAAGTACATGCCGCCGGGCTTGCTGCTCGACGAGGATCGCATGCTCGTCGATGCGTTCGGCGGCGCCGAGAAGTTACTGCGCTTGCGCCGTCGGCGACCGACGCTGAGCGCGATCGATATGCTCGGCGACGAGCTGCGCACCGTCGTCGCCGGCGCCGTGCAGCGAGTGCTCAAGGAAGGCCGCGCGGTCTCGTACGAGGGCGTGCCGGGTTTCGGCGAACAGGGCGACGCGCGGTGCGTCGTGAGCGCGGAGCCATTCGCTCATCCGCGCACGGGCGCGCGCAACTTGCTCGTCACGTTCCACGAGATGGATAAGGGAGCTGCTCAGCAGCGCGTCGACGGCACCTCGTTGCCGCTATCCGATGTCTCGCTTGAGCATTTGAAGACGCTCGAAACCGAGCTTCAGTACACGCGCGAGACGTTGCAAGCGACGATCGAAGAGCTCGAGACGTCGAACGAGGAGATGCAAGCGACGAACGAGGAGCTCGTCGCGTCGAACGAAGAGCTGCAGTCGACCAACGAAGAGCTCCACTCGGTCAACGAGGAGCTCTACACGGTCAACGCCGAGTACCAGCAGAAGATCGGCGAGCTCAAAGAGCTCAACGCCGACATGACGCACCTCTTGGAAGGCACCGACGTCGGCACGGTGTTTCTCGATCGCGATCTGCGCATCCGACGCTTCACGTCGCGGATCGCGAGCGTGTTTCGATTTCAGCAAGAAGACATCGGCCGCCGCATCAGCGACTTCTCGCACAACATCCAGCGGCCGCAACTGATGGACGAGATCGAGGACTCGCGCCGTCGCGGCGCGCTGATCGAAGATGAGGTTCGCGATGGCGCTGGGACTCCCTATTTCCTGCGCATCATCCCGTATCGCGTCAGCCAGCGCCTCAACGCGCCGACGGTGGCAGAGTCTCCTCCGATCGACGGCGTCGTGTTGACGCTCACCGACATGACGACGCTCGACAAGGCGCGCATGAAGGTGCAGCAGCTGTCGGCGCTCGTCGAATGGTCGGACGATGCGATCATGAGCTTGACGCTCGACGGCACGATCACGACGTGGAACCGCGGCGCCGAGCGGCTGTTCGGCTATCCCGCGGATGACGCCATCGGGCGGAGCGCCTCGATGCTGATGCGTCCCGGCACGGCAACGGATCTCGACGCGTATCTCTACAAGATCAAGAGCGGCGAACGGATCGAACACGCAGCATCGATCTGCCGGCGCAGCGACGGCACGATCATGGAGGTGTCGGCGACGATCTCGCCGTTCTTCAACGGTGACAAGCTATCGGGCGTCGCGATCACTGCGCGTGACATCTCGAAGCTCACGCGGACGCAGCGAGCGCTCGAAGATGAGCAACAGAAGGTCAAGGCGCTGCTTGCAGCGGCCGAACAGCAGGCACATAGGCGCGACGAGTTTCTCGCGATGCTGTCGCACGAGCTGCGCAATCCGCTCGCGGCCGTGCTCAGTGCCACGACGGCGCTTCGCGAAGACATCGATGGCAAGCGCCGGCAGCGTTATCAGGCGGTGATCGAGCGGCAAGCCGCGCATATGAAGCGCTTGCTCGACGACCTACTCGATGTCTCGCGGATCACGAATGACAAGTTCGATATCAGCCGCGAGGACCTCGACCTGCGCGAGGCGCTTGACACGGCGATGGAAGCCACCGCGCACATCTACGCGGCAACGGATGTCGAGCTCGACGCGGCAATCCCCGAGCGTCCGCTGCCGATGAAGGGAGACGTGCGGCGACTCACGCAGGTGATCGTGAATCTGCTCGCGAACGCCGCGACATATTCCCCGGGCGGAACCAAAGTGAACCTGGAGGTCGCGACGAAGCAGGACGCGATCGTCGTTCGCGTGCGTGACCGCGGCGAAGGCATTCCGCCCGAGCTGCAGCCGAAGATCTTCGACCTGTTCGTGCAATCCGAGCAGAAGCTCGATCGATCGCGCGGCGGTCTCGGCGTCGGGCTCTCGCTCGCGAAGACGATCGTGCAGCTTCACGATGGTTCGATCGAAGTGCACAGCGATGGCGAAGGCCAGGGTACGGAGTTCGTGGTCGTTCTTCCGCTCGCGCGCTCGCCGGCTGCGACGCTAAGCCAGGGCGTACCGGGCGGGCCGTGCAAGATCGTCCTCGTCGACGACCAAGACGACGCGCGCGAGCTGCTTCGCTTCTTGTTCGAATCTCGCAATCACGTCGTCTACGAGGCAGCTGATGGCGCGGGCGCGGTCAGTTTGATCTCGCAGCAAAAACCGGATGTCGCGTTCATCGATATCGGGTTGCCGGTGATGAATGGATTCGAGGTCGCGCAACAGGTGCGTCGCCGCGCCGAGCTGAAGGACGTCATGCTGGTGGCGCTCTCGGGCTACGGCAACGGCAGTGACGTCGACGCCGCGCTCGCCGCAGGTTTCGATGCCCACGTCACCAAGCCTGCAGAGTTCAAACAGCTCGAGGAGATTCTCGCGCGTAAACGCCCTCACACCGATGACGAGTAACAATGACGAAGCATGAGTCCTCACACAATCGCGACATCCTCGTTGTCGATGACAACGAGACCAACCTGATTTCGATCGAGGCAGCGCTCGAGCCGCTCGGGCGCACGCTCGTGTTCGCGCGTTCGGGCGGGGCCGCGCTGCGTGCGCTGCTCGAGCACGATTTCGCGCTCATCCTCCTCGATGTCGCGATGCCCGGAATCGATGGCTTCGAAACCGCGCGCCTGTTGCGCGGTCGCGATCGCAATCGCGTGACGCCGATCATCTTCATCACCGCGTTCGTCTCCGACGCCGCGTCGGTGATGCGCGCGTACGACCTCGGTGCGGTCGACTTTCTGACCAAGCCACTGCAACCGGAGATCTTGAGGGCAAAGGCTCGCGTATTCGTCGAGCTGCAGGATCGCACGGCCGAGCTCCAAGCGGCCCAAGCGCTCGCACATCAGCAAGAGCTCGAAGCGCAGCGCCGCCGACTCGAATCGGACTTGATCGAGCGCCAGATGCGTCAGCTCTTGGAGCTCGACCGACGCAAGGATGAGTTTCTCGCGATCTTGGCTCACGAGCTACGCAACCCACTGCAGCCGCTATTGACGGCAATCGAGATGGTCGAAACGTCACCGCAGGCGACGATGACCGAGGCAACGAAGGAGATCATGAGGCGGCATCTCAACCACGTCAATCGGCTGGTCGATGACCTCCTCGATGTCGCCCGGTTGAGCTCGGGGAAGATGACGCTGCGCCGCGAGCTATTACCGATCGATAGCGTGATCGAGCAAGCGGTCCTGCAATGCCGGCCGCAGTTCGAGCACCGCATGCAGCAACTCATCGTCCACAACGCGAATCGCGATGTGGTCACCAACGGTGATTCGCTGCGATTGGTCCAGGTCGTCTCGAACTTACTATCGAACGCGTCACGTTACACACCCGCATCGGGGACGATCGAGGTCTATGCAGACGCCGACGGCGATCAGGTCGTGATTCGCGTCGTCGATAATGGACGCGGAATCTCGCCGTCGGTGCTACCGAAGATCTTCGAGATGTTCGTCCAAGAGCGAATCGCGAGCGATGGTAGCGGTGGGCTCGGCCTCGGGCTCGGCCTCGTCAAGCGCCTGGTGGAATTGCATGGCGGCTCCGTGCGCGCGCACAGTGCAGGCGTCGGCGCAGGCAGCACGTTCGAGGTCCGCTTGCCGCGCGAGGCGACGAGGACGGTCACTCCAGTTACTCGGTCTGCAGACGCAACGCTCGGCGCGAGCGCACGAGATCAACAAGACCTGTAACGAGCTCGGCCTCGACCGGTTTGGAAATCACCATATCGATGCCGACTGCATCGGCGATGTCGCGCTGCGGATAGAGCTCTGCGGTCAAAAGAATGATGATCGCGGTCGCGGGCAATACTTCGCGCAGGCCTTTGGCGACGTCGTAGCCGCTCTCGTCGGGGAGGCCGAGATCCAACACCACGGCGTCGAGGATGTGAGCTCGCGCGTGGTCGCGTGCAAGCGCGCCGTGCGTTGCGAGGTGTACCTCGTGACCCGCGGTGCGCAGTGTTCCTGCGACGAACTCCGCGTACGTCGGGTTGTCCTCTACAACGAGAATTCTCAGCCGTTCACTCACTGGCCTCAGCCTTGTTCAAGTTCGACGTCTTTTCAAGCTGCGTTTGCATTCGAACAGAAGCACGAGTGAGAAGAGCAAGAGCTGGACCGCGCGACATCGAACTGAAGCGTTACTGCTCGTTCCCCTCGCTCTCTCAATGTTGGTAGTTCACTCGTTACCACGGGGTAGCTGCGTGTAGTCGCGGCTCGAGATCAACGTTGCACTTGTGCAGCCCCGCACCGCGAGCGCTGGCGCTACACGCGCAGCTCTCGCATTTAGCTCCTGTGGCACGCGTGGTGAACCTTTCATCGCTTTACGTGAGTAACGAATC
>Ga0070698_100000953_pt1 | contig 31664 bp, 23 predicted proteins | sample KBSK1502metaG_FD_65477 | JGI IMG/M metagenome (GOLD analysis project Ga0070698, IMG submission 65477) | Corn, switchgrass and miscanthus rhizosphere microbial communities from Kellogg Biological Station, Michigan, USA - KBS K1-50-2 metaG | ecosystem: Host-associated > Plants > Roots >... | reverse complement strand
GAGGCTCCCGGTGCACCCGGGTTCCGTGCCAACGGTCTGGCGGTTTCCGAAGACGCGCGGCTCATCTGGGTAACGGCGACCACACCGGGCCACCAGGGTGTCGTCCTCCAGATGCCGACGTTCGGTGCCGGTCCGGTGACGACGAGCATGATCGATCACGCGAAGAGCGTCGCCGCGAATGGTGCGATTGCACAGGGCCGCGACATCTTCGACGTGGAGTTGAAGCCCGAACAAGGCCTCGGGCCGCTGTTCAACGGCCGCGACTGCGATTCGTGCCACAACGCATCTGCCGGCGCGGAGTTCCCGGGCGGGATGGGCGTGACCCCCGACACCTTCGTCAGACGGGTCGCCCGGATTCAGCCCCACACGCTCGAGCCGCTCCCGAGTCATGTCGGTCCGATCGCACGGCAGCATTCGATTAGCGAGCTCGGCTATCGATGCGGGATCCCGACCGGCGATCCACCTGAGGCGAACGCGTTCTCGAACCGCAGCGCCATGACGCTGCGCGGCACGTCGCTCATCGAAAACATCCGCGTTGGCGATATCGAGAAAGTCCGCGCCTCGCAACCCCCGGCGGTGCAGGGTCGGTTCAACGTTCTTCCGGACGGCCGCATCGGCAAGTTCGGGTGGAAAGCGCAGACCGCGACGCTCGTCGAATTCATGGGCGAAGCGTTCCGCGACGAGATCGGCATTACCAATCCGCTCGCGCCAACGGATCTCGTCAAGGGCTGCGAGGCGTCGATTCTCAAGCCGGAGGCCGACGCCGTGCCGCTGACGTCGCTCGTGGCATTCCTCAATACGATCGACCCGCCGGCGCCGACTCTCGCATGCCTGAATTCGCCCGGCGCGGCGATATTCCAGTCCGTGGGTTGCGCCACGTGCCATGCACCCTCGATGCCCGGCCCGGGAAACGCTTCCCCGGTGCGCTTGTACTCGGATCTGCTGCTCCACGATCTGGGACCGGGTCTCGCCGACGGATTCGCGCAGGGATCGGCGCGCGGCAGTGAATTTCGGACGGCGCCGCTGTGGCGGGTGGCGGACCGCGCGCATTTCCTGCATGACGGGCGCGCGAGCACGATCGAAGAGGCAATCTCAGCGCATGGTGGTCAGGCGGCGGGTGCCGCTCATGCATTTCAGGTGCTCAGTTCGGCCGACCGGCAGACGTTGCTCGTCTTCCTGGGGTGTATCTAAGGAATATTTATCTTTGGAAACGCGGAGATTTTTGACGAACGAGGTGCAGCATGATGGCAGATGGATGCAGATCGGTTCCTCAGGTTGGGTTTCGGCAAACGGCGGCTATCGTGTTCATGGTCCTGGCGACGATGGCCGTACCGAACCTGGTGTCGGCGGCCGATGCTGTGAGCGACTGGAGCGCTATTGCGAAGACCGTTATTACCGATCCAGCGCCCATGGCGGCCAGAGGTGGTGGTGCTTCGGCGGTTGATTTTGCCTATGTTCATGCGGCCATTTACGACGCGGTGAACGCTATCGACGGAAGGTATTCAGTCTTCGCGGTGCGGCCCACCACATCGCCCACGGGGGCATCGCCAGAAGCGGCTACCGCGGCCGCGGCATACACCGTATTGAAGGCGTTGTTCACCACAGCGCCGCAGCAAGCGTACCTGGACGGGCAGTACGCCAACTATCTGTTGGGAATTTCCGCCGGACCTGCGAAGACAAAGGGCATTGCAGTGGGTACCGAGGTCGCCCAGGCTTTTCTTGCATTGAGGGCCGGCGACGGACGAAATGCCGTGGTCCCGTATCTGTTTGGGAGCGGGCCTGGCGTCTACCAGCTCACACCCGGAGCCCCCGCGCCACCCGCGACGCCAGCCACGCCCTGGCTCGCGAAAATGCGGCCGTTCACGCTCAATAGTCCTTCGCAGTTCCGTGCGGATGGACCACCGAATCTCACCAGCGCACAGTGGGCCGACGATTACAACGAGACCAAGACGTGGGGCGCCAAAACCGGATCGCCTCGAACGCAGGCGCAAACGGACATCGGATGGTTCTACACGGATAACCCGGGCGCCTACGGCAACCGGAGCATTCGGGGTATTGCGGCGGAGCAGCAGCTGGCGATCGCCGACAGTGCCAGGTTCTTTGCGGAGACGTACGTCACGCTTGCGGATACCTTCATCGGTTGCTGGGATTCGAAGTTCTACTACAACTTCTGGCGGCCGGTCACCGCAATACGCGCCGGCGACACTGACGACAATGACGCTACCGAACGGGATCCGCTGTGGGAGCCGCTCGCGACCACGCCGAATCACCCTGAGTACCCTTCCGCTCATGGCTGCTTCACTGGAGCCGTGGCGAACTCGATTGAAAATTTCTTCGACACGAAGAAGATCACGACTCACTTTACGAGCCTTTCTGTGCCCGGGGCGCCAGGCGGCGTGACGCATACGTTCACTCGGACACAGGACATCCTCAAGGAAGTGATCGAGGGTCGTATCTTCGGCGGGATGCACTATCGAACGTCAGTCGTCCACGGAATTGTGATGTCGAACAAGGTGGCGCACTGGGTCGCGAAGCATTACTTCCTGCCTGTCGACTGACGTCTATTTCTTTGTGCTTGAGAACGTGGCGGTTCCAAAAGAACCGCCTTTCTCGATCGAAGGTCGCTTTCACTCGGATGGCTCACGCGCTCACGCGATCAACGTGTCCCGCAATCCGCGTTGGCGAGCTTCGACGTCGGCGGCCTGACCGAAATCGCCCGCAAGGTCCGGGGTAGGCATCACCGGGCTGAGCAGATTGACGTGCCTTCGCGAGTTGGCCCTGATCGACCGCCTTGTGCCTCAGACTACAACGAGGGCGTCCGGGCAGGCCTCACGCGTCAGCCTGTGGCGGGTGACCAGCACACTCGTCGACAGTCGCGTCGTTCGAGTCCACATTGGCTCGGCCTACCACGATCCGCGGGTGGAATCCGTACGTGATTCCGAACCGCGGGAGCCGACTGTTGCCCGACTGAATCTCACTTGACAGCCTGCCAGTGCGGACAAATACTCCCCCCGAGATCGCATCACCGGAGCCATAAAACAGGAGGTGATCGTGGGCACTCGCACACTCGAGTCATCTTGGGCGCGGCATTTCCTGATCATGGTCATGCTCACCTGGTGTCTGATTGTCTTGGTGCCGCGGGCGGTCGCCGGTCAGGGACAGGAGGCCACCATCATCGGGCAGGTCACGGATGAAAGTGGGGCCGTGCTCCCCGGTGTCACTGTCACGGCGACCAGTCCGGCCCTCCAGGTCCGACAAGTCATCGACATCACCAACGAGCGTGGTGAATATCGGCTGACGTCGCTGCCAATCGGGACCTACACGCTGCAGTACGAGCTTCAGGGTTTCGGAGCGCTGCGGCGCCAGGACATCCGCCTGACGGTTGGCTTTACTGCCAGGGTCGACGTGGCCTTGAAACTCGGCGCCCTCCAGGAAACCGTCACCGTGTCTGGGGCCGCGCCCGTGGTGGACGTGGCGTCGACGTCCGGAAGAACCGAGCTGACCAGAGAGACCCTGGACCTTATTCCCTCGGGGCGCACGGGGCTGCAGTCCGCACTGATGCAGGCGCCTGGCGTGCGGACCAATCTCGACTTCGGACAGGTCAGCTACAACCCCTTCTTCCGGGCATTCGGACAAAACGGCGACTCGTGGCAGCAGCTGGATGGCGTGGTGACCACCTCGCCGAAATCGGGGAACCAGAGCGGCAACTGGTTTGACTTCAGCGCCATCGAGGAGACAACGGTCACGACCGTCGGCAACACAGCCGAAGCCCCCACCCGCGGCATTCAGATGAACGTGATCGTCAAGTCGGGTGGCAACGATTTCCATGGCGGCGGCGTATGGTTGCAGTCGGGTCAGCGGTTCCAGGGCAACAACATCGACGACGCGCTGAGGTCCCAGGGCATTACGAGCGGGAATCCGGTTGCTGCGCGCTGGGATCTAGGAGGCGAGCTTGGCGGCCGGCTCGTCCGCGACAAGCTCTGGTTTTTCAGTTCGGGCCGTGCGCGCCGAAGCGACGACGTCGTCCTGGAGACGTTCAAGCCGGACGGCTCCCCGTACGCCACTCTCGACCTGCAGCGTTTTTTCACGACCAAAGTGTCGTACCAGGTGAGCCGAGCCAGCAAGATCATCAGCTTCTATCAGCACCTGGATCGGAACGCGGACCTCGGTGCGACGCGGCTGGTGGCGTACGAGTCGCGAGAAACGAGATTTGTTCCCGTTCACACGGGTAAAGCTGAATGGCAGACCGTCAGGAACAACACGATCGTGTCGGCGCAATACGGGTTCTGGAATTGGTACCAGCAGCGCGACGGCAATACGACGAACGTCGCCACGAGCGATCAGCTTACTGGTGTCGTCACAGGCATGGCCGCGATCGGGGCTACAAGACAACACGAGGGCCGAAAGGGCGTCAAGGCGACGGCAGGCTGGTACAAGTCGGGCGCGCGCTGGGGGAATCATGACGTCAAGGTGGGGCTCGACTACACGTGGAACGCCCATGCGGATCGATCGGCGTCCGACCGGGGTCCGGCCGGCAACTACGTTCTGATCTTCAGGAACGCCGCGCCGTTCCAGTTCGACGCAAAGAGCAACCCCACCGATCCGCACAGTCCCATCAACTATCTCGGGACCTACGTGCAGGACAGCTGGACGCTCGCGCGCAGGCTCACACTGAGTCTGGGCCTGCGGTATGCGCATGATAACGGGTTCCTGCCGGAGCAGTGCCGCGACGCGTCACCGGCCCCGCTGGACGTTGTGTTTCCGGCCCAGTGTTTCCCGCGAATTCAGTTCAACGTGTGGAACCCGATCACCCCTCGCATCCACGCGGCCTATGACGTCACGGGCGATGGCAAGACGGTCCTCAAAGGAGGCTGGGGACGCTACGGTCATCTGCGCGGGATCGACGAACTGCAAATGGCCAACGAGCTGGCGGATAGTGTTGCCACGTACACGTGGCATGACACGAACGGCAACAAGCTGTTCGATCGCGGCGAGGTGAACTTCGACCGGAACGGGCCGGACTTTGTGTCCAGACGGGTCGAGGTGGGCCAGGCGTTGTCGGGCGCCGTGCCCAACCCGAACGAGAAGCAGCCGATGAGCGATGAAGCCTTTGTGTCGCTCGAGCGGCAGCTCGTCGCCAATCTCGCCGTGCGAGTGACTGGAATCTATTCGCGAACCACAGACACCTATCGCGTCCAGAACAACAAGCGGCCGTACGAGTCGTACACCATACCGGTTACCAATCGCGATCCGGGTCCCGACGGGCGGTTGGGGACGGCCGACGATCCTGGGACGTCGCTCACGTATTGGGAGTATCCCACCGCGTTGAGAGGAACGGCTTTCCAGGAGCCGATGCTCATCAACGATCGCAAGTCGGATTCCGACTACAAGAGCTTTGAGGTGGCGGTGTCGCGACGACTGGTCAACCGTTGGATGTTCATGGGCTCGTACTCCGCCACGAAGCTCCATGTTCCAGTCGTCGCCAACACGGCGGGTGTGACCGATTTTACCGGCGGGGGCGGGCTCACGGTCATCCTGGCCACATACGATCCAAACGCGGAAATCTTTGCGGTCAATAACACCTGGGAATGGCTGGCCAGGGCGTCGGGCGCGTATCTCTTCCCGGCGCGAGTGCAGGTGTCGGCCAACTTCGAGCATCGCAGCGGCGATCCCTGGGCTCGGCAAGTGTCCTTCACCGGCGGGACGACCATTCCGCAAATCCGATTGCGGACCGAGGAGATCGGCGCCCGTCGCCTGCCGAATCTCAACATTCTGCACATGCGTGTCGAAAAGTCGTTTCAGCTGATCAAGGGTCAGAAGCTGGCGCTGCAAGGGAATGTCTACAACGTCCTGAACATCAACAAGGCACTCGGCGTCACGCCGCTGTCCGGGCCGAATTTCCTGATACCGACGGCCATCACGCCGCCGCGAATCGGCGAGGTGGGGATTACATACAGCTTCTAAAATCACACCGTGGAATCTCGTCCGAACCTCCTGGGCAATTGCTGCGGACAAGACCCTAACCGCCCCTGACGAACGCTCGAACAGTGGGGAGCCGTGAACGCCGTCGATGACGGTCACGCGGAGGAAGGTGGAGTAACTGACTTCTGCGCGACGCTTGCCACGGTCTTGTCGACCAGCAGCAGGAAGGCGCTGATTGCCTTTTCGAGATGCTCTTCGGGCGTGTCCTCTTCCTTGCAGTGCGAAAGGCCCCTGGCGGAATAGGCAAACATCATGACCACGGGCATGTGCGGCACCATCTCTGCGGCGTCGTGGAGCGGACCGGACGGAAGCTTCGGTGCGTCTCCGGTGATCTCACGAACCGACGCCTCGCACAGATCGAGCAGGTGCGGATCAAAGCGACGCGGCTCGATTCGAAACAGTGGTCTCCACTCGACCGAGACGCCGTTCTCCTCCGCAAAACGCCGCGACGCTTCCTGTGCTTCGCGGTACATCACCAGGAGGACAGCGGGATCGAGCGCCCGCTGATCGATCGATATCTCCGCGACGCCAGGCACGGCGGTCACGATTCCGGGTTCGACCTTGACGACGCCAACCGTGCATACGACGCCGGCGCCAGGCGTGGAATGACGCCTGGCGATTTCACGGCATTCGAGTGCCGTCGCCGCAGCGGCCAGGAACGCGTCCCGTCGCATCGCAATGGGCGTCGACCCCGAATGCGCGGCCTGGCCGACGAACCGCACCATGTTGCGCTCCAGACCGAAGGTTCCGAGGACGACTCCGGCGGACCGATTCATTGATTCGAGCACCGGCCCTTGCTCGATATGCATCTCGAGGTACGCCTTTGCGTCGATGCGTTCCAGCTCCCGCCGGGCGTTCAGCATCGTGTCGAGCATCACGCCGTGCTCCCCCAGCGCATCCTCCAGCCGGATGCCTTCGGCGTCCCGCAACTCTCGTATTTCGTCAACGTTGAGGCGTCCGGCGGCGGCCGACGAGCCCAGAAGGCTGCGTCCAAAGCGCGCTCCTTCTTCGTCCGCCCAATCGACCAGCCGGAGCGTCACGGGCGGCTTCGAGCCCTGTCCGTATCGGCGAAGCGCCTCCAGCGCGACCACCACACCCAGGGTGCCATCGAGCCAGCCGCCGTTCGGCACGGAGTCCAGATGCCCGCCGATGATCACGGTCCTGTTCGATTCACCTGGGAGTGTCACCCAGTTGTTTCCCGCGGCATCCCGCATCGACGTGAGCCCAAGCGGCGACACCTTGTCCTGCAGCCAGGCGCGCGCCTTCCTCCACACCGGTCCCCATGCCACGCGCTGGGCGCCGTTGGACGTGGACGTCAGCCTCGCCAGCTCGCGGAGGTCCCCGATGACATTGCGTGCGCTGCGGCGCAGCGGATCGCTGATCTCGTTGTGCATGTGCAGGCAGAGGATTCCACGCCTCGATCCATTGCGTCAACGAACGGCGCACGTGACCGCCGAGCTAACCGATCCCATTAACCGTTTTCAGCGGGCCTGTCTTGGATGACCCCGGTGCAATCAGCTGCCGAGATACAGTGACGAAGCAGGGGAGCCGTGGAGGGACCGCGGGTGGTTCCTTCAGGTGGGTGCCGAGGTAAGGGCGAGTCGACGCCGCACGATGGTCCTGGGACCCGCGCGCTTACGCGGCCGATGTGAGGCCTATTGTCATGATGAAACGAATAGAGACCGTTCAGATGGGGAGAAGCTCTACGCGAACTTCGTGGAGAGCATCGATCAGTACACTGAGAGGAACGGGCTGCGCTTCGATCCGTCGGACGCTCGGCCCCATGGCGGTGATGAGAGTGTGCGCAAAGAGATCACAACGCTTGATGTCGCGCAGGCTGGGATCAGGTCAATCGTTTGGGCTACCGGCTTCCGCCGTCATTTCGACTGGATTCGGAGTCCCTCGATCGCGCCGGGATACGACCCCGTCCATGCTCGTGGAGTCAGTACTCAGCCGGGTCTATTCTTCCTGGGTCTTCGGTGGCTCCACACGCGGCGTTCGAATTTCATCGATGGTGCTGGCGCCGACGCAGCGTATGTGAGGGACCAGATCCTTCGCCGGGCGGGCCAGAACTAGCGCCGGTCGAGGAGACGGGACGCTTTGTAGAGGAGTCAGAATTCAATAGGGAACGTCAATCAGTCGATCGCTCGCACGCATGTCCTCATCGAGGAGCCGGAGCAGCGCTTTGGCAACAGGTCCTGGCGTGCCGTCGCCAATCTTCTGGTCATCCCATTGGACGATCGACGCCACCTTGACGGAGCTCCCCATCAACAGCATTTCGCGCGATGCGCGCGCTTCCGCCACGGTCACGTCGCGGACTTCAATCGCCTTCAACAGTTGCTGTTCCCGTAACGATTCAGCCAATTCCAGGAGGCGAAGCGACGTGCACCCGGCAAGAACGTGATCGAATTTCGGGTGTGCCAGCACGCCATCCCTGGTGACGAAGGCGACGTTCATGTTCGAGCTCTCGCCGACATGGCCGTCGGCATCGATGAAGACGCCGTTGTCGAACCCCGCCTCTTTGGCCTCCATCTGCATGAGCACGTTCGGGAGATAGTTGGTGGCCTTCGTGATCGCATAGATCGGGGCCTTGATCGGATACGTGGTCGTCATCACCCGCACGCCTTCTGTGAGCCAGCGCTCGGGGTACGTGAGGCCGGCGAACACCATCACGAAGAAACCCGGTGCGGCGCCCGCCGCCGGAGTCAGCTCGAGGCTGCCGGGTCCGGACGAAAGCCAGTACCGGATCGATCCCTCGCGCTTGCCGCTGGCGGCTGCTGTCTTCAGGATGATCTCGCGCAGTTCCGAGCGCGACGCGGGAAGCCGCAGTTTCGATCGGTCGGCGGACAGCTGGAAACGATCGAGATGCGCTTCGAGGTCGTAGAGTTTCCCGTTCACGAGCCCTGCGGTGTCGAAGATGCCGTGACCGCGATGGACCATGTGATCGTCAAACGGCAGTACCATGAGCGAGGGATCGGTGACGATTCCTCCAAGCTGACTCGAGTAGAACGCGAAGTACTGCACGGGTTGGCGCGCCCGCAACGCCTTGAGCCGCGCGACGACATCATCGGCAGTCAGGACCTTCACAATTTGACTGGTGTCGGGAATCGTCATCTTGCGACCATAGCACGACGCCAACAGCCACGTCGTGCGTGCGCCTTCGGTTCGGTCCAACGCTGAAAAGTCGAAAATAGTCCCGCGGCAGCGCGTTTTGTCCCACCATGCTGCCGCTTCAGGCAGCGGTCTCCACGCTTCGAAGCGAAAGGGTGGACCTGACGAAAAATCGATGTTTCCAGCTCATTGACGCTCTTACGCCCGCGCGCAAAAGGACGAATCCGGTCATTTGGGTCCCGGCGTCGCTTGACGGCACGACGCCGCGTACGCAAGATAGGGAGCCGCGTGCATTTCAGAACTCTTGTTGTCGTCCTGTGCCTCGGTTTCCTGTACGTGCTGGGTGGCAGTTCGACGCCCCTCAGGGCGCAGGGTGGCGGGGCGTTCCACGGCTCGTCCGAGGATCCGGCGATCGCCTATTCGACCGCGCCGCTGAACAACGTCGTCGTCGACTTGAACAGAAAGCTCCAGGACGGAACCGTTCGTCTCACCTTCGAGGGCCGCAGCGGATACCTCCGGTCGGCCCTCGAGGCGCTCGAGCTTCCAGTCGAATCGCAGGTGCTCGTCTTTTCGTCGGACAGTTTACAGAGGCGATTGATCAACGAGCGCAATCCGCGAGCGCTGTTTTTTAACGATCGCGCCATGCTCGGCTGGGTGCGGGACGGAACCGTCATCGAAGTGACGGCTCACGACGAGCGCGAAGGCATCGTTTTCTATACGCTCGCACAAACCGATGACGTCAGGGACGGCGTCCCGCAGTTCAGACGGTCCTTCCAGTGCCTTGGCTGTCACGTGACCGGGGACACGCTCGGCGTGGCTGGCCTGCTGATGTTCAGCATGACCCGGCCCTCCGACCCCGCCGCGTCTGCGTTGCCGAGTTCGACCGATCAGAACACTCCGTTACGACAACGCTTTGGTGGCTGGTACGTGACTGGAAGCACCGGCTCTGCGCCTCACATGGGAAACGCAGCGGCCGCTCTTGACGGTCGTTCAACCCGCGAGGTCGCATCGGTGGAAGGGTTGTTTGATTCGGACAGCTATCGTTCTCAATCGAGCGACGTCGCTGCCCTTCTGGTGCTGTCGCACCAGACGCGGATGACCAACCTCCTGACGCGGGCGAGCTGGGAGGCGCGCGCCGTGGATCCCTCCTTGCACCCGCCCTTCGTGTCCACCCCCCAGGCCGAAGCCAGTATCGCCGCGATGATGACCGGGGTTGCGAACGAGGTCGTGGATTACCTGCTGTTCATCGATGAAGCGAAGCTGACCGATCGCGTCCGCGGCTCGACGGGCTTCGCGGAGCGCTTCTCGACTGTTGGTCCGCGGGACCGAAGGGGACGCTCGCTGCACGAGCTCGATCTGAATCGACGTCTGATGAAGTATCCGTGCAGCTACCTGATCTACTCGGCGGCTTTCGACGCGTTGCCGCCGGCCGCAAAGGATCCCATCTACAAGCGCATGTGGCAGGTGCTTTCAGGAGAGGAACGGGATGCGCGCTACCGGTCGGCGCTGTCGCTTGCGGACCGTCGGGCCATCGTCGAAATCCTGCGCGATACCAAGAAAGACCTTCCGCCGTATTTTCAGAATGTGACCAGGTAGCGGATGCCCGCCGAAGGACACGCGAGGCGGACGTGGTTCGGCCCTACAATGCGGCAAGCCGTTGCTGAACGGAGTGAACTTGGAAGGGAATTCCGACAATGCTGAATCCCATTTCGGTTTTGACGGTCGGCCTCTTCGTTGCGGCGCTGGGCCTTCCCGTCGACACATTTGCCCAGAACAGCTCTCCGGGCGGTTGGCTGACTCCGGATTGGGATAAACGGCCAATAACGGACGCGAACAGGAAGCCGGCTCCGCGACGCAGTCTTGCCGGGACGTGGGGTCCGGCCGAGGGGCCAGGTGCAGGCACCCAGGCAGGCGGCGTGCAGTTGAAGCCGAACAATGGCAGGCCGGAAAATCAGCTGCCGTATACGCCTGCCGGCCTGGAACTGTACCGATCCCACAAGGCGCTTGAGGGCATCGACGCGGTGCTCCCTGCTCAGGATAACGATCCCAGGAATCGCTGCGAGCCGCTCGGAGTGCCACGCAGCAATCATTACAACATCCGGCTCACCCAAATCTTTCAGGACGAATACAAGGTGGTGATGTTGTATCACTACGATAACCGTTGGCGTGTCATCTGGACCGACGGTCGCGAACTCCCCAAAGTGGTGGAAGCGGGCGTAGAAATCGCGGGCGAGGTTCGAGAGCGGCGGTTTTCCGGCTACTCGGTCGGCAGGTGGATCGACGATTACACGTTCGAGGTTCAAACGGTTGGAACCATGCCCGAAGACCGGGTCTGGCTCGATTCGACTGGCCGGCCGATCAGCGATCAGGCGCGCGTAACCGAGACATTCCGGCGTGTGGACAATGACACGCTGGTGTGGTCAGAAACTATCTCTGATCCAAAACTCTATGCGAGACCGTGGGACACCATGAAGCTTCAGCTGCGATTGCACGATCCCCGTACGGACATCATGGAGTACTACTGCTCGCCGTCAGAGCAGGAGAACTACAACAAGCTTTTCGGCAACGCCGCGGGCGGCAAGGGGGCACCATGAGAAGTCGACTTGTCATCGTGTTGGTCATAGCTGTCGGACTGTTGATTCCATCTCGCCTGGTCGCACATCACGGCAGCGCGGCGTTTGATACAGGGAAAAGAGTGACCCTGAAAGGCACCGTCAAGGAATGGGTGTATTCCAATCCCCACTGTTTGCTGAGCCTTGATGTCGCGGGTGAGGACGGCAAATTGGTGCAGTGGATTGCCGAGGGTCAGGCCCCGAACGTCATATTCCCGGTTGGCTATCGCAAGGATTCTTTCAAGGCGGGTGATCAAGTGACTGTCACGGTGGAGCCAGTCAAGAATGGGCGCCCGATGGGGCGCATCCTTCAGGCTGTGCTCGCTGATGGCAAGACCTTAGGGGCCGCGTCGTCACCACCCTCCGCCACGAGCGCAGCGCCACAGCCATAGTAGTGTCCGGCTTTAGCCGGACCTCGCCGTGAAAACCGTAGTGTCCGGCCTTTGGCCGGACCTCGCCGTGAAACCCGTGGTGTCCCGCTTTAGCCGGACCTCGCCGTGAAAACCCGTAGTGTCAGGCCTTTGGCCGGACCTCTAATGGCGACCGCTGCACGGCGTTGCATACGATCGCCAACAACTGTCGCGTCCGGTGCACTGTCGTCGTCCACGCGGGTAACCGATAGATAGATCCCCCAGCTCAAACGAAAGCCGCGCGCCTTTTCTGCTTCCCATGAAACGCCTCTGGCCGTGCCTCGTCGCCATCCTTGCTCTGTCGTCCTGCACCGGGGTCGAAGACTTCGGTCTGTACTGGGATAAGGGCTTCATCGATCCCGCGCTCGAGGGATCGTGGAAAAAGCTCGGGTTGCCCGGACAGAATCCGAACGACATTCCTGGTCCAGATCTGTGGCGATTCACGAGGAACGGATCGAGCTATTCACTCCGGGGAATCAACCCCATCGACCAGACGGCCGAGCCCGACGTCATCGAACAGCAGCAAGCGGAGAACGACCGGCCGATGAGCGCGCGAACGCTGCGGATTGGCAAGCATCTGTTCCTGATGCAACGCGACCCTGGCGGCCAGGGAGAGGGCTCGATCCAGCGCTACGACGTTCAGCGCGGAATGCTGCGGGAATACTGGATGAACAACGGCGCCGCCGTGGATTTCCTCAAGGCGAAACACCCGACCGCTAAGAACATCAAGAGAAACGTCGGCGAAGGTGAATATGTCGTCATCGGTACGTTCGACGATGAAGTCTTTCGGGTACTGTCGGAGATCGCCGACGACCCCGCGTACTGGTTCCTCAGCTGCCAATATAAGAAGGTGCCGTGATGGCTTCGATGTTGCGCCGCCGGCGGCTCGCGGAGATCGCTGTGCTGGCGCTGCTCACGGGCTGCGCGCATCGTCTTCCAAACGGCGGCGAGTGGGCCGGCGAACTGGCGGTCCGTCCCGGCAGCACCTTGCCTCGAGCGGGCGCTTCACAACAGCAGGTCATCACACTGTTCGAAGTCAGCCAGCAGCGAACCGTTGGCAAGCAGTTCTTCATCGCCGGCGTTGGATACGTGGCGTTCAACGGCGGCGGTTCGACGCTCGCGGGTTTCAATCGCGCGCTCGACCCGTTCGTCGAGCTTACGGTTGCCGACAGCCGCGATCCCGGGCTGGCGGCTTGCCGCGATCTTCTTGTGCCGGCGTCATTTGTCGATCACGCGGTGCAGATCAGCGGTATGGGACACTTCGCCGCTCTCCCAGGGGTTTACACGCGTAACCTGGCCGTGCTCCGGCTGGAGACGTTCTCGGGCTGCAAGCTCGTTCCTCGACGCTAGCAGTTCGTGGTGAAAGTCCAGCGTCGCACCGAGACCGGCGAGGCGCGCGACTGGCAAGGCGCGACGAGCGAGAATATCGGGAATATTTGAACGAGGAGCAACGCAGCCAGACGGGATGCATCGCCGGTCGAATGCAGCTGGACTTTCACTACGGACTGCTAGGGCTGCGCTGGCTATCGACCGCGGCGCCAACTTTGCCGCGGGCCGGCTTTGCTGGTCGGAAGATCTACTAGAATTACGGTGGAGGTGTGGCGTGATCACGAGGCTAAAAATCCTTGCACTCGGAATAGTAGGGATCGTCGCGGTTGCCAGTCCGTTGTTCGCACATCACTCATGGCCCGTCGATATGTCGCGGGAGATCACCGTGAAAGGGATAGTGACGGGGTACACCTGGTCCAATCCTCACGTGATGATCGACCTTGACGTCAAGGACGCCAGCGGCAAGGTCGAGAAGTGGGACGTCGGCGGCCCCAGTACGACTCGTATGGCAGGGAACGGTTGGGACCGGACTACCCTCAAGATGGGAGACGCGATCACCGCTATCGGGTATCGCTTCTCAGACGGCTCGAACATTCTGCGACTGCAGAAGGTTGTGATGCCCAACGGGAAGGAAATGTTCCTCTACGGCAGACAGTAGGCGCATTCGAGCGAAGCTGCCGGGACGAGCACTGGAAAGCGCGGTGCGCGACGCGCTTTCTCGGGTCGGTGATCACCGCGGCTCTCGTGTGACGTCGCGCGCGTTCTTGTCGAGGCGGAGACCGATCAGCCGCGGGTGCCGCAGTTTGCCGTGTACGGTCCATTCGATGAACGCGACCTGAACGACAATTTCGGGACGCACCCAGTGCGCGCGCAGTCGGGGCAACCCCTTGGCGGTCGTAAACGGCGACTCCGGGAGCTCGATCGAGTCGAGGCGACTGCGCAGATCCAACAGCAGCTTCGTATCGAAGCCGGTGCCGAGTTTCCCGGCATAGACGAGGGCGTCCTCTTCGTAGTAGCCGACGAGCAGGGCGCCAAGACCCACGCGCGAGCCCTGCGGATCGGTAAAGCCGCCCACGACAAACCCCCGCGACGTCTCACACTTCATCTTCAGCCAGTGTTTCGATCGACGATGCTCGTACGGTGAGCTTCGGCGTTTGGCAATCACTCCTTCCCAGCCCTCGCGCCTGGCTCGCTCCCACGGTGTCTGGTCCTCGACGAGCTCGACGCGCTGCATCGGGGGCTCGAACGGCAACTCCAGCAGCAGCGCGCGTCGATCTTCAAGCGGCAACGCGGTCACCGCTCGTCCGTTCAACCACAGAATGTCGAAGACGTGATACGCGCTCCGGCCGTCCCAGGTCACCTCACCGTCGAGAATCACCTCGTGGACAGGAAGATTGGCGATTGCGCTGGCCATCGCCGGCAGATGTTGCGGAAGCCGATTGCGTGAGTACAGCTGCACATCGGAGCCACATTTGTACGCGAGCAGTCTGATGCCGTCGAACTTGCGCTCGAACAACCAGTCGTGTCCGATGAAGCGGTCCTGCGTCAAGGTGGCGGCCATGGGTTCAAGCCAGTCAGGCATTTTCGCAACGGGTGCCATGGCGTGACGATAACCACAAAGAGCACTAACACGAAATTGGCCACAACGGTCACAAAGACCACCATGTCTTTGTGTGTCCCTTGGAGGCCGGACCCGGATTAGTGGAGTGGCGACAGGGCTTTGGCGGCTATCGCCGGCGCCAGATACCAGAACCAGAACAGCGCGGCCGCGAAGATGACCGGGCGCCAGTGAAGGGTGCACGGCAACCCGTTGCGCATCATGTAAATCGTGTACGCCAGGACCGTTCGGGCGATGACGGCCGCGAGAGCAACGCTCGCGACGACTGCCGCGATAAGGAGGAGAGCGCCCACGTGATCGCTATCGGCTGCGCACGTCTCATCCAACAGACCTGCCGTGAGAGGAAATGTGATGCGACCCGTCGCTATTCTGGCTGGGGGACGCTCGTCCTGCGGTACTTCTGCACCTCAGCGCGGACCGCTACTCCCGTTTCAACGGCCGCGTCGGTCTCGAAGGGCTTCAGGAAACCCCCAGTCGAACCCGAATGCAGGTAAAAGGAGTGCAAGCTGGCGGTGGCGGTTACCGTCCGATTGCTCAGTACCTCGATGGTGTGCCGAAGCTCGTGACCGATTGACCCCATGAGGTCCCAGTCGGCCTCTCCCGTGTTGACGTTCACCCGCAGAAACCGGTGCCCGCCGCCGGTCGTCACGGACACAAGGCACGCTCGTACACCGCGCCCGCATCCGCCATGTTCGACGTACACAATGCCTTCACTCGCGTTTATGGTCTCAATGAGACCGTGGAAGGTCTTTGACTGCTGACTTGCCAGGCCGATCAACGCGACGATTGCGGCATTGCTCGAGCGGACGTGTCGAACGGTCCCTGCATCCAGATCGTCTGCGCACGCTGGCCGTCCCGCGGACGTCACCCCGATCATCATCATCAAGCCCACGATCAGGTGCCGCGTTGTCTGCCGCATGCCGTGCCTCCCCTCGTTCAGAGAGGCGCAAACGGCCGGCGAAAACTCGCATCAGCTCAGAACGCACGTGAAACCCTGGAAAAACTGCGGTTGGGAAGGCGATCGGCGGTGCCCAGGCGTGTTTCTGAGCAGGGAACGGGGTTTCGGGGATACTTGGGCATGGGTAGCGGGGAGGCCTCGCGCATCACGGAACGGCAGGAGGCCAAGATATGAGTAAGGCGTACGACGTGATCATCGTGGGAGCGCGCTGCGCGGGTTCGCCGACAGCCATGCTGCTAGCCCGCAAGGGATACCGTGTGCTGGTTGTCGACCGCGCGACGTTCCCCAGTGACACCGTGTCGACGCATATCGTGCATCCGCCGGCGCGGTGGTGGCGCCGGCAACCCCAGCAGCCGTAACCCGACCTCGATACGCGCTACCGCGAGCTTGAGCTGCAATGTGTGCGCAGCACGACGCCGCGCATGCGCACCGAGGCAGGGTGCGCTTCTCGTACTGCTAATCTGTGTTGGGCTGCCCATCGTGAAAACTCAGGACTCCCGCAGCGAACGCATCACGCCGATCAGACCCCTCAAGGGTCTCGATGCCGGCCGGGCGGGGCTTGATCGTGGCGACTGGCAGGCGGCCCGCCTCGCATTCGAAGTGTCGCTGAAGACCGACGAAAATCCCGAGGCGCTCGAAGGGCTGGGGCTCGCCGCCTGGTGGCTCGATCTGGCCGACGTCGTGTTCGACGTCCGCGAACGTGCGTATCGCATCTATCGTGAGCGCGACGATAGCCTTGGAGCAGCGCGGATGGCCGTATGGCTCGCCTGGGATACCGCAGCGTTCCGGGGCGAGCAGGCGGTCGCGAACGGGTGGCTCCAGCGGGCTCATCGGCTCCTGGAGGGCCGTCCGGATGCGACAGAACATGCCTGGCTGGCGCTGCGGAGCGGCGTCTTCGCGTTGCTCGATGACGGAGACCCGGAGGAGGCGGAGAAACTCGCATCTGAAGCTGTGCGGATTGGACAGGCGCTCGGGGCGGTGGACTACGAGATGGTCGGACGCGCGCTGCACGGCTTTGCGCGCGTGACGGCCGGCAGCGTCGCGGAAGGCCTGCAGGAGTTGGACGAAGTCAACGCCGCGGTGCTGGCGGGCGAAATGCACGATCGGGTGCTGATCGGCCTCGCCTGCTGCTACCTGATCGCCGCCTGTGAACGCATCCGCGACTACGAGCGCGCGGTCCAATGGTGCGATCGTCTCAAGGCCTTCTGCGCGAAATGGGGATTCCGGCCGTTGTTTGCCGTGTGCCGCACCCAATACGCCTCGGTGTGCATGTGGCGCGGCGCATGGGAGGAAGCCGAACGGGAGCTCACATCAGCCGCCGAAGAGCTCGCGGCGTGCCGCCCGGCCATGACGGGGGAGGGGCTCGTGCGCCTCGGAGAATTGCGAAGGCGCCAGGGAAAGCTTGATGAAGCGATGGCGCTGTTCGAGCGGGGTGGATCGCATCCGCTCGCTTCGCTCGGACGCGCGAGCGTGATATTCGATCGCGGCGATTTCAAGACCGGCGCCGATCTCGCTGAGCGTCACCTCCGGCGTTTGCCGGCGAGCAATCGGACGGAGCGCGCGGCTGCGCTGGAGTTGATGGTCCGCGCCTGCATGGAGCAGGGCCGCACGGACGAAGCCACGCAGGCGGTCGCCGAGCTCCGCGCCATCGCAAACGAGGCGGGGACGGGACCGCTGCAGGCGCTGGCAAGTCTCGCGGCGGGTCTCGTGGCGGCGCGATCGGGCGATCCGAAATCTGCGCGAAAGCATCTGGAAGACGCGGTCGATCTGTTCAAGGAGAGCGGCGCACCTTTTGAGACCGGTCGCGCACGCGTGGAGCTCGCCAGGGTAATGGGAGCGCTCGGGCGTCCCGAGGCCGCCGTCGACGAAGCCCGGCGCGCCATCGAAGATCTGACGCCTCTTGGCGCCAGGCTGGAGATCGCTCGCGCCCGCGCGGTACTCGATGCCTTGACGGCGGGCCCGGTAACCGCGTCGCCCGGCGTTGACGAGAGGAAAGGTCTGACGCCACGAGAGATCGAGATTCTTCGGCTGATTTCGACCGGCCTTAACAATCAGGCGATTGCGGAGCGGCTCTTCATAAGCGAGCACACCGTCCACCGGCACGTCGCCAATACCCTCACCAAGCTCAATGTATCGTCCCGATCGGCGGCCGTCGCCCAGGCTGGCCGCCTCGGACTGCTGTAAGGGGTCCGTCTGAAGGAGTCCGCCTAAAGGCGGACACTACCGAGCATGGCCCGTCCGGGCCATTTTGATCCGTCGCCGCAAAATGACCCGAACCGGTGAAGCCGGACGCCCAGGCGCCTTGCTAGATTTCTCCCATCAACGATTCACCGTCAGTGTTCAACGAAGGAGAGATCATGTCGACCACACGCCTCGCGACCGCGTTGTTTGGAAGTTGTGCCGCGGCGCTGCTGTTTGCGTCTTTCGTCACCTCGGTTGCCGTCGCGCAGGCGCCGGCCCATGTCATGGAGAACCTCAGCACGGCGAAGTGGGGCCCCGCGCCGCCGATGCTGCCGCCTGGTGCGCAGATCGCCGTCCTCGCGGGAGACCCGACGAAGGCGGTGCCTTACACCGTCCGCCTGAAGTTCCCGGCGAATTACGACATTCCAGCCCATTCGCACCCGACCGACGAAAACGTCTCGGTTGTCTCGGGCGAGCTCTTCATGGGGATGGGCACGAGGCTGGACAGGAAAACCGGAACGGGCCTTGGCCTGGGAGGATTCGCCCTGATGCCTGCCAACGCCAATCACTTCGCCTACACCAAAGGTGAAACCACCATCGTCCTTTACGGTCAGGGACCGGTCGAGTTCAAGTACGTGAACCCGGCGGACGATCCCCGCACGCAGACGTCAACGAGCCTCAAGTAGATCGATTACGCTCCCACCTCGGACGTGGGAGCATTGGAGTATCACAGCGGACGGCGGATTTCGAAAGGACTGTTTTTATGACAAGTGTTGTGTCGCGTAATCCCGCGGTCGAGCCTGAGCGTTCAACGACGAGCCAACGTGCTCATGCGCTTGCCGATCGCCTCGAACAGGGCGCCAGCGCGCTGGCCACCTTCGCGAGCGCACTCACGGACGTGGAGTGGCAAACCCGTGTCCCCAAGGACGGGCGCAAGATCGGCGTCATCGTGCATCACGTCGCCAGCGTCTACCCGCTGGAGATCCAGTTGGCACAGACGGTTGGCGGCGGCAAGCCAGTGATGGGCGTGACGATGGATGCCGTCAACGAGATGAATGCCGGACACGCCACGGAGAATGACGCCGTCACGAAAGAGGCGGCGCTGGATCTGCTCCGGGTCAACAGCGCGGCAGCCGCGGCTGCAATCCGGGCTCTCAGCGACGAGGAGCTCGCTCAGGCCGCTCCGGTGTCGCTCTACTCTGATGCTCCACTTACGTGCCAGTTCGTCCTCGAGGATCACGCCGTCCGGCACAGCTATCATCACTTGGCCCGTATTCGAGGGGCGCTGAAGCGGTAGGCCGTAGCGGTCTATGTGAGGGTCACCTTTGGTGCTGGCTTCGGAACTCCGGCTTATGTGTGTGCTCGCGCATCCCGACGATGAGTCGTTGGGCACGGGAGGGGCGCTGGCAAAATGTGCGGCCGAGGGAATGGCGACCTATCTGGTGACAGCGACCAGGGGCGAGCGCGGCCGGTTCGGAGACAGCAAGGAGTCGCCGGGACCGGAAATCGTCGGCAAGGCGCGTGAGGCCGAGTTGCTGGCAGCCGCCAACGAGCTGGGCCTCAGAGAAGTCAGGTTCCTCGACTATCCGGATGGCGCGCTCGACAAGGTCGACACGGCCGAAGCGATCGAAAAGATCGTCACACATCTTCGCCGGGTCAAACCCCATGTCGTGATTACCTTCGGCCCGGAGGGCGCGTATGGCCATCCCGATCACATCGCCATCAGCCAGCTGACCACAGCTGCGATCGTGTGCGCCGCAGATCCGTTGTTCGGTTCCCAGCCGGCGATCGGTGAGCCTCACCGCGTGTCGAAGCTGTATTTCATCGCGTGGAGCCCGAAAAAATGGGCCGCGTATGAGACGGCGCTGCGTAAGCTCGTGTTCAAGGTCGATGGCGAGGAGCGGCAGGCGGTGCCGTCGCCGGACTGGGCGATTACCACCGTCATCGATACGAGTCGGGTCTGGCCGGCTGTGTGGCGGGCCGTGTCGTGTCACAAGACTCAGATGACGATTTACAGAAAGCTCGAGGAGCTGTCAGAGGAGCACCAGCGCTCGCTGTGGGGCACGCAGGAGTTCTACCGCGTTTTCAGCTGCGTGAACGGTGGTCGCACGCAGGAATCAGATTTGTTCGAGGGGTTGCGATGAACATTGCGCCGGAGGTCGAAGCGCTCAGACGCCGGAAAGCGCCACTTGAAATGCAGCCTGGCGAGTTCCGGGAGATCGGACATCGCCTTGTCGATCGAATCGCCGATCGACTGTCGAAGCTGCCGGACCGGCCGTTGACGCCTGACGAAACGCCGGAGGACGTCCGGAGGGCGCTTGGGGCAGAGCAGACACTTCCGCCTGTCGGCACCGACGCCGGCCGGTTGGTGAGCGAAGCGACCGAACTGCTGTTCGACCACTCGCTGTTCAACGGGCACCCGCGCTTTTTCGGCTACATCACCTCGAGCCCCGCGCCGATCGGGATGTTCGGCGATTTCCTGGCGGCCGCTCTCAATCAGAACGTGGGGTCGTGGCGGCTGGCGCCCCTCGCTACCGAGATCGAAGGGCAGGCGGTGCGGTGGATTGCCGAGCTGATCGGGTTTCCCACCAGCTGCGGCGGGCTGCTGGTCAGCGGCGGCAACATGGCAAACTTCGTCTGCTTCCTCGCCGCTCGCGCGGCCAAGGCTCCGTGGGACGTACGAAAGGAGGGGCTGTCGCGCGAAGGACGGCCATTGCTGGTCTACGCGTCAACAGAAACCCACACGTGGATCCAGAAAGCCGCCGATCTGTTCGGGCTCGGCACCGACTCGATCCGCTGGATTGGCACCGACGATGAGCAGCGGATGGACTCGTCTGCGCTGCGCCGCCAGGTCGAGCAGGATCTCCGCCTCGGCCATCAACCGTTTCTCGTCGTCGGTACCGCGGGCTCGGTGAGCACAGGCGTCATCGATTCGCTTCCGGACATCGCCGCCATCTGCCGTGAACATGAGCTGTGGTTTCACGTCGATGGCGCCTACGGTGCGCTGGCGGCGCAGGCGCCTGGATCGCCGGCGAGCCTGCGTGCGTTGAGCGATGCCGATTCGGTCGCGGTGGATCCACATAAGTGGCTCTACGCGCCACTGGAGGCCGGCTGCGTTCTCGTGCGCGATGCCGAAAAGCTGCGTAATGCCTTCTCGTACCGGCCGGACTATTACCACTTCGACGATCAAGTCGTGAACTACTTCGAACACGGCCCGCAGAATTCGCGAGGCTTCCGTGCGCTGAAAGTGTGGCTGGCGCTCCGGCAGGTGGGGCGCGCCGGTTATCTGAAGATGATCGGAGACGACATGTTGCTCGCGAGGCATCTCCACCAGCTCCTGGCACACCATCCGGAGTTCGAGGCGACGACTCAGAGCCTCAGCATTACGACGTTTCGATATGTGCCGCCGGACCTGCGGTCACAACTCGGATCTGTGGAGGTCGAGAACTATCTCAACGAGTTGAACCAGAACCTGCTGACGGCCGTGGAGAAAAGCGGCGAAGCATTTCTGTCCAACGCGCTCGTCGGCGGCAAATTTGTGTTGAGGGCCTGCATCGTGAACTTCCACACATCTCTGGGAGACATCGAAGCGCTGCCCCTGCTGTTGTCCCGGTTGGGAAAAAAGGCCGATACCGCTCTCAGGCGGGAGCGCGTGGTTTCCTGACCGAGAGAACGCTTTACCTCTGTGACCCTGTGTCTCTGTGGCCCGTATTCATGACTTCGAAACCTACGTGGTCGATTCGGCCGACGAGTGATCGTGCACGATGCGCCAACCGTCGGAGAGCTTTCGAAAGATGACCGAGGTCATCCCGGTCAACTCTTTTCCATCGGGCATCTTGAGGCGCCACCGCCCGCGCGCCATCGCGACGTCCGTGCCCAGCGTGAGGATGTCCAGCTCCGGGAAGTCGAGTGTGCCCATCTGCCTCCCTTCGGCTTGATAGCGCGTGCGATACCGGTCGAGCGTCGGCTGCCAGCCGCGCGTCTCCGTGCCGTTGGAGAAGAAGACAAGATCCGGCGATTTCCAGTACCCGGCCATATAGCCATCGAGATCCCTGCGATTCCAGGCGTCGATCTGGGCCGCCAACACGGCACCCACGTCCTTGACTGCATCTGGCTCGGGGCCTGGCGTCGCCGCGCACGCTGCGCTCAGGACCAGAAGGAGTGTCGCCAGTCCTGCTCTCACGTCGTCCTCCTTGCTTTCTCGCCTCTGTGCCGGTTCGTCGGCCGAACGAATATTTGGCCGAAATCGATGGTCCAACACGCGCGGGCGGCCGCAGTGTAGCGCCGCGGCTGACCCCGATTCAATTTTGCCTGCAACGTGAGCGTCGACCAGCCTCGCTCTAGCATTGACAGGCCTTCTTTCCGCTCCTAGAATCGCGGCCACTGCACCACTGCAGTAGTGCTTTCCTGTTTTGTCGCCGACCCCGCCAGCCGAAGAAGGTTGGCGGAGCCGATCGTTGGCCGCACTCGTAGATAAGAGGAGGTCACAATGAGATCGGGCCTGCTGGTACGGTTGCTCCTTGCTTCAACGATCCTGACCCTGCCGATGGTGGCTCACGCCCAGGAAGCGGCGGTGAGCGGCACCATCACGGATTCATCGGGGGGCGTGCTCCCTGGGGTCGCGGTCCGGGCGGTCCACGAGGCCACCGGAAACGCCTTTGAAACGGTGACAGACACGCGGGGGGCTTACCGGCTGGCCGTGCGCGTTGGCACGATCCGGATCACGGCGGAGCTTCAGGGCTTCAATGCCATGGCGCGCTCCATGGAGCTGCTTGTGGGGCAGACCGGCGTCCTCAACCTGCAGATGTCGCCCGCAGGCGTTGCAGAGACGCTGACGGTGAGCGCCGAGGCGCCGCTCATCGAGACGACCACGTCGACGCTGGGTGGCAACATCGATCCGCGGCAGGTGGCGGAGCTGCCCGTAGCCGGGCGGAACTGGATCAACCTCGCGATGCTGGCACCGGGGAGCCGGCAGGTCCCCAACCCCACAAGTCGCGAAAACTCGGAAAGAGCGCTGCCGGACCGCAATAACGGCGAGACGCGAGAGTTCCATTACCACGTGGACGGCCAGCAGGTGACGTCGGAGTTCGGAACCGGCGGCCAGCCGCGGTACAGCCAGGATTCGATTGCCGAATTCCAGTACATCTCGAACCGGTTCGACGCGACGCAGGGCCGGTCGACGGGCGCGCAGGTCAATGTGATCACAAAGTCGGGGACCAATCAGCTCTCAGGTTTGTTCCGAGGCAACTTCCGCGACAGCGTGTTCAACTCGCCCAATCGTGCCATCGGGCAGGTGGAGCCGATCAACAACCAGCAGTACAGCACCGCCGTCGGCGGCCCCGTGGTGCGGGACAAGCTGCATTTCTTTGCCAACTATGAATACGAGCGCGAGCCGAGGACCAGCATCTGGCGCACGCCGTACCCATTCTTCAATGTCGCGCTGGAGGGGACGAACAACCGGAAGATCGGCGGTGTGCGTATGGACTATCAACTCTCGTCGCAGACGCGCGTGATGGCCAAGGTCGGAGAGGGCCGGCTGTGGGAGCCGTTCGGTCTGCCCTCCGCCACCAACCATCCGGCCTCGACGAATACGACCAAGGAATACAACGACGAGATCCTCGGACAGTTCACGCACGTGCTGAGCAATTCGACGCTGAACGAGATCAAAGTCGGCAAGACCGCGTTCGGCCTCGCCAACACAAACCTTACGCACTGGTCGAACCACTGGCAGCGGGCGAACGGCATCACGGCTGGATCGCCGCGCATCACCTTCACGGGCTTTCTGATTACCGGCAACCAGAACCATCCGCGTGAGCTGGATCAGGACGTCTGGAACGCGCGCGACGATTTCACTTATGCGTTCAGCGCGAAGGGGCGTCACGACGTGCGAGCGGGCGGCGAGTTCCTGTTACGTCAGGTCCTCGCGGCGAATCGCCGCCAGAACATGGGTCTCATCGACGCCCGCGGCGGTCCGCTGCCGTCGGCGGCCCAGCTCCAGGCGTGGTTCCCCGACGCGTTCAACGTCGACACGTGGAACCTGGCGGCGATCTCCCCGCTCGTGCGCAGCTACACCATCGGTGTCGGAGACTTCGTCGTGGATCAAGGCTCGAAACGGTTCGCCCTCTGGGGGCAGGATGACTGGCAGATCCTGAATCACCTGACCCTGAACCTCGGGGTGCGCTACGACGTCGGGATCGGCATCTTTGCCAACGACATCAGCTTCCCGCCGTTCCAGGACGCGGGCCGGCCCGACGACTGGAACAACGTGCAGCCGCGGCTCGGGTTTGCGTACCGGCTCACCGATCGAACGGTCATCCGTGGCGGGTCGGGAATCTACTACGGAGATGCGTTCGCCGATGCCGGATCGGCAATTGGTAATACCCAGATCACCACGATCAGGTATGAGAACGACGGCCGGCCCGATTTCGGCGCGAACCCGACCGGCGGCCGGCCGTTGCCAACCTATGAGCAAGCGAACCCTCTGTATTGCTACAACAACAACAATGCACCGGGTTGCCTGATCCGCGACGTCCGTGAATTCACCGCGATACCTCAGTACATCGAGCTGCCCCGCACGTGGCAGACCTCGATCGGTTTCCAACATCAGTTCGGCGCGACGATGGCCGTCGAAGCCGACTATGTGTACAGCAAAGGCAGCTTCGAGAAGGACGTGCTCGACAACATGAATCTGAAATTCGATCCGGCGACCGGCGCCAACCTGGATTTCAGAGTCAGAAGCAACCGCCCGTACCCTGACTGGGGTGTCATCTCGATGAACGTACACACCGCCAAGTCGACGTACCACGGCCTGATCACCGGCTTCACCAAGCGGTTCGCCAATCGCTGGCAGGCGTCGGCGACCTATACGCTGTCGGGCCTGTGGACCGCCGACTCACCGCCGTTCAGCGGTCTTTACCCGGTGCCGTTCAAAACCGTTCCCGATCTGGGCGGGGAATATGGGCTGTCGGAAGACGATCAACGCCACCGCGCTGTCTTCAGCGGCATCTGGCAGGTGGGGCACGGCTTCCAGCTGAGCGGCTTCCATTACCTGGGCGCCGGGATCAGGGAATCGAGCAACTACGGCAGCGACTTGCGCAACACCGGTTCGACCTTCAGCGGGCGCCTGCGCCCGAACGGGACGATCGTGCCCCGCAATTCGATCATCTCCCCGCCGCAGAATTCAACGAGCCTGCGGGTGCAGCAGCGGATCCCATTGCGCGGCCGCATGTCGATTGATGCCATCGCGGAAGTCTTCAACATCTTCGACCGGCCCAACTGGACCATCGGCACCGAGGAGAGCACGCCGTCGCAGTACCTGCGGCATATCAATGCCCAGTACCGCACGGCGCAGGTGGGCTTCCGACTGGCGTTCTAGCCAGCACCTTGCTGGGGCGAGCCTTGTCAGGCTCGCCTCGCGCGAGGCTCACGGGGCCGAGCGGCAGATTCGCTCGGCCCTGACCGTCCGTGTTTTCGTCGCCGACCCCGCCAGCCGAAATGCGCGGAGCCGATCGTTGGCCGCACTGGAGTTGAAAGGAGTTCGCAATGAGATCGGGCCTGCTCGTACGGTTGCTCCTTGCTTCAACGATCCTGACCCTGCCGATGACCGCGCACGCGCAGGAAGCGGCGGTGAGCGGCACGATCACCGATGCATCGGGGGGCGTCCTCCCCGGTGTGACCGTCCGCGCCGTGCACGAAGCGACCGGAAATGCATTTGAAACGGTGACCGACAATCGCGGGGCCTATCGCATTGCGGTCCGCACCGGTGCCATCCGGATCACGGCGGCCCTTCAGGGCTTCGCTCCGTTGACGCGGAGTGTCGAGCTGCTGGTGGGACAGACGGCAGTCGTCAACGCGCAACTGGCTCCCAGCGGCATTGCAGAAACAGTGACGGTGACCGGCGAAGCCCCCCTGATCGAGACGACCACCTCGACGCTCGGCGGTAACATCGATCCGCGCCAGATTCAGGAGCTTCCGGTGAACGGACGCAACTGGATCGCGCTCGCGATGCTGGCGCCCGGAAGCCGGACGGTCCCGGTTGCCAGTTCGAGAGAGAACTCGGAGAAACCGCTCCCCGACAGAAACAATAACGAGACGCGCGAGTTCCAGCTCAATGTGGATGGCCAGCAGGTGTCCGCTGATACCGGCACCGGCGGTCAGCCACGGTACAGCCAGGACTCGATCGCGGAATTCCAGTTCATCTCGAACCGGTTCGACGCGACCATGGGCCGATCGACCGGCGTGCAGGTGAACGCCGTCACCAAGGGAGGGACCAATCGGCTCTCGGGTCTGTTCCGCAGCAACTTCCGCAACAGCGCCTTCAACGCGGAGAACCGCGTGCTGAACCTGGTGGAGCCGATTGACAATCAGCAGTTCAGTTTCACCGTCGGCGGCCCTATCAGGCGCGACAAGCTGCATTTCTTCACGAACTACGAGTACGAGCGCGAGCCGCGAACCAGCATCTGGCGCACACCGTACCCGGCGTTCAACGTCGCGCTGACCGGGATGAACACGCAGAAGAAAGCCGGCGTGCGGCTGGATTACCAGCTCTCGTCGGCCACGCGGCTGATGGGCAAGGTGTCCGGAGGCCGGCTCTGGGAGCCGTTCGGGCTCCCGTCCGCGACAAACCATCCGGCGTCGACCAACACGACCGCGGAATACAACAACGAGTACCTCGTGCACTTCAATCAGGTCCTGAACAATCGGACGCTGAACGAGATCAAGGTGGGGAAGGCCGAGTTCGGTCTTGCCAACAGGAATCTCACCTCCTGGTCGAATCACTGGCAGAAGGTGAACGGCAACACGAACGGTGGGCCACGCATCACCTTCACCGGCTTCCTGATCACCGGGAACCAGAACTATCCGCGCAACATCGACCAGGACGTCTGGAGCGTGCGCGACGATTTCACCTACGCGTTCAGCGCGAAAGGACGTCACGATCTGCGGACCGGCGGCGAGGTGCTCGCCCGGAAGCAGCTATCGAATAACTGCCGGCAGTGCATGGGTCTGATCGACGCACGGGGCGGCCCCCTCCCGGCCAATCTCCCGGCGCTGTTTCCCGATGCGTTCAACGTGGACACGTGGAACCTGGCGGCGCTCTCCTCGATTACGCGGAGCTACACGATCGGGGTCGGCAACTTCAGGGTCATGCAGGACTCGAAGAAGATTGCTGCCTGGTCGCAGGACGACTGGCAAATCTCCAATCGGCTGACGATGAACATCGGCGTGCGATACGACCTGGGCATCGGCATGTTTGCCAACGACATCAGTTTCCCGCCGTTCCAGGAGGCCGGACGTCCCGACGACAAAAACAACGTGCAACCGCGACTCGGCTTTGCCTACACACTGAACAGTCGAACGGTCATACGCGGCGGGACAGGCGTTTACTTCGGTGATGCGCTCGGCGCCGATCAGGGGTCGGCGATTGGCAACCGCCAGATCACGTTGATTCGGTACGAGAATGACGGCCGTCCGGATTTCACGGCGAACCCGACCAACGGCCGCCCGGTGCCGACCTTCGATCAGGCGATCCCGCTGTACTGCGACGCGAACAACAATGCGCCCGGGTGTCTCATCCGCGACGTGCGGGAGTTCACGGCACTGCCGGAGTACATCCAGCTGCCGCGCACCTGGCAATCATCCATCGGCTTCCAGCGGCAGTTCGGCCAGACGATCGCGATCGAAGCCGATTACATCTACAGCCAGGGGCGGCACGAGAAGGACGTCATCGACAACATCAACCTGCTCTTCGACTCCGCCACCGGCGTCAATCTCGATTTCAGGAACCGCAGCAATCGCCCGTACCCGAACTGGGGCGTCATCTCGATGAACACGCACACGGGCCGCTCTGCCTACCACGGATTGCTCACCGGTTTCACCAAGCGGTTCAGCCATCGCTGGCAGGCGTCGGCGACATATGCGCTCTCGGGCCTCTGGGCCGCCGAGTCGAGGCCATTCAGCGGCCTGCACATCGTCTCGTTCCCCACGGTTCCCGATCTGGGAGGCGAGTGGGGTCTCTCGCAGGACGATCAACGCCACCGGGCCGTCTTCAACGGCATCTGGCAGGTGGGCCGCGGCTTCCAGTTGAGCGGTTTGCACTATCTCGGCGCCGGCAATCGGAGGTCGGGCAACTACGGCGGCGATCTTCGCAACACCGGCTCAACCTTCAGCGGCCGGTTGCGCCCGAATGGAACGATCGTCCCGCTGAACTCGATCATTGCGCCGCCGCAGAATCGGACGGACCTGCGGGTGCAGCAGCGGATCTCGTTGCGCCGCGTCGCGATCGATGGCATTGCCGAGATCTTCAACATCTTCAACCGGCCAAACTGGGACATCGGCACACAGGAGAGCACCGTGTCGCAGTACCTGCAGCATGTGAACGCTCAGTATCGGTCGGCGCAGGTGGGCTTCCGGCTGACGTTCTAAAACGAATTTCATTTTCCACGTACCACCGAGACACCAAGACACCGAGGAATTCCCCGGTGCCTCGGTGTTCACTCGGCCCTTGTTGTGACCTTCCGGGCAACGTTGCGACATTCCTAAATCGGCGCCGTGCAACCGCGTGTTGCCGTCTACACCGGCGCCGAGGACCTCGCGAGTGGCCGCTGCCGTCCTGTTTAGCGGATCCGGCGCAGGACCGACGTCACCAGATTGGGCTGTGGCGACATCACCGCTTCTTTTACTTCATTGCCCTTATCGACGATGACGAAGGATGTTCCGACGGGAAACGGGGCACCAGAAATGAAGAGCGTTGCCGTGCCCGTGCAATCGGCGTTGACCTCGTATGTGCCGGTTACCGGGCGGTCCCGGGCGGCGCCGGTAAGCTGTCCATGCGTGCTATCGATTCCGGTGAGCCCGCCATGGCCGTCGTACGTGTGGAGGCCGGTTCCGACGAACGACTCCGTTTGTCCCGGGCCCGCTCCTCGAATGCCAGTGACGAGCAATCCGTAATCGCCTTGAAGCGTGGCATTGCCACACCCCGGGTGTTGTCCGTCATCGTCGGCCGTGACGCTGCGTGGGAAGGTCAGAGCAAGGGTCACCACGAGGCTTGCCGCCGTCGCGACGGGAATCGCCCGGCGCAGTAGCGGTGTTCGAGTGCGGGCGAGGCGGGTTCCCCCCGCGTTGACGGTGTCGTTGAACAGCATAATCGGTCTCCTTCATGCGGCCGCCGGAGGATGACCAGCCACCTGCTCCGCCGACGCGCGATGCGCCATCCTGTCGCGGTGCCCGTCCAGTGACCATGGAGAGCCGCTTAAGAAAAGCTGGAGTTTTCATGAGGCGGCAAATAGCACGCGACACTCGACTTGTGGCACTGTAGGGCCCTCAGCCACCTGACATGCCGACGTCCACTCCGCGGGAAACGTTCTGCTTTCGCGATTTCGAGCTCGACGTCGCCGCGTACGAGCTGCGTCGCCAGGGTCGGGCAGTCCGACTGGAGCGGCGCCCGATGGATCTCCTCATCCTGCTGGTCGAGCGACGCCGTCAGCTCGTCACCCGCAGCGAAATCGTCGACCGGCTGTGGGGCAAGGACGTGTTCATCGACGTGGAGACGGGCATCAATACGGTCATCAGCAAGGTGCGGCAGGCGCTGCGCGATTCGGCCGACACCCCTGCGTTTGTGGAGACGGTGGCGGGCAAGGGTTATCGCTTCATCGCGCCAGTTGAGGTCGTGTCCGAGCCGCACGGCGAGGCGTTCGCGCAGAGCTCGAGTCCGCCGGCGCGTATGCCGGCCGGCGACGAGTCGGACGCCCGGTTCGCAATTTCACCCGTCAACTCGAACCCCATCGCCCCGAACCACGATATTCCAGCGACATCGACAAGCACGGCGGCGGCGCAATCTGCACCTGTGTCCACGTCCCAGCCACGCAGTCCGGCGCGTTTCATGGTCGGGGTAGTCGTCTTCGGGCTGGTCGCCGGCCTTGCCGCATGGGCATGGTTCAGTCCGGGCGCGCCGTCACGCGTCACGATTGCCGTGCTGCCGTTCGAGAACATGAGCAGCGATCGCGAACGCGATTACCTGGCCGACGGCCTCGCGGAGGAGACGAGCGCGGCCCTCGGGCAGATCGATCCAGAACACGTGAGCGTCATCGGGCGTACGTCCACCTTGACCTATAGGGGATCGAAGAAGTCACTGGCTCAAATCGGACGCGAGCTGGGAGCCGATTACCTGGTGGAAAGCTCGATTCGGGCCGAGAGCGGTCGATTGCGCGTCACCTCGAAGCTGATTCAGGTGAGTAACCAGGTGCAGGTGTGGTCGTCCTCGTACGATCGTGAGCCAATCGGCGTGCTTGGCATGCAACGGGAGCTGAGCTCCGCCATTGCCGAGCAGGTGCGGCTCCGGCTTGCGCCCGAACGCTTGAACGGGCTCGGGCGGCGACAGACCCGCAATGCCGACGCCTACGATCTGTATCTCAGGGGACGGTATTTCGGAAACCAGCGGGTGCCTGAGACAAATGCGCGCGCAATTCAGTACTACGAACGCGCGATTGCGCTCGACCCGAACTACGCGCTCGCCTGGTCCGGGATTGCCGATACCTATGCCGCGAGTGCCATCAACGGCGACGCGCCACCGTTAACGGTGGGGCCTCGCGCTCGTGACGCTGCGGCCCGGGCCTTTCAAGCGGCCCCGGACCTCGCAGAGGTGCAGGCCGCCCGAGGATACGTCAGTTTTTCCATTGACTGGGATTGGACGGGTGCAGAGGTGGCGGTGCGACGGGCGATTGCGCTCGATCCTCACTACGCTGTTGCTCACCGCCAGCTCGGTCATCTTCTCTCGCAGATGGGGCGCCACGAGGAGGCACGCGCCGCGATGGACCGCGCACGCGAGCTGGATCCGCTCGAGCCGACGCACCACGCACTGTCTTCGCAAGTCGCTTTTCAGGCCCGCGACTATTCGATGGCGGTCGAACATGCGCGTCAGGCGCTCATTCTGGACTCCGAGTTCTGGATCGCTTACGTTCAGATGGCGCAGGCATACGAACAACTTGGCAAGACCGCAATGGCGTTCGACGCGCTCAGGAACGCGGAACGGCTTTCCGAACGCAACAGCAAATCACTCTCGCTCAGGGGCTATCTCCTGGCAACGTCGGGTCGCGCGAACGAGGCTCGCGAGGTGCTGAAAACGTTGGAAGCGGTGTCGCGCGAGCGGTACGTGCCGCCCTATGCGCTGGCACTCGTGCATGCAGGCCTCGGCGAACGCGACGCGGTCTTCGACTGGCTCGACCGGGCTTACTCCGCGCGCGACGTCCATCTCATCTTTCTGACGGTCGATCCCAAGTGGGACCCCTATCGAGGCGATCCCCGATTCGAGGCGCTTCTCGCGCGCTGTGGCTTCACGCGTAGGGCGAGCCGCGCCGAAACTCCGAGGATTGGGCGGAGCGAGAGCGGGCCCGAGGAGCCAACGCTGGCCGTAAGACGTCTCCCGTGATTACGGTCTGCGAACGAGAACGATCCGAACGATCCGAACG
>Ga0070698_100000952_pt1 | contig 31676 bp, 26 predicted proteins | sample KBSK1502metaG_FD_65477 | JGI IMG/M metagenome (GOLD analysis project Ga0070698, IMG submission 65477) | Corn, switchgrass and miscanthus rhizosphere microbial communities from Kellogg Biological Station, Michigan, USA - KBS K1-50-2 metaG | ecosystem: Host-associated > Plants > Roots >... | reverse complement strand
GTGGCGCTGCGTACGATCATGTCGCGCGAGGGGTTGGTGAGGCCGCCGGCGGCACCGCCCAGGGCGAGCAGCACGGGCAGCAGCGCAGGCGCGACCGTCTGGGTCGCGATCGGCAGCGTAAACGCCGCCGCAGCCAGCAAGCCCAGCGTCGCGACGCGATCATGGCGCCGCACCCGGTCGGCAAACAGGCCGCCCACCAGCACGCCGCCCGCCGAGCCGACGATGAACACGATCAGGCAGAACGCGGCGTAATTTTCGCTGATGCCGAACATGCTGGCCCAGGCCGGCACGGCGAACTGCTGGATGCCCGTGGTGTTGGCCGACAGCAGGGCGAAGTAGACCATGCAGAGCAGGATCGCGGGCTGCAGGAAGAGCGAGAGGGTCGATGCCGTGGCGTGCCCGCCGGCCGCGGCGCGCACCTTGACGCGATGGTCGACGAGTGCGTCGCGATGGAGCCACACCAATGCTGCGAGCAGCAGCCCCGGCATGGCGCCGATCAAGGCTGCACCGACCCAACCGAACATGCTGTCAAGAAAGTACATCACCGGCGCGGCCGCCCAACCAAGCGAGCCGCCGACGCCATGAACGCTGTAGGCGCGGCCAAGCCGGCCCTGGTCAACCGACGAATTCAGAAGCGCGAAATCTGCAGGATGGAACACGCAGTTGCCCAGGCCTGCGATCACGGCGATGGCGGCAAAGCCTGCGAACGAATGGACGACGGAGATCAGGCCAAGCGCCACACCGATGGTCGCAAGGCCGCCGGCCAGGATCGGCCGGGCGCCGAAACGATCGACCGCGAAGCCCGCTGCCGTCTGCGAGATGCCGGATACGCCGTAGAAGATGCCAGCCAGCAGGCCGACATCGGTGTAGGTGAAGCCCGCCTCCTGGCGCACGATCAGCAGCATCGTGACGAAGGCGAGCTGATAGTAGTGGCTGACGCCATGGGCGATGCCGATCAGGCCGATGACCCTGACGTCGCGATTGAGCGGAGCGGTCGCTGCGGACATGAAAACCTCTTCGAGACGGATGATAGACGATCCGCCGTGCGAACGTTTGCGGAATTGCGCGGAGGAGCCATGCGTGCGTGGTGACGCACGGCCGAAACGCAAGGTAGTCTCCACCCAGCCACAGGGAGATCACGAATGAAGCGCTGGAAGTACCGTCCGGAAGGCTCGACCTGGGGCGATTGGGGTGACGACGATCAACTCGGCCGGCTCAATCTGATCACGCCGAAGAAAGTGCTCGAAGGCGTCGCCGAAGTGAAGGAAGGCATCTCCTTCTGCCTCAGCTTGCCGCTCGACCTGCCCGGCGGCAACGTGCTGAACCCGCGGCGGCTGCCGCCCGTGCTTTCGCCGACGGGCGACGAGAACGGCTGGCGGTTCAACTTCCTCACCAAGACGATCAACCCGCTGTTCATGGACGTGGCGAGCGACGACCGCGTGATCCTGACCCTGCAATACTCGACGCAATGGGACACGCTTGCCCATGTCGGCAGCATGTTCGATGCCGATGGCGACGGCGTGCCCGAGCCGCTCTACTACAATGGCTTCAGGGCCGGGTCCGATGTCGTCGGTCCCCAACCCGACGCCGGACGCGACGGCTGCGGCCATATGAGCTACGCCCACAAGCTCGGCGTCGAGAACATGGCGGCCAAGGGGATCCAGGGACGCGCGGTCCTGGTCGACCTGGAGAAGCATTACAGCCGCGACCACAAATATGTGAACTACGACGATTTCCGCCGGGTGCTGGAAGCGGACAAGGTAGTGGTCGAGCCGGGTGACATGCTGTTGCTCTACACCGGCTTCAGCGATGAAATCACCAAGATGAACAAGCAGGTCGACCCGGCCCGCGCCCATGCGATGTGTTGCGTGCTCGATGGCCGCGACAGGCGACTGCTGCAATGGATCACCGACAGCCAGATCTCGGCGCTGATCGCCGACAACTATGGCGTCGAGGCCGTGCCGGCCAAGCCCGGCCCCGACAATGCCGAGCACCCTTCGCTGCCGATCCATAATCACTGCCTTTTCAAGCTCGGTCTCAATCTCGGCGAGATCTGGTGGCTGAAGGACCTGGCGTTGTGGCTGCGCGACAAGAAGCGTTCACGCTTCCTGCTTACCGCGCCGCCGCTGCGCCTGCCCGGGGCCGTCGGCTCGCCGGCAACACCCGTCGCAACCGTCTAAATCGGAGCATGGCTCTGTCGTTCCCGGCGTTTGTCGCCGAAAAGCTCAAGGCGGAAAGGTTCAGGCTGCTCGACATCGGCTGTTCGGGCGGCCTCGATCCGGCCTGGCGAGCCTTCGAGCCCAGGCTGCAGGCGTTGGGCATCGACGCCAGCGAAACCGAATGCCGTCGCCTGGCCGAACGGGAACGCAATCCCGACATCTCCTACGTCGCGGCTTTCGTCAGCAGCGAGGCCGACAAGCCGGTCGACCATTCCGCCGGCCCGGCGGCGCCGCTGATCATGCGGATGCGCGATCGCCTGAGCTTCATGCGCACGCGCGAGATCCGCGAGGCCCGGCTCAAAGATGCTTCGACCGAGGAGAAGCTGCGCCACAATGCGTGGGAGATGACCGGCTTGGCCGATCCTCGCAAGCCGATCGTCGCTTCGGACCTGCTGGCCCAACGTGGCTGGACCGATCTCGATTACCTCAAGATCGACATCGACGGCGGCGACTTCGAAATCCTGCAATCCTTCACGGGACGCTTTGATGCCCTGGACGTCCTCGCCGTTCAACTCGAGGTGAACTTCATCGGCACCGGCAAGCCCGATGAGCACAGCTTCCACAACACCGATCGCTTCATGCGCGGCGAGGGCTTCGACCTGTTCCGGCTCGACGTCCGCAATTGCTCCACGCGCGCCCTGCCCGCCCGCTACATCTGGCCGACACCCGCCGAAACCGTGTCCGGCCGACCCTTCCAGGGCGAGGCCTACTACGCGCGCGACGTGCTGGCGCCGCATTGCGCCGCCACTGCTGCAAGGTTGAGCGCGGAGAAGGTCGCCAAGCTCGCCGCCGTCTTCTCAGCGTGGGACGTGCCGGATGCCGCCGCCGAGCTGCTGGTCGGCCGACGCGAGATTCTGGCCCCGCTTTTCGACGTTGACGCCGGCCTCGACCTGCTGGCCGCCCAGACGCAGAAGAACCGTCGTCGTCCCCTCCGCTATCGCGACTACATGGCGACCTTCGAGGCCGATTCGCCGGCATTCTATCGACCGGAGGGTGCGGTGCCGATGATGGAGCGAATCAAGTCGGCGTGGCGCGGCTATTGGCACCCGCGTGAGAAACGGCATTAGCTAGCGACGCTTTTCTTTGTCGTCCTGAGCGAAGCGAAGGATCTCATGCCGGTTGCAAGCGGCGATGAGGTCCTTCGCTTCGCTCAGGACGACAGGATCAGCTCTTCTTCTCCCACCCGCCATTCGGCGTCTGCTGCCAATAGACCACCGTGTGGCCGGCCGCCTTGTAGGCCTTCCAGCGCTCGCGCGTTTCGGCGACGGCTGTCTCGTCGCGACCATCGAACAGCTCGAAGCAGCGCTTGTAGTCGGCCATGCGTTCGGACCGAGCGCGGTCGGCGACGAACAGGAAGGCAGCACCGTTGGGATTCTCGTCGAGGTGCGTGAGCCAGATCGGCTGGCGGTCGGCGTCGCCGTCGCGGGCGGCGCCATGTGGCAGGAAGCCGTTGGGATCATGGCTCCACAGATGCGTGTTCAACGCATCGACCCGCTCGGGCGAGCCCAGCATGACCACCGCCCGCTCGCCTGCCTGCAGCGTCTTGGCCAGCAGGCGGGGCAGCGCATCCTCGAGCGACGATCGGGTCAGGTGATAGAAGTTGACCTCGGTCGCCATCGGGCCGTCAGCGCTCGTAGTTCTCGGCAATCCACGCATCGAGCAGGCGCACGCCGTAGGCCGTGGCGCCCTTCGGCGTCGTGCTGCCGTCCTTGTTCGACCAAGCCATGCCGGCGATGTCGAGATGGGCCCAGGCGACGCCCTCCTGGACGAAACGCTGCAGGAACTGCGCCGCGGTGATCGAACTGGCATCGCGGCTGTTGGTGACGTTCCTCATATCGGCGATGTCGGAATCGATCAGCTTGTCGTATTTCGGGCCGAGCGGCATGCGCCACAGCTTCTCGCCGATCGCCGATCCCGCAGCGCGCAGCTTGTTGGATAGAGCGTTGTTGTTGCTGAACAGCCCGGCCCGCTCGTGACCCAGTGCCACGATGATGGCGCCCGTCAGGGTCGAAAGCTCGACCATCGCCTGCGGCTTGAACTTCTCCTGCGCATACCACATGGCATCGCACAGGATCAGCCGGCCCTCGGCGTCGGTGTTGATGACCTCGACGGTCTGGCCCGACATGCTCTTGACCACGTCGCCCGGCCGCTGGGCGTTGCCGTCCGGCATGTTCTCGACCAGCGCACAAACGCCCACCACGTTGGCCCTGGACTTGCGGGCGGCCAGCAGGCGCATCGCTCCGGTGACGGCGCCGGCGCCGCCCATGTCCCACTTCATGTCTTCCATCCCGCCGGCGGGCTTCAGCGAGATGCCGCCGGTGTCGAAGCACACGCCCTTGCCGATCAGCGCGACCGGCTTCTGCGACTTCGGGCCGTTCATCCAGCGCATCACCAGGAGCTGCGATTCGCGTTCGCTGCCCTGGCCCACGGCCAACAGAACGTTCATGCCGAGCTTCTTCATCTCGGCCTCGCCCAGGATCTCGACCTTGACGCCGAGCTTGGTGAGCTCGCGGGCGCGCCGCGCGAACTCGGCCGGAAAGAGCACGTTGGCGGGCTCGCTCACCAGGTCGCGGGTGAAGAACACTGCATTGACGGTGGGCGCGAGCCGCTCATGGACGCGCCGGGCCTCGGCCGGCGCCGCCACCACCAGCGTGAGCAGCTCGAGCGAGCGCTTTTGCTCGGGCTTGTCCTTGGTCTTGTATTTGTCGAAGCGGTAGTTGCGCAGCTCAGCGCCGAGCGCAATACGGGCCGCGATCTGGCCAGGCGTCAGGCGAGTTCCCTTCACGGCATCGACGACAACCGTCACCGCCTTCTGGCCGGCAGCATTGGCTTCGGCCGCAACCAGGCCACCCAGGGCCTCGGCGCTGCGGGCATCGAGTTCCCGCGGCTTGCCGACGCCCAGCAGAGTAAGGCGAGCGATGTTGCCGGCCTGGCCCAGCAGCGTCAGCGACTGGCCCTTGGCCCCGGTGAAGCGGCTGGCGTCGATCGCGCGCACAATCGTTCCGCTGATGTCCTTGTCGATGGTTTGCGCGCTGGCCAGGAGTTGCTTGTCGGCGGCAACGAAGACCGCCACGTTGCCTGAGAAGGCCTTAGGAAAGGCCGAAAATTCCACTTTCATTCGATTTCCCCCGCTCCTGGCGCTTGAATGGTGATTTTTCGCGCCTGCGACGGGACGGCGCAAGCAGCGAATTGCCGCCGAACCGCTGCAAATTCGGGTGGCGTCCGACGGCCGCCGACAGTATCAGTACCGGCCCTCAGACGGACATGGAAATGACTTCAGCCCTTCTGCCTCGCGTCTCGGTGATCGGTCTCGGCAAGCTCGGCGCTCCGCTCGCCGCGGTGCTCGCCAGCCGCGGTTTTGACGTGATCGGCCTCGACGTGAGCAAGACCCTTGTCGACGCACTGAATGCCGGCAAGATGCCGATCGTCGAGCCGCAGCTCAACGAGCTGATCGCCGCCAACAAGCAGCGCCTGTCGGCCACGATGGACGTCGGCGAGGCCATCCAGAAGAGCGACGCCAGCTTCGTGATCGTGCCGACGCCGTCGGATAGCACCGGCTTCTTCTCCAATCGCTTCGTGCTGCAGGCCATGGAGTCAATCGGCAAGGCGCTACGCCGCAAGAACGGCTACCACATGGTGGTCATCACCAGCACGGTGATGCCCGGCACCACCGGCGGCGAGATCAAGACCGCCCTCGAGACGGCGTCGGGCCGTAAGGTCGGGCCCGATCTCGGCTTGTGCTACAATCCGGAGTTCATCGCGCTGGGCAGCGTCGTACGCGACATGCTCTATCCCGACTCGATCCTGATCGGTGAGAGCGACGCCAAGGCCGGCGACATGCTGCAGACCATTTATCTGCAGATGTGCGAGAACAAGCCGCCGGTGCAGCGCATGAACTTCGTGAATGCCGAGCTGACCAAGATCTCGGTGAACACCTACGTCACGACCAAGATCTCCTATGCCAACATGCTGGCCGATATCTGCGATCGCCTGCCGGGCGCCGACGTCGACGCCGTCACCAAGGCGCTGGGCGCCGACACGCGCATCGGGCCGAAGTATCTGAAGGGCGCGATGGGCTATGGCGGACCCTGCTTCCCGCGCGACAACGTCGCCTTCGCAGCACTCGCCCGAAAGATCGGCGCGCGCGCCGACGTCGCCGAGGCGACCGATCGCATCAACAACTACCAGATCGACCGCCTGACCGGCCTGGTGGCCAAGTTCGCCAAGGCCGGCACGCGCATTGCCATCCTGGGACTGTCCTACAAGCCGCAGACTCCGGTGGTCGAGGAAAGCCACAGCGTGAAGCTCGCGGCCAAGCTCGCGGACGCGGGCTATATCGTCGCCATCCACGATCCCCTGGCACAGGACGCGGCCCTCGCAATGCTGGGCGACAAGGTGGTGGGCGCGTCTTCCATCGAGGGCACGGTTCGAGAGTGCGACCTGCTGATCGTCGCCACCGCCTGGCCGGAATACAAGGCGATCGATCCGGCCTGGTGCAAGCGCAATGGCCAGCGCCTCACCATCCTCGATCTCTGGCGCACGCTGTCGGCCGAGAAGTTCAGTGCCGTCGCCGATGTGCTCTATCTGGGATCCGGCCGGTAGGTCATGGCCGAAGGCCCGCGTCAGTCGCCGCGGCCCTGGAAGGTGCTCGACTCGAGATACAGCTTCATCGACCCTTGGATTCGCTTGCGCGGCGATACCTTGTTGCTACCGAACGGCCAGGTCCAGGCCCGCTGCCACATTTTCGAGTATCCCGATTGGGCCGATGTGATCGCGCTGACAGTCGATCTCAATATCGTCCTGGTCGATCAATATCGCCATTCGGTCGGGCAAACGCGAACGGAGTTCCCCGCAGGCGTGGTGGATGACGGAGAAGAACCGCTTGCCGCCATCAAGCGCGAGCTCCTCGAAGAGACCGGCTATGCCAGCGCCAATTGGCATCTGATCGGGACGGCTCCTGTGAACCCCGCGCGGCAAACCAACCGCATCCATTCTTTCCTGGCGCTCGATGCACGAAAAGTTGCCGAGCAGAATCTGGATGAGGGCGAAATCATCCGGGCCTACGAGCTGCCTTGGTCCGAGTTCGTCGCCCAGGTGGAAACCGGCGGTATCGAACTCCCGGCCTTGCAGCTCGCCGGACTGTATCTGCTGCAGACCTATGCCCGCAGATCCGCCGATCCCCGGCTTGCGGTATTACGCTTTTAGAGTTTCGCTGGGGGCGCGCCACTCTAGTGGCGCGATCTTCTCTATGGGCCGACAAAGACGCGCGACTGGAGTCGCGCGCCCCCAGCAAGCTCAAAGGGCGTGGCGACCTCGGAAGCGCAGCACCTTGCCCTTCATCGAATCGTCCTCGCGCGGCAGGCCGGCCAGGACCTGGCTGCAGAAGGGGTTGATGTTCGCCCCGACATAGTCGGTGAAGACCGTCCAGAACTTGTTGTAGATGACGTTGACGCCGATGAAACGGCGCGCCACGCGCCGCGCCGGCGGGCGTGTTTCGGCTTCCGTCGCCACCGCCCGCTTGAACAGTCTTTCGATGACCTTCAGTCGCTTCTTGTCGATTGGCGCCATGGCGCGGCCTGCGCGCACCGGCTCGCTGACGGTCTGGGTGGCCAGCCCGAACTCGAAGATGAACATATCGGCCTTCGCCAGCTGTTGGGCGAAGGGAGCCCGTTCGACGCCCTCCAGATCGGACGGCAGGCCCTCGCACTCCAGCGGAACGAGAAGCGGACCGGTAAAGCCCATGCCCTTCCACGCCTCGGCAAAGCCGCTGACGAAGTCCGCCCGGCTGGCGACGATCATGATGGCAGTCGAGCGGGGAAAGGTGACCACTTGGTCGCACACGAAGGGCAGCGTGTGGGCGAGGTCGTAGGTCAGGTCCTCGTAGAGCTGCCACTCGAGGCTGGTCGTGATGAAAGGCACCGTCGCGGGCTGAATGGTCTTGGCCAGTCCGGCCGTGAACCGCTGATAGGCGGTGTCGCGATCGAGGCGCAATTCTTCGATCTCGACCTCCGGCCAGCCCCATGCTTCGGCCTGGGCCGGGACATAGGGCGACACCACGTTCCAGATGAACTTGTCCTGATCGTTCATCCGCGTTGCGCGGCCCTTGTTGTTGGCGGCTGCGACGCGGGTGTGGTCGCAATGATAGCCGAACACCTTGTCGATCAGGGTGTCGACGCGGCCGCGATAGAGCGCGAGCCGCGCCGCCAGGTTCGAATCGCAGTGCCAGCCCAGGATCATGCTCTCGTCGAAGCCATGGATGGCGAACATGTCCTCGCGCAGCGCCGCCTGGAAGTCGCCCAGGGCGTCGTACTTCATCGGCATGTAGTTGTGCACGACTTGATTGAGATGGAAGCGGACCGCCCAATCGCGCAACTTGGCGAGATTGCCGGCTGGATCGCGCCGGTCGAAGGCTGCCTCCCACAACATCTCGGGAATCTCGAACCGCGGCACCTGGTAGAAGCCGTCGGCGAGGCCGCCCAGGATGTCGCTCAGCGACTCCTGCTCGTTGCGCGGCACCAGCAGCATGTCGGTGTTGGTATAGAGGATCCAGCGATTGCGCGGATTCGACCGCCGCAGTGCCACGTTGCGCGACTGCGCCTCGAGCGCCACCAGGTGGGTCTTGGGCCGCAGATGCGCATGCTGATCGGGGCGCACGCGCAGGATGCGCATGACCTGCTTGGCTTTGTCGGTCAGCGTGTCGTGGATCGCCTCGGGGAAGGTCGGATGGTCGTCCGGCGTGTTGTAGTCGACGAACAGGATCTCGTCGTCGGGGTCGGACATCACCTCGGCCAGCGCGTTGAAGCTGATCGCCGCGCGCTTGTGGAGATTGTAGCCGTGACTGTCGTTGCGGCCGTAAAGGATGACGGAAAACATTCGATCCTCGCCTCGAGCCTACGATCCGAGCCGGGCCAGCTCATTGCGGGCGGCGGCATACTCAATCAGCGCGGGTGCGCCGCTCTCGACAAGCTTTTCCCAGTGCCGGCGGGCCGTCGCGGGATTGCCGGCCAGCGCCACGACGCCCAGCTGGAAAAGCGCCTCGGTGCGGCGGCAGGGCGTATCGGCCTGCGCCAGAACATCGTCTTCCGTCGCCTGGCCGGCGTGGAACGCCAGCAGCGGCGCCGGCCATTGCCTGTCGGCCGGGATCGCGATCGGATCGGGCGGCGCGCCGGTGAGGCGGCCAGCGGTCAGGCGATAGAGCAGCCAATAGACATTCGCCGGTTCCTTCGCCAGCGACAGACCGAAACTGTGGAAGGCCGCTTCATAGTTCCCTTGCCGCATCGCCACGCAGGCGCGGGCCGCGGATTGCGCCTGCGGCAACAGATCGAGCTGGCGCCGCCAGTCGCCGTTGGCTTCCGCCAATTTGCCGAGCGCCATGCGAGCGATGCCACGGGCGTTCAGCGTCTCGCCATCCGCTGGAAAAGCCGAGAGCACCGTATCGAAAGCCTGGATGGCCTCCTCGAAGCGCCCCAATGCAGACAGCGCTTCGCCCTTCAAGGCCAGCAACTCCGGCCGGTCCGGCTTGACGCGCAGGGCGCGTTCATAGCTGTCGAGTGCCTCTTTCGCCTTGCCGCGGACAAGCAGCGCATTGCCATGGGCGAGTTGCGGCAGGACCTTGTTCCTGACGTTGCTACGGACGAGGTCGTAGGCCTCGATCTCGAAAGCGAAATGGCCGCGCCGGCGGAACAGGTAGCGCCGATCCGGAGCGCCCACTGGCATTTCCGACCACAACCGACGCGCTCGCTCATATTCGGCGCGCGCGGCCTCGACCTGGCCCAGGCCGTCCAGCAACTCGGCTCGGGCCACCACGGCATCGGCTAACCCGGGCAACCGGGCAAGCGCCTTGTCGAACTCCTTGAGCGCGCCATCGACGTCGCCGCTGCGCATCTTGAGCAGACCGTCGCGATAATGTTGCTCCGCGCCTGCCGGTTTCAGCTCGGCGACTGCCGACACCGAGCGCCGCCAAAGTCGAGCCAGTGGGCCAATGGCCTGCAAGATGTCGTCAGTGCTCAATTTTTCAGACTTCCTGCGCCACTCTTCCCCCGCGGCTGCATTCCGGACGGCAAATGTGGAGACATCTCGTCTTCTGTGGCGCTTTCGGCCTAGCCTGACAGGGTGAACCGGGCGTTCCGGTAGCCCAACCGGTTTGGGGCGTCAAGCCGACGCGCCTCTTCCCGTTGCCGACGTTAGCGAGTAGATGTAGCCCTCACAGCCTGTGAGGCATCGACCCAGCTGGCGCCCGTGGCCCAGCGGTAATGGAAGTGCATAAAATGATGAATTCACTGATGGTCATCTCCCGAGCAGCGGGGATACTGTCGGCTCCTTCGCCCAGCCGCTCCCTTCCCCTCGCCTCGCCAGCCCCCGCCCGGCGCTCGGCCTGAGGGGCGCGATTTCCCCAAAGCCCGTGGGGGCTGGCTAGTCAGCCCCGCCAAACCTGTGCAAAGAATAGCGCGGATTGCCGCTCATGCTGCCATGACCAGACTAATTCACCGGCAAGCGCCCGATGCACCCCTCCTGCACGTTGTCGATGGCAAGCAGGTCGTCCCGGGCAATTACAATCTCGTTCAAAGGTTCGGCCTGTTCCTGCTCGAACCGTTCACCGGGGCATGGCGCCATCGCGATCTCATCGCGGCAATCCTGCGACGCGAACTGCGCGAGCGCTTCAGCGGATCGGTCGCGGGCTGGGTGTGGGCGGTCGTCGCGCCGCTGATCTCGCTGGTCACCTACACCCTGGTGTTCGGCGGAGCGGTCAAGCTGCCCAACGGCAACCCGGCAAATTCTCCCATCGACTACGCCCTCTTCGTCTTCGGCGGCTTGATCGCCTTCAATTTCTTCACGGAGATGGCATACCGGGCGCCCTCGCTTCTCCACGAGTATGCCCACTATCTCAAGCAGACCATGTTTCCCGCCGAGATGTTGCCGGTCATTTCGACCCTTCGGGCGACGACCTACGCATCGATCGGTCTTGCCCTCATGCTGATCTGTCAGCTGATCTTCGGCGGAACGCTTTATTGGACCGTGTTGCTGCTGCCGTTGTGGTTCATCCCGTTCCTGGCATTCCTGCTCGGCATTACCTGGCTGTTGTCGGCCATGGGCGCGTTCACGCGGGATACCGCCTACCTGATGATGACGATCGCCCCGGTGCTCATGTTCGCGACGCCGGTGTTCTGGTCGCACGAGACGCTCAGCCCGGTCTGGAAGCTGCTGTGGTACGCAAATATCCTCACCGGCTTCATCGAAATCATCCGTGAGATCGTCGTCTTCGGCGAACTGCCCAACGGCCTCGTCGTCGCCTGGACCGTGTTCTTGTCGTCGGCGACCTTCTGGCTGGGCTACTGGTTCTTTCGCCGTCAGCAGGATGGCATCACCGATGTCATCTGACGACGTGGTGATCAAGGCGAGGCACATCGCCAAGGCATACAAGCTATACGACAGCCAGGGCGACTGGCTGAAGCAGCAGCTGCTGGGCGCGGCCAAGACCTACTACAAGTCGTTCTGGGCCCTGAAGGACATCAGCTTCGAGGTTCAGCGCGGCGAAAGCCTCGGCATCATCGGGCGAAACGGCTGCGGCAAGTCCACGCTGTTGCAGATCATTTGCGGCATGACCCGCCCGACCAAAGGCGAAATCTGGGTGAAGGGCCGGGTTGCGCCCGTGCTCGCGCTGGGCGCCACGTTCGACCTCGAGGCGACGGGCCGGGAAAACGTGTTGATCGGCGGTGCGGTGCTTGGCCTCAAGCGATACGAGATCTTTGAGAAATTCGATTCGATTGCCGATTTCGCCGGCATCGGCGACTTCATGGATCAACCGATCAAGCTCTATTCGACCGGCATGCGCACGCGTCTGGCGTTCGCGATTTGCGCCCACATGAACGCCGAAATCCTGATCGTCGACGAGGCCTTGTCGGTCGGCGACATCGCTTTCCAGCAGAAATGCATCGACTGGATCGACAATTTCCGGCGCACCGGAACCCTGCTGTTCGTCAGCCACTCGACCGGCGAATTGTCGCGGCTGTGCAACCACGCGATCTGGATCGACGGCGGGCGCGTGCGGCAAGGCGGCGACGTCGCGGAGGTCGTCCGAGCCTACAAGAAGGCCACGCGCTTCGAAAAAGACAGCATGAGCCGGTTTTCGGCGGTTTGAGGCGACAGAGCGCTGCGGCCGTTCAGGGCCGCACCCGCGATATCAGGGTTCGTGCCTTGTCGATTTGCGCGCGGCGGACCTGGTCCCAGCTGCCCATGGTCGGATTGCTCTCCATTCTATGGTGCCAACGCTGCGGCAGCAGCTCGCCCAGGATGATGGCGCACCATCGCAGCGTGTAGAGCGGCATCAAGGCCGCCATGCGATCGGCTTCGACGTGCCGGCGGAAATGGCGCAGAAGCGCCTGCTGATAGTGCTCTTTTTGATGTTCCGAGAGTCGCATGCCGGGATGCATGACGAAATTGGCGATGCTGGTCAGCGGATCGTCCCATCCGAAATACTCGAAATCCAGGAAGAACAGCCTGCCGTCGGCACCGCGCAAGGCGTTGTGCGCCCCGAGGTCGGAGGGAATCAAGGTGCGGAATCGCGGCGCGATGTCCTCGGCAAAATCAAGTCCCAGCCGGCGATAGGCGGCGCGAGCGGCGGCCTCGAACTCGCGCAGCGACGGAACCAGGACATCGTCGAAAAACGCGGCGAATTCGGGCACGTCGTGCTTGACCGCTTCGAGCTTGGCGTAGCGCTGCTCGATATGGGACTTGATGCGCTCGCCGGAGAGACAGGCTTCCGATGCTTCGCCGACCTCCGCCCGGGCTCGCGCGTCGATCGCTTCATCGAGGGCGATCTGAAAGGCGGCGAACTCGGCCACGTCACTGTCCGTGACGGCTTCCACCGGATCGCCGTCGATCCAGGTGAACAGGGCATAGCGAAGCTCCGGCGCAACGGCGACGAGCCTGGGCGTTCGGCCGATGCCCTTGCGATCGAAGAAGCGCAAGGCGCCCACTTCCGCTTCAAGCCGGCTGCGGTTGTCGGTGGCCGGATATTTCTTCAGCGCGTAACGGCCGGCCCGCGCATCGACGCGAAAAATGCGGCTGTTGTTGCCCTTGCGGAGTTCCGAAACCAGCTGCACCGGCTCGGGACTGAGCGCGCAGGCGATGTCCTGGATATCGTCAGGAAGCCCGGAAGATCGCATCACAAACTTCATGCCAGGAGGCGTATTGCTCGAAGCCGCTTTGCGGGTCGCCGCCGAACAGGATCTTGCGGCAGCCGGCCGGCATTTCGGCATGGCCGAGCACTTCGGCCAAGTCGTCGACGAACAGATCGCACTGGAGCGCGCATATTCGCCTTACCTTCTCGTCCCTCGTGCCTTCAAAATAGACATTGCCTCGATCCAGTCCCAGGCCGGTCGCATCGAAGAACCGATTGCCTTCCATCCACTGAAGAGCAGCCGCGCGGAGATCCGTCAAATGAGGATCGTAATGCGCAAGCTCGGTCTTGTGGCTGACGATCGCCACGGTGCCGGCGTGCCGTCGGCACTTTTCGAGGAATTCGGCGACGCCCTCGAACAGCATCGCTGCATCGATTCGCCGACCATAAACAAGACCCTGCAGGCTTTCCCATAGGTAGCCGTCCGGCCGCTCGGCCAACAAGGCGCGCTTGACCGCAGCCTTGCTGCCCACGAACGATGCAGGCAGGAGACCCTCTTCCTTGCCGACCCGCAAGAATGCCTCATCGTAGCAGATCAGCGTGTTGTCGAGATCGATGCCTATCCTCATGGCGCCGCCGCCGCCCCGGGGAAGCTGGCAAAAAGAACGCCCAGAACGTCGCGGGCTCGCTTCAAAGGCATTTCCAGCGACCGCGCAATCTTTTCGCTCGAAAGAGTCGCATGGCGGTGACGGTAGATCGCGGGCACCTGGGCCTCGGTCAGCGCCTCTCCCATCACCAGGGAGGCCGGCAGATGCCGCATCCCGGCCATCAGGCGGGCGGCCTCGAAATAGGCGATCTCATCGCGGGCGCTGAGGTGCCAGATGCCACGATGGCGTCCGCTGGCAAGTCGCGCGGCGGCCCGGGCCACGTCGTCCACCATGACCGGCGAGAGCGCCATGTTGGTCGCGGCCTGAACCGCATTGCCCCTGGCCAGCGCTTCGAACCATCCTTTGAAGACTCCGACCGGATGGGCCGCCAGTATCTTGGTCACGCGCAAGGCGGCCGCAGGCAGCTCATGGCGTGCAATCGCCTGTTCGACGGCGAGCTTCTGCGCGCCATATTCGTTCTTGGGGCAGGTCACCGCATCCTCGGCGGGAGCGGGCGTTTCGCCGTCGAACACCTGGCTGCTCGACAGAAACACCATGTGCGTCCCGCGGTCGGCGAGCCGGCGCATCAGTTCGATCGTGTTGACGACATTGATCCGCCTGGTAAGTCCAGGGTCGTCCTGGCAGGCCCGCATGTCGGTCACGGCCGCGCAGATGAAGGCGATGTCATAGTTCGCCCGTTCGAGGGACGCGAAGTCGGGATCGCGCAAGTCGAGCGACAGCGCTTTCGACCCCGGGCGGCGCGACGAGCTCTCGACCTCGATGCCGAGTTCGCGGCAATGCTGCTGAAGGGCGGAGCCGACGAGACTGTCGCCTCCGACGACCAGTGCGGGACCGTTTCCTCTCTCCTGGAAGCGTCTTCCAGTCATTGCCCCATCTACTGGAGATTTACCTTCTGCATCATTTTGATGTTGAAGTAGCGCGGGTCCTCGAGCGAATTGGGCAGCCTGCCGTCCTTGAAGGCCTTGATCAGATCGACGACGGCATCTTCTATCGAATGGCTCGCCTCGAAGCCGAGCTCGTCTTTGATCTTCTTCGAAGAGACGTGATAGGAGCGCATGTCGTTGGTCGGCCGAACCTCGAGCTTGGTGTGCTGGCCGACGTTGCGCTGGACCATTTCGGCGAGCTGCATGACCGAATGGTTCTCGTAGCCGGCGTTGTAGACCTTGCCGTCGACGTTCTTGTCGGCCGCCGACAGCAGAAGCAGATAGGCGTCGGTCATGTCCTCGATGTGGATGTTCGGCCGCAGTTGCGAGCCGCCGAAGACCGAGATCTCGCCCTTGTGGTAGCCGAGATTGGTCAGGATGTTGACGACGACGTCGAGCCTCTGCCGCGGCGAGTATCCGCAGACCGTGGCCGGCCGGATCGTCACCGTGACGAAGCCGGGCGTCCGCTCCTGTTCGAGCAGGACCTCGCATTCGGCCTTGAACTTGGAATAGTCGGTGAGCGGCTCGAGGGAAAGATCCTCGGTCACCTCCACACCCTCCTTCACGCCGTAAACCGACGAGGAAGAGGCATAGATGAAGCGCTTCGCCTTCGCGCTCTTGGCGGCGCGCACGAGCGGCACGAAAGCATCGAGGTTGATCGACCGCCCCAGATCCGGATTGAGCTCAAACGACGGATCGTTGGAGATGCAGGCGAGATGGATGACGGCGTCGCATCCGTCGACGGCCTGCTTGACCACCTCGGCGTCGCGGATGTCGCCCTGGACCTCGCGCAGCCCGGCGTGGCTGCGCCACTCCTTCAAGACATCCTCACCATAGAGGTAGAGGTCGAGGACGGTCACCTTGTAGCCCGCCGCCAGGAGCTTCGGAACCAGCACGGCGCCGACATAGCCGGCACCTCCGGTCACGAGGACGCGATCGAGGTCGGGATTCTTCGTATAGCGACTCATGGATACCAATGCCCAATCATGCCCGCACGGCAGCGTGACTGCCCTTCGCCCAGGCCATGCTGTAGTCGACGATGGCGTGACAAAGAGCCAGATGTCCGATCTCGACGTAGCCGTAGGAAGTCGAGTCGAGGTAGAGATTCATGTCGCCGGCCCTGCGCAGCGGGTTGTCGGGCGAAAAGCCGCTCATCGTCAGCACGGTGCAGTCGAGCTTGCTGGCGGCCGCCACCGCGGCGAGGATGTTGGCGGACTGTCCCGACGAGCTGATCGCCACCAGCAGGTCGCCCGGCCGGCCATGGAACTCGATCTGCTTGGCGAACACCTGGTCGTAGCCGTAGTCGTTGGCCAGACAGGTCAGCATGCTGGCGTCGTTCATCGCCCAGGCGCGCAGCCCGCCATTCTTGCTGTAGTCGGTCGCCATGTGACTGGCGATTGCCGCGCTGCCGCCATTGCCGGCGAAGATGATCTTGTTGCCCTGGGCGGTCACCCGCCGCGCCATGTTGACCGACCATTCGATGGCGACGTCCAGGGCGACATCCTTGCCGTGGCCATCCGTCGCCGCGGCGCCGCGCATCGTCGACGCCAGCGCATCGACGTAGCCGTCGATCAGGCCGCGGTCCGCCTTTTGCTGCCTCACGAGCGAACTCCCCTCAAAGGACACGGGATACAACCTCTACTGGCCGAGCCATCGAAGCAACCGGCCCCGGGACCCTTTTAGCCAATCATTTCAACAGCGTCGACAAGTACTTCAATATCTCGGGTTTGGTGATCTGATGGCGCTGGCCGACAATTCGCACTTTCATTGCGCCAACGGCGTTGCCGATGAAAGCGGCGTGGAAGGGGTCGCTGCCACCGGCCACGAGCAACGCCGCCAGGGCAAAGAACGCGTCGCCTGCCCCGATCGTGTCGATCGCCTCGCCGGTCAGCGCGGGAATGCGCCGCACGCCGTCCTGCGGCGTGTAGACGATGCTGCCGAGCTTGCCGTGCGTGACGATGAAGACATGACAATCGATGCGCTTCTCCAGCTTGTCCTGCACCACCGACTCGATCGGTGCGTAGCGCTCCATTGCCGCCAGGCGCGCTTCCGGCTCGTCGATGCAGATAAGGTCGGCGCGCGGATATTTCGTGATCAGGTTGAAGCCGCGATTAGCGCTGTTGGTCTGGGCATTCACGGCAAGGAACTTGGCCTTGCGGCAAACGATGTCGATGAGGCCCGAATCGATCATGCCGTGACCGAAATCGTTGACGATCACGGCATCGTATTGCGCGATCTTGTCGTCGACCCAATCGTTGAGGGCCGCCTGCTCATGATCCGGCAAGGCCTCGTCGGAAAGATAAGCCACTTCGATGAGCTTCTTGACGTAGGCGGGGTCGACGAGCCGGCTCTTCAGCGTCGTCCGGCCGCCCTGCCGATAGAACGGCACGAGGCCGATATTCTGGTGAAGGTTGCGCCGCACGAAATCCTCGTGGCTTTCCTCCTGGCCGAGCAGCGTCACGAGATCGACGTGCCCGCACATTTGGGCCGCGAGATTGGCTGTCGCTATCGCGCCACCGCAGAAGATCTCGCGGTCGCGGTATTTCGTGGCGATGATGTTTTCCTTGGCCGGCTTGCCGAGCGGCTCGACGTAGATGTACTCGTCGAGGATGGTGTCGCCGATCACCAGGCAGCGCTTGTCTTCGACGGCGGCGACTTCCTTCATCAGCTCGGTAGCGGTAATGCGGGTGCGCAGTTCCTTGAGAAATTGCGCGGCGTCTTCCGGATAGAGCTGCAGGACCCGATTGGAGAGGTTGGACGAACTGAAGGTAATGTCCTCGGTATACAACACCTCGCCGCCGAACTGCTCGACGGTCAATCGCTCGGTCCTGATGCGTCCGGTCACGTCGCTTTCTTCGTCGCTGTATTCCGAGCCCTTGAGATAGAAGTTGGGCTTGACCACCTCGATGACGTGCTCGGCGCCGGGATCGGGCGAGATGCCGACATAGTCGACATTGGCCAGGCCCGCGACCATTTCGGCGCGCAGTTTCTCGCCAAAGACCGGGCGGTCGGGCCCCTTGTTGACGAATTTGTCGGTCGTCAGCGTGACGATGAGGATATCGCCATGTCGTTTGCCGATGTCGAGATGACGCTTGTGCCCGACGTGCAGAATGTCGAAGACGCCGTGGGCCAGGACGACCTTCTGGCCCTTCGTCCTCGCGTCCGACGCAATCTGCCCGAGCTGGCCCAATGTCTTGATCTTGTCGTGCATCGATAGACTATCCCCCGAACACCGTAATCGACACCAACGTCACTGCCGGCCGAGATAGGCGAACCAGTCCTTGGTCGCCTCCGCTATGCTCTCGGGCGTCCAGACTGGTGCGTCTCGCCAATAGTTTATGGCTTCGAGCATATTTTGCACGCCGTTCTCGATGGGGACGCGCGACTTCCAGTCAAGCTCCGCCTTGATCCGCCTTGTATCGGCAAAGGTGCAATCCGGCTCTCCCGGTCGCTTGGGAATGTGCACCGTTGCTGGCGCCTTGAGAAGCTTCGCGAGGTAGTTGACCGACACGGGATTGTCGCTGCCCACGTTGAGGCACAACCCGATCTTGGACGACTCGGCGGCACAAATGAGGGCGTCCACCGCGTCAGAAACATAAGTGAAGTCACGCGTTTGCTCGCCGTCACCGACGATGGTCAGCGGCTTGCCGGCAAGGAGCTGCGCAAGAAACACGCCAAAAACCGCGCCGTAGGTGCCGCTGGTGCGCGCGCGCGGCCCATAGATGTTGAAGAAGCGCAGCGAAAGCGCCGGCAGGCCATAGACCTGCGCCCAGTGCATCACTTGGCACTCGCCCAGCCATTTCGTCAGGGCATAGGGATATTGCGGGCGGATCTCGGCGCTCTCCGGCGTCGGGTAGGAATCGGGAATGCCGTAGCATGACGACGAGGCGACGTAGATGAAGCGCCGGGGGCTGGCGGCGCGGGCGGCCTGCAGGGTGACGAAGGTGCCGACGACGTTGGAACGGAAATAGCCTTCCGGGTTCTGGATCGACGGAACGATGTCGGCGAGGGCGGCGAGATGGAACACGCGCTCGACGCCTTTCATTGCCGCTTCCATGGCATCGGGATCGGCGACGTCGGCCACGCGCACCTCGAGCTTGGGATTGGTCTTATGTTGCTCGAGGTTGCGGGGCTTGCCGACAGCCATGTTGTCGACGACACGCACCGAGCGGCCGAACGCCAGCAGGCGATCCACGAGATGGGAGCCGATGAAGCCGGCTCCGCCGGTGACAAGGTCAAGCATCGTATCGACCGCCCGCCTCCAAGCCATGATCCATCGCTGTCATTCGAAGAAGATGAAACCCCAGTCGCCTCGATAGCCGCATTGCTTGTAAATCCACTCCCAGTTTTTCACGTCATGGAACGATTCGCAGGTTAGCTGCCAATAAAGCAGGTTCATGCGCTCGCGCTCGTTTCGCCAGGATTCGACCATGATGTACTTCCTGGTTCCCTTGCCTACGCGCTCGATCTCGCGCACCGCGTCATAGAGATGCATGATCGGGAGATTGTGAAGTCCGCCCAGCGACACGACGAAGTCGAAGGAGTTGTCCGGAAAGGGCAGAGACGTCGCATTGCCGACCTGGAGAGAGGACTTCACGTCTTCCTTGGCCTGGGCGATCGCATAATCCGATATGTCCAGCCCGGCGACCTCGATGCCGGGCACCGCGCGCGTGAATTCGTGGAGCAGAAAGCCTTTTCCGCAGGCGACATCCAGGATCCGGTCACCCGACTTGAGGCCATAGTGCTTGGCCATTGCCTCGGCGATCGGCAGCCAGCGCCCGTCATATCTGTATCCGCCGTAGCCGTACTGGCGCTCGCCATCCCAGTAGTCCTGTCCATATTTCTTGGCGATCTCGGAGCAGCTGGCCTTGTCGTACTCGACAACACGGGCGACGTAGTCGCGCTTGGTCCGGCTGTGCAGCTGTCCGAGAAAGTCTACGTAAGCCATCGTTCGATCTCTTGGTACTTCAGGTCTCGGCAGATATTCGCCGTCCGCAGCACATTTTCCCAGCGCTCGATGTCTGTCTCGCTCTCCAGGACGAAGCCTTCCACCGCGGCGTGCAGGCTGCAGCGGGCCGCCAATAACCGTCGGTACACCAGGTCGCGCTGCTCCGGTGCGGCAGGCAGCATGAACATGGTGTAGAGGATCACGCCGTCGAGTGCCGGCAGATCGGCCAGAACCTGCTCGAGGATGAGATAACAGTCCGCCATGGCATATTCGGTGGCACTCAGCAGGTAATGCAGCTTGCGCCGTGCCGCGTAGTCGCGGATCACCAGGTTCTGGATGTGCTGGGGCACCCTGTGATTGTCGACCGAGCGACTGAAGACGTACCCCCGATAGCCTTTCTGATTCTGCATCAGGTAACCGAAGGCAGCCTGTAGCCAGCGCCGATCCTGGTCGCCGGACGCACCAGGATCGGTTCGAAGAACTCGCCGAGCTTCTTGTCATGGTAGGGCGAGAAGAGACTCTTGAAGCGACAGTTGCTCGACCACCGCGTTTCCGGCTCGCGATTGACGATGTTCCCATGCATCACGTTCTGCGTGAACAGCAGCACGTTGCCGTAGGGGATGTCGAGCCAATGCAAATCGGGCTCGATGGCGCGATAGAGCTCTTCGGCCGATTTCAGCTTGAGTTCGTTCATCTTTGCCTGATAGCGGGAATCCTTGTCGCGCGGCAGGATGAACATCGTCTTGGTCCCGTAGACGTTGACGTACGGGATCCAAAGCACGACTTCGTACGGCGAATCGCCGGCCCAGACATCGGCGTGGACCGGCAGCAGAGAGCTGTCATCGTTCGGCAGCTGGATGCTGAGATTGACGCGCAGCTGCATGGCAAGTTCGTTGCCGACCAGGATCTCGAGCGCCCGTCGCGCGGTGTTGAAGCAGGAAAGCCGCGTCGAAGGCTCTTCGTTCATCTCGCGAATCACCGCAAGGCGCAGGTCGTTCAGCCGCTGGACGTCGACCTTTTCATGGATGCGATCGAGGAAGGCGCCCTTGTCCTCGGCAGCCGGAACCTTGAGGTACGACGCAGCGATGTCCGCCAAAAGGTCGCGAAGGCGGTCGAGATCGCCGCGCGATTCGGCCGGAAGAACGACATAGCCATCGCGTACGAATGCCTCGGCCAGAGCGCGCTCATCGTCGCGCCAAAAACTTGGCGCGTTGCTCACTGCCGCAACCCTGCCAACGCCGCCCGGACGGCTGAGCCGATGCCCTGGGCATCGATGGCGCAGTCCTCCATCAGTGCCTGCTGGCTGCCGTAGTGGACGGAAAACCGGTCGGGGATGCCGAGACGTTTTAGCGGCGGCAACGAGCCCGCGATCCCGTCGGAAAGCGCTTCCAGCACCGCGCTGCCCAAGCCGCCCACGACAGTGTGCTCTTCCACCGTGACCACCAGGCGCGTCCTGGTGGCCGCATCGACGATGGCGTCACCATCGAGCGGCTTTACCGTATGGACGTGAAGCAGACGGCAACGGATGCCGTCGGCCGCCAGCGCGCCGGCGGCCTTGAGCGCCTGCGTCGTCGCAACGCCAGTGGCGACAAGCAGCACGTCCGAAGCGCCCTGCTCGCCGTCGATCATGTCGATCGCCTTGCCGATTGCGAACCCACGCTCGGGCTTGCTGACGACGGGATCGCCGCCTTTGCCCAGGCGGATATAGACCGGGTGCGGCCAGTCGAGCGTCGCGTTCATCAGGCGGGTCATTTCCTCGGCGTCGCACACGGCGGTGACCGTCATATGCGGCAGGGCGCGCATGATGGCGATGTCCTCGATCGCCTGGTGGGTCGGACCGAGCGGTGCATAGACATAGCCGCCGCCATTGCCGATCAGGCGTACCGGCAGGTCGTGCAGGCAGAGGTCGACCGCCACCTGCTCGTAGCAGCGCCGCGTGATGAAGGTGGCGATCGTGTTGACGTAGGGGACGAAGCCCTCCATCGCCATTCCGGCCGCCATGCCGATGACGTTGGCTTCCGTGATGCCCTCCATGTAGTAGCGCGACGGATATTCCTTCTTCATCTCGCCAAGCAGATTGGGCGACAGATCGGAGCCGATGAATACCACGCGCTCGTCGCGACGGGCGAGCGCGTGGATCATGTCGAGGCTTCGCTTGCGCATGATCTCAGCTTCCCAATTCAGCTTCCGAGCGCGCCGCGAATGGCGCGCAAGTCGCTGTCCGAAAGGTCCGACTTGTGATGCCAGGCGGCGTTGTTCTCGGCGACCGGGATGCCCTTGCCCTTGACCGTGTGGCAGATGATGGCGCGCGGCCGATCGCTCGTCGCCGCCGCTGCGTTGCGGAAAACCTGCCGCAAATCACCCACGTTGTGACCGTTGCACTCGAACACGCGAAAGCCGAAGCTTGTCCACTTGTCGGCGAGCGGCTCCATGCTCTGGATGTCGAAGACGCTGCCGGCGGACTGGATCTTGTTGTAGTCGATGATCGCCGTCAGGTTGGACAGGCGATGCTTGTCGGCGCAGGCGGCCGCTTCCCAAACCGAGCCTTCGTTGATCTCGCCATCGCCCATCAGCACGTAGACCTTGCTGTCGCGGCCGGTCATGCGTGCCGCAAGCGCCATGCCGACGCCGATGGAAAGCCCGTGACCGAGCGACCCGGTGCAGGCTTCGACGCCGGGAACGACCGTTTCCGGATGCCCGCCCAGGAATGAATCGAAGTGGCAAAAGCGATCGAGTTCCTCGACCGGAAAGAAGCCGCGGTCGGCCAGCACGGCGTAGAGCGCCAGGCAGCCATGGCCCTTGCTCAGGATAAAGCGGTCGCGATCGCGCCAGCGCGGCTCGGCAGGCCTGTGGCGCAGGAAGTCGTCATAGAGGACGCGGATAATTTCAACCAATGAGAGTGCCGGCCCGATATGCCCCCGCCCACCATTCTCGATGGCCCGGAAAATCAGGCGCCGGAGATACCGGCTGCGCTCATCCAGGGGTTCGAGCTGGACGGAATCGAGGTCGGTGTCGTACTTCAGCAACGCCGCATTTTTCATACGGGCCGTTATACTAGCTCCATTGAGCTCAGTCAGCCCATTTGGCTGTCTCTGGGGTACCCATTGAGACGGGTCCGGATGAAGGAGGTGCACCTTGGTTAGCAGCTGACCATGACGTGAGGCGTCTGAAACGTTGGAGTGAATGAACATGATACCGATCCTTCCTGTAGGGTCGGCAGGGTTAGTCCACAACATTGCGGATGCTTGTCAAATGAATATTTCCGAGAACTCTGGAAGGCCACGTCGAAGGCGCTCGGAAACTGTAGTCGGCAAAACTCTGGTCACCGCTGCAATGGCATACAACGTTTGTCATTTGTGAGCGTGGCCAATGCCTTAGCAGAACTGGTCGAGGCTGGATACTTTCGCAGCGTATTGGAACGATATGGCGGTGAGGTTCGAAAGGCGATGCTTGTCGGCGCAGGGCCGAGCCTCCCATCGCTGGAGCATCACACGGTCGGCTTGGCCAGGAAGTTCAGGTCAGGCGTCTCCGCCACCCCTTGAGAGCTTAAGCCCTCACCGGCCGGAGGCACAAAAGTCGAGGCCAGATAGTTTGTTAGAAGGGCTAAATGACTGTTCCTGAAGTGACACTATTGTCTGCTGTCGAACTAGCCCCAGTACTGGACGCAGACACGACGCCGTGGCGATCCAGTTGTCGACGGTGCGGCGCGTCACGCCAAAGAAGCTGCCCAGCTCCTCGTTGGTGGCGCCGAGCAGGCAGTAGTTATGGCCGAGCTCGCAGTACTCGGGTTTGTAGGCAGTTGGTTGTCGGGGGTGGCCATGCACCGATCCTCTTCTGTGAGTGTCGGCAGCTTGAAGACACAACCTTGCACCCGGTTGTCAAGCCTCGTGTCAGCGCGTCGGGTAAGATAATTCTTTCGCACCGGTATTAAGGTTCGCGAGGGGAGCAAGAAACCAGTGGCAGCGTCACTTGTGCCGGTGATGCCAGCAAAATGCTGTCAGTGCTAGCTTCGGATAACACTTCCGCTCGATACCTGTATTGCAAGAGGGACACGCAGAGCGTACGCACTCGGCCTTGATCCGCCCTGTGCAGCGAGTCGGTAACTGAAGATCTGTCGACAATCCTGAATCAGGACCTTGCACGCCGAGCCTCACTCTACCCCCTATACTCAGCGGGCGACGGTGCGGCAGACTGAGGACTACTATAGTGGAGCGCTGTGCGTGGACTTTATACGTCGGTTTCTAGGATGGACTGCGGACCCTGGGCATACGCAAGCCACGTCACCGGGGCCGGGATCACCCACGGATGCTGTTGAAGCGATAAAACCTGTTGTCGCTCTCTATCGACGGGACGAACGTTTCGAGATATCCGCAGTTGGGTTGGCCAATTGGCGGCAATCTGAAGCATTCGCTCGAGTATGCGCATTCTATCATAACTATCCTTCTCGATCCCTCCAGAGCGACGAGGCCCGCGCATTCCTGCACCATTTGATTGTCATGCGCCGGCCCGAACATGCGCTGGAGCTCGGTACCTGGTATGCCGGCACGGCTGAGGTGATGGCGCGAGCTTTGTGGGAAGCGGACCACGGGCATCTCGAGACCATCGATCCGTTCGGAGCGGAACGCTGTCCGCCGGCGATAGCTGCCTTTCCGCCGCAGATCCGAGAGCGGGTCTTTTTTCACCCGGTTAATTCTGGCGACCATTTCGATAAGGCAATCGGCGATGGCCGTCTCTACGATCTAGTGCTGATCGACGGCAATCACGAGCTCGAATTTGCTCTGTTCGACCTCATGTGTGCAGCACGGCTTATGCGCCCCAGCGGTCTAATCGTGCTCGACAATATTGACCAACCAGGGCCGCGATTCGCGAGTAAGTTGTTCCTCGACCAGAATTCCGAATGGCGTGACATCGCAGGAGTGATCGGCCGGCTCGATCCGGCGGCCCCATTGGCCGTGCCGCAACCCTCGTTCCCCGATACAAAGTTCTACCTGATCGAGGCACCGCCCTTCTACGTCGTGCGGGACGTGCCACGCAGTTTCGGCTCCATCGTGACCGATTGCTCGAAGGTCGACGGCGTCGAACTTGAGCTTGCCGCGGCAGCGCGCGGCACCTTGCACATTCAGGTTTACTCGCGCACGTTCGGCATGGTGCAGCCTGAGGAGCTCGAATGTCGGCAAAGCTTCGCCTTGAGCTTTTCCGACATGCCCCAAGACCCGCATATCCGCATTCCGCTCGATCGGCCGCTTCGCAGCGCTGTATCCGACGCTGGGGTGTATCGCCGCATCGAGATTCTTCTGGCCTTTGTCGGAGAACGTGAGCTTGCTCTTCGCTCGCCGCCGCTTCCCTATCCAGCGCGACACGGCAAGTCCCTTGGCGCGTGATCTGCCGCCGGGGCCGGCACCTGGCCAAGCCATGGCCCTGTCGGTAGATCCCAACTGCGTTTCCCATAATCGGGCTCGACGTTCAGCGCCACGGCCCGGCCCGCTTCATGGCGGCCGTGAGTGCGCGCTGTTGTAGGGCGAGCCAAATCGCCAAATCGAGAACGTGCGATCAGTGCACGGACAACGGTCGCACAATCAGTTAAGATTTCTAGCACTGCGTATTGCGCCGGTGACGCCGCCTACTGCTGACCGCAAGCGCATTGGGGGGGCAATGAAGGAAATTGGAAGCAACAGTATAAGTGATCGCAGATCGGCAAACTTAGAGGCTCTCACGGGCCTACGCTTCATCGCCGCCGCGTGTATCGTGATCGCGCATTTGACCGCGGCAGGCTACGCACCTTTTGGGCTGCGTTACGACTTCGCGCCTGCCGGCATGCCGCTTTTCTTCACGCTGAGCGGCTTTATCATTCACTACGTTTATTCAAACGACTTTGTTCGGTCTTGGCGGCGCACGGCTCGTGAATTCGCCGTTGCGCGATTTTCGCGGCTCTATCCACTATTCGGGTTTCTTTTGCTCTATAGCTTGTTGTTCACCTCACTCGGTAAAGCCCTGAGTGACAGCCCGTCGATCCTTTTGTCCTACGCCACTATGACCGCAAGCTGGTGGTACTGGCACATCGACGGGGTATCCCTCATCCAGCTGCAATATGGATTGTCCTGGTCCGTATCAACTGAGGTTTTCTTCTACGTCGTCTATGCCGCGGTGCTCTATCGCATAGCCGCGCTGCGCAGCTTGGCCGGTACCGTCGCAGCCTTGGTCACATTCTGCCTGCTGGCTTACGTTGTCGTGTTTTTCGTGATCGATAGCCGTGACGGCTGGGCGCCATTCGCTGAGGCGGCCATTCCAAATTTCATTCCGGCGACCACCAGCGAGCAATTTCCGAACTCCTTTCTGCGCTGGCTAATCTACGTTTCGCCATATTTGCATTTGCTGGAGTTCATAGCCGGAGTGCTGACCTGTCAGATTCATCTGTTGATGCGCAGGTCCGCCGTTACGATCGGCCGCGGCTGGTGCGAAGCGCTCGGCTGGGCAGGCGTGGCGTGGGTTGCGGTAGGATTGATCTACAACGCGACCCTGCCGGATATGGTTAGCATCGTCCCGCCTGCCGCAATCCGATATCTCGTTGTTCTCAACTTCATGAACATGAACTTTTTGTTGGCGCCGGGATGCTGCGCCATCATTCTGGCTCTTGCAGTTCGAAGGTGCACACTTCAGATCGCGTTAGCAGTTCCCGCAATGGTAAGTCTCGGAGAGATCAGCTATTCGATTTACCTGGCGCATCCATTGATCGCGCAAATGGCCTATGTAACTAAGGAAAATGAGTATCCGCTTCTTAGCTATGTTGTGGCGATTGGCTTTCTGTTGATTTTTTCGGATGCCTTGTACCGGCGCGTCGAAATACCGGCGAAACTTTTCTTGCGCCGACTTCTTGGCGCCCGTGCAACGCACGCGCCAGAACAGGAAGATGCAATGGCAGACAATCGCAGCATCGCGCCGAAAGCGCTCCTGGAGCCTCAGGAAGGCTTGGCCAGGAGCCCCTGATGGGACGTCTGTGCCGCTGCGACAGCGCCCATGCCCTCGCCGGCCGACGGCACGAATGTGGACGTCATATAGTTCGCTCTGCGTTGGTATTGTTCTTGCCCCGGAAGCAAGACGAGGCTCGAGGCTCGACCGGCAGGGGGTAACCGTTCTGCAATTTGGACCATGTAGCGTCGTGGCCTAGTTCTTGGGCTTGTCCATCTCATCCATGAATTTGCCGACAGCGTGCATTACCGGCCCGAACGCCGACATCGAGCGTAAGTTCCGCGAGATCCGGCTCTACAGGGTGGCGCCGATCTTGACCAACATGATCCTGAACTTCATCGCCGAGCACGTGCTGGGGTTGCCGCGCTCTTATAGTGTCCGTCCGGCTGAAACTAGTTGACCGCCTCCGGCAGGGCGTTGGGGCCAAACCGGCAGATGCACAACCCCTGCGATAGGATGCGCATAGGCTTATCATGCTTGGCGAGACGCTCGCGGAATGGTAGTTTTTACCATTGGGAGTACATTGGGGAATGAGGAGCGGGGCGCCCTCACAACATCAATTATGCCGCTATCGGTAAGCAAGACCGTATCCTCGGGTTCGGGCAAGAAAAGCTCAAGCTCAGTCGAGGAACAGGATATTTCGCCTCTGCCGGAGGGCCCGGCGTGGCTCGACGCGAGTCCCCAGGACACTTCCACGTGGCAGGGGGTCTACCCCCCTCAGGCAAGCTTCAGTCAGCCGCTCGAGGTTGCGTATTTTCCCCTGGAGGGAGATCCCGGTCCCGATGGCGGCAGCAGTAACGATCCCGGATCGGTCGTTGCCGTTACGTCGGGTGGCATAACCTTCAATCTGACATTCGATTCTTTCGCGCCATCGAGTTTCCGAGCGGGCATCCAGCAGGCCGCGTCGATCCTGACGGCGGCGATTTCCGATCAGATCACCGTCAACCTCAGCATCCACTATACCGGAAGCGGCGGCGGCGCGTTTGCCGGCCCCGCCAACGGCTTGTTCGAAAGCTATTCCGCCACCACTGCCGCTCTGACCAGCCACGCGTCGCTCGGCGACACGATCTTCAATGCGCTGCCCGGTGGGTTGTCGATCCAGGGCCAATCGCAAGTCGCCGTCTGGAACGCCCAGTTGAAAGCGTTGGGGTTCCTGTCGGCCAACGCCTCCGGCAGCGATGGCAGCGCTACATTCGCGACTGACATAAATTCCAACTTGCTGGTTGGCGTTGCTCTTCATGAGTTGAGCCATGCGATGGGTCGTATCCCGTACGGCTCGCCCAGTCCCGATCCCGTCGGCCGCCCCGACATTTTCGACCTGTTCCGCTTTACGTCCGCCGGATCGCGTCTGTTTACGGGCAGTGTCAACTCCGCACCTCCCGCATATTTCTCGGTCGATGGCGGCTTCACCGGATTGGCCGACTACGGCAGAACCTCCGATACCAGCGACTTTCTGAACAGCGGGGTGCAAGGGCCCAACGATCCGTTCAATGAATTCTACACAGGCAGCACCAGTCAGCAGCTCTCCAACGTCGACTTGCTGCAGTTGGATGCCCTGGGATTTCACTTAACATCGAATGCATCGGTGACGATCGAGGCGTTTGGATCGACCAGCCTCGTTCGTGCCTCGAACCAAACCTATTATCTGCCTCCGGTCGGTGGCTCGGGGGGTCCCCAGCTTAAATATGGCGGCGCGCCTGTCGTAGTAGGTGGTGCATTCGGCGCGTACACGGCGATCGGTGCCGAGGCGATATCGGGTGGGTATGAGATTGCCTGGAAAATTCCGGGCGTCGATCAATTCTCGGTGTGGAACGCCGACAGCAACGGCAATCTTACGTCGACCCCCACCGGCACTATTTTCGGGAACAGCTCGACGTTGGAAATATACGAGTCCAGCTTCCACCAGGATCTCAACAGCGACGGCGTGGTGGGTCCTGTCATCACTACCATCGAGACGAGTGGATCGACGAGCCTGCTTATCGTCGGCAACAACTATCTTCTCGGCGGGTTGTCGGGCCCGCAGGTGAAGCTTTCCGCCGCGCCTGTCGTGGCGGGCCAGTTCGGCGCGTGGACGCCGATCGGCGCGGAGCAGATGGCAAGCAGCGGCTACGAGATCGTCTGGAAGTTCGGCAGCGCCGATCAGTACGTCGTGTGGAATACCGACAGCAGCGGCAACTGGCTCTGGCAAAGTCCCGTGGTGTCCGCGGCAAGCCCCACGGTGCAATCGCTTGAGCCTGGTATGCTGCAGGATTTCAACGCAAACGGCGCGACCCCATCCACGACAGTGATGGAGCAAGCTGGCTCGACCAAGCTGGTTCAGATCTCGACCGTCTATCTGTTGTATCCGGTCGCCGGGTCAGTGGGCCCGCAGCTGAAATATAACGGTGCGGTCGTTACAGCCGGTGAATTCGGCGCGTCGTGGACGCCGCTCGGCGCGGAGGCGACCGCGAGCGGCTACCAGGTTGTCTGGAAGAACGGCGGCAACGATCAGTACATCGTGTGGACCACCAACAATATCGGTAATTGGCTCTCGCAGAGCGCCGTGCTGTCCGGGGGCAGCTATGTGGTGGAATCGCTCGAGACGACTTTCGGCCAGGATCTCAACGGCGACGGCACGACCGGTCCCGTTACGACGGGGATCGAGTCGTCAGGCGTGACCACCCTGGATCGGCTCGGGGATACCTTTTTTCTGTATGCCAACGGCACGACCACGGGCCCCCAACTGAAATATATGGGCGCGATGGTCACGGTCGGCCAGTTCGGCGCGTGGACGCCGCTCGGCGCCGAGAAGACGGCGAGCGGCTATCAGATCGTCTGGAATAACGGCGGCGCCGATCAGTACATCGCGTGGAACACCGACAACAGCGGCAACTGGCTGTCGCAGAGCGCCGTGCTGTCCGGGGGCAGCTATGTGGTGGAATCGCTCGAGACGACTTTCGGCCAGAATTTCAATGGCGACGGCACGATCGGTCCGGTCACGACGGTGATCGAGTCGTCAGGCGTGACCACCCTGGATCGGCTCGGCGATACCTATTTTCTGTATGCCAACGGCACGACCACGGGGCCGCAACTGAAATACGCCGGTGCGATGGTCACGGTCGGCGAGTTCGGCGCGTGGACGCCGCTCGGCGCCGAGAAGACGGCGAGCGGCTACCAGCTTGTCTGGAAGAACACCGGCACCAATCAGTACATCGCGTGGAACACCGACGGCAGCGGCAACTGGCAGTCGCAAGGCGCCGCGGTGGGCTCGACGGACTTTGGCCTGGAATCCCTCGAAACCACTTTCGGCCAGGATCTCAACGTCGACGGCACGACCGGTCCGGTCATGACGAACATCGAGGCGGCCGGAGGGACCACGCTGGCCCAGGTCGCGAACACCTATTTCATGTATGGCCACGGCACGACCACGGGGCCGCAACTGAAATATGCCGGTGCGATGGTCACGGTGGGCGAGTTCGGCGCGTGGACGCCGCTCGGCGCGGAGAAAATCGGAAGCGGCTACGAGCTGGTCTGGAAGAACGTGGGCAACGACCAGTATCTCATGTGGAACACCGACGGGAACGGCAATTGGCTCACACAGACCGGCATCGTCGGGGGCAACAGCCCGACGCTGAAAGGGTGGGAAACCACCTTCAGCCAGGACTTCAATGCGAACAGCGTGGTCGGCGCTACCGGGCCGTTGACGACCTCGTCGGACGGATCGGGCGATCCCGTCGCGCCAACTGTGGTCTTGACGTATGACCCCTCCAGCGACGGCGGTAACACTGCAGATGGAAACGACAGGAACGATCCCATCGCGCCAACAGCGATCTTGTTCTATGGGCCGCCGGCGCAGACCGGGAATGGCAGTTCGGGATCAGTCAACCTGCCGCTTCTGACGAACTACCTAGCCTCCACCTTCGTGCCGCCGAGCGGGCAAGCAACCGGCTCTGTCGTGGCGGCGCAGTCGTCCGATCAGGAGTTCCTCGCCAAGCCGACCGCCTGAGCGGTCGACTGGGGTGACCGCCTTGTCCGAATTTGAAATGGATCGAGACCGCAGAAGCCAACCTTCCATAGCGAACGCAAGGGGAGGATCGACCGCAAGATCAAAAACCTCCACCGCACTGCCAACACTGAGGTGCTGCTGGACGAGTTCGCGAAGAATGCCCAGTATCCCCAGTACTCATGGCTCCTGACGCGAATGGCTGGCAGTGCTCACGCCTAGCCTGATGCCATTTTCCCATGCAAGGCCTGCTTAATGCCGAACACGACCGCCAACGCAACCGTTTTCCGGCTGCGTGAATGTGCGGACGCTACACCTACACGCTCACCTGAGCCGAAATCGTCACTCTCTACCGATTGACCTTGCCCGAGGAACCGCCGGAGCGGCTGAAGCCGAGCTTCAACGTCGCGCCGACTCACGTGATGCCGATCGGCCGGCCGGCAACGGTCGCGAGCTGGTGCTGGCGGGCTGGCCCTCTGATTCCGTTCTGGCTGAAGCCCGAGCAACTCGGCAAAATGGCCTTCAGTACGATCAATGCGCGGGCCGAACGCATCCAGACCGCACCAGCCTTTCGCGAACCTTTCAAGAAGCGGCGCTGCCTGGTGCCCGCGAGCGGCTGGTACGAGTGGCAGGACATCGGCGCAAAGAAAAAGAAGCCTTTTCACTTCCAGCCCAAGGGCTCGGCCATTTGAGTAGCAGCGGAGGGCTTCGGCCTGGCCGATACAACGCCTTGCCCTGGGGGCAGTTGCAGGGCAGCATGCCGCCCATGGGGTTAGTGCGGCTTTTTCTCGCTTTGATCGTAGCGGCGGACCATTGGCGGGTTATTCAGCTCGCGCCTTTGGGAATCGCCT
>Ga0070698_100000950_pt1 | contig 31694 bp, 25 predicted proteins | sample KBSK1502metaG_FD_65477 | JGI IMG/M metagenome (GOLD analysis project Ga0070698, IMG submission 65477) | Corn, switchgrass and miscanthus rhizosphere microbial communities from Kellogg Biological Station, Michigan, USA - KBS K1-50-2 metaG | ecosystem: Host-associated > Plants > Roots >... | reverse complement strand
GCGGATCCTGGCGCTGCCGGACAGCGCTGCCGACTAGCGAAAAGCACACCATCAATCGCGCAGACCAGATTTGGGAAATGAGTCCTGATGGTCCTTGCGATAAAATTCCTGCATCCAGACTCGGCGATTCGCCGAATAACTGGATACACTTATTGGTTGCCGGTGCTTGTGCGATAAATTAGGCGGAACTGACCTGAGCATGGCGGAAACATCTTCAGCGCAACAGATGCTGGATCAGGAAATGATCGCGCGGATTGGCCGCCGCGATCAAAGCGCTTTTAGTGCCCTTTACGATCGGCTGAGTGGTCCACTCTATTCTTTGGCGATGAAAATGCTCGGAGACCCTGCAGAGGCGCAGGACGCTCTGCAGGATGTTTTCCTCCAGATATGGTCGCGTGCCGGAACCTACGACCCAGAACAAAGCAGCGTCTTCAGTTGGACTGTGCTGCTGACTCGAAGCCGAGTCATCGATCGAATGCGGGCGCGCGGTCGTCGTTCCCGAGTCGTGGTCGCTTCTACTGAAGACGCATCAACTGCCGCCGATGCATCCACCGTCGAGAGCGCTGCGGATACCGCTGAGAAGAATGATGAGGCAGTGCGTGTGCGATATGTATTAAACAATTTGCCTTCTGAACAACGCGAAGCGATCGAAATGGCTTTTTTTGAGCATCTCAGCCATCACGAAATTGCGGCGCGGCTCGGACAACCGCTGGGTACCGTAAAAGCCCGAATCCGTCGGGGACTGCTCAAATTGAGGCAACGACTTAGCACCTGAGTTATGATTCTATGATTTCGGAAGAACAACAGGATCAAGCAGCACTCTACGCGCTCGGGTTGCTCGGCGCGGATGAAGACGCGGCGTTCGAATCGGAGTTGAGAGCGAACGCTGAATTGCGCGATCTCGTTCGCGAACTGCGTGACGCGGCCGGCGACGTCGCCCTAACCGCTCCATTGCAGGTGCCACCTGCATCGTTAAAGCAGCGCATCATGGGGGAGATAGCAATGGAAACCAAAAGAGTCGTGCCAATGCCGGCGCAGCGCGCCGCGTTTGGCTGGATACCATGGGCCATAGCCGCTGGGTTAGCCGTTTTTTGCGGCCTGCTCGCTCTCGATCGCGTACGGCTGGAGCGCCAACTTGCCGATATACGCGCTACCGACCCGTTGATGCAGACGACATTTTTCGCTCTCGCGCCATCTGCGCCTGCTCCAGTGGATGCGAAGGCGACGGTGGCATGGCAACCTGGCCGTCAAAGCGGCGTCATTCGCATCAGCAATCTTCCTGCTCCGCAACCGGGCAAGGATTATCAGTTGTGGGCTGTCGACGCAGAACACAAAGATCCAATTAGCGCGGGTATTGTTCGGGTAGATAAGAATGGTGTGGCACAAATTCGCTTCAAGCCGGTTGAGAAGGCGGAACACGTAAAAGCTTTTGCGATCAGCCTGGAACGCGAAGGTGGTGTTCCGAGAAAAGAGGGACCCATTTTGCTCGTCGGTACCACCTGAAATAGTTCGTAATCATCCTCTGCGTACGACTGGCGGTGTCGTTGGCGAGTGTCCGGAGAAAGGCATCCATGCGGATGCCTGCAGCGTATTACCGGGCATTTGAAAGCAAGCATCTTTATTTTCATACTGGCCGTGCTGGCTGCTGGGTCAGTCGTTGCGGAGGAAAAGGTCGCATCCCCTTCTGCAACGTCCGTGACGGCAAAGGCTGTGTCGATTACTGATCAAGCGGATCAGATATTTGAGCGCGCAATCGACGAACGTATGATCGATCGCCTCAGCTTGTTCGATCGTCCGGACGACGGTTCCGCTCGTTACGGTATATCGCTCGATTTGGAGAACGAAGATGGCGACTGGAATTTCGAAGTCACTGTCACGACGGAATTTTAACGCCGTTTAAAAATTTTTGCGCAGCGAATGCATCCAGTTGCTGCACCTCGGCGTAATGCTTGCCGAACGCGAAAAAATGAAAACTCGCAAGCAAGCAATCGACAAGCGCGCAGGCAACTGCGTTCGAAGAATTTTAATTTCTGGCGCCGCACTGCTGCTCGCTACCACCTGCCTGCTCATCTTGTCCGCACAGCCTAAGAACAAGAGCAAAGCGAGCAAGACGCCAGCAACTGCGGAAATTTTCGATGACCCTCTGGTCTTGGTGCTCTCACCACAGACGGGCGATGGCCGTATCGATAGAGAAATTTCACGGCTACAGCAGCAGATTCGTAACGGAAGGAATCTTCAGCTTGCGCTCGAACAGCTCGGCTGGGCGTTTGTTGCAAAGGCGCGCGAAAGCTTCGACCCAGGGTTCTACAAACTGGCCGAGCAATGCGCGCAGTGCATTGAAAAGCGCAATCCGCAAAGTCAGGAAGCGATGCTGTTGCTTGCACACGTGCTGCAGAATCTGCATCGCTTTAAGGAATCCGAAACGCTGGCACGCCGCCTCGTCCAGCAACGGGGACTCAGCTTTGAGTACGGTGTTCTGGGCGATGCTTTGATGGAGCAAGGGAAACTGAGCGACGCGGTTGAGGCCTATCAACGGATGATGAATCTGAAGCCCGACCTTCGCGCGTACGCCCGCGCGGCGCACATGCGCTGGCTCAAAGGCGATCTCGCGGGAGCGATCGAGGCGATGCAACTGGCTGCGAGCGCTGCCAGTCCGAGCGATGCCGAATCCGCCGCGTGGGCGAACACGCGCCTGGCGTTTTACGAGTTTCAAGCTCGCCACGTTGACGAAGCAGAACGGCGGTGTGCGTTCGCCCTATCGCTACAAAACAATTATCCGCCAACGCTCTTGCTGAAGGGGAAAATGCTGCTTGCTCACGATCGCTTCCGCGAAGCCGTGGACGCTTTGCAAAACGCGGCGAAGCTGAATCCGCTTCCGGAATATCAGTGGGCGCTCGCCGAGGCGTTGCGTGCAGCTGGCCGTGAAAACGAAGCGTCTGGAATCGAAGTGCAACTTCGGAAACAGGGCGCGAGTAGCGATCCCCGGACACTGGCGCTGTTTCTCGCGACACGACACGAGAATCCGGGGACTGCGCTTCGACTTGCGCGAACGGAACTTGGCTCGCGCAGTGACGTCTTCACTCACGACGCCCTGGCCTGGTCGCTGGCTGCAACAGGTAACCTCACCGAAGCGCATGGCGAAATGCAACGAGCATTGGCAGAAGGCACCGAAGATGCGCGGCTCTTTTTCCACGCTGCCGTGATCGCTTCACGAGCCGGTTACCGAGTTGATGCCGAGCGCTGGTTGCGCAAAGCGAGCGAACTCTCGCAGCTGCTTTTGCCATCTGAACGCAACGAACTTCACAACGCGGCGGCGTGTGCTGCCGAAAAGAAGGCGTCCATTGCGCCGAACTCACAAGAAACTTTTTCGCTCGGACCAAATACCGCGCGGAAAACCCAACCCCAACCTCAAACCAAAACCTGAAGAATAAATGAAAAAAATAACATATCTCCTGTCGCGCGGTGTTATAGCACTGCTCGCGGCACACTTAGTCGGAGCGGCACAAGCTTCCAGTCACATGGATGCGCCGCTGATCACGCGAGATCCGGCAGCAAACACCACGGACGTTTACGCGTTCGTTCAGAACAGAAACGGAATGAAGAGTCTTGTCACCGCCCTGGGCGTGTACCCCCACGAGGAACCGGGCGTCGGACCAAACAAGTACAACTTCGACGACAACGTGCTGTATCAAATCCGCGTTGCCACCGGGGACGACGTTGCTCTGGGCAGAGCCACGTTGAGCTACGAGTTCAAGTTCGACACGGCGTTCCGAAACCGGAACACGATCCTGCAGTCGTATCTCGGAATCATCAACGATGCCGGAGATGCGAACCAGAACCTCCTGCAGACCTACACCGTCACGAAAGTGGACCATCGTCAGCATGATCATCGCACGCTGCTTGGAACGGGTATGGTTCCGCCCAACAATCAGGGCGTCGCTACTCCGTTTTATAATCAAGGCAACGACGGCAACAATCCGGCAAAGGACGGCGTCGCGACGGACGGCGATTTGGATCGTTATACAACACAAACGATCAAGAACCTTGGCGGCGGTTACTTCTCGTTCGCAGGCCAACGTGACGATGGTTTCTATGGCGATATCGATGCCATTTTCGATCTCTTGCAGCTTCGTTCGCCGGGCAAGGACTCGCAGGGCGGGTTCAACATTCATCTGATGACGTTGGTGATTCCGTTGAGCGAATTGGGTGGTGACCAGCAAATCGTTGGCGTTTACGCAACCACCAGTCGCCGTCAGATACAAATACTGCGGGACGAAACCAACCGCGCGGTGAGACGCGGCGATCCGCAATTGAACGGCCCGTGGGTGCAGGTGGCCCGGCAAGGCAACCCGCTCTTCAACGAAGGCTTGGTTGCCATCGCCGATAAAGACCGCTACAGCCGAACCAGCCCTGAGTCTGACAGCGAGTTGTTTCGCCAATATGCGGTAACTCCCGAACTGGCAAGGCTGATTAACCAAATCATTTTCAATGGCCAGTTGCCGGACGTGGAGACAGGCCGGACTGACATCGCGGGAATTTTTATTCCTGATTTGATTAAAGTCGATCTGTCCACAGATCGTTGCCGTTTGGCCGGCAACGGGACCCAACAGGGCACCAACCCGGATGACCCCGGCTTCTCGCGCCTGAGCATCTTTGGCGGCGACACTCTGATCAGCCAGATTCAACCGGGCTTTGGCAATGGCGTTATTCCTGGCGGCTGGCCGAATGGTCGCCGTTTTGGCGACGATGTAGTGGACATCGCGGTCACCGCTCTAATCAGTAACCTTCGCGTCGATCCACCGATCATTCGCGGTCCCGCGGGAGACAATTTGGATTTCAACGATGTGGCCTACAACAAGGTCTTCCCGTACGAATCCACGCCGCAAAACGGTCGCAATCACTCACACCCATAACCGCTCAACGTCGCGACTGAGTCATCCTGTATGCGCTCTGAGAATCCCGGCCAGGCAGCATTATCGCGCCTGGCCGGGTCGCGCGTTGTTGGCGGCGCAATTTTTGCGGCTCTGTTTTCGCTGTTGCCGTTTCAAAACGCGGCGGGGCATGATCCCGGCCTAAGCAGTCTCACCATTCGCCCGCGCACGAGCAGCCTGGTGGCGACATTGACGCTGGCGGTCAGGGATGCGGCGCAACTTGCCGAGCTCGACGAGAATCACGACGGGACTGTAACGCAAGAGGAGTTTGGCCGACGTCGAGGGCAATTCGAAGGGGCGATAGTGAGGCAAGTCGTCATTGCGGCTGACGGCAAAGTCGCCAAAGACAAATCCATTCGCAGTCGTCTCGACGAGAATAACAACGTAGAAGTTCGTCTCGATTTCGACGCTGTCGTCTTCTCCAGCCTGGAAATTCAATCCAAACTCATCGCGTCCCTGCCGCTTGGGCACCGTCAGTATCTCCAGGTACAAGATTCAGCCGGCGAGACGGTCTTCGAGCGATTGCTGAGCGGGAGCGCAGACCGCGCGACAGTGCAAATGCCCCAAACCAACTGGCGTACTAGCGCGGTCGAAAGCGTTCGTGCCTTTGCGAACTTCCTTTCTCTGGGTGTGAGACATATTTTGACCGGCTACGATCACTTGCTCTTTCTCTTCGGCCTGCTGGTTGTAGCGCGGGGCTTTTTCGCCGCACTAAATATCATTACTTCATTTACCATCGCGCACTCGATCACGCTGGCTGTGTCCACGTTGCGCCTTGTGCAAATTCCCAATCGAATTGTGGAACCATTGATCGCCGCTTCCATCGTGTTTGTCGGCGTCGAAAATCTTTTGCGCGGCGAGATTCCGAAATCGCGGCGACTGCTGACGTTCGGTTTTGGTTTGATACACGGCTTCGGCTTTGCTTCGGCCTTGCGTGAGGCTGGCATCGCTTCGACTGCCGGTGGCATCGTGCTGCCGCTATTCTCTTTCAACCTTGGCGTGGAGGTCGGTCAGGTCATGGTCGCTGCCGTAGCGCTACCGATCATTTGGAAACTCCGGGAGAACCCTATGTTTGTTGCGCGCTGGGCGCCGGTGTGTTCAGCAGCCGTTGTGGTGCTTGGCAGTTTTTGGTTAATTCAGCGAGTCTGGATGGTTTGAACTTTTCCGAGCAGTTCTCTGGCGGGTAATCTGGCCAAGATTGCATTGCCGCAGAGGCGGCATTTATTTGGGCATGACGTATCCAAAAAGCCCGAGAGACATGACCGGTGGTATGATGTATTTCCCGCGCATGCTGGACAAGATTCGGCTGCACGGCCGGGGCGAGTTGCACGAGGATTATCACGAGAACCTCGGTGCGGCTCGAACGCTTGATGGGGCTTGCTGCAATTTCTTGCGCGTCAACTATGACGATCTTCGCGAGCGAGTCCTCCACGGCGGAATCGACGAAGAAATTCTTGAGTGGTGTTTTCAAAGCGGCCGACAGCCCAATGAGGCTGACCTGTTTGTCTGGAATGGATTCGTATCGAAACTCGGATGGCGCGATTCTTTCAGTCCGAGGTTGGAGCAAAGGAAAAAGAAGTACGGCATCGCCGATCGCACCCATATTCTCACAATTGCCGACCTGATTGATTTCGATGAAGGCCGGTTCCCGAAGGCAACCAAGACTGTATGACGTCATCGAACGTGATTTGTAGGCGAATAATTTTCGGCATCGTCGTTTCTCTGTGCATCCTGGCCTTCAACGCGTGCCAATACGAAGTTCCCATCACATCGAGTCCCACTCGCAAAGTGCAGGAACAACTTCTCGGGAACTGGGTGTCCCTGGACGGCAAGGAGAACATGAGAGTGCGGCGGTTGGACGACAGCACTTACGTTGTTTATTACGATGGCGATTTATTTCGCGCTTATCACTCCGATGTCGCGGAAATGCCGTTGGCCAGCGTTCAGGATCTCAACTCAAACGATCGGAAGTACGCTTATGTCGTTTGGAAATTGTCGGGTGACGGCAAGCATCTGACTTTACGGAGCGTCAACAAGGTGATCCCAAAGGAAACCAAGGACTCCGCGGCGGTTGCTGCGCTTTTGACAAAAAACGCGAGTAACCCTGAGCTGTTTGGCGAGGAAATCGAGTTTCGCAAGGAGAAGTAACTTGACGCGATAATTGCCGGACGCGGGCTTTTCTGACAGAGTTCGCGATGGCTGAACCGAGAAGCTATCTTTGCGCGACGTGCTTTCTATTATTGTTACTGTTCTTTTGCGGCTCCCGAGTTGAGGCGCAACAAACGCCGGCGGCAGCCTCGAGTCCCAGTGCGTCGCCATCTCCGGCGCCGGCTGTCTTTTCGCCGCACACTCTGGCGGAGCTGAAACGATTGCAGCAGGCATCTCTGACAAGCGACTACGCTTACCGCCAGGTCGCGCATTTATCGAACAACATTGGACCGCGCTTAAGCGGATCCGCTCAAGCAGCCAAGGCGGTTGACTACGTCGCCGCCGAATTGAAGGCCCTCGGATGCGAAGTACACCTCGAGAAGGTGATGGTACCGCATTGGGTGCGGGGCGAAGAGACGGCAGCGCTCGTGCAATTTCCCGGACAAGCGCAGAGAACGACGCAGAAAATTGTGCTCTGCGCACTCGGGGCAAGCGTGGCGACGTCCCCGAACGGAATCGAAGCAGAAGTGATCGTCGTCAGAAATTTTGATGAACTAAAATCGCTGCCTCGCGACAAAGTCGCGGGCAAAATCGTCCTTTTCAATTATCCATTCGACAAACAAATGGCCGCGGAAGGTCGTGGTGGCGAAGCATACGGCGAAGCAGTCATTTACCGTAGCAAAGGTCCAAGCGCAGCCGCGCGACAGGGCGCGATCGCATGTCTGATCCGTTCAGTGGGTGGCGCTGACTATCGGCTTCCGCACACTGGCGAGACGGATTACGTGAATGACGTGGCGAAAATTCCAGCCGGTGCGGTGACAGCGGAGGATGCGGATTTGGTCGCTGACCTGTGTCGACAAGGACCAGTGAGAATGAAACTAGTTCTCACGCCCCAAACTCTGCCGGATGTCGAAAGCGCAAACGTTATCGGCGACATCAAGGGTAGCGAACATCCCGAACAGGTGATCGTCGTTTCAGGTCATCTGGACTCGTGGGACCTGGGCACGGGCGCGATTGATGATGGCGCGGGCGTCGCAGTCTCGATGGAAGCGGCGAATTTGATCCAAAAACTTCGTCTCAAGCCAAAGCGTACGATTCGCGTGATTGCGTGGATGAATGAAGAGAACGGGCTGGCCGGATCGAAACAGTATGCAAAAGACCACGAAAAAGAATGGATGAACCATTTTGCGGCCATGGAAACAGACGGCGGTGCCGATCATCCGCTTGGCATTAACATCAAGGGAAAACCAGAAGTGAAAAAGATGTTCACGCCGCTCGCAGCAATTTTGCAGGAGTCAGGCGCGGGCATGCTGAATCTGGTCGAGCATTGCGGCGCTGACATCGAGCCGATGGAAAAAGCCGGCGTCCCTTCTTTCAGTCCGATTCAGGACAGCCGTTTCTATTTCAATTATCACCACACCGCGGCTGACACGCTGGACAAAATTGTCCCAAAGGCATTGGCCGAGAATTCCGCCGTCGTAGCAGTCCTCGCGTACGCGCTTGCAAACATGGAGCAACCGTTGCCACGTTGACGAGCGAGGCTTGGAATAGCGGTCTCCAGTCCGCTGCTTCGATCAACGGTGTTTCAAATTACGGAGCTCGTTGAGCGCAAAATTAGCTGCTCGCCGGCCGCGATTACGCACAAATCGCCATGGCCCGGTATCGACGAAATAAGTGAGCAGAATGCTGTCGCGCGTTTTTACTTCCGGTCCGACCGGGTCGGCCGAATGCCACGTGTTATCAGCAACCGCAAACGCGTAGCCGCTATTGGGTGAGAACGGCATCTGCGCTTTTTTGGGCTTTCTACCGTTTGGGAGCACTTCATGAAAGATAGTCCCGATATGCGGCGTCGAATTGTCGGTCGGCAGGTAAAACTGAACGGTGATCCCTTTCCAGAGACTATCAGTGTGTTTGAAGATCCGGTATCCAGGAATATCGCGAGTGAGAATTGGCACCGGGTACATTTTGACTTTGGCAAAGTCGACGCCGAATCGGCGCTTCAAGCCTGGCGCCAGCCGCTGAACGAAAGCTTTTCCCAACTCTTTGGAACGCAATACACGGCCGGCTGCGTCCCAGATTTCGCGCTTCATCGGCGGCAAATGGCGGATGTACTCCGGGAAAAGATCAATCTTGGTGCGAGTCGCTTTGCCGTCGGCCCTGCTGCTGCCCATTTTACTTTTGCCAGACATGGCGCGGTAGTCATCTGTCACCGGCATCGCCAGCAGCATCTCCCCGTAAAAGTCATCGGGAAACACGCGGTCGAATCTCAAGTGATGGAACGGTGCGTCGTCGGCATTTGCGTTTTGGACTGAGTTCGCCACGAAATCGGTCAAATTGTTGACTGACCACGATTGTCTCATTGATTGAATTGTTCTCGCGAATCATGAGTCAAACAACTGAAAAACGCTCGCGTTTCAGGCACTTCGGAGGGTGGGTTGCCGAGTTAGTTCTGGTGTTCGTTGGCGTTTCCGCGGCGTTCTGGCTCAGTAATTATCAGCAACATCAGCAGGAAGCAGAACGACGCGATCGGATCCTGGCGTTCATCGAGCAAACATTGCGCGAAGGAATCGAGAGCTCAAAAATTAACCGCACCAAAGAACAAGAGCCAGCAGCGGCGGAGTTTCGTCGCGCACTAGACGCTGGTGAGATGCCTCCCCTACATCCCTTTGTTTTCATCACGGACTACAGCCCGAGCGACTTAGCCACGATGCTGCAAGCCGGAGGCGTCCAGCTGCTCGACGTCCAGACGCTCAGGGCGCTCCGCAACGACGAATCAGTTATCCGCTGGGGGCTCGCCCGCATGGCACGCTATCAAAAATTGAGTGACGAACTGATCGTGCCCAATCTCGATAAGGACATTTCCTTCTTCTACGATCCGGCCACCAAGAAATTGAGAAAACAGTTCGAGATATATCCCGAAGCGTTGGAAGAAACCGTGAAACTTGCCAACGATCTTGAACGAACACACACCGAGTTGCTCAAGCAGATTCAAGCCGAACGGAAACGAAATCATTAATATGAATCCAGCACTCCGACTCTTTGCCCTTCTCCTGTCGCTTTTCTCCGCGAGTTTCACGTTGGCCGCCGATTATCCCGCCCCGACCGAGGGCGACTATACGATTCATGACTTCAAATTCGCCTCGGGCGAAACATTGCCTGAGTTGCGTCTCCATTATCGAACTTTGGGCCAGCCGAAGAAAGATGCGCAGGGCAAAACGACAAACGCCGTTCTCATCATGCATGGGACAACTGGTAGCGGTGCGCAATTCATTCGCTCCGAGTTCGCTGCCGAATTGTTTGGAAAGGATCAGCCGCTCGACGCGACGAAGTTTTACATCGTGTTGCCGGATGGCATTGGCCACGGCAAATCGAGCAAGCCGAGTGATGGCATGCACGCGAAATTCCCGCGCTATGGCTACATCGACATGGTGGAGGCGGACTATCGCCTCTTAGCGGAGGGACTCGGAGTGGATCACGCGCGATTGGTCATGGGAACATCGATGGGCGGAATGCATACCTGGCTGTGGGGCGAGCAGCATCCAGATTTCATGGACGCGCTGATGCCGCTGGCGAGTTTGCCGACTCAGATTTCCGGGCGCAATCGTGCCTGGCGTCGCATGGTGATCGACGCCATCCGCAATGATCCAGCCTGGAACGGCGGCGAGTACAAAACGCAGCCGCCGAGCCTGCGCACTGCCGCCGAGATGCTTTGGTTCATGAGCAGCAATCCGGTGTTGCGTCAGAAGGATGCGCCTACGCTCGGGAAAACGGATGAAGCGCTCGACAAATTCGTGGAGCAAATTGTGAAGAGTGATGACGCCAATGACGTGCTTTACGCGCTGGAGGCTTCACATGATTACGATCCGGGACCGAATCTGGAAAAAATCCAGGCGCCCCTTCTGGCGATCAATTCGGCCGATGATCTGATTAATCCGCCCGAGCTCGGTATTCTTGAACGGGAGATCAAGCGCGTTCCGCGTGGTCGCGCAATCGTGATTCCGTTCAGCGATAAAACGCGCGGCCACGGCAGCCACACCCTGGCGGCGTTGTGGAAAGATCAGTTAGCAGACCTGCTTAAGGAGACAGAAAAGTAATTTACCCGCAACGGGCGGGCAGTCTGCCGATAACAGCGGATCAACCAGAGATTGAAATTTTCTCCCGCCGATATCTCCGATACCTAAACAACAGCCTATTTGGGCTTGTAAATTTTCCTGACACTGAATAAGAAACGCAGAATGCCGGCAGCGCTGCGCAGCACAACGCGGGATAGCCTGTTTGGTTCCACGCGGTGGACAGTCGTGCGTCAAGCGGCCGATTCTCAGACATCATCGGAGCATGCGCTCGGCGCGCTTTCCGAGCTCTGCCAAATTTATTGGCGACCGGTTTATCTTTTTTTGCGGCGGCAAGGAATTCCGCAACACGATGCGCAGGATCTCACGCAGAGTTTTTTTGCAGACCTGATCGAGAATCGCGCTTACGCGAGAGCCGATGAAATGAAGGGGCGGTTCCGCTCGTTTTTGCTCGGCACTCTGAAACATTTCCTGTCGCACGCGCGTGACCATGACCGAGCCCAAAAACGTGGCGGCGGCGTCCTGCGAGTGCATCTCGATGAGGCCGCGCTTTCAGAAGTCGAAACACATGCCGCACCCTGCCAGAACTGGAGCGCGGACGACGTGTTCGAGCGCGAATGGGCGGCTTCACTGCTTCGACAGGCGCTCGACCGGCTGGCACAGGAATACGCGGTCGCGGGCAAAGACGCGTTGTTTGAAGCACTAAAAGTTCATCTCACGGGAGGCCCGACTGCTGCGGTCCCCTACGAAGAAATGGCGAAGCGGCTCGGACGCGTGGCGACGACGCTGCGCAGCGACGTGGCGCGTTTGCGCGCGCGTTATCGTGCAATTTTGCGGGAAGAGGTCAGCAGCACGGTGGTCGATCCGAGCGATGTCGATGAGGAGCTGCGCCACCTGCGCCAGGCAATGGCCGCATAGGGAACGAATCCCAATGCCTGCCATAAGCAAAAGCGCGGGTGTCTGCGAAACCTGTGGATCGCTAATTGAGACGACCGGCTCACGCGATCTCGGCTGCATGGTTTGTCTCCTCGATGCTGCATTGGATCGCGACGCGGAGGAGAGTGACCTCGCGTTTGCATCGGCGCCGGATCACCTCGGTGTCTACACGATCGAGCACCGCGTCGACGGCAGCGCATGGGAACTCGGTCACGGCGCGATGGGCATCACGTATCGCGCGATCGATAAAGTCCTCGATCGATCGGTCGCGCTAAAAATCATCAACACCAATCTTGGATCGCGCAGCGCAGAGGCGCGTAACCGGTTCATGCGGGAAGCGCGCGCTGCGGCTGCGTTACGCCACCCCAATGTTGCGACCGTGTATCAATTCGGAGTTTGTGAAGAGACCGGGCAGTTTTTTTACGCGATGGAGTTGATCGAGGGCGAGACGCTCGAGGAACGCGTTCGCCGTCTGGGACCGCTCGATGTTTTGACGACGATTGATATCGCCCTGCAAGTGACCGCCGCGCTGGCCGCTGCAGAAGAACACGGGCTGGTCCATCGCGATCTCAAGCCCGGGAATCTGATGTTTGTCAGCGCCGGCAACAGCGTAAAGGTCATCGATTTCGGCGTCGCCAAGGCGGTCGCAGAGAAAACGAATGCAATGGCGCTCACCCACGGCGGGTTTGTCGGCACACCGGCGTTTGCCAGCCCGGAGCAATTCACCAATGCGCCGGTAGACGTGCGCTCCGACGTTTACTCGTTAGGCGCGACGCTTTGGTTTTTGCTCACCGGTCACATGCTTTTCAGCGGCCGGACGATCGAAGAAATTCGCGATACCCGTCGATCAAAGCCATTGCCCGTCGAGCAACTGAAAGCCGCGCGCGTTCCCCGTTGTTTTGTCGCATTGCTAAAGTCGATGTTAGCGATTGAACCGGCAGCGCGGCCGGGAACGCACGATCTAGCTGCACGCCTGCGACATTGTGCTGCACAGGCAAGCGGGGCGAAACGCATTCGCATCGTTCTAGTCGCCGCTTTGACGCTGATTCTCGGCGCGTCCGCAGTTTTCGTTTCGCGTTCACTACGCACTCATCCGTCAACTGGCGGATCAGCGTCGAGTGGTGCGCTGCAAGAGAAGAGCATAGCGGTATTGCCTTTTGAAAACCGCAGCGAAGACAAAGCGAACGCCTACTTTGTCGACGGCATTCAGGACGAGATTCTGACACGCTTATCCAAGATCGCCGATCTGAAGGTCATTTCGCGCACATCGACGCAGCGTTACAAGAGCGCGCCGGGAAATCTGCCGGAGATTGCCCGGCAACTGGGCGTTGCCCACATCCTGGAAGGGACAGTGCGAAAGAGCGGTGACACAGTCCGTGTGAATGTGCAGCTCATCAAAGCTGCCGATGATTCCCATGTTTGGGCGGAAACGTTTGATCGCAAACTGACCGACATCTTTTCGGTCGAGAGCGAGGTGGCCAAAGCCATCGCCGATCAGTTGAGAGCGAAACTCACCGGCCAGGAAGAGCAAATCATCGCCGCCAAACCTACAGACAATACCAAGGCTTATGACGCGTACTTGCGCGGACTGGCTTATACCCTCAGGGGTGCAATCACACCTGCCAACGCCATTGAGGCACAGAAATATCTTAGGGAAGCTGTGCGGTTGGACCCGAGGTTCGCTCTTGCTTGGGCGCTCCTATCAAATGTGGAAGCGCGCGCTTACGTCACGCAGGCTCTTCAACCCACGGTCGCCCTTCGTGAAGAGGCACGGCAGGCAGCCGAAACCGCGCTGAACCTCCAGCCCAATCTCGGGGAGGCCCTGCTGGCCAAGGGTTACTACCACTATGGTTGTCTGAAGGATTACGACACCGCCGTGCGTTACTTTGAGCAAGCACGTCAGTTCCTGCCCAATAGCAGCCGCGTTCCGGAATCGCTGGCTCATGTTACTCGCAGGCGAGGCCAGTGGGACAAGAGCGAAGCCTACTTTAACGAAGCCGAGCGACTCGACCCGCGCAACCCTAATCTATTCGCCCAGCACGCTCTTTCCTATGCCGTGCTCCGTCGTTTCCCCGAAGCGTTGCGAAAGTGTGATCAGGTTCTAAACATTACGCCGGACAACATCGATACCATGGCTGAAAAAGCGGCTATCACGCAGGCTCAAGGCGACTTGGCGCGTGCGTCGGCGATCCTCGCTCCGCTTCACCCCGCCGCCAACCTCAACCAAGCGTTGGAAACACAAGTTTATCAGGCGATCTTGGAACGCTGGCCCGACCCAATCATTCCTCGCCTAAAGGAAATATTGGCCACGCCTGATCCAGCGTTGGGTTACATTAACGGGGAACTACGCTTTTGGCTGGGCTGGGCTCAAGAAGTCGGCGGCGATCATGCGGCCGCGCAGGAAAGCTGGCGACAGGCGCGCAGCGAACTAGAACCTTTAGTCAAAGAACAGCCAGAAAATGAGAGGCTTATTGGAGATCTCGCCCTAACCAATATGGGCCTCGGTGATAAAGCCGCTGCGCTGGCTCTGGCCGAGCGGGCGATTGCCGTAAATCCGATCGAAAAGGACGCCGTGACTGGCCCAATGCCGATCGAGGTCCTCGCCCGGGTAGCGTCGCAGATGAGAGAGCCCGACCGGGCTCTTTCCGCTTTACAGAAATTGCTTTCGATACCGTACGAGGGCGCGCTGACTGCAAATGTACCGCTCACTCCTGCGCTGCTCCGCCTCGATCCAATGTTCGACCCGCTCCGCGGCGATCCGCGATTTCAGGAACTTTGCAAGGATAAGCAGCCCTGAATAACCGCGGTTTCCAAGTGGCGAAAGACGCGAAGGGACCCGAAAAATTTCGGAAGTAGATATCCGTTTCGTTTCGTTTCGTCAGTATGTTTCATGGGCGGATCTCACCTGTACCGCACTGACCACGCGACCTGATGAAGCAAAAACACGCGGACTGGAGACCGCCGTTCGGTGATGTGCGCTGCCGAATCCGTGATATCCGCGTCATCCGTGATTAAAAACAAAACTTTTTTGCAACGCCGTCCAAAATTTTCGGAAGGAATGCATGACGGCCAACTATGAGTTCCCCAATGGATGTTGCCTTTAGTCGCCACGGCGACCTGTTGCGCGCCACGCGGGAATCAGAGAAGGCCAAAGAATGAAAGGAAAACCAAATTATGAAAAATCGAAACATCATATTCACAACTCTTTTGCTTGCGCTTGCCTGCTTTGGGCTTTCATCCCCGAAGGCTTTCGGCGTTTTTCCAGCACCGGATGGAGGCTATCCAGGAGGCAATACGGCTGAAGGACAAAACGCTCTTTTGAGCCTTACCACCGGCGCATACAATACGGGAGTTGGTGTATTCTCGCTCCTGAGTCTCGCCGATGGCAACTTCTGCACCGGTGTCGGCGCCGGGACACTGCTTTCGAACACAGCGGCTGAAAATACGGCCACCGGGGCTGGGGCGCTTTTAAGCAACACCATCGGCGACCAAAATACGGCCAATGGCGCGTTCACCCTTTTTAGCAACAGCGAAGGCATCCGCAACACAGCGATCGGTTCCAGAGTGCTAATTATCAACACCGGCGACTCCAACACCGCCATCGGTGCTGACGCGCTGGGCGCCAATACCACCGGTGCTTTCAACGTGGCCATCGGCGGCAGCGCGCTTCTTAACAACAGCGCAGGAGACAGCAACACGGCTATCGGGGTTGGTGCGCTAAGCATTGTGACCGGTGATGGCAACACGGCCGTAGGGCGTGTTGCGGGGTTCGGTATCACTAACGGCAATAATATAATCGCAATCGGTTCTATAGAGGGGCTCTCCACCACTAATGGCCAGGTGGATGACAGCTGTTATATCGACAATATTGTTGATGCAGGAGTAGATGCTGGGACGGCGCAATTGGTCTTCGTAGATCAGGATGGAAAATTGGGTACCACGGCCTTGCCGAACACCGGTACTCTCCAGAACGCCCACGCTCTCTCAGGCAGAGTTCAGGAATTGGAAGCCACCGTAGCGCAGCAAACGAAAGCAATGGAGATTCTGATAGCCCACCTCAACGAGCAGGCTGCACAAATCCGGAAGGTCAGCGCCCAAGTGCAGATGACAAAACCCGCGCCGCAGATCGTTCTGAATAACCCTTAAAAGAAAAACGATTGGGAATAAGAATATGAAAACTACGATCACCCTAATCAACACTTCAATAAAACGCGCGCTTTCGCGCTCGGCTTTCGTTGGCGTTGGGATCGCACTAGCTTGCTCTATACCTTTGCCGAACGCGCAGGCGGTAAATCCGCCACCGGACGGTGGCTACGCAGGAGGCAATACGGCCGAAGGACAGAACGCTCTTTTGAGCCTTAGCACCGGCGCATACAACACAGCAGTTGGCATATTCTCATTGCTGAGTCTCACCGATGGCAACTTCTGCACAGGTGTCGGCGCCGGGACGCTTCTTGCCAACACAGCAGGTGAAAATACCGCCACTGGCGCTGGCGCGCTTTTCAGTAACACCACCGGCCCCAACAACACGGCCAACGGAGCATTCGCTCTCTTTAGCAACACTGCCGGGGCCGGAAACACAGCCCTTGGCGATCGAGCGCTGTTTAATAACGACACCGGCGACTCCAATACAGCCACTGGTACTGCCGCGCTCTCGAGCAACACCAGCGGTCCCGACAACACGGCAACCGGCAGTAACGCGCTTGCGAACAGCACCACCGGTCACAGTAACACGGCCAGCGGTGCTGCTGCACTCGTTAACAATATTAACGGAGTCCAGAACACGGCCAACGGTCGTGGCGCGCTCTTTTTCAACACTTCCGGCAACAGTAATACAGCTACCGGTGTCGGCGCGCTCGAGGGCAATTCGACTGGAAACGACAACACAGCCATCGGGCGGTCAGCCGGCTTCAATATCACGGGCAGTGGCAATGTCTGTATCGGCGAAGGTGCCCTCGGTGTTGCCGGTGCAAACGACACCACCTGGATTCGCAATGTGAACACGCTCGCACAGCCTGTTGGCGGGACTATTGATCTTGTCACCGTACGTTTATCCGACGGCAGACTTGGCCACGACGTTTCCTCGCGTCGTTACAAGGAGGATATTAGACCAATGGACAAAGTTAGCGAAGTGCTCTTCTCCTTGGAACCAGTCACTTACCACTATAAGAAGGAAATCGATCTCACCGGCTCGGTCGGCTATGGTTTGATTGCCGAAGACGTCGCCAAGCTCAACCCAGACCTCGCACTGCACAACGCCAAAGGTGAAATCGAAGGCGTACACTACCAGCAGATTAGCATCATGTTGCTCAACGAGTTCCTCAAGGAACACCGCAACGTGCAGGTATTGGAGACCACTCTAACGCAGCAGGCGAAGCAGATGGAGGTTCTCACGGCCCAGCTTAGAGAACAGGCCGCGCAAATTCAAAAGGTGAGCGCCCAGCTCGAGGTGAGCAAACCGGCGCCGCAAGTGGTGATAAACAAATAGCTGATTCTTGCACCTGGCCCAAAACCTTTCTGGGTTGACTGCGGGTAATCAGCCGGTCTCAATCTCCGGAGTAGTACGCGCCACCATAGTAACTGTACCATGGATAGTACGGATAATAATATGGGGCGTGGTAAGTATTATATCGGGCCTCGGGTGCTGAGTAGGAATACGTATCGGCACATCCACTGAGCGAAAGCGCAAAGAGTGCTGCGCACAAAAGCGAGAGCATGGTTGGTACTGCCCGAGATGTGTTCCTAATTGCTGTCGCCGATGTCTTCATTTCCTCATTTAATGACAACGGCCCAAACAAACAAAGCCAAATTAAAATAATTTTGTAGCTACACCTTCTGCGAGAGGCTGATTGGCAAAACCTTCCTTGGTTACGACGCAGCACCGTGGCTACAGCGCGCGGGAAATCTTGAGTCCCTTTAATTCACACGCTTAGGCGCATCGGCGCATTCGCCAGTAGCGGATGGCACCGATGCGTCATCCAGCGCGTGTCGCAAATCAATATCCGTACGTGGTGTAGTAGCGCGGGCCGTAGCCGTCGTAGTAACGGACGCCTGACCGCACAACCGTGCGACTATATGTCGGTTCGTAATAAGAATACGGGTAGCCGTAATCGTAATAAGCAGGCGTGTAATATGCGGTCGGATAATAATAACCGCCATCGTACGCCGTTACGTAAGGAGCTTCCGCGCATCCGCCTATGAAAGTTGCAAAGACGCCTGCGCAGAGAACCGACAGCAAGAGGGCTCGACTGCGGCGCATGGATTTGGATTTTGTTATCGTCTTCATCAGATGTTCCCCTTTCATTGAATCCTGATCTTCCCTTCGACCCCGAAGCCTTTTGGGGTTAATCGGACCTGCGCTTTATCGCGTGGCCTGCTTCGATTCACTCCCCCAATTCGAAGGCAACAGGCCTCATAGTAAGAATCGCGCCGCTTCGCTCTCTTGGCCGTAGCCGGCGGCATGGCACAAAGCGGTGCGAGCACGCACCGCACTCCAAGGCACTTCGTGCAAAATGCACTGAAAACTTTGTTCACGTTTCCGGACTCTTTCGGAGTGCGTGCGCGTTGCCGCGTCGCTTTGTGAACTTGGCAACATCAATGCCGCAGCGCCTTGCATTCCTTTTTGCGCGGAAATCGTCGCTCGATAACTTCCAGCGACCTAATGAAGCGAAGATTCTTTTGGCTCGGTGCGTTCCTGACAATTGTGTTTGCAATTTTTGCCCAGGATCGATCCCCATCTCCGGGACCGTTGGATTTTGACGTCATCATTAAAGACGGCACGGTTTATGACGGCACCGGTGCCGAGCCGAAACAAGCGGACGTCGCGATACGTGGCGATCGAATCGCCGGCGTTGGTGACTTCAAAACGGCGAAAGCAAAGACAATTATCGACGCGAAGGGACTCGCCGTCGCGCCCGGGTTTATCAATATGCTTTCCTGGTCCACCGTGTCACTGATCCAGGATGGCTGTTCGCAAAGTGAAATTCGGCAAGGCGTGACGACTGAGATCATGGGCGAAGGCGAATCGATGGGCCCGGTGAACGATCGCGTGCGCGAGCACATGATTCGTCAGCAGATTGACATCAAGTACGACATCAAATGGAACACGCTCGCGGAGTATTTGCAGTATCTCGAAAAGCGCGGCGTGTCGTGCAATGTGGCGTCGTTCATCGGTGCAACGACGATTCGGGAGTACGTGATCGGGTTCGAAGACAAACAGCCGACACCTGCACAACTCGACCAGATGCGCGAACTGGTGCGCAAGGAAATGGAAGCGGGCGCGCTGGGGATTGGTACTTCTCTAATCTATCCGCCCGCGTTTTACGCAAAGACTGAGGAACTCATCGAGCTATGCAAGGTGGCCGCCAAATACCAGGGCAAATACATCTCGCATATGCGCAGCGAGGGCAGCCATCTGCTCGAAGCGCTGGACGAATTAATTCGCATCAGCCGTGAGGCGAAGATTCCGGCAGAACTGTATCATATCAAAGCGTCCGGCCAGCAAAACTGGCCGAAGATCGACGATCTGCTTTCTCGAATCGAGGCCGCGCAGAAGGAAGGACTGAAAATCACCGCCGATATGTACACCTACACCGCGGGAGGAACCGGCCTGGACGCGTCGCTTCCGCCGTGGACAGAAGACGGCGGTTATCCTGCGTTGTTCGAGCGGCTGCGCGATCCGGCCACGCGCGAGAAGGTCAAGGCAGAGGTCCAAAAGCCTACCGGTGCATGGGAAAACCTGTATCTGGACGCCGGAGGACCGGAGCACATTCTGCTGGCGGAGTTCAGATCGGAAAAACTCAAGCCGCTTACCGGGAAAACACTCGCTGACGTAGCCAGGATGCGCGGGAAGGATCCTGTCGACACCGCGATGGATTTAATCGCCGAAGATGAATCGCGCATCGGCACACTCTATTTCATCATCTCCGAAGATAACGTGAAGAAGGAGCTCGCGAAGCCGTGGATTTCATTCGGCTCCGATGAGGCTTCGCAGGCGCCGGAGGGCGTTTTCTTGAAATCCAATCCGCATCCGCGCGCCTATGGGAATTTCGCACGCGTGCTGGGCAAATATGTCCGTGACGAAAAAGTAATTCCAATAAAGGAAGCTATTCGACGGTTGAGCGGACTGCCCGCCACAAATCTGGGGCTCGATCATCGCGGTTTCCTGAAGGAAGGGATATTTGCCGATGTAGCGGTGTTCGATCCGATGACGATTGCCGACCGCGCCACGTATAAGAAACCGCATCAATACGCGGTAGGAATGAAACACGTTTTCGTGAACGGTGTGCAAGTGCTAAAAGACGGTGAGCACACCGGCGCGAAACCCGGCCGCGCCTTGTGGGGCCCGGGAAAAATAAAATAGCCCAAGCGATCGCGCTCTCATTGCAAAGGGAGCGTAAAGCAGCGAAATTTTAGCGTCGCAACGATCTACCAAATGGACCCGATCAAAAACATCAAGTTGCGCTGGTTGCACGGCGCATTGCACGATCTGACGTCTGAACTATCGCGTTTGCAATTTTCCAGGTTTGCGTCGCACGCATGGGAACCGGCAATCAATGCGTATCGCTGCGAAAAATCCATTCGCATTTGCGTTGATCTCGCTGGGGTCGATTGCGCGCTCATTGATCTCACCGTCGAACCGCGACGCTTGGTGATTCGCGGCACGCGCGAGCTGCCGGAGCCGACCGGCGACGAGGGATGCGCCCTGCAATTGTTGGCCATGGAAATCGATTACGGCCCGTTCATACGCGAAGTGCCGTTGCCAGCCGAAGTGGAAATCGAACAAGCGCACGCCGAGCAGCGCAATGGCTTGCTCTGGATTTTACTGCCTTTGAAAGAGTCATGAGCGCAAAAGAACTCAGCACGTTGCGAGCCGGCGTCGAATCGAAGCCAGGAATGGAAAGCACGATTGCCGCCGGAACTGGCGAAACTCAGACGCCGCATATTCCGGAGGAGTTGTCGATCCTGCCAGTCCGCGGGCTTGTTATTTTTCCGGGGACGATCATTCCGCTTAACGTCCAGCGTGCCGCGTCGCTTAAGCTGCTCGACGATACTTTGCCGCGAACAAAAGTAATCGGCCTGCTGACGCAGCGCGATGAGGCGAAGGAAGATCCGGCGCCGCTAGACCTCTACACTGTTGGCACGGCTGCGCTGGTGCTCAAACTTTTGCGCCAGGCGGAGGATAATGTGCTGGTCATCGTGCAGGGGTTGCGGCGCTTTTCACTCCGCAAAATCGTCGCGACGTCGCCCTTTCTGCGCGCCGAGGTTGATTTGCCCGAATCGATTATGCCGGCGGCAAGCAAGGAGTGGGAGGCCACATTCCGAAACTTGCGCGATTCCGCCGCGAGATTGCTCGAACTGGCGCCGGACGCGCCAGAACAGGCGCGCCTGATGATTTTGAACATCGAAAGTCCCGAGCAACTTGCTGATTTTCTCGCGCCGAATCTCAATGTGGATTTCGCGCAAAAGCAGGCGCTGCTCGAAGAGTTGGACGTGGAAAAGCGCGTACAGGCAGTACAGAAGCAGATATCTGCGCAGTTGGAGATTGCTGAGATCCAGCAAAAATTGCAAAAAGATGTGGCCTCGCAATTTTCCGATGCGCAACGACGCGCCTATTTGCGTTCGCAAATCAAGGCGATCCAGCGCGAGCTGGGCGAAGCTGAAGGCGGCGGCGAGGAACAGGCCCAGCAATTGCGCGCCCGGCTAGAGGAAGCCAAGCCGCCGGAGGAAGTGATGAAACAGGCCGAGCGCGAATTGAAACGCCTCGATTTCATTCCTCCGGCCAGCCCGGAATTCTCGGTCATTGTCAGTTACATCGAGATCATCGCCGATCTGCCCTGGAACAAATTGAGCCAGGACAATCTAGATCTCGATCAGGCGCAGACGATTCTCGATCGCGATCACTACGACCTGGAGAAAGTCAAAAAGCGGCTGATCGAATACCTCGCGGTGCGCAAACTCAATCCACAGGGGCATGGCGCTATCCTCTGTTTTCTGGGGCCGCCCGGCGTGGGCAAGACCAGTCTCGGTCAATCAATCGCCGACGCGCTGGGTCGAAAATTTGTGCGTATCAGCCTCGGCGGTATGCGTGACGAAGCAGAAATCCGCGGGCATCGCCGCACGTACATCGGCTCGATGCCCGGTCGTATTATCCAGGAACTACGCCGTTGCGGCACGCGCAATCCTGTTTTCATGCTCGATGAAATCGACAAGATCGGCGCCGATTTTCGTGGTGATCCAGCTAGCGCGTTGCTCGAAGTGCTCGATCCGCGGCAAAACAATGCATTTGTCGATCGTTATCTCGATGTGCCGTTCGATCTATCGCAGGTGATTTTCATCGGCACAGCGAATTACATCGATGGTGTCCCCGAACCGTTGCGCGATCGAATCGAAGTGATTTCGCTACCCGGTTACACTGAGCGCGAAAAACTCGAGATCGCCAAACGATATCTTGTCAGACGGCAGTTGGAGGAAAACGGACTTAAGCCTGAGCAGGTTGAATGGCAGGACGAAGCGCTCCGCCGGATTATTAACGATTACACACACGAAGCAGGGGTCCGCGAACTTGAGCGCCAGATCGCGTCTGTTTGTCGTGGAATTGCGTCCCAGGTGGCACGGGGAAAAACCGAGCACGCCACAGTCACGCCCGAGCTGGTCATCGAAATGCTCGGCCCTGCGAAATACGTGCGTGAAACCAAACTGAAAACGAGCAAGCCGGGCGTTGTCACCGGTTTGGCTTACACGCCTGCCGGTGGCGAAGTGTTGCACATTGAAGCCACACGTTACCCGGGCAAGGGCAACGTCACGCTCACCGGACACATTGGCGAAGTGATGAAAGAATCGGTCCAGGCCGCGCTGAGTCTCCTCCGTAGCCGCGACAACCAATTGGGCGTGAATCCAGAAGATTTTCGCAAGATGGATATTCACGTGCACGTGCCTGCGGGCGCAGTGCCGAAAGACGGTCCCTCTGCCGGCATCGCCATGTTCACGGCGCTCGCGTCGCTTTTCAGCAACACTCCGGTGCGACCCGATGTCGCGATGACCGGTGAAATCACTCTGCGCGGACTCGTTCTGCCAATCGGCGGCCTAAAGGAAAAAAGCCTGGCCGCGATGCGCGCAGGGATTTCCACGGTCGTCATCCCAAAGCTAAACGAGAAAGATCTCGTCGACGTTCCCGAGGAAGCGAAAGAAAAACTCAAATTCGTCCCGGTTGAGAATGTTGACGAAGTGCTGGCTGTAGCACTGGAGAAAAACGACGCTCTATCCACGTTAGAATCCAAAACGTCGTGACATTTGGGCGTGCGGAACCGCGGCTTCCAACATGCTGCTTCCGATTTGCTTGTTGCCACGTTGTGCCGCGCTGAAAGCCCACGGCAAAACGCGAAGCTCCGGACGCGATCAGGGTTCAGCCTGGCGGCAACGACGGACCGTACACGCTGTTGACCAAAACGTTGTTGTTGAGGTGCCAGATCGCTGTTTGACGCGTGCTGGCGTTGTAAAGCACATAATCGGGTTTGCCATCGCCGTTGAAATCGGCGGTGCCCATCAGCTCCCACCCACTGGGAACAGTTGGCCCATAAGCGCCGCCAATAAGGGTTGTTCCCGATAAATACCAGATAGCTGTATAGCCCGAACTGGGATGGAATAAGACATAATCTGCATGGCCGTCGCGATTGAAATCCGCTATTCCCGCCACATTCCAGCCGGGCGGAATAGTTGGACCATACGCACCGCCCACGTAGAGATTATTATTGAGATACCAGATCGCGGTTTGACGCGTGCTGGCGTTGTAAAGAACATAATCGGGTTTGCCATCGCCGTTGAAGTCGGCCGTTGCCACCAATTCCCATCCACTGGGAAGGGCTGGCCCATACGCGCTGCCAATGAACGTTGGCCCGGACAAATACCAAATTGCCGTTTGTTCCGTTAAGAAGCGGAACAACGCGTAATCTGAATGCCCGTCCCGATTAAAATCCGCCACACCTCTTAACGCCCAGCCGACCGCCAGAGTCGGCCCGTACGCGCTACCGACGAAAACGTTGTCGTTCATATACCACACCGCTGTCTGGCGCGTGTTCGCGTTGTAAAGGGCATAATCGGGCTTCCCATCGCCGTTGAAGTCGGCGGCGTTAATCAGGTTCCAACCGCTTGGAGCTACCCGGACATAATAGACGTCTTCTTCACCGTTGAATGTCGCTGCATACGCGGCATTGGCACCCGCGTTATCCGAAACGATCGTGAAGTAATCGCCGAGCTTGTCCTGGTTCGGATAACCCAGATACGGGTTAAACGAATTGCTGATGGCGACATTCAGCGACCAGGTATTTCCGCCGTCGAAGCTGTACGAATAGAACAGCTGCGAGTTGATATTGTTCGCAGCGTTACGCGTGTCCAGCCAGACTGCGTCGATCCGTCCGTTGGGCGCAACCGAAAGCGTGCCAAACCAGTGCCACTTCGCGTGGTTAACAGGATCATCATTGATCCGGCGTGGCGCGCTGAAGGTTTGCCCTCCATTTGTGCTACGCGCAAACATCACGTCACTTCCAGTGGCAAAGCCGGCGGGCTGAACGCTTGCAAGCACGTAGATATTGTTGTTCGTACTGGTGCCGGAATGATCCACTGCCAGAAAAACCTGACCTACCAATCCTTGCGGATTAATCCCCTCGCCTGCAACGATACTGCCCCCGAGATTAACTCCTGTGCTTTGATCGAAAGTGGGGACTACGGCGCCGTTCTTTGCGTTGGTGGACCGAACACACCAGATTCGGCCACTCTCCAGCTCTACCCCGCCGATGAAGAGATTCCCATTGGAATCGACGTCCAGTGTGCCGAATGCAGGAGAATTGGGAATATCGATCGGATTCATCCAGGTGCCTCCGCCGTTGGTCGAGCGAGTGAATTGTCTACCGGCGAAATTGTTACCGTCGCTGCTCCAGGATTGGTACTGGAATCCATGTCCCTGGCTGTTGGTGTTGTCGATTGTGAACCACTGCTTATCGCCGCCATATGCCGGTGCGATATTCGCCCATGATTGACCGCCATTGAGCGATCGCCACAAATCATCGAAAAAGGTCTGCAGAAGGCTGAGATAAAAGAAACGGCCTGCGTTGTCTGAGTTCAGGACAGGATCGCTGCGAAAAACATTGCGTTGGAGAACGCTGGCGGAAATCCACGTCATGCCCCCATTGATCGTGTGTGCGAATCCAGCCTGGCGAAAATTAGACGCGATGCTATCGAATTGCCGCCAACCGATACTCATCCTGTTTCTGTTCGTCGGATCGACGCAAATGGAGGGCTCATTTGCAGCGTCACCAACAATGTTATTGCCGTTCGCGTTAACGTTGACTTGATAACTCGTGTAAGGACCGAACCGTGAGATCAGTCCGGGCGACGTGCCTACGGCGGGGGCTAGTGGCGGTGGGTTATCATATTTTTCAAGCGGCTCCTTCGGCAGCGGCTTGGGCGCGAGGGTCTGGCTAGAAGCGACGGTGACTATAGAGATGAAAATGAATAAGGTGCGCAGGATCGCACGTGGCATCGCTTCACAATTATACCTCTAACCGGCGTAAACGCGATTCAGAAAATCATGGATGACCTGCGGGCGCTCCGATCGCGGATTTTGTTCCGAACGATCGTCAAGTTTCAGGTGTCGGATTCGCGCGGAAGGCCTGTTCACATAATCGCCACGGAAACGTCACCGTTTTTTTGCGAGGCCGTCATCTGTTTGTAACGCCCGGCTGCAATGGTGCGCGCAAACTCAATCAAAAGTCATGAAATCTCGACAACTCTTTATCGACCTGGTGAAACGCGGCGCTGCCATTGTGACGGTTGCAGCGATATTCGTCGGTCCCACCGGGCTTACGTTTGCCACTCCGCCAAACCACGAGCGCCAGAAAAGCGAGCACGCGGTGCAACGCCTGCGGCACATCATTGTGATCTACCAGGAGAACTGGAGTTTCGATTCACTCTATGGCCAGTTCCCGGGCGCAAATGGGCTCCAACACGGGTTCGACACGCTATCGCAGTACGATAAGAGCAGTAATTACACTTCGTTGATCTACAAGACCCCGCGTCCTCTCACAGGCTTTCCGCCGGCGGCCGATCCGAATTTTCCCGCAAGTCCAGACGGCAACCTTGCGCTCTGGTCCGATCACGATGTGGCGTTGCCGGAAATGCCGTTCGATTTTACGAACTATATCGACGCGGATACCACTACGGGAGATATCGTTCATCGTTTTTACACGCAGCAGTTGCAAATCGACAACGGCGCACTTGAGCCGAAAAAGAGCGACCTCGGCAAGTTTGTGACGTGGAGTGACAATCCCGGCCTGGTTCTTTCGTATCTTGATGCGACGAATATGCCGGAAGGCGAGTTAGCGCAGCAGTACACGCTCTGCGATAATTTTTTCCACTCAGCGTACGGTGGTTCGTTTCTGAATCATCAGTGGCTTATCGCGGCGCAGACTCCCCCATGGACCACCGCGATTCCTGCCGGCTGGCAATCGAGCTACGACCCAGCCACCAAGACGTTGCACGACAACCAGCTCACCTTCGGCGGTCAGTTGGGCGTAAACACTATCCAGCCCGCTAAGGCGCCGTTCTCCCCCGGCACAACCAATCCGGCCTTGCGTTTGCTAATCAATAACTCTGATCCCTCGCAACCGGGCTACGTCGAGACCATCGGCAACCGGCTCGACGACGCGCGGATCAGCTGGAAATGGTACTCTGGAGGCTGGAACGTCGCTCTCGAAAATAATACGCAAGCTGCCAATGACCCGAACATCATATTCCAGTTCCACCATCAGCCCTTTGCGTACTTCACCAAATACGCGCCGTTCCTGGAAGCGCCGAACGCAAATTACACCAGCCCGCCACCGCTAAATCCAGAGACGACTGGACCGAATGCGCATTTGCAGGATGAGACACAATTTCTAGATGATTTGCGCCGCAACAGGCTCCCTGCGGTCTCATTTATTAAACTAGCAGGAATCGATAACGAGCATCCAGGCTATACCAATGTGGTCAGAGGGCAGCAACACGTTGCGGATCTGGTCACGGCGATCCAAAACAGCAATGTTTGGAACAAGTGCGCGATCATCGTCACGTACGATGAGAACGGCGGCCGCTGGGACCATGTTGCTCCGCCCGTTCGTGACGACGGTTGGGGCACTGGTGTGCGTGTCCCTGCTATCGTTATTTCGCCATTTGCGCGCAGCGGTTATGTCGATCACAGGGAATACGAAACTGTTTCCATTCTAAAGTTGCTGGAATTCCGGTTTAATCTTGCGCCGCTGGCCGCGCGTGATGCCAATCCCGAGGTGAACGACTTGGTCGATGCGTTCACTGAGTAGTTTGATCGCACGTAATTTGCTACCGATGGGTTAGGTTGCGCCACAGATAGACCCAGAGCCGGGCGCCTCGGGAAGGAGCTTCCTCGGGGCGCCCGTTGCTTTTGGTGGCCGCAAGGTCACCTGGCAGGTGTCATCCCGAGCGGCGCGAGGGAGCCCGCAAGGATACATTGATCTTCGAGTTTCGTTTTATCCGATTCGGGTAATCGGTGCGCATCCCTCGTCGTCTACGCGACTCGGGATGACCGATTGTCACCACGCTTCCGTGCTTGCTCGTTGCTCGATTTGTTCAAGACTCGGATCGGAATTCTCAATCCAATCGCGTGCGTCGTTAATTTCAGCTGGATTGACTGGGATTGCGCGCGGAATCGCCTCGGCGCGCGCCACTAATTGTCCGTCAAACTTCACCGGTTTCGCGCGTTTGATTGGGAATTTCCAGTGATGCCCGAATTTGTAGAGCGCGTAGAACATGGTTTTCGCTTCAACGGCGCTCACCCCGCTGCAGCGCATGGCGTAGTAGAACATGCGGTCGCAATCCTGCCACGGCCGTTTCTTGTCCCCATACGCGACGTCGTGCAACACGGAGGCATTCCGATATCTTCCTTCGAACGGCCCGCCCATGATCGACCAGAGGTAACGGGGAATGGATGCGCCATCGACAACCGATCCGATCGGGGCGACCCAGGCGTTGCCCTTCGGATCTGTATACCGCAATTCAGTTAACAGTGTCATGGTTCGTCCATCTGGATTCCACTTGGTTACTGGCTCTCCATTGTAAAAGCCCCATGTGGTTGCGCCCGGAACGATTTGCTCGACGCCCGGAACCTGGGCTTGATCTTGGTCCGAAGCGCATGCAGCGAAGGCCGCAGCGAAAAATACAAACAATTGAATGATTTTTCTGTTTTCCATGTGAGATCCAAAACGTTTAACCCTCAACGCCCAAGATTCAACCCTCGCCCGGCGCTTCGCGCCGCTTTCAGGCGTTCGAAGTCGCGCCGTTAGCACCGAGCTTAATGGGTGGTTTCCGCAATCGCTTCCCCTCTGGTAACTCTTGCTTTTTGACTTGAAACCGAAGGCGTGATCGGTTCGCCTTCGGTTTGTTTTCGGTACGGCTGGAGATAAAACATCATGAATACTCCGATTACGACGAGCAGCGAACCGATCCATTTCAATAGCCAGCCGGGATCGCGCAAAATCTGCACGGTACTTTGTCCGAGGTTTTCCGGGTTCCAAGAGGCCTGAGAAATTTTGTAGGTCAGTCCCGTCCAGGTGCGCCACCAAGTCCCCGGATAACTGAATGGATGGTTCATCCAGCACGAGCCCGTAGCAGTCTCGCCATCGCCCGTCACAATGCGCAGGGTACTCTTGAATCCCGCAGGGCTGTCACTGCCTTCATTCCGTTTTACTTCAAAGTCCAGCAGTTCCAATCCGATTGGCAGTGACACTGTTTTCCAACCGTAGGCAACCATGGTCGGGCTGGGTGAAGTGGGAATCGCAATCTGCCAACCCGCTGGAGCCCATCGCTCAATGGTTTCGCCATTTTGCTGGACGCGGACGCGCACTCCATCTGGCAAATCGGCGGTGGCTGGTACTGTCTCGGAATTAATCGGGTTGAAATCCATCGAGCTTGCAGCGTGCGGCATCGTTTTATCAATCGTCAGTTGCCAATCAGCCCAACCAGTCGCCAGCGGCTTGTTCAACTCGATCTTGCCAGTTGCTCTGCCATTTTTTCGCGAAGTGAGCTCGTAAGTGATCGTGCCATCGTCCGCGGTAAAAAGCATTAGGTGGTTCGGTGCTTCTTCGCCAGGCGCGGGCATCGCTGGCGGGCCGCCATTTGTGGTGAGGTCTTTAGCACTCTCATGTGGGTTTGTTTCGGGTTCGCTGGTGGGGAGACCTTTGCCTCGAATTGTCACAAGCACTGCAGGATTGTTCGGCTGATCGGTCAGGGAGCTGGGTTTACCACCCTCGATTTGAAAATCGGCCCAGTAGTCGTCGATTTTGAGTGTGAACGGCGTATCGGCGATTGCGACCTCACGACCGAGATTCTGTGCAACATCGAAACTGGCTTCTTTTTCACCAAGTGAAATAAGAACGCGTCCTTTGCTGCCGTTCTGAGGTCGTTCCAGGCGCACTTTCGCGCCGGTACTGCCGCCCTTGCGAACACGACCAATCTGCTCCTCAGGCGCTTTGCTAAAGGCGAATATTGATTCCTCAAGATCGAGTTCTTCACTCATGCTCTTGCTCGTAATTGCACTCGAGGGCGGGCGATTCGGTGAATCGCCCCTGCCTGCGTCTGCCGCCGTACCGCGTTTAAGTTCGATGTTGGCCAGACCCATGGAGAAATTTCCGTTCTGCGGATCGTCAGCGAGCAGCCAGCCATCGAGATGTTGGTTCATCATCGCGGTGGCAATGGCGAAATGCAGCGCGGGCGCTCCGCCATCATTCAGTGGCTTTGGGTTGAGCTTTGCTTCGACCGTTGGGGCGTAATCAATAATCCTCAAATGCGCGCCGGTCGCGAGAAGGCCGAGGTCGCGTGGATGCTGTGGCGTCGGGGGATGATGCAAAAACTCAGCGGGATAGCCCTTTACGATTCCGTCGACGTCGTGCACGCGCAGGTGGCGTTCGTTGACCAGAAGCCGATTCGTTGGCTGTTCGCCCTTGAAAAGCGTGATTGTTCCTTCGATTCCCCAAATTCTGCCGATAAGCGATCCGATCAGCAGCGTAATGATACCAAGGTGCGTGATGAGAAACGCCAGATGATGTTTACGCCACGGCCAACGAGAAAGCGCCGAACAGGCAAGATTTGCTCCAAGCAAAACGAGCCAGAGATTGAACCACGGCGCTCCGTAAACATAGGCGCGCGCAACCTTCGCATCGAAACTCGATTCATAGAGCGTGCCTGCGATTGCCGCGACAATGATTACCGCGAGCAAGACCACCGCGAGTTTAAGCGAGGCGAAAAATTCGAAGATCGGATTGCGTTGCCACGCGGGCTGCTCAATCGAACGGGAGTGTGCCATTTGTGGATTGACACTTTCAGCGAGGTGACGCGACGCTTCAATGGTCGATTTGTCCAATGGCAGCTGAATCGTTAGCGACGATCTCAATCGATGGCGTAAAACTCGCCTGTCGTCGAATCGGAAATGGCCGACCACTTGTGGCGCTGAACGGCTTCGCTGCCACAAGTTCGGACTGGGACCCTTCGTTCATCGACGTGCTCGCGTCTTCCAACGAGCTCATCCTCGTTGACAATCGCGGTATCGGTTGTTCCACGGACAATGGACGGCCATTTGATATCGACCAACTCGCCGATGATGCCGCGCGAGTCATCGAAATACTCGACGTGGAGCGCCCAAGCGTACTCGGGTGGTCGATGGGCGGATTCATCGCTCAAAGACTCGCCTTGCAGTACCCGAATCGTATTAACAAACTCATCCTGTTATCAACGGATCCGGGAGGAGCTAACGCAGATCTCGCGTCAGCCGACGTGTGGTCAAAACTCATCGACATGTCGGGCACACCTCATGAGCAGGCGCGTCGATTGCTGTCATTGCTTTTCCCGAGGGCCGTCGCCGAATCCATTTATCGCGAATTCGGCGATATTGTAGCAGCGGCGCGTGCGCAGTTGTCTATCGATCTCGTTAATCGTCAGGTCGCGGCGATGGACGCGTGGCACCGCGCCGGTATCGAGAACCGTGTGCGAGAGATAAGTGTGCCAGTGCTGATTGCCACGGGCACGGCTGACATCGTGATTCCACCATCCAATGCGCTGAGGCTGGTTAACGCTATTCCTGGTGCCTGGCTGGCTCAATTCGATGGCGGTGGCCACGCTTTCATGGCCCAGTATCCGCGTCCACTCGCCGATCTCATCAACAGCTTTCTCGAGCTTCGGTGAACGATTCGCGCCGATCTGCAAAGATCCTCAACGCGTCCAGGCTTTCCAGCGTTTTCGGATCGGCTTTGCGTAGCGGTCCACGTCCATCTTTTTCAATCGTTTCACGCCATCTTTCATCGCCTCTGCCGACTTTTCATATTTTTCCCTGGCCGATTTGAACAACGGCCAGATAAATGGAAGGGAGAGAACGCTCCAATCCAGGTCTGAGAGCGGCGACTTTGGCTCAACTTTCGCTCGCTCCTCGCTAGTCGATGCAAAGCGGATCGCCAACCCAATCGCGATTCCGAGGCCCAGCGCGCCAAGAATAGTCGGCACGGGATTTTCGCGTACGAAGTACTCAGTGCGCTCCTTCGCACGGCTGGCTTTC
>Ga0070698_100000949_pt1 | contig 31698 bp, 32 predicted proteins | sample KBSK1502metaG_FD_65477 | JGI IMG/M metagenome (GOLD analysis project Ga0070698, IMG submission 65477) | Corn, switchgrass and miscanthus rhizosphere microbial communities from Kellogg Biological Station, Michigan, USA - KBS K1-50-2 metaG | ecosystem: Host-associated > Plants > Roots >... | reverse complement strand
ACTACAACGTTCCGAGCTCGCTAGTGTGAGCCCTACACCGTAAAAGAAGGAGAGAGATACTTATGGCAATCCCGAAGGCTAGAATGTTTTCCTCGCTCATGCTGGCAGTTTTCCTGTTAGCTTTTTCAGCGTCCGTCGGTTTCGCGCAGGACACTACAGCAACAGCTGGTTCGCGCACCGTCGCCAGCGGCGAGAAAATGAAAATTAAAGGTGTCGTGACCCGACGTGACTCCGACACTTTCACAGTCCGCGACATCAATGGCGTAGACACTGTTGTTCGTCTCGACAACAACACCAGCGTGAAGACCAAAGGTGGTTTCCTTCGCGGTGGTACTAACTATGGTCAAACACAGATTCTGCGTGGCCTGAACCTGGAGGTTGAAGGTCGGGGCAGTGGATCAGGTGAACTATTGGCGCAGAAGATCAGGTTCAATGATTCAGATCTTCGCGTTGCACGTGCGGTTGAATCTCGCGCCGCTCCGCTCGAGGATCGCGCCACGACTACGGAGACAAAGCTCACTCAGGTCGAACAGAACGCTCAGCGTCTCTCGGGACAACTGGATGAGCTCGCGGCTGTGGCCAACACTGCAAAGGGTGGCGCCAAGGCTGCACAGGAAACCGCTGATTCCGCAATCGCAGGCGTGAATGCAACCAACGATCGCATCTCGGCACTTGACGACTATGTGCCCCAAGATGTCCTCGCGGTTAATTTCAAGGTGGGCAGTGCGGTCTTGTCTGCCGACTCAAAGACGAAACTTGACGAAATTGCGACCAAGGCAATGAATGCCAAGGGTTACGTCGTTGAGATTTCGGGCTTTGCCGATGCCACAGGCAGCATTGCGAGAAATCGCCAGCTGAGCCAGCGCCGTGCTGACAACGTGATTCGTTACCTGGTTGAGAATCATCAGATTCCGCTACGACGGATTGTTACGCCGTACGGATTTGGCGAATCGAATCCTGTCGCCGAAAATGATTCGCGCGAAGGCCGGGCACAGAATCGCCGCGTGGAAGTGAAATTGTTGGTCAACAAGGGCCTGATTCAGGAGGCTCCGAAAATGACCACTTCTTCGAGCGGTCAATAGCGATAAACAGCCAAGCTGTATTCGAACGCCAGGAATCATGCCGTCGGAAAAGTGTTAAGATGAGTAGCTAAGCCAGCAACGGCAGATCCAGTTCGGGGGCGACCCCGCTCCGGATGCTAACTCTGGCGGCATGAGGAATGGTTTTATGAATAGCGAGCGCGTGGGAAAACAATTGGGGACGGCACTGCTCTTTGCAGTGCTGTCTCTTTTTTGTTGTGTGATCTCGGCGGCCGGGCAAAAGGTTAGCGACATGCCTCCGCCTCCGCCGGTTCCAACTCCCAAGCCGACACCTACTCCCGCGCCACCTAAAGACGATGACTTCGAGATAATCAAGACCACTTCGAATCTGATTATGATCCCGGCGTCAGTTACTGATTCGAAGGGCCAGCCGGTTCGCGGACTGCAAGCCGCAGACTTCAGAATAGTAGAGGACGGTCGCCCGCAGGAGATTGCGCAAATAGGCGATCCTGAAGAAGTGCCCCTCTCAATAGCTTTGCTTATCGATATTAGCGGCAGCACGAACACTCGTTTTGATTTTGAAAAGGCCGCAGCCGCACGTTTTCTGAAGCAAGTGTTGAAGCCTACTGACCGTGCCAGCGTTTTCATTATTGATAGAACTCCAGTCATGGGAAAGGCGAACGCCAACGCCGAAGAGGCCGCAAATGGATTGCTGTCACTGCGACCCGCCGCCGATAAAGGCCCGACGGCATTCTTCGATACGGTAGTCGAAGCCGCGCAATATCTGGCTGGGAAGGCCCCGGCTCGTGACCGAAAAGTGATCCTGGTGATTTCAGACGGGGTAGATAACTTTAGCGAACGAATCAAGAAGGCGATTGGGACCACATATAAAGAACAGAATTCCGCCTCAGTGGCGACGAGAGAACAAGTTAACAGCCGCGCTCTCGGTGAAGTTCTACGTGATGTGCAACGCGCGGACGCAGTTTTCTATTCCATCAATCCGAGTGGCAACACGATGTATCTGAATGTTATGACTAAGCGGGGCCAGGAGGGGTTACAACAGATCGCCGAAGCTACGGGGGGAACTGCTTTTGTGCCTGACCGCGAAGAAGACTTGGATAGTGTGTTTACTCAAATTGCCGCCGAACTCCGCGCCCAATACCTGCTGCAGTATTATTCAAACTCGCAAGCAGCAGGCGTACAATTCCGTCGCGTAGAAGTTACGATGCCCGCACGCTCTGAACTTCGCATACGTGCCCGCCAGGGTTACTACCCCAAGGCAAAGTAAATAGTGAAAAGTAAATAGTGAAAAGCTACTTCCTGCTTTTCACTACCTCACTTTTTACCTTTCACTGTCTTACCGCATCACAAGCAGCACATCCGTTAAATGACTGACAACGTCGAGCAGCGCGCGGCCGGCCTTATCAAACTGGTTGGCGGCAGCCAGATCCTCTGCTTTGGCTGCGCCTGCTGCTACGCCCGCAAGCTTTATGTAGTAGCGCTGCAAAGCGGGTGTCGCTCGAAAATCTATCTCCAATTTGTCGAGCCCGTCTTTTACGCTGCGAATGCTGGTTCGCACTGTGACTTTGCTTTGCTTGGCTTGATCGATGATCGCCGCGGATGCTTCATTCCGGCTGGTGGCGTCATCTACCGCTTCGAGTCCTTTGGCTACTCCGCCAAGTATATAGATGAACCGTGTCAGGATTTTAATCTGTTCGGCTACCCGAGCGGCACCGGCGCGCTCAGCTTCCCCGAGCACTGGCGCCGGGGCAGGCCGGGTAGCCCTGGATGTACGGCTGCGCGTTTGCGCGAAGCCGGAAACGGGAGAGAGAAATACCGTTATTATTAGTAGACCGATGATTCGTCGCACGTTGATGCTCCTGTCTGGTTTTCGTTGGGGAATGATTATAACCGCCGCAGTGCCGAGTTACGAGTTCCTGGTTTCGAGTTAAGGCAGAAAAGCGCCAGGGCGAAAAGCGACCACGAAACCAGGGACTCTAAAGTCGAAACTCTTTTCGTTCAGCTGTTAGAATGACGCGACATCTTGCCATGCAGGTTGCATCAGTGAAAGAGAAAAAAAGGCTTCGAGTGAAAAAGGTGGGCCGCCTGGAGTATGGCGCGGCGCTAAAGCTGCAAAAGGAAACGGAACTCGCTGTCAAAGACGGCAAGCAGCCTGATACCCTCCTGCTACTTGAACATCCCCACACTTTGACGGTGGGCCGGCGTGGTGATAATGCCGGCATTTTGATGTCGCCGGAGCTGCTGGCGACTCGCGGGGTCACCGTCTTTGAAACAAATCGCGGTGGAAAGATCACCTATCACGGGCTGGGCCAGGTTGTAGGCTATCCCATAATCAACCTCAGCCCGGAACGCGAGGATGTGCATCGCTACGTCCGCGAACTTGAAGAAGTGCTGATTCGAACACTGGCAGACTTTGGAATTAGCGCCTTTCGACTCGAAGGCCTTACGGGCGTGCATACCTCGCGGGGTAAGGTAGCGGCCATTGGCGTGCACATCGCTCGCTGGGTGACGACGCACGGGTTCGCGCTTAACGTGAATACAGATCTTAGTTACTTTAACCTGATTATTGCCTGCGACGGTGAGCAGGTAACGTCAATGGATGATCTGCTCGGCCAAGAAGTTGACATGCGAAAAGTTGAAGATCGACTTGCCGCGCATTTTACGGAAGTGTTTGAGATGGAACCGGAATTCGCGATTTCTCTGTGAAAGAACAGAGACGGCGCAGAGATATTCAAGTTACACATACAAAACATGCTGACAATCGAAATGATCAGAGAAGCCGCCGCCCGCATACGAGGCAGCGTTCATCGCACGCCTGTTATTACTTCACGTTCTTTTAATGAAGCAACCGGCAAGGAAGTCTTCTTCAAATGTGAAAACTTGCAGCGTGCCGGCGCCTTCAAGATTCGCGGTGCGACCAACAAAATCCGCTCGCTCACTGAAGCAGAGAGAAAACGTGGTGTAGCCGCGTTCTCGTCCGGGAATCACGCGCAGGCAGTGGCCCTGGCTTCGCGCGAGGCGGGAATTCGCGCCGTCATCGCGATGCCTGAAGATGCGCCCAAAGCCAAAGTCGCCGCGACCCAGGCTTATGGGGCTGAAATTGTTTTTTACGATCGTCTCAAGCAGGACCGCGAAGAGGTGGCGCTCGAAATTGCTGAACGTGACGGGCGCGTGATGGTGCCGCCCTACGACGACTATCTGATACTTGCCGGGCAAAGCACTTGTGGGCTGGAGCTGGTTGAAGAAGTCCCCGATCTCGATTGCCTGCTGGCGCCCTGCAGTGGTGGCGGATTATTCGCGGGCGTGAGCACGGCAGCCAAGGCGCTGAATCCCCAGATTCGCTGTTTTCCGGTGGAACCCGATACGGCCGATGACACACGTCAGTCGTTTCTGAAGGGCGAACGCGTTTCGATTCCGCCGCCGCCGACGATTGCTGATGGATTGCGGGTTCAGTCGCCGGGTACACTGACGTTTCCGATACTGCAAAAAACTGCTGAAGACGTCCTGACGGTGTCCGATCAGGAGATTATTGAAACGATAAAATTCTTTCTCTTCAGAATGAAGTTGCTCGTGGAACCATCTGGCGCCGCGGCCGCAGCCGCAGTTTTCAGCGGCAAACTACCGCGAGACACGAAGCGTGTTGGCGTTATTGTGTCCGGTGGAAATATCGACGCAGATCTCCTTTCGCAGTTTTTACTGAACCAGGTTGAGAAGCAGGAGGTCGCGTGAGTTCTTTATTTCTATTGCTTGACGCACGGGCTGATCCGGTGAGTCCGGTCCCCTGGGGCGCGCTCATCCTGTTGCTCGTTATCGTGTTTGTTTTAGCAGTCGGCCTGGTCGCGGGACTGGTGGCGCTTTTGATCTGGTTCAAGCGTCGCAAGGCGAAAGAAGCTGCAGCGTCATCCTAAACGCCGATTCGAGATCATCCGAGCAGGCCAAACCAACCCCACGCGTTAATCACTTCACCAATTCCGAAAGAAGCAAGGTTCGCTATGATGATGGCAGTAAAGTCACGCCACATCGAAGCCTTTCCCAGCTCTTCATTCGTGCCAAATGCCAACCAGAATAGAGCGCACTCGGCGACAGGCGCGAAAGTTTCTGCTACCAGCAGAAATAAAGCTCGGCGTTCTGGCGCGAAGAGGAGTGGCAGGACCAGCGTCACGATCGGATAAGTGCAAGCGGTCAACCAGACGCCGGCGAGTAGTTTCCGGCCGAGCTGGTGACGCCGAGACAAGCCCACGCATAAGATCGGCGTTTCGATCAGAATTGTCAGCAGGTAACCGAGGGGAAGGAAACGCCAGAGTTCAATTGGGGACATAAGCAGAAAGTAGGCAGTAGGCAGGAGCGTTAGTCCAATGTCCAAAGTCCAATGTCCACAGACCTACCTCTTGCTTTGACTTTGGACATTGGACTTTGGACATTGGACTAAACCTCAAAGCATTCTCAACAGGAACGGTGCTTCTGCCAGCACGTGGGCGATGGCCACCGTAAAGTAAACGTCGCGCGTGGTTGCGTAGTCGACTGAAAACCCGAACCAGAGTATCAAGACGAAAAAGAGCCCAAGGCCCAGCGCGGTCGCAACTAGTTTGGGAAAGCCACGGGGATGACGCGCGATGGGCACAGTCTTTAAGCGCCAGATCGCTTCGCGCCTCGGCGTTGATAGATTTTGGGATTTGCCAGTCTTAGCCAGCGGCGCAATCAGGGGCAAAGCGACCAGCCACACGCCATAATGCAACATCTCGAGAAACACGTGAGTGGTGACCAGCGCATGGCTGGAGACGTTTGGCAGTAATTGTGCGCCGGCATGTTGCGTAATCCTCCAGAAGAGCCCGTTGTCGTCCGGTAGGGCTGCCGTTCGCGAGAGCTGCCAGAACATTCCAACCAACAGCAGCGGCAACAGACACAAACAGCGGCGATAGGTCCCCAGCCACTCAGGACGTGTACGCACCAGGTGACGATCCAAAAACCATAACGCCACCAGCGGATGCAGGTAGACAATGCTTAGACTAAAAAACTCGGGTGCCAGCCAATTAAGTGCACACAGGCCGAACGTAACCGGCAACGCCCATGACCAATCGCGTCTGAGTTTATTCTTGCCGCGCAACCAAACGAGCACGCCAATCCAAAGCAACAACAGAGAATTCCAGGAGGCCAGCAGTGTCGGCCATAAGTGATCGGGAAACAAGTTGAAGCTATACAGCACCGGCAGTGCGATGTAACCAACGGTCAGAAAGGCGATGCCGGAAAAGGCAGTGAGGAAAAAGTTTCGCGACTTTCCGAAGCGCACCGGCAAGCGTGTCAGGAAGTAGCGCAACTCGAACCAGTTGTGTGGCCCGGCAAAAAGGAAAACGGTGACGACGGAAAACTGTAACGGCAACCAACTCGCGAACAGCGCTGAGAAGCAGGCACAGAAGATCAATGCGCCTGCAAAAACTCTCAGGCTTAGCTGACGATTGACGACGAGCGAAGCGCTATCCGCGCGCCACGCCGCCAGATCGATGTTTGCGGTTCGTTCCACCTGACGTTCCTTGTCTCTTAGTTAGGCTTGATTGGCAGAACTAGTTGCATGCCGGAGGATCCGATGTCTCCGTCGGGTACAATCTCAATGTCCAGGCCGCCTGACGTTGGCGCGCCCTTAGTAAGATTCTGGGGCAATTTTTTCCAGTAGTAGGATCCTGGCGGGCCGGCATTAGCCTGAGTAATCATCGCCGTTGCACCAATCACGGCCATGCCGAACAGGAGTGCCGCAACAGCCTTTTGGCCGCGCGTTTGCACCGAGCGAGCGAGCCAAACACCAGCAAACGACAGCGATAGGAACATAAACACACCGGCTATGATTGTTCTGGTTGAGCTGCGCGTAATGCTTTGGGCCGTCGACTCATTTCCGTTTCCGAGCGCGGCACGCAGTTCCTGCAGGCTGCTTTGCGAAATCTGCAGTTTTGCTTCCCAGGCTTTGTTATCGGGAACGACTACCAGCCGGGTGTGCAGCACAAATTTGGGCAGCTCCGGCGAAGGGGAAGGTTTTTCCTTTGGCTTCGCAATATCGCCGTAAGCGGGTATCGCCAGAGCCAGCAGCAAACAGAGAGCGCCGAGACTGAAAAACTGTTTCATTGGATGCCTCCGAGAGTTGGGTCAAGTCTAGTTGCTTGCCGGGGTCGTAAATTGCCGCGCAGTATAACGCAGTTTGAAATCTGCAGCTCAAGTCATTGTTGGGACCGGTCAAGTGATTGCTGGGACAGCGGGCGTCCCGCCCGCAATGAGCGCGAAGCGCGAAAATCTGATTTAGAAATAGCAAAAATCTAAAACTGCGCGCCTTCGGCGCGTTGCGGGCGGGACGCCCGCGGTCCCAGCGAATCACTTGAGCGTTCAGCCAGGGCCCGCCGGTGTCTTATCCGATACCGCGATGTTAGAATGTCCATTCGTCGCTAACTTGCAATAAACCCTGGGGAGAAAGCCTTGTCGCGCGAACTTACAGTAATCAGTAACAGTCCGAGGCCACGGCTGCCGAAGCCTGAATGGCTCAAGATCCGACTTGGCGATCCCGCGAACCAAAACAATGTTCTGAAGCTGATCGAGGGGTTGAACCTGCATACGGTTTGCCAGGAAGCACGCTGCCCAAATATTTTCGAATGCTGGTCTGACCGCACCGCGACCTTCATGCTCGGTGGCGATATTTGCACGCGACATTGCGGCTTTTGCGCCGTCGGCAAGGGAGAACCGGGCTCACTCGACAGAGAAGAGCCGCGACACGTTGCCGAAGCAGTGCAACAGCTCAATCTGGCCCATACGGTAATCACTTCAGTTAACCGCGACGATCTGCCGGACGGCGGCGCCGCACACTGGGCTGAAACGGTGCGACAAGTGCGGGCGCTCAATCCTGAATGCCGGATTGAAGTTTTGATCCCTGACTTCAATGGCGATGAAGCAGCGCTTAACACGGTCCTGGATTCGCAGCCTGACGTCCTGAATCACAATACTGAAACGGTCGCCCGGCTTTATCGCCGTGTGCGGCCTGACGCCGGTTATGAGCAGTCACTGACTCTGCTGCGGCGCGCGGCGGAGCGTCGGGATCTTGAAGCGCGCGGCATGAAGACCAAGAGCGGCATTATGGTTGGACTGGGGGAAACATTTGACGAAGTCGTCGCCCTCATGAAGGACTTGCGCTCAGTCTCGTGTGACATCATGACCATTGGCCAGTATCTCCAACCTCACGCGCGCCGGTTGCCGGTGGAGCGTTATGTCACCCCGGAAGAGTTTAATCGCTGGCGTGATTTGGGAATGGAGCTGGGATTCAAGCACGTCGAATCGAGTCCGCTGACGCGGTCCTCGTATCACGCCCGACAACAAGCCGAAGATCCAGTAGTCGAGGCAGCTTCCTAACCTATTACAGCATCAGAACCTCACTGGGCCACACGTCCAATCCTAAATCCAAGAGATTGCGGAGGTATCTATGACTCCTACCCGACTTATGATCTTCGCAGTAACCTCGCTGCTGTCAGTTGCGGGCGCCGTTTTTAGTGACGGCCTACAGGACAAAACCCTTCCGGAAATCGCCGGTTATCGTCAATGGACCCGCTTGACGGAGAAGCCGATATTCGTGGAGAACGCCTTTGCCGCTGGCGGTGGTTGATTCGTTGGATTTGAGGCCGTCGTCGACGTGCCTACAACCACAACCCGAATGGGGACGACGAGAATTACGATGCCGGGACCAACGGTCTTCTCGCAATCGCCTCCGGCTTCAACTCCAAAACAGGAAGCCACCCATGAGGATGGCGGCAGTTCATTCGGCGTAGTTTACGTCAATCGTCTCGCACGTGAATTCGTCAGTGCAGCTCCGGCCGTCCAATTCCCGCAGGGCGCGATCATCGTCCGTGAAAAACTAGCCAAAGCTGACGATGCCCGCCCGCAGTTCCTGGCGGTGATGATAAAGCGCGTTCGCGGGTTCAATCCAAAGGCAAATGACTGGGAGTTTTTGATGCTTGACGGAGCGACGAACAAGATCCTCGAGCGGCAAAAAGAAGGCAGCTGCCTCGAATGTCACGCTTCTCAAAAGCAGCGCGATTTTGTCTATGCGACGGCAGGCGTTAATAACAACTAACAATTCAGAACGGCCGCTCCGCGGGCTCTCCAAGTTTTTGGTGTTAGCGATCCTGGGGTTCCGCTGCGCTCCACCCCAGGCTTTATGCTGTCGTCCGCTTCGCGGACTCACGAAGCTTTTCTTTTGAATGCGCATTGGAAAGCCTGTAACTCAACGCCTAAATAACAGAACTTAATATCCACGTTCTCCGTAATGTCTCAGCGCAGTCGCGGCAAAGCTCATGAAAGCAGTCATCTTCAACCAGCACGGCGGGCCGGAGGTTTTGGATTACACCGACGCGCCTGATCCAACTATCAAAGCGAACGAAGTTTTGGTCGAAGTCAAAGCGTGCGCGCTCAACCACCTGGATATTTGGGCGCGCGGTGGGTTGCCGGGAATTAAGATTCCGCTTCCGCACATACTTGGCAATGACATCGCCGGCCTGGTGCGCGAAGTTGGCGCTCTAGTGTCGTGGGTTCGAAGCGGCGATGAAGTGATGCTTCATCCCGGAGTCTCCTGTGGCCATTGTGCTGAGTGTCTGGCCGGCCGAGATAATCTTTGCCGCGAGTACGACATTCTGGGCTATGGCCGCGATGGTGGTTATGCCCAGCTGGTCTCTGTTCCAGCCGTGAACGTTATTCCCAAACCTAAAAATCTGAGCTGGGAACAGGCAGCTGCATTGCCCCTGGTAACCGTGACTGCGTGGCACATGCTGGTAACGCGTGCCGCAGTTAAGCCCGGAGAAGACGTGCTGGTGCACGCAGCCGGGAGTGGCGTTGGCTCTATCGGAATCCAGGTTGCCAAGCTCCTCGGCGCGCGCGTAATCGCGACAGCGAGTTCAGATGAAAAACTTGCGAAGGCCAAAGAGCTGGGCGCTGATGACGTGGTGAACTACAGCCGTGAAGATTGGCCCAAAGAGGTCAAGCGACTAACCGACAGGGAAGGGGTTGATGTGGTGTTTGAACACACTGGAGCTGCCACCTGGCCTGGTTCGGTGTCCTCGTTAAAGACGAATGGCCGCCTGGTTACCTGTGGCGCCACCAGCGGGTTTGCCGCGCAGACTGATCTTCGCCAGGTGTTCTACCGTCACTTAACGATTCTCGGATCATTCATGGGTTCCAAGTCGGAGCTGCTGGAAGCAATGAAGTTCATCGAGAACGGAAAGATTCGCGCCGTGGTCGATCAGAAGTTGCCGCTCGCAGAAGCGCGGCGCGCACACGAATTTATGGAGGATCGAGCGCAGTTTGGCAAGCTTGTGCTTGTGCCTTAAGATTAGCCGTCAGCGAACCCCAGACATCACCAGATTGCGCAGATTACACAGACTCAAGACTGAGGCAGCTCAAAACCTCATTCGTTCATATCAGGTTCATCCTTAATCTGTGTAATCTGCGGATAAGAGTTTGGGAGAAATCAATCTAGAAAAAGTGCCTGGAGAAGTTTATGAACTCACGTCTACATCCTTCGCGCGAGATGCTCGCGCTCGCACTCGCGCTGCTCGTCAGCTTGTTAGCTTCCTGCTTCAGTGCCTTTGCTCAGACAACCGCTACGGCCCCGCCAAAAGGAATCGAGCGAGTGACATCTGTCGAGGGCATAAACGAGTACCGTCTAGCCAACGGGTTACGGGTTCTGATGTTTCCCGATCCGAGCAAGCAAACCATAACTGTGAACATGACATATCTTGTCGGTTCGGCCACGGAAAACTATGGCGAGACGGGCATGGCACACTTGCTCGAGCATATGGTCTTTAAAGGGAGCACGAAGCATACGAACATCCCGCAGGAGTTGACGTCTCACGGCTCGCGTCCCAACGGCTCAACCTGGTCCGATCGCACCAACTATTTCGAGACCTTCGCCGCCACCGACGAAAACCTCAACTGGGCTCTCGATCTGGAATCCGACCGAATGGTCAATTCCTTCATCGCGAAGAAAGACCTGGACAGCGAGATGACCGTCGTCCGAAACGAGTTTGAACTTGGCGAGAACAATCCTTTCCTTGTACTGCTGGAGCGCTCGATGGCTGCGTCTTACATCTGGCATAACTACGGCAAGACTACCATCGGAGCGCGCAGCGACATTGAAAATGTGCCGATCGAACGGCTCCAGGCGTTCTATCGCAACTACTATCAACCGGATAACGTTGTATTGCTGATCGCCGGCAAGTTTGAAGAACAGAAAACACTCGGTCTGGTAGACAAATACTTCTCGCCAATTGCGCGCCCGACGCGTACCTTGCAAAAAATCTACACAGTAGAACCGACTCAGGATGGTGAGCGCGCGGTGACTTTGCGACGCACTGGCGACACTCAACTCGTACAGGCCCTTTATCATGTTCCCGCCGGCTCGCATCCTGATTTTGCCGCCATCGACATTATTGCGCAGATACTCGGCGACACGCCTTCGGGTCGCTTGCACAAAGCATTGGTCGAATCGAAAAAGGCGAGTTCAGTTTTTGGATTTGATTTTCAATGGCACGATCCGACGATGGCCGTCTTTGGCGCAGAAGTTCGGCAGGGTGATTCACTTGAAGCGGCTCGCGACGCGATGCTTGCAACTATCGAAGGCATCACTGCTACGCCGCCCACCAAAGACGAGGTTGAGCGGGCGCGCTCGCAGTTAGTGAAGAACATCGAGCTGGCCCTGAACAATTCGGACCAGATAGGTGTCACCCTAAGCGAGTTCATTGGCGCGGGCGATTGGCGTTTGTATTTCCTGCACCGCGACCGGCTGCGAAAGATTACGCCTGAACAGGTAACAGAGACGGCAGCGCGCTATTTCAAGCCGTCGAATCGCACCTTGGGAATGTTTATCCCGACGGCCAAGCCTGACCGGGCCGAGATTCCGGCGACCCCCGATCTGGTGGCGGCACTTAAAGACTACAAAGGCGATGCAACGGTGGCGGAGGGCGAAGCGTTTGATCCTTCACCCGCCAATATCGAAGCCCGCACTGTGCGCAGCACCGGTGGTCTCAAGCTGGCGCTGCTCCAGAAAAAAACTCGCGGTGGCAAAGTGGTCGCGCAAATGGCCTTGCGCTATGGTGACGAGAAGAGTTTGATGAACCGCGCCACCGCCGCACAAATGGCGGGTGGAATGTTAATGCGCGGCACTGCTAAGCACACTCGACAGCAGATTCAGGACGAACTCGATCGCCTGAAGGCGCGCGCGTCAGTGTTTGGTGGACCAACGCAGGCCGTAGTGACGATAGAAACAACGCGCGAGAATTTGCCGGCTGTAATGCAACTGGTGGCAGAAATTTTGCGCGAGCCTTCCTTCCCGGCCAGTGAGTTTGAACTGCTCAAGCAGGAACAACTTGCCAATATTGAGCAAAACAAGAGCGAGCCGACCCAGATTGCTTTTACGGCCTTTAGCCGCACGCTCAGCCCCTTTCCCAAAGGCGACGTGCGTTACATTACCACCTCCGAAGAGGACGTAGCAGATGTCAATGCAGTGACTCTCGATCAGGCAAAGCAGTTTTATAAGGACTTTTACGGCGCCTCGAATGGGACGCTTACCGTCATAGGCGATTTCGACAACGCCGAGATCAGCAAGCTTGCGGGAAGTCTCTTTGCTGACTGGAAAAGTCCCAGGCCTTTCGCGCGCGTGCCTAGCGTTTATAAAGACGTTGCAGCCGTTAACCAGTCGTTCCCGACGCCGGACAAAGCCAATGCATTCTTTGTTGCCGGATTCAATCTAAAAATCCGCGACGACAATCCGGACTACCCGGCGCTGCTGCTTGGCAACTACATGCTTGGCGGCGGTTTCCTGAATTCGCGCCTCGCTGCCCGCATTCGGCAGAAAGAGGGATTGAGCTATGGTGTCGGTTCGGGAATTAACATTAGTGCGCTTGACGAATATGGTCGTTTCACAGCCAATGCGATCTACGCACCGCAGAACGTTGAAAAGCTCGAGGCCGCATTCAAGGAAGAGATCGCGCGCATGTTGAAGGACGGCTTCACGGCCGAGGAGGTGGCGGCTGCCAAATCAGGATACCTGCAATCGCGCCAGGTCAGCCGTGCCCAGGACAACGAGTTGGCCGGTCGTCTGAACAATTACCTTTTCATCGGACGCACACTCCAGTTTGACTCTGAGCTTGATGCCAAACTTCAGGCGTTGACGCCTGAACAGATCATTGCGGCAATGCGCCGTCACATTGATCCGGCCAAGATGACGATCATTAAGGCTGGAGACTTTGGAAAGAAGCCGTAGCAGGAGCAGAGGCAGGAGCAGGAGGCAGGAGGCAGGAGCAGGAACAGGAGGACCAAGAGCATTTGGGTCGGCCTGCCTCGTGCTCCTGCCTCCTGCCCCTTTTCTTTACCTGCCGGTGTAGTCTTCGGCGTTGAAGCGTTTCTTGAGCAGTTCTAGATTTCCTTTTGCGAGATCAAAGTTGGTTCCAGCGACTACATACTTCTTATCCGGATCGCTGGTGACCCAATCAACAACCTGGGGAGCGTTAGTCTTTAAGAAAGCACCGTCAGCCGGGTCGAGCGCCTTGCCGTCCTTCCGGGAGAAGACCCAGACATAGGTGTACTGGCCCTTGCGGACGTAGGCTAGGTCCGCCTCCAAACCGCTCTTCGGTGAGGGGGCGGGAGCTGATTGCGTATTCCCAGGTCCGCTGGACGAAGCAGGGTTGGTACTGCTGCTGCTACACGAGGCTAGCGAAATTGCCGCAACGAGCAGGGCCACAATAACCACTCTGGAAACAATAATGTTGTGTCGCATTGTGGTTAAGATATTAATCCAAAAACGGGAACTTAGAAATGGAAGGTCTGACGGGGCGCCGGTAGTGTGGAGTCCAGGCTTTGGTTTGCTCCCGGCGCAAGCACTGCCTCAAGACTCAGCTCAACTTTTGATTCAACTCAATTCGCTGGCAAACCCCAGACGGCAACGCTCCTTTTATCCGTGGTTCGCGTGACCCAATATCCTTCCGGCGTGAAGGAGCCGAGACGCAGTTTGTCGATCTTCTCCAAAACGGCTCCGCTCTTAACGTCAATTATGCGCGTAGATTTCTCATTTGCAACGATCAGAAAACGACTGTCAGGACTAAAAAACAGTTGATCCCAATTGCCGACAGTGCCGACGAAGTTGAATTCCCAATCTACCACTACAGGTAACGTGGTCCTGAGTTTGCCACTCTCCACATCCCAAATTCTCAGCTTGTCTCCGGATACTGCAATGGTGCGCCCATCAGGGCCCCAGGCGATGTCGCCTGCTACGGCCTTTCGTTCTCTAAAGGTTTTGATTAGCTTCCCGGTTTCAACTTCCCACAGTGAGAATGAGGCTTCTGGTTCGCTGCGCAGAGTTGATCTGGCTGCGAAGACCTTGCCGTCAGGGCTGAACCGCACCGGCTCAGCGGCATTATCAATTGAACGCAACAATTTGCCGGTCGAAGCGTCCCAAACATCGAGTGTGCGAGTGGCGTGCGGATAGCTGAAATCCGTTTTAGCGGTGATAGCGGTCTTCCCATCCGGCGAAAACATCTCCGTATCTCCGTCCCAATAACTGTAGTTCAAATAATCCGTGCCGGTGAGCACGGCGAGCTGTCGCCCGGTGTGCATGTCCCATAATTCAGAATCGCGATCACTCGATGCAGTGATGAGTCGTTGGTTGTCGTTGCTTAGGTAAACCCTCACACTGCAGAAGTCCCACTGATGCGGCTTCGTGCCAACAGTCAGGATCGCTTTCACGGTCCCCGTCGCTACATCGATAAGCCTGGCATTGCACTGCTTGGTGGTGATGGCCAGGGTGCTGCCATCTGAGCTGAAGCCAATTCGATGACCGGGTCCCTCGAACAAAAGCTTTCCAGTTTGCAAATCCCAAAGCTTCAGGCGAGGTGGCCACGAACCGTCACTGGCGAGAAGGGCTCGGGCGTCAGGACTAAAAACCAGCGCGCTAACATGATCTACCGTCACGTCACTAATCACTTTCTTTAATTCACCATTTCCGGCATCCCAAAGTTTTATGAGGGAATCCGATCGAAACTGGTCCTCAGTACTCGAGAGCGTGACCAAACCCAGCAACCGTCGCGCGACTGAACGCCGCCGGCGTGATGTCGCCGTCGCCAGGAGGCGACCGTCGGGGCTAACGGTGACCGGACCAATTTCGTTTTGCTCGGGAGGAAGGATGAGTCTTGGGCTGAGTGAACGTGGTGCGGAAGGGTTCGCTTTTTTGCCAGCCTGCGGTGTGTTGTGTGCGTGACCTGAAACAAGACCAGAGGTATGTGAAGGCAGAATAACGAGTACGAGGATGATTACAGAGAAGTATCGGCGTGAGAGGGAACTATTAAAGGCAATAACGCCAGGGTGTCGCACGGTCTGAGAGGATAGCCCGACTGCAATGTTGCAGGTGGTGCTGATGTGACACTTTTAGAACTGCCACTGCATGGGAACGCTTTGCATAAGAAGTCTCATCCACGGCTGTGGAATTGAGGTTTGGTAATACAAAATCAGAACTGGGAGCGATAGCGACCAGCCGAACACTCAACTTTCCAGAAGTTGGAGCGCCGGTTTGGTCCGCATTTTCATGAGTTGACTCTTCGGCTGGTCGCTATCGCTCCCAGTTCTGATTTTGTGTGGAGTTCGGCTGCAGACACCACGTTGGGCACTTTTGCGCAAAAGCCGCATGAAGACGAAGCTCACGGGCGAATCGAATACTGCTTATCGTGGACTATTCCCCGACTGAGGCTCTTCGGCACCAGCATCGTTCGAATCCGACTCTTCAGGCTCCGGCTCAAGTTTCTGATCGCGAATATGGAGTATCGTGCAATCACGATCTTCGTAGACTATTTCAAACCAGCCGCTTGCGTTGGCATTCTCGGAAAAGTCGTCGTGCGAGTTATCGGTAAACACGTAACGCGCCCCAAAACGATCGCGGATCAGCGGACCCGGATCATCTTCTTCCCCGAGCGTAATTCTTTCGTAGAGTTGAGAGAGCGCCGGATTCTTGTCGTAAAGATAGGTTGGATCGAGTCCCGAAACGTAGGCATGAGCCGGGTCGTAATAAAATAAACGCGGAAAGTCGTCCCAGTCTGTATTGAAGATTATTTGGCCTGGTTCAATATTGGCGCGCATCCATGCTGCGCCGGCGCGGTAATACTCGTGCGGCTCGCTGTCCGCGATTTCTCTGATGACGCCCTTGATCCGTAGCTCCCTGATGTCGGCAATGTTTAGAAAAAAGATGAACCCAAGAACCAGGGAGATAGCAGCGGCTATAGTTAGTTTCCACAGATCCCTGCGCTCGGCCTCCTTGAGAGCTGCAGCCGGCTCATGCCGGTCAAGAAACGGTTGCAGTTCATCAAGCATATCGGTTGACAGTTGAGTCAACGTCGAACGCGCGCCTTGCAACCAGGGCTGGAGAGCGAAAGCGCAGAAGATTACGGCGAAGGGTGGCCAGTATTCAGCGATTCTTCTCCAGCGCGCCATCATGAGCATGAGCGCTGTCGCGAACACCAGCAGAAACAACGAATGATGCGTTCGTTTTCGGTCTGACGGATCGAAAGCGAGGTAGCCTACCACCATCGCGGTGCAGGCCACGACGGAATTACCAAAGAACTCCCAGGAATCGTAGGGATACCACTCCTGGCCGACTTTGGTGGAAAAATCCGAAACAGTTAACTTGACCTTCAAGTGTTCGTACAAAAGCAGAAGGTTGGTGGGGAAGTAAGGATTGACAACCAACGCGGCCGTTGTGCCCAGCAGAACCCAGACGATGGGCCGCCATTCAAAGCGGCGGTCGGTCCAGCCAATGACTGCCGTCCAAACGAAGACCGCGAGAACCAGCAACACAAACATGTCGTAGGTTTCCCCGAAGACAAAGCTCAATGGCAGCAGCGGCCAGTATTTCCTTGTGAACAGCAGATGAATTCCGATGATGAGATAAATAATCGCGAAGGGCGGTGCCTTGGCCATATTGAGCCGATAAAGAAACGGCGACGAACAGGCAAGCAACGCGAGTAGCCAAACGAGCGAGTAACGAATTCGGTGACGCACCAGCAGCCAGTAGCAGGAGAAGACAGCCAGGCTCGCAAAGATGGTCGCAGAGATTTTGGCGCCCAGCCTAAGATCGCCGAACCAGGTGAAGGGCATTTGAAAGAAGTGAAACAACAAATGGTGATCGACGTAGTGTTTTGGATCGAGCGTGGTAAGCGGAAGCCAGCTAAACGTGGGCGGAAAACTATGATTGCGCAGCGACTCCCAGAGCAAGCGGCTCCACTTGATGTGGTAGTACCCGTCGAAATCTCCGCAGCAAATGGCTGAAGTTGAAAATTGAAGTTGCCAGAATATCAAGCCAATGGCGATAGCAGCCGCGCCCAGTTGAACTGCGCGCAATGCAGATTCGGATTGAAAGATTCCGGAAAGATGGGGGGAGGGTTTCATTTACCGCCCAACTATTTTATGACTGGTGCGGTTAATCTCACAGTTGTTCGATAAGTTCGAGAAAGGCGCGCGGATCAATCGGCTTGGTCACATGTTCGCTGAATCCTGCGGTCAACGAACGATTCCGATCATCAAACATTGAATAGCCGGTGACAGCGACGAGCGGCACCGCTTCATAACCCGGCAACAGCCTGATGGCTTTGGCGAGTTCGTACCCGTTCATTTCAGGCATGCCGATATCGGAAATGACCACATCAAACTGGTGCTCGCGCGCCAGAGCAATTGCCTCGTGCGCGTTGGAAGCGGTGGAAACCTCATACCCTGCATGCGTCATCAACACCGAAAGCATTTCCGTCACGTCTGCAACGTCATCAACAACCAGGGCCCAGCGATTAGCTTTAGATTCCGCTCGTGACGACTGAGCGTTTGGCGACGGCCCCGGGGGTTCCGGCACTTCAGAAGGTAAGAACTGATTTGAGAGCAGGGGGCACAAAAGAGCAGGAGCGGCAGCCGGGATAAAGTTTGACTCGATCATCGTGACCTTTCCGCGGTTAGTAATTTTCAAACGGGACGATAGGAGACGGGGGAAAGTAAATGTAGCCGAAAGGAGAATCTGTGTCTAGGAGTTAGTAATATCGCTCAATTGTTGACCGGTTGTAAGAAGCTACTGAATCCGTTTTGTGTTACGTTTTGCATGATGTACCCAGCCGGCAATCTCTTCATTGCAGTAGAGCACGGCCAGCTTGAGGCTATCCTCAAGGAACCGCGCAGTGGCTCCCGCTCGGGAGTTGCGCTTGTGCTTCATCCGCATCCACTCGGGGGCGGCACAATGCACAACAAAGTGGTATTTCGCGCGGCGAGCGCACTCAACGACGCGGGTTTGATTGTGCTGCGAATCAATTTTCGCGGAGTCGGACAAAGCACCGGAGTCCATGACGAAGGACGAGGTGAACTCGAAGATGTGCGCGCCGGCATCGACTACCTTGCGGCAACTTATCCAGGAGAGCGCATCACACTTTGCGGCTTCTCATTTGGAGCGCGAGTTGGTTTGGAAGTTGGGATGACAGATGACCGCGTTCATAGGATGATTAGTATTGGGACGCCGGTAGACAAATATGATTTTGACTTCCTCGAGTCGTGTAACAAGCCGCTTCTTTTTGTTCATGGAGAACAAGATGAATTCGGCAGCGTCCCACGGCTGCAGGAGTTAGTAAGTGGAATACAGCGCCACAACTCCAGTGTTGAATTGCATATCATCAAGGGAGCCGACCATTTCTTTGAGGGACACCTTGATGAGCTCAAGCAGGTCATAACACGCTGGACACAGCGCTAGCTAAAGATTTAGTTCATCGAGTGGATCACTTCGGAGTTGCGTCTTCGTCCTTGCAGGCAGTGACCGAAATAAACGCGGTCGGCGGGTTCTTGTCGCGCCGCCGAAATTTGATGACGGTGAAGGCAATTACCATGACAACGGCTACGGCGAAGCCTCCAAGTAACTTACGTCCCTGGTCACCGAACTCAAGACTGAATGAATCCTGGAGGAGAGTTATGGCCAGCGGAAAAGAGAGCGCGAGCTTGAGCATGACTACCCGACCTTTCGATTATTTGGGCGGACGGAACGCAGCCAGCTCCAACTTAGACACGCTCTTGAGGCATTTTGTTCCTGGGGTTACCGTGTTCTGCGACGTTGTCGTTGAGTCTTACTATTTGCCATTTACGTTAATTTAACTGGACATAACTCATGACCTCCTACCGCGATCCGGCTATTCGCATTACGCTCCTGCCGCGAGATACCAATTCGGCGGGCACAATCTTCGGCGGCGTCATTCTCAGTTACATCGATATGGCCGGAGCCATCGAAGCCCACCGCCACACCGGGATGGATCGATTCGTCACCGTGGCGATGCGAGAGGTTATCTTCCACAAGCCGGTCTTCGTCGGTGACCTGGTTAGCTTTTATGCGGAGACAGTCAACGTAGGAAACACTTCGATCACGATTCGCGTGATTGTGGAAACCGAAAGAATTGGATTAAAAGCGGAGCAAGTAAGGGTAACTGAAGCCGAAGTTGTTTACGTGGCGGTGGATGAAACAAGACAGAAGACCAGGATAGTCAAAGTGAAAAGTGAAAAGTAAAAAGAAAAAAACCTCAGATCTGTGATTTGCTTTTCACCTTTCACTTTTCACGCTTTACTAATTCAACAGCGCCTGCATGCGGTGAAGGCCGGCAGCAGCCTCAGTAAAGCCTGGTTGTTGTTCGAGCGCTTTGCCGTAGTGCCGGGCGGCTTCGATGTACTTCTTCCGCATTTCGTAAATGCGGCCAAGATTAAAATGCGGAAATGCGTAGGACTCGTAGCGCGGCGCATAGAGAGCGCGTTTGAACCAGCGGACGCTGCTGTAGTTATCACCTTTGGCTAAGAGATAACTCCCGATATCGTTATAAGGGTTGCCGAGCGTCTCATCGACGCGAATTGCTTCGAGACACTCTTCAATCGCTTCGTCGTAGCGATTCTGAAAACTGTAAACCCACCCGAGAAATGTGTGCGCTTCGGCGGTCGGATAGGTTTCGATCGAGCGCTTGTAAAGCTCAATCGCTTCTTCGTAGTTCTCCGCCAACTGGGCCTGGTAAGCCTCCTGAAAGAGCTGCTTAGCTTCATACTTCGCAGCCGGCGAAACATCATCCTCGTAAGCGTCGTCGTCCATCTATTCTTTACGGGCAATCACTCTTCGGTTTCTGGTTTTGATCCAAACGTTTGATCCGGCCGTCGATTTTTGGGGCGGTAACTTTTTTGCCAACAATCGCCGCCTGCAGAACGTCGGAATCAAATTGCGCGCGTTCTCGCGGGATAAGCACGCGTGCCGTTTTCAACATCGCGTATCCGTCGCCGCCATCGTTGGCTACGTAGTCGCTCGCGGCAAGGGTGTACATTCTCTTCTCGTCGAGCGGCTTACCGTTAATCGACAAATCTACGATCCGTGAACCGGGCGGACGCCGCGCGTCAAAAGTGAACCGGATACCGGAGACCTGCGGGAAACGGCCGGGCTCTGCGTCCTCGGCGCTACGGGCCACGCCGTGCTCTAACGCCTCGCGCAAGGTTTTGCCGCTCACTTCCACCTTCACCACCTTGTTCTTGAACGGCAGGATCGAGAGGATGTCCCTTCGCGTCAACGGACCGGCCTTGATTATCTCGTCCGCGCGAATTGAACCTCCATTCATCAAGGCAACTTCAGCCCTCGTTGAGGCGCGAAAAGCATCGGCGATCAGGTCACCAACGTTTGTTTCCTGATTTCGTCCCACCGCGCTTCTGGCATCGAGGTCAACGCTGGTGCGGCCTACAACGCGGTCAAGTTCTTTTATTAGTGAACCATACTTGCGATTGAGGGACGCAAATTGTGGATCATCAGGTGTCTTGTTGGTTACGGGGATTATCTTCCAGTCAATGCTTTCGACTGCGCCGCTGTTTTTAGAAATGTTCAGATCGATTTGTCCTAACTCGCGTGCATCGGCGGTCATCTTGAAAATAGGGGCGCCTCCGGAACTTGACTGCAGCAAAGTGTGTTCGTGACCGCCGATGATTACGTCCACGCCCGAACAGCGCGCCACTTCCTTGTCTTCACTCATTGAAAGATGCGTCAACGCGATTACCGTCTTGATTCCGTTTGCGTGAATCTCCTTAACCATTTTTCGCGCTGTCTCGCAGGGACTAAGAAAGTCGACGTCCGGACCGGGCCGCGACGTAGTCTTTGTTTCCTCCAGCGTCAGTCCAAAAATCGCTACCTTTACACCGTCAAACTCGCGGACAGCATAAGGCTCGGTATCGCCGAATGGTTTGCCGGTTTTTTTGTCAATCACATTGGCCGCCAGCCACTTGAATTTGGATTCCTGCATTCGTTGCCGCAACACGTCCGGACCAAAGTCGAACTCATGGTTACCGAGCGTCGAGTAGTCGAGCTGGGCCAGGTTCCAGGCGTCGATCATCTGCGCACCTTTGTAGGTGATGGATTCAACTGAAGGTGAAATCGTATCTCCGGAAAGCAAGAAAAGTGTATTAGGCGACTCCTTCTCGATCGCCTTCTTCAGCGTTAGCAAGCGGGCCAATCCTCCACGAGTGCCTTGATCGACCGGAGCAAATTGGTAGACATCGTTAACCTGCAGCAGAGTTACGCGTACCGTGCAGTCAGGCTTTTGCTGCGCGGATAACGACAGGACGGCAACGAGGAAAATGGTGACCGTCAGGACAACCCTGCGCGCTGCTACTCTCGCAATGTTCATTTGATTCTCTCCAACTATCATCGTGGCAACTTGCTGAATTATACTCGGCTGATTAGGACGAAGCGAAAGCGATGAGTGCTGAATTTGTTCCTGGACTCTCTTTTCGCCACACCAATTCCTATGTCGCTGGAAGACACAGTTTTTCTAACAGGCTTTCCCGGTTTCATCGCCAGTCGTTTGTTGCGCCGACTTGCCAAAGACGGCGGGCGTTTTCTTTTGCTGGTGCAGCCGGCATTCCGAGAGCGGGCACAACGAGAGCTGGTAAGCATTGCACAGCAAACTGACAGATCAAGTGCTGATTTCAGGCTCTTGTCAGGAGACATAACAGAACCCCATCTCGGACTGTCGCCGGCAGATTTAGAAACCGCGCGAGCAGAGTCAACCATTGTCTTTCATCTGGCCGCAGTCTATGACCTGGCTGTGGCGCGCGACCTGGCGTTACGGGTAAACGTTGAAGGCACCCGCAACGTTAATGAGTTTGCCCGCTCGCTGACACATTTGCGTCACTATCATTATGTGTCCACCTGCTATGTCGCCGGTAAACGCACCGGCCGGATTCTGGAGAGTGAGTTGCGGCATGATGCGGGCTTTCGCAACTACTACGAAGAAACCAAGCATCTGGCGGAAGCTGAAGTCGAGGCTCTAAAGGCGGAATTGCCGATTACCATTCATCGTCCGGCAGTAGTTTGTGGCGACTCCCGCTCGGGGGAAACGGTCAAGTATGACGGCATTTACTACCTAATCTTTTATTTGCTGAAGTGGCCGGCAGTACTTTCCACTTTCAATATCGGCAACAGCGAGGTGGCTTTAAATCTAGTGCCGGTTGATTTCGTCGTCGAGGCGATGTCGACCCTGGCGCGGGATCCGCTGGCCATTGGCAAAACAGTTCAACTTGCCGATTCCGAACCGTTATCGACGCGCGAGCTTTTTGATTCCATCTCCCGCTGCATTTCGGGGAGGGAATCCCGTCTCACTGTGCCTGCCCCTGTGGTGCACACCTCATTAATGTTGCCCCTGGCGCCGAAGATCACCGGCTTGCCGCATTCCGCCGTTCCCTATTTCTTTCTAAAGCAGACCTATGACACCAGTCAGTCGACCTCTTTGCTCAAACCCCATGGCATCGCCTGCCCTCCGTTTGAGAGTTACGTGCAAACGATAGTCAACTATGCTGCCAGCCATCCGGAGTTGTAAGCGAGCTTGCCGCCGTTGACAAATAATTAGAATTAGTCTAAATATATAGCTGTGCCAAGAGAGACCGGAAATCTGAAGCCTGAAGAAAAGCTTACGCGCCAGCGCGACGCGGTGCTTCAGGTCATTCGTTCGCGGGAAGATCACCCGACGGCCAATGAGATTTTCCAGGCAGCGCGTCAGCACTTACCGACCATTAGCTATGCCACCGTCTACAACTCGCTCCGCTTCCTGAAGGAAGCCGGATTGGTACACGAGATTAAGTTTGGCGACGGCGCCAGTCGTTACGATCGAGAAACTGATCGGCATGACCACGCCATCTGCAACGATTGTGGAAAGTTAGTCGATTTCGACCTTCCTCAGGCGGCCGACCTGATGCAGGCAGCCGCACGGAAGTCGAAGTTTCAACCGGCGTCAGTTCATCTGACGCTAAGAGGAACATGTCCTGACTGCCGCAAGGCATAGACGTCAGGAAGCAGCTTCTAAACTCAAAAATCATTAACCAACATTGGAGGATTCATGACAGCAGCGACAGCGACAGCAACTGAGAAAGCGATGGTGGGCCAGCCGGCTCCGAATTTTGACATGGCCTCGACCAAGAACATCGAGAAGCTAAACGAAGGCGTAAAGCTTGAAGACTACAAGGGCCGTTGGCTTGTTCTCTTGTTTTACCCTCTGGACTTCACCTTTGTATGTCCGACCGAGTTGACCGCATTCAGCGATCGGTATGAAGAATTTCAGGGCATCGGCGCCGACATCATCGGCGTCTCAACTGATTCCGTGTTTTCGCATCGTGCCTGGATCAAGACGCCGCGCGACAAAGGTGGTGTAGAAGGATTGGTTTATCCGCTCGCCGCTGACGCAACCAAGAATGTGTCGCGTGACTATGGCGTGCTGATCGAGGACCGCGGCATTGCGCTTCGCGGACTCTTCATAATCGATCCCGAAGGAATTCTTCGTTACAAAGTCGTGCACGATCTGAACATCGGACGCTCCGCTGAAGAAACTCTGCGAGTGATTCAGGCTTTGCAAACCGGCGGTCTATGCCAGGCGGAATGGAAGCCCGGTCAGAAGACTCTTAACGCTTAAGTACAGTGAAAAGTGAAAAGTAAAAGGTGAAAAGTAGTTGATGAGTGATGAGTGATGAGTGATCAGTAAGGAGAGCTTTTCTGACTCTTTACTTTTCACTCTTCACTTTTCACGTTGGTAAAACATATGGGAATGAGAATTGGAACAGAAATGCCGCGACTCGAGGGCGCGACGGAATGGATAGGTGGCACGCAGGCCCACGCGGAAATGGAAGCCAAGGGCCATCCAACGCTGGTTCATTTTTGGTCGATGAGTTGCGGAATGTGCAAAGAGAATATGCCGCGCATTGCTGAGTGGCGCGAAGGACTGAAGGAGCAAGGACTCCGGGTGGTCGCGGTTCACATGCCGCGCTACGAAACAGACACAGACGTTGAGGGCGTGCGTGCTGCTATCGCAACTAACTCAATCACAGAGCCGTGTGCGATCGATAACGAGCACAAGCTCAAGGATGCTTTCCAGAACGATCAAGGCTACGTGCCGGCATATTACCTCTTCGATGGCGAAGGGAAGTTGCGCAGCTTCGCAGCCGGTGAACGCGGTCTGGATTTACTTAAGTCAACTCTCGAACGCGTATTGGCCGCCCACAACAAAAACAGCGAAGTCGTAAGCCAGACTCCGTAGCGCCGTAAGGTCCGCCTGCTGAGTCAGTTCGTTGTGAACTGGCCCGCAATCAGCAGCAGCAGATATATGCTCAAAGCGGCGGAGCCAATGGCTAAACCGGCCAGCACAAAAATTATCAAAGCCACAAACAGCCAATCGCTCAGTTGGCCCTGGCGTGCTTCACTTGCGGATACGGTCGCGCGCTTGCTGAGCAGGGCGACGTTCATCTGGTTGGATTTCCACCAGGCGTCGAAGAAGTCGCCAACGAAGGGGATCGTTCCTACCAGGTAATCAATGCCAATGTTCAAGCCCATGCGCAATAGCGTCACTTTTGGGACGCGATAACGAACCGCCGAAGCCAAAATGTAGAAGGACACCATCGAGGTGACGGTGTCGCCGAAGCCAGGGATAAGACCAACCAGGGCATCCAATCCAAAGCGCCAATTGATACCCGGAATCCTGATCAGGTCATCCATCAACCAACTCAAACGATCAAGACTTTCGTCAATCTTGACTGCTTTTCTCGACGCTTCGGGGGTTTGGTTAAGGACCCCCAAGCGCTCAAGTTTGTATGAACTTGTCATCGTGTTCACCCTGTAAGTCCTTGTTCAGAACCGGCCACTGCCACGCTTATCGTATTCGAGTCATCTGTTGCCAAAAGAATTTTCCCACTCGGGCAAACGCACTAAGTGGGTTGCGGTCGCCGCCGCGCTGTTGGTTTGGCTTGGAGGGCAAGCCGAGGGAGGTTGCCAGTTCCTGATCGGGTTTGGCGATGTCTTCGTCGCCGCGCCTGCTCGCCAACCAACGGTTGAAGGTACGCGCCACCCCGCGCCTTTGTTCCAACGGAGCTTCCGCGATGAGCGCGCCGCGAAGATCGTCAAGCTCGGCGATCTCAAGCACGTTTGTCCGGTAATAGTTTCTAAAGGCCTTCAGTAATTTTTCTTCACCCAGCAATCGCTGCAACTCGACAAACATCAGCGTGCCTTTGGTGGTAACCACCGCTGCATACTGAAACGTGTTGCGATAATCGCGCGAGGGCCGGTTAGCGTCCATGTCTTCGCCGCCAAACGTTCGGTATAAACGATAGACGCCTTGTAGCTGGTCTTCGAGGATCAGCTTGGCCTTTTGCTCGCCATAGATTTCACGGAAGTACAACAACGCTGACCAGCTCGCCATCGCTTCATCGAGCACCGGTTCGCGAGCCGGATCGTTACCGACGGCCCCACCCCACCACTCGTGAGCAGTTAGATGGGCCACGCTCCATTCCAGGCTTTCTTCTACGGAAGGGCGTTGCTCGCGAATAATCTCCGGAAGGTTGCGCATCGCCGGAGAGTCAAAATCGACGTAATAGGCGCTTGCGATTACCTCAAGGCCGGAAAACTCTTTGCTTCCTAAACCAGCAACCAGCGGAGCTTCGGCTATGTTGATGTTTTTGATCGGCAGCTGACCAAATTTGGAGGTAAAGATTCTCAAAGAGTCTTCAGCCATTGCCAACACACGTTTTCCAATTCGCTCGTGCTCGGGAATAAATATTGATCTTACCGTTGTGTCGCCAATTTGAGATTGTTCAGAACGTAGGTTGCGGCCGGCAATAATCGCCAGGTCTCGCAGGGTAGGCGCAGAGAAGAGGAGCGACTTCCCGCTGTCGGCCTTTTGATCTCCGGCGGAGGTAAAGACAACTACGCCAGGCGCCGCATCGATTTTGACTTCGTAATCCGCGGTCTCATTGAAGATGATGTCGCCAACGCTTGGCTCAAGTTTTCGCTGCCATTCGTCGCCGTCGTGGACAGCGAGCACTGGATAAGAAGTGCCCAGCAGCATGACGCCGCGACAACGGAAATTGAGATCGCGCGGTCGCCTCATTTCGCGATCACCGCGCAGTGCAGCGCTGACTTGCTTGACGATGTGGGCAGTCAGACCAGTCTCATCCGGATCAACCTCCGGCACATTCCCTTTGAAACCGATGATCACCTCGGCCGAATTTCCAGGCGCAACCTGTTCGCGCAGATTAACCCGCAACGTTGTTCCCTGGTCGTCAATTGAATATGGCAGCGGCGTCCGGTCTACCGCCGAACGAACCTCGGTAATCTCAATCCGCGGCTCTTCGATTTCTCCGGTTGGCGGGCCAGAGCCAGCAGCAGTCGGTCCCAGATCCGGCCGCAGATTGGAATAGAGATGAAAGTAGAGGATCGCGCTGGCGTGGTCACCGTGATTGACCCAGATCACGCGCTCGGAACCGCTGTAAGACAGTGCGTCAAAATCGAGCTTCAGTTGAATCTGATAGCGATGTCGTTTGATTTCCGGGGCCAGGCTCGACTGCGTTTGGGCGGCAGTTCCCGGCAATAGCAGGAAGACACAGCAGCAAATCAGCACCGGGAACGACCGCATTAGGTTTGCCCATTGATGTTGGAAACGAGCCATTCGACTACTCTTCTTCAGCGGCGCCGTGACCCGCGGGGCGTGGCCTCCGTTATTACAATGGAACGGATAACGTCGCCGCGAGCGATGTTGTCAACCACGTCCATGCCGGCTACAACGTTACCAAAAACTGTATACCCGCCATCGAGATGTGGTTGCGGCGAATGCGTGACGAACCACTGCGATCCGCCCGTATCCTTCCCCGAAAGCGCCATTCCGACCGCGCCGCGGTTGTAGGGCACCTGATTTACTTCGCAGCGAATCTGATAGCCGGGCCCGCCGTTGCCATCGCCGCGCGGATCGCCGTCCTGAATAACAAAATTTGGGACGACGCGATGAATTGTGATGCCATTGAAGTAACGACGCCTGGCTAGTTGAATGAAGTTATCGACCGTCAGCGGGGCCTCTTCCGGTAACAGCTCAATCATAAACCAACCCCTGCTGGTTGTAACGGTTGCGCTGAATCGTTTGCCGACACGGGCGAATGCGCGTTCGTAGTCCGCAGTGGTATTACGAGTAGCTGCGACGCCGATGAGCGACGAAAAATCACCGGCGCCATTGGCTTTTAAAAGAGCGATCGCTTTACGCCGGATGAGATGCTCGTTTGACTTGAGTGCGGTCTTAATCGCGTCATTAGACTGGGCACTCTTCTGTTTCGCAAGGGCATCAAGAATTGCTAGCGCCGCCGCATCGTCGGACCGCGCATCCACCAATGCCACCGGCAGCGCTGCGATCAAGTCGCGCGCATTTGTTTCATCAGGCGGCAGGTTGCCCAGTACTTCCGCCGACGTTGGGCGAATGACGACATCGGATTCTGTAAGGTGTTTCCGCGCGACTTCCGCGAGGTCTTTCGTCTTGAATGCCGCGTAAGCTTGCAGCACGTCAGGAATGGCGTACTCAGAATGGACGGCAACCAGGGTATTGATATTGATACCGGAGTTACGATAGTCCAGCATCGCGCGCAAAAGATCTTCGGCCTGTGCTTTTTGCGATTTGCTTTGGAGAGGCGCGATTTCGCCCAGACCCTGGGCGATACTTGAAGCGGCCCGCCAATTCAGCAAGAGCGTTTCCTGAACCATTCGTTTGGTAAGGGGCCCTTCACCGAATTGGTTGAGGTACGCAGTTGGGTGAACTCGTGCGAAGGCAATCTCCACTTCCGGTGCGCCGGATCCCGTAACTGGGCGGAGGTTGCGCAACCAGGTAATAACCCTTTCGTCGTTTGAGCCCTGCCTCAGTCGGCCCAGCGTGGCAGCAATCTCGAGCAACTCACTCACTCCCGACGGGGCAGATTTTTTCTTTGCTGACGTTGCCCTTGCGAGCAGCGAGGCTCCGCGCTCGAGCAGGGCAGACGTTGCCTGCGCATCTTTCAAAGTTGCCAGGGCTCTGATGCTGCTAACACGCACGCGAGCGTCTCCATCACTCAACGCTCGATCCAACAAATCGCCGTAGGCGCGCTTGTCTTCCGTCGCTCCCAGTACGCGAGCGGCGTTTGCACGCACAATTGCATCGGGATCGGCGATCAGAAGTTTCCGCAGTACATCGTTCCCATCGTTCAGTTTGAGCCTGGCCAGCGTGTTCGCAGCGTCGGCGCGAATACGCGGATTTGAGTAGCCCAAAAACTTTGCCACGACGGGGCCGGCGCCTTGCGGCTTGGCGCGCAACACGGCAGTAAGGCCCAGTAAAATCGTCGAATCGTCCGGAGCGGAACGCCGGCTCGCCTCGAAATTCAGCGCCTTGAGAATCAAGGCTGCAAGTGAATGCGCGAGTGTCTCTTGTTCCTTTGGCAAAGCTGCTGTGATTTTCCCCAGTGCTTCAAGCGCGCGTGAGGCTTGAGGAGAATCATGGATTTCATCCAGGACCTCGACCAGCGCGTCTACCGCCCGAGGCGATTCAATCTCTCCGAGTGCAAACGCAGCCATAGCTCGCACTTCAGGCTCATCATCCTTTTGCAGTAGAGGAATCAGGTCGGCGACGGCTTGCTCATTGCCGATGCGTCCGGCCGCCAGGGCGGCGCGCGCGCGCACATTTGCGTTCCGGGCCTTAAACAGATCGCGCAAGTCGTTATCCCAACGCCTTTCGTCTTCAGCGCGAACGATTCGCAACCACAGAATCCTGGACACCGGATCGCCGGAGTTCGGGTTCTGCAATTTCCGGCCACGAGTCTGCGAGGCAGCATTCGCAACCAAAAAAAGCAGCAAGGCGCAAGCGGTTAGTATCTGAATACGGGAGAGCGACAGCATACGCTCAGTTTTGACGGTTGAGTTCATTAGCGTTCAGCGCATGCTTTCGTCACGGCGTTTTGTCACAAGCAGGGCAACCGAGAAGTCATTCTGGGTGTTGGTTCTGGGGGATTTGCTCTTTATGTATCAGGCAGGCGGCGCAATTATGTCAAGGGTGCCGGGCGCGTGAACGAAATCCTCAAAAATAAAAGCGCCTCGTCCCTTCTCAAGGACGAGGCGCCAAAAAAAACTCGGCTGCCGCAGTCTTAGCTGGCGACGCTCGAGACGTTTGCGATCTCCGTAGATTTCGTGCTGGTGTCGCCGCTGATTGGTTTCATACTTGTGGTATCGAGCGGCTGATCATCGCGCCCGTTAGTCTTGCCTTTGCCGGCAGTCATTTTGATCATCTTGCAGGTACCTTCAAAAAGGGCGCCCGGCTCGATCATCAATGAAGCAGTCTGAATGTTGCCATTCAGTTTGGCCGCGCGGCCGAGTTCCAGGCGTTGTGAAGCGATGATGTCGCCATTGACGGTGCCATGAACTATCGCCACCGCTACTTCAATATTGGCATCGACCTTACCATTAGCTCCAACAATCAAGGTTCCGCTGGTGGAATTGACGCGGCCTGAAAGGTGTCCGTCAACTCGCATCATCGCTTTGAAGTTGGCTTCGCCTGTCACTACCGTGCCGCTGCCAACAAAGCCGCTGAGATTGCCTTCTTTGATTTCGCGCGCCAATGTTTCGCTTTCTGTCATGGCTTTCGGCGAAGCTGGAGCATATTCGGGCTGTGCCTTTACTTCCGGTGCTGCCGGTTGATATGAATTGTACGTTCTGGGGCTGGTGTACGCTGACGCGTCCTGTTTTTCCGGGGAAACTTCATTGTCCGCCGAATCTTTTGGATTCTTTCCTATCCTAAGCATGTGTAAAACCTCCGTAGTTTGGGGGCCGCGGGATTAAGTCACAGTTGCCATCGGAGACGGTAGAGTAACAAAAGACGCGCGTGCCTGTGTTGTTGGAATGGTCAGCCTTGACGACTGCTCTGATTAGTCAACCGCCCAGCAGCGGGAAAAACATAATAGACAAACTCACCTTTCGGTGTCTAGCTCTGCAATGCAAATGTAACAGGTTGAAACGATCCTTTTTCAGACGCGCAACTGCAATCACTTTTCAGGCAATGTGTGAGCCTTCAGGCACCCGCAGCGGCAGCCAGGTGCTCGAACCAATGAGACCGTTTGCGTTGCGGTGGCGCGCCAACTCCGCCCGCACTCTCCGGCGCGCTTAACAAACATTCGCCATCAAAAATTGCCCCCAGCCTTACCGAAAGCGCGCGTGTACGGATCTGTCCCGTCACCCGCGCCTCGCTTTCGAGCAACACACTCTCGGTCGCAGTAATATTTCCCGTAACCCAGCCGTTGATTACAGCAGCCTTAACATTAACGTCAGCCTCGATGCGCCCTCGCTTTGCCAGCACCAGCGTGCCGTCGGGTGAACTCATATTACCCATCGAGTAACCGTCGAAGTGCAAGACGCCTTCAAAGGCAATTTCGCAATTTGAACCGGGAAAAGAGCCGATGTAGATTTCGGAGTCCTCTTTTTCAGCCTCCGTCTGACGGGCGAGCGGGTTCCTGGCTGCGTTAAGATCCTGCAACCAGCGATCGAAGGCCCTGCTTACATCAAACGGATCCGTAGCCGCAAGACTGGTACCAGCATCGACGCCAGACTCAGTGGGCTCTGCGAGAGTGGTCATTGGTTGTCGGATTCCCTTCTTAATGTCGTCCCAGGCCGATTCGTTAAGGACAATTCGACCCTTTGATACTTGGGAATTTCTTCAATTGTGGGAGCGAGCAACCGTCCCTGCGTTATGGGGTGATAAAAAAAACTCAGGGACAAAAACCTTGAAGGCCCAGAACCGTACCACAGCAGCAGTGATACGACAAGTGGTTTTAAGTCCAGTCTTGTTCACCTGCCTGACGACCGGATGAGGGCAGTCCAATAACGTCATTATTGACGTCTAAGTGCCCTCACTCAGCCTTCGGTGGCCACGCTCAGTTTGTCACAAACAAAATAAACGTGGCATTCTTGGAGCGCCATGCACGTGGAGAATAAAACAAAGACGAAACTGCTGCGCGCGGTCGGCAATGCTATCGAGGATTTCGGCATGATCGAAGACGGCGATCGCATAATGGTTTGCCTTTCCGGGGGCAAAGATAGCTATACGATGCTCGACCTGTTACTCGACTTGCAGCCACGTGCGCCGGTAAATTTTGCTCTTCTGGCGGTGAATCTCGATCAAAAACAACCGGGCTTTCCCGCGGATGTATTGCCTGGGTATCTTCAAGCGCGTGATGTTCCGTTTCGTGTGATCGAACGAGATACCTATTCGATCGTCAAGCGTTTGGTTCCCGA
>Ga0070698_100000948_pt1 | contig 31720 bp, 32 predicted proteins | sample KBSK1502metaG_FD_65477 | JGI IMG/M metagenome (GOLD analysis project Ga0070698, IMG submission 65477) | Corn, switchgrass and miscanthus rhizosphere microbial communities from Kellogg Biological Station, Michigan, USA - KBS K1-50-2 metaG | ecosystem: Host-associated > Plants > Roots >... | reverse complement strand
AGAATCAATCTCAGCAGTGTATCTCGAAACAGAAAAAGGATTGTGACGGTACAGAACCGCGAGCGGTAGCGAGCGGGATAAAGATTCAACTTCTGACATGTAACGTGGGTGTCATCCGAGTGGCTTGCGCAGGTTGCGCCCTTGTCCCGCTCGCTACCGCTCACGGTTCTGTAACGAATTGATCGATGAAGCGAGAGTTCAATGATGATCATACACCGCTCGGCTACTTGATTACCTTTCGGGCGTATGGCACGTGGCTGCATGGCGACGCGCAAGGAGCTGTAGATCGTCATCATCACATGTTCGGTACTCCGATGTTGCCGGCCAGTCCCCGACGAAAGCAGATTGAGAAAGGCTTACTCAAACAGCCACCCATGAAGTTCGGTCGGCGACAAAGGGCAGCGATCGACTTTGGCATACGAGAGACTTGTGTGATTCGAAAATGGGCATTGTGGGGTTTGAACATTCGGACCAACCACCTTCATTGTGTAGTCACAGCGAGTTGCGATCCTAAAACCGTTCTGACCTCACTGAAAGCAAACGCAACGCGATCAATGAGGAGGACCGGCTGTTGGAGCAGTGACCTTAGTCCCTGGTCTCGGGGCGGCAGCACGAAATATCTTTGGACGGACGAAGAGCTGGCAAATGCAATCGTGTACGTGGTCGAGGATCAAGGTGAGCCATTGTGAGTTACAGAACCGCGAGCGTTAGCGAGCGGGACCAAGGGGCGACGTCCGCTAACGCTCAATCGGTATTTACGCGATGATAGGAAGGTTGCTTCTTGGTTCCGCTCGCTATCGCTCACGGTTCTGTAACGACGACGCGTTGCTTGATGCACCCTGCTAGCGCAAGGTGCGTCTTTGTCCCGCTCGCTCTGTAACGGATTAATGAATCATGAATTCAATGACGATCACACTCCCCCCGGCTACTTAATTACCTTTCGCGCCTACGGGACCTGGCTGCACGGTGACGAGCGCGGTTCGGTCGATCAGCATCACCGTCGATACGATACTCCGATTCTGCCCCCCAGCGCGCGACGAAAACAGATCGAAAAGAGCTTACTCAAACAACCATCGGTTGAATTATCGCGGCGTCAAATTGCCATAATAAACAGCAGCATTCGGGAGACATGCGCGTTCGCACGAATCATCTTCATTGTGTTGTCACCGCAACCTGCAACCCAAGGAATGTTCTCATCGCTCTGAAGGCAAATGCCACCCGATCAATGAGGCTGGACGGATGCTGGCGTGGCAAGCTTAGTCCCTGGGCTCAAGGCGGCAGTAAGAAATATCTGTGGACAGAAAAAGAACTCACGAATGCAATCGTGTATGTGGTCGAGGATCAAGGTGAGCCATTGTGAGTTACAGAACCGCGAGCGGTAGCGAGCGGGACAAAGAGGCGATGTCCGCTAACGCTCAATCGGCATTTACGCGATGATTGGAAGGTTGCGTCTTGGTTCCGCTCGCTACCGCTCGCGGTTCTCTAACGACGACGCATTGATTGATGCACCCTGTTAGCGCAAGGTCCGTCCTTATCCCGCTCGCTATCGCTCGCGGTTCTGTAACCGCTAGCTTTCTCAAACAACTTCAGCGAGAATCACCGACATGAAAGCACGCATCGACGCCATCATCCATCTCGACCAGGCAGAGTACCTGGACAATCTGCTGCCATCCAGCGATGACCTCGTCTTTGAGATGGAAGCTTACGCGGCCGAGCACAACGTGCCCATCGCTGATCGTGAGGTCGCGCTGTTTCTGGAAATCACTGCGCGCGCGATCAAGGCGCGGCGGGCGCTCGAATGCGGAATGGCGATTGGCTATTCCGTGATTCATCTCGCGCGGGGAATGGGCGCAGATGGTTTGGTGATCACAATCGATCCCAGCGACCAGATGATCAAAGCCGCCGAAGGTTATCTGACGCGCGCTGGTTTGCGCGAGCGCGCTCAGATTGAAAAGGGTTACGCGCTCGAAGTGATTCCGCGACTCAACGAAACCTTCGATCTCATCTTTCTTGATGCGGTGAAGGAGGAGTATCAAGGTTATCTGGATCTGGCTTTACCAAAGCTGCGCACTGGTGGTGTGGTCCTTTGCGACAATCTTCTTTGGGGCGGGCAGGTCGCGGGTGAAATTCGCTCGCCGGATCAAAAACCATCGACTGAAGCTCTGCGCGAATTCAACCGGTACTTCGTCAACCATCCTCAACTGCGCGCAGAAGTTTTGCCTGTTGGTGATGGTCTTGGCTATGGCGTGAAGGTCGTAGAGTCTCGGCTCCATTAGGAGCCGCATGTTTATGGTCCTCGCTGGTTCAAAACGAACCTAAGCTCCTTTAGGAGCTTTGAATCGTTTCCTGCGCTATTCTATAAACGTTTCGCGCCTAACGGCGCTGAAATCCGTGATCATTAATCAAACAACTAACTCGCTTCTTCAAATCTCTGAGGTCATTAAACGCGGCGGTGTCATAGCTTTTCGTACCGACACCTTTTACGGTCTGGGCGCCAATCCCTTCAATCGCGAAGCAGTTCGCAGAATCAAAGAGCTCAAGGGCCGGGAAGACCACAAACCAATCCTGATCATTGTCAGCGATCGCGAAGCGGTCCCACGCTTTATCATTCACCCCACAAAAAACTTCGATCTTCTAACCAAGACATTTTGGCCGGGCTCATTGACGTTGATTGGCCGGGCTTCGTCAAATGTTCCGGACGAGATCACCGCCGGCACAGAAACTATTGGCGCGCGGTTGCCCGCCGATGATAGAGTGCGCGCGCTGGTGCGAGCCTGCGGCGGCGCCTTGACTGCGACGAGCGCGAATCCTTCGCACGAGGAGCCCGCCAGAACTGCGCAGATGGTTTTCAGCTACTTCGGCGCCGAGATCGATTTGATTGTGGACGGTGGCGATGTCACAGCAGATCGGCCGTCTACAGTAGTTGATGTTTGCGACATCGAGCCGCGGTTGATACGCGAAGGCGCGATCGCCTGGTCTGAAATACAAGCTGCAATTGGTCACTTCAAAGAAGCAGACACTTAGGACGACATGCCCAAAGACTTCAGCGAGCTCAGGAAACACCCGCGTATCAGCGTGGACTTCTTTGCCGATTGGGGTTGGGGACCTGAGTGCGAGTTTTACGACCGAGTCACCAGCCTTAGCGTCGGCGGATGTTTCCTCGCCACCAAGCGCGAGTTAGGCGCGGGTACAGAAATCTATATTAGATGGACCGGTGAGCGCGTCGGGATGATTAGCCTCAGAGGTGCGGTGCGTTATCAAATCCGGGTTATGGAAGGTGCGCCGCCGACGGGAGCCGGCATCGAGTTTGTAGGCGTATCAAGCGAGACCGAAAAGAGATTACAGGCAGTGATGAACGATCACCAGTAAGCGCCGGCAGGGATGCCGGCGGTCAACAGGCAGGATGCCTGCGCTCCCAATCACTTCGTTAGCGTCAGGTCCTTCACAAATCCCCAATCGCCGCTCGCATTGACGTGAATGTTGCCCACGTTCTTTTTGGCGATCACCATGTTCGCCTGGTACCAAAGCGGAAACACCGGAACATCGCGGCCGATGATCTCCTGTGCCCGAGCGTACAAGGGAGCGGCTTTCGCATGATCGTAAGTATTGGCGGCTTCATCGAGAATTTTGTCGAGTTCGGGATTGCTGTAGCGGCTGCGATTGCGCGCGGCGCGCGTCTGAGTCGGAATCTCAGAGGTCGCAAACAAGTCGTGATAAAAGATCGGATCCTGATTGCCACCAACCCACTGGCCATAGGTCATCTGAAATTGACCGTACCGCAATTGATCGAGCATGGTGGTAAACTCCGACGTCTCAATAGTCACCGGGATACCCACATTCTTAAGATAGTTCTGAATCACGCCCGCATACTGACGTGCCGCCGCGCTGCTGCCGGAGATACGAAACAGCAAGGGCTTTGTCCAGCGCATCTGTGGTCCGTCTCCATCGGGATCGCGAAACCCCGCTTCATCGAGCAACTGCTTCGCCCTGATCGGATCGAATTGGTAAGTCTGGGGCTTGGCGTATGCCCATGATGCTTCCGGCAAAATGGAATGCGCAATTGCGCCCTGACCACGGATTAGATCACGGATCATGCTCTCGCGATCGATTGCGTAGGCAATCGCCTGGCGGACTTTGACGTTGTCCAGCGGCGCCTCGCTCGTATTAAACGTCAGCAGGTTCAGGTTGGAGCCGACAAACTGGTGCACGGAAAGATTTGGATTCTGGCCCAGCCCGCTGATCGCGTCCGGAGAGAGGCTGGTAGCCAGCGGCGCGATGTCCACCCGTCCGCTTTGCAGTTCTGCCTGCATTTGATTTGATTCGCTGATGGCCCGCGCACGAAGTGCCGGGATTTGCGGCGCCCCTTCGTAATAACGTTGATTGGCTTCGAGGTCGACAACCTGCTGGACCTGATCATAGCTTTTGAATTTGAATGGCCCGGTACCGAGCGGATGCGTCTTTTGCGATTCATAACTGTCCTTCGGAATGATCGCGATAGGCACCAGGTTCGGAAGCAAACCGGTCCATTGTTTGTTCAGGCGAACGATTAGCGTGCGCGCGTCAGGAGCTTCGACGCTCTTGACATAGGCCGTCCTGTTCGCGCCCGAGCCTTCAAAGAAACTTGCGGCTTTCGCAAATGTCGAAGCCAGGACCGTGTCGAGAGTGTACTTCGCATCCGCCGAAGTGAACGGACGCCCGTCATGAAATGTCACGCCGTCACGCATGGTAAAAGTAAAGACCAGACCATCTTCCGAGCGTTGAATGTTCGAAGCCAATTCAGGCACGTAGTCGAATTTTTCGTCCTTCTTTACCAGCGAGTTGAACATCAAGGTGCGTACGCGCTCGCTGGCCGCGTCCACCGAAGGCGAACCGATGGGATCAATCGTCTTGATGTTGTCCGAGAGCGCAACCACAAAGACGTTACTCTGCGAACGTCTACAGGCCGACGGCAAAATAATGGCTGTCAGCAGCAACAGACCTAAACCGAAAGACTTGAAAAAGCGCAGGCTTGGAGAGTGAGGTTTTCTCAGTGCGGGGTTATTGGACATTCGATTCTCCCGGGTAACGATAGTCAAGAGTCTCATTAAGTTCTCGGATTTCATTTTCCAGCCGTTTGTATTTTTCCATGTCCAGAGGCGGCGGTGGTTTCACTAAAGCCTTGGTAGCCGCGACGCGCTTGAGGGACGCCTGAATGCGTTTCTCGCTGACCTTGCCGGCACGCGCGGCTTCTAATAAAGCTCGATACCCGCGGCGAATTGTTTCCGGCGTCGCGCAAATCAGCAGCATGTCCTCACCGGCAAGGAAAGCCCGAACTGAAGCGTCCTCGATTTCAAAATTTTTCGCGATTGCGCCCATTTCCAGATCGTCAGTGATCACGAGATGTTTGTAGCCAAGTTCCTGGCGCAAAAGGTTCGAGACGATGCGCGGACTAATCGACGCCGGCTCGAGCAAACCACTCGTGGTCCCTTTCTTGATATCGATGTTGGGAAATCCACCGTGGCTTACCATCACTACGCGGACTCGATCGTCGGCGCGTTGAAACAATTCAATGTAGGGCGCCAGGTCCTGTGCGAGTAAATCATCCCGAGAGAGGGGCACCATCGGCATCTCGATATGCGAGTCGACGTCACCGGCGCCGATGCCTGGAAAGTGCTTCAGACAGCCAAGGCACCCGGTGGCCTGGAGGCCGCGCATGTATACAGTCGTGTAGCCCAAAACTTCGCCGGGCGAACGGCCGAATGAACGCGAGTAAAGGCCGTTGGTGAGTTGGCTGCGCTCTTGAGTAATAATCGACATAACGGGAGCAAAATTAATATCGATGCCGAGCATTAGCAGCACTTCACCGGTGACGCGTCCCAGTGTCCGCGCCCCGGACAGGTCGCCGTGCTGGCGAATCGCACGCGCTGAAGGCATGGCTGGAAAAATGTCTCGCAGGCGATCGACCAGGCCGCCCTCCTGATCGATTCCGCACAGCGGCGCCACCGGCAGCATAGCCCGCGCGCCGTCAAGCAAGTTGCGCACTTGATCGGGAGCTGCCACGTTGCGGCCGAAGAGGATGATGCCGCCGGGCTTGACCTCTTCGATCAGCGAGCGCGCTTCCTCATCCAGCTCAGTGCCTGGAAGACCTATAAAAAAGAATTGTCCGATCTGCTCTTCGAGTGGCAGCGAGTAGAGTTGATCAAATGGCATTTATTATGATGGCCGGTCTCTCCGAAATGAAATGACGTTCGCTAGCTTACGATACCAAATGACGACGATTCAACCAGTGTGGTTACAGTAGCAACTTGGTCGAGTCTCTTTTGTCAGGACCGCCTGCGGTAGCGGGCAGTTTACGAATGGCTATCAATAATGGGTTATCTCAGGTTCAACCGCCCGCTACCGCAGGCGGTCCTGACCAGGATTCCGACTGAAGTCGGTACTCCGAAACAGTCTGTTAGAATATCTCACCTATGAAAGCGATGATTCTGGCGGCGGGTTACGGAGAACGGCTTTGGCCGTTGACCGCTGATCGCACCAAGCCCGCGCTGCCGGTTCTCGGTAAACCGCTGGTTGGGTTTGTGGCCGAGTACCTGGCGAAATACGGAATCGAAGATATCGTCGTCAACCTGCATCATCAACCCGAATCAGTTCGCGCGGCCCTCGGTGGCGGCAGTCAGTTCGGGGTGAAGTTGCAGTACATTCACGAGCCGGTGATTCTGGGCACCGGAGGCGCTTTAGATAACGCACGAGATTTGCTGGAAGGCGGACCCTTCGTGGTCGTAAACGGGAAATTAATCACAGATCTGGATCTAAGAGCGGCTTTGGAAACTCATCGACAAAGAAAGGCGCTGGCCACCCTTCTGTTGCTTCGCAATCCTGAGCTCGAGCGGTTCAGTATTGTGGAAACCCGCGATGGTCTGGTCACTAACTTTGGCGGAATGCCCGGCCTTTTGTCACCAGAACCGGACGGTGAGCCGCCATTGATGTTTACTGGGATACACATTCTCGAATCGCGTATTTTCGAATATATTCCCCGCGGTGTGTTTTCGCATACGATCACCGACGTCTACCTGCCGGCCATCGCCAAGGGCGAGCGAATCGCGGCGCATGTTACCGCGGGAATGTGGTACGAGCTGTCCACGCTCAAGCGATATCTGGACATTAGTCTCGCGCTGTTGCGCCAACAGGGAACCGACGTTCACTCAGGCCGTAACGCTTCCATTGATAACGAGGCAGACGTGCACGACGCCGTTTTGTGGGACGACGTAATCGTGGAAAAAGGAGCACGCATCCGGCGCGCAGTTTTGGGTGATGGAGTGCGCATTCGCGCCGGTGAACGAGTGGAAGATGCGGTGGTGGTTCGGGCCGAACTTGTCTCGGGAGTGACTCCGCCGGTCAAGGCCCTCAAGGGGAAGATACAGGGGGACAACTTTGTTGTCTCCTTATCGCAGTGATAAGATCCGCTGATTCGAAACGCATTGGTGCAAGAAAGTTGAAACGAGGGTTCGCTTTTCAGAAGTCTCCTGCTGCATGAGTTCAGCCATCCAAACCAGCCCGAACGCATTCACGGCCACGGCCCGCGATCGTCTCGCGGGTTACCTGGCAAAGCGTCACAGCGATCGCGAATCAGAAATTGTCGCGCTGACTCCGGACGCCTCGACCCGCGAATATTTTCGTATTCCCTGGGATCGTGGGACGGCCGTCGCCGCGGTTTATCCCGAGCCATTCGATCCCGACGTTCATCCCTATCTCGATGTTACGAAGTTGTTCGTCGAATGCTCTCTGCCCGTGCCGAAAGTTCACGATGCTGACAGCGCGCTGGGGATCATAGTCCAGGAAGATCTCGGTGACCGTCAGTTATGCCAGGTGTTTGAAACCGCTTCGGCTGAGGAGTGTGAGACTTTGCTGGAGCAGGCAATCGAGATCATCGCGCGTATCCAGGCAGCCACGCCCCTGGCCTTCGAACGCGATTCAATTGCCAGTAGACTGGCCTTTGACGAGCCCAAGCTGTCGTGGGAGTTGAATTTCTTTCTTGAGCATTACTTTAGCAGCCTGCGCGGCGAGACTTTGCGGCATGCTGAAGCCGCCGAGCTGAAGGCCGAACTAAATGATATCGCGGCGGAATTATCGGCGTGCCGGCGCGTGCTTTGTCATCGCGATTATCATTCGGCGAATCTGCTGGTCGACCGCCAGGGCAAGATCCGGATTGTGGATCATCAGGATGCTCGCATGGGGCCAGCCAGTTACGATTTGGTCTCGCTCTTAATGGACCGTCAGCCTGAACCGCCTTCGCTGGCCGAAGTCCGCGGGCATCGTCTGTTTCTTCTTGAAGAGCGGCGTCGTCTCGGGCTGGATGCGATTGACCCGGACGACTTCGTGAAAGAGTTCAGACTGATGACCATCCAGCGCGGGTTGAAAGCTATCGGTACTTTCTCATATCAAACCGCAGTGTGCGGTCGCGCGGCGTTCTACGAAAGGCATATCGGGCCAACTTTCCAAATTGTCTTGCAGGCCGCTGACTGGCTCGAGCGATTTCCGGTGCTGCGCCGAATGATTAACGAACGAATTGGATAGCAGAGTGGCACAGACTTCAGTCTGTGATTACGTCGATCGAATCACAGACTGAAGTCTGTGCTACTTATTTTAAGATGCAAGCTTACATAAAAGATTTATCGAAACATATTGGCGAAGAAGTTACCCTTAAGGGCTGGCTCTATAACCTCCGGTCGAGTGGCAAACTGATGTTTCCGCAACTGCGAGACGGCACCGGCGTCGTGCAGGGCGTCGTAGTGAAGAGCGCCGTGTCAGCAGAACTTTGGGACGCCTTAAAGCCTCTCGGTCAGGAGTCTGCGCTGATCGTAACCGGGCTTGTCCGAGAAGACAGCCGCGCGCCGGGTGGAGTTGAAATCGACGTCACTGGCGCTGAGGTGATTCAGAACGCGCACGACTTTCCCATCACGCCGAAGGAGCACGGGCCGGAATTCCTTTTGGACAATCGTCATCTGTGGCTGCGTTCGAAAAAGCAGCACGCGATTTTGAAGGTGCGGCATACCGTCGTCAAAGCCGTGCGCGATTTTCTCGACCACGACGGTTTTACTCTGGCTGACACGCCGATCTTTACGCCGGCCGCATGTGAAGGAACGACTAATCTTTTCGAAGTCGATTACTTTGGCGACGAGAAGGCCTACCTGACTCAGTCGGGGCAACTCTATAACGAAGCGACTGCCGCGGCCTTTGGCAAAGTCTATTGTTTTGGACCCACGTTCCGCGCCGAGAAATCAAAGACTCGCCGGCACCTGACCGAGTTCTGGATGGTCGAGCCCGAGATGGCTTATGCGACGCTTGACGACGCGATGAACCTGGCGGAGAGATTTCTTTCTTCCATAGTTTCAAGAGTATTGGAAGAGCGCGGCGAGGAGTTAAAAACGCTCGAGCGCGACCGGTCGAAGCTGGAGGCAATCGTGCAGCCGTTTCCGCGTCTGCACTATGACGACGCGGTGAAGATGCTGGACGAAGGGTTTGCCAAGGGAGAGCTGGCTAACAAATTTGAGTGGGGAGGCGACCTCGGCGCGCCGGATGAGACTTATATCTCCGGCAAGTTCGACAAGCCCGTCATGGTTCATCATTATCCGGCGGCGGTCAAGGCTTTTTATATGAAGCGCGATCCCGAACGCGAAGAGATTGCTCTGGGCGTAGACGTCCTGGCACCGGAAGGTTATGGCGAAGTGATTGGCGGGGGTGAGCGCTCGACTTCTCTCGAGTTTCTTCAGCAACAGATCGCTGCGCATGGTTTGCCCCAGGAGGCTTTCGAATGGTATTTGGACCTGCGCCGCTATGGCAGCGTCCCGCACGCGGGGTTCGGCATGGGCATCGAACGTTGCACCGCCTGGATGTGCGGCATTGAGCACATCCGCGAGACGATTCCGTTTCCCAGGATGCTGTATCGGTTGAAGCCTTAACCCTTTGTGATCCTCTGTGTACCTCTGTGTCTCTGTGGTGAATCTGTCTCACCAAATATTAACCACAGAGACACAGAGGTACACGGAGGTAGCACAGAGGGTTGAGAGTCATTTCAGTTATGGACGAACAACTACGTACCGAATTCAACGAATGGGCCCAGGCCGGCAAGGGCGAGAGCATGGAGAAGGGTCACGGTCCGGTTGGCACGCAAGCAATTCAACTGATGCGAGTGCCGCCGGATGCGCGGGTGCTTGATGTCGGTTGTGGATCGGGATGGGCGACGCGTCTGCTTGCTGGATACGCAATCAATGGCCAGGTGACGGGGATCGATATCTCGGATGAGATGATCCGGGTTGCGCGCGAATCGGCGAGCGCGCTTCCTAATACCGACTTTGAAGTTGCCAGCGCCGAGGAGTTGCCTTTTCCTGACAGCGAATTCACCCACGCCTTTTCGATGGAATCGCTTTATTACTACGAGGACATCGCCGGCGCACTGACAGAGATTCATCGAGTGCTGCGGCCGCGCGGATTGTTTGTCGCCGTCGTCGATCTTTACTGGGAGAGCAAAGCCACCCATCAATGGATCGACGGATTGAAAGTGCCGGTGCAGTTGCTGAGTGTCGATGAGTACCGGGGATTGTTTGTTGATGCCGGCTTCGTGAACATCCGCGACCAGCGTCTGTTCAACCCCACTCCGATTCCTGATGACTATACGGGCGGCTCTTTCAAAAGCCGGGCCGACTTTGAAGCATACCGGCGCGCGGGTTCGTTGATGGTGAGCGGCGAGGTCCCAAGGTGAGCGAAACGACGGAGCGGATGGTTACCATTTTTGGTGGATCGAAATGTCGCGAAACCGATCCTGAATACGCAGAGGCGCTGCGGGTCGGAGCATTGCTTGCCGATTCAGGCTTCACAATCTGTACGGGCGGATACGCAGGCGTAATGGAAGCAGCGAGTCGTGGCGCGCACGAGCGTGGCGGCCGAGTCATCGGCATTACGATGAATCAGTTCAAGTCGGAGCCAAATCGTTATCTGACCGAGAAGGTTCCTTCGGAACATTTCTATGAACGCCTACAGCGATTGATTACTCAGTCGGTTGGTTATATTGCTTTGCGTGGCGGCATGGGCACGGTGACGGAAATCTCTCTGGTTTGGAACAAGCTGCAAACGAAAGTGCTTGAGCCGCGACCTTTGGTGCTGCTCGGTGATTGCTGGCCGCCGGTTGTCAAAGCCTGGCAAAGCAATCTCGCGGTCAGCGATAGCGACGTGCGGATGCTGAATTTCGCGAAGACTCCCGAAGCAGCTGTGGCGATCATAAGAGAAAAGAGTCCGCTTCGAACATGACAGTCAGTACCACCTAAGTAAGCGAATGGACTAAGCACTCAAGCCGCGGCTTGACCGGTTGGGCCCACCCGCTCACGCAGGTGGTACTGACCACATTGCCGGCGTAATCTGTGAAATCTGTGGATACGGTCTTATGAAGCGTTGTCCAAAATGTAGTCGCAAATATGAAGATGACACGCTGAAGTTCTGTCTCGAAGACGGAACTTCGCTTTCCGAGATTACCCGCGATCCGAACCCTCCGGCCACCGAAATCTTGCCGCGCGGCGGGCCAACGTTGAAGTCGCCGTCGCCAGATCCAACCATTCCATCCTATCCAAATGCCGTAGGCTTTCGTCCACCGCAGAGGGAGGTGCGATCAGCTAATCCGGTGCTTACCGCCGGCGTCATTGCCATTGTCTTGCTGCTGCTGGCTTTGGTTGGAATCGCCGCCTTCTTCGTGTTCAAGCAATCAGGTGGAGACGATTCGACAAAAACCATCCCGGCCAGTAGCCCGACAGCGAGCCGGGGCAGTAGCCCGACTGTAAGGGAGGGCTCCCCCGTCGCCGGTTCCGAGATCACTTCATCGGAATCTCAAACCGGGACGCTCTTGAAAATCACTGCGAGTTCTTCATCCGTTCGCCTCGCCGTCCAGGCGAACACGTATTACCCCGCGAACGCAATTGACGGCAAGCGCAGCACTGCATGGATTGAGGGAGTGGACGGCCCGGGGCTGGGCGAGTGGATTCGTTTCGACTTCGATCGCGAGATCAATCTGCATCGCATCCTGATTCAGCCGGGCTATTTCAAGAGTCCGCAGATATGGGCAGGGAATAATCGGATTGCGACTTTGACGGCTTATTTTTCTGACGGCAGCTCTCGCGATCTGCCGTTCACCGATCGCCTCGAGAGCCAGAAAGTTGATCTCGGATCGGTCAGAACCAAGTTGGTGAAGTTCGTCATCAAATCGGTTTACTACGGGACCGATCCTGATACGGCGATTTCTGAAGTGGCGTTTGAGTGGGAGCCGTAGTCAGGACCCTGAAAGCGTCAAAATATAATAGCCGTGAGCAACGCCCACGGATCGAAGTCCACACTACGCATTATCGACCCTGAAGGGGTCGCAGTTGTTCGACCCTTTCAGGGTCGCGATCATTTTGGTGCCGTGATCCGGTAGCGTTGCCACCGGCTAATACATTTCACGGTTTCAGCGTGAAGCAAAATCGTTTACCCACCTGATCGCTTTGTTTTTAGGGATTGCTTGATCCTACAGCACACCTTAAGATGAATTACAGAGTCAACGAACGTCCTATGTTGAGCGAATCAATCACACATCAACATGGCAACGACCTTCCGGGGGTGGGCAAGAGCGTCAGCATTCTCGGAGTGCCGCTGAGCTTTGGGCAGAGCATGGCGGGGGTCGATCTGGGGCCGGGTGCGATTCGCGTCGCTGGTCTTGCCAGACGGATCGCGACACTCGGCTATGAAGTGGAAGACTTGGGCGACTTGCCAATTGAACGGCCGCGCGCAATACCGGCAACCGGCTACAAGACAAAGTATCTCAGTGAGGTTCATAGAGCTTGTGAGCATCTGGCATCCGAAATTGAAAAGCTTGCTGACGCCGGTAAGTTGCCGATTACCATCGGTGGCGATCATTCCATCGCCATCGGATCGCTGGCGGGAGTAGTTAAGTCAGTCCGCAAGCGCGATGAAAGAATGGGCCTCATCTACTTTGACGCGCACGCTGACATGAATACGCCGGACACTTCTCCATCTGGTAACATTCATGGAATGCCTCTCGCTGTGCTGTTGGGTTACGGGGCGCCTGAGTTGGTGAACGTGGCAGGCTTTGCGCCAAAATTTGATCCGAGACTTTGCGCGCATGTGGGCGCGCGCGACATTGATTTAGGCGAGCGTGAAATGATCCGCCGGTTAGGCATGCGATTTTTTACGATGCGCGAGATCGATGAAAGAGGCCTGGCCGTCTGTGTAGAAGAAGCGATTGAGATCGCCGGGCAGGGAAGCGCGGGCTATGCAGTCACGTTTGACGTGGATGTCCTCGATCCCGGCGACGCGCCCGGTTCCGGTACCCTGGTTCGCGGAGGCCTGAGTTATCGCGAAGCTCATCTGGCCATGGAAAAGATCGCCGAAGATGGCCGCATGCGATCACTGGAAGTAGTCGAGATCAATACCGCGCTCGACGTGAATAATCGAACTGCTGAGCTGGGGGTTGAATTGATCCTGTCGGCATTGGGCAAGACGATTCTCTAGACTCGGTGGTCCTCTGTGGCTCGATGGGTTTCGGTGGTGAACATATCGTACGGAAAACTCACCACAGAGACACAGAGAGATCTCACAGAGATACACAGAGAGATGAATGATGAGTAAGAAACTTCGCATTGGGGTAATCTTTGGTGGTCGTTCAGGCGAACACGAAGTCTCAGTTCGTTCAGCTCGCGCGGTGATCGAAGCGATCGATGCTACCAGGTACGAAGTCGTCCCGATCGCGATAACGAAGGAAGGGAACTGGCTCGCGCCGGCTGCGGCCGCCGCGCTGCTGCCGAAAACTACGCAGCGTTTATTCTCAGCGCGCACCAGACAGGGCAGGAAGGAAGACGTAATGATTGCCGGCGATCCTTCGCGCGCCGGATTGATGCGGCTGAATCAAAACGGCGCATCCGCAGAACCGATCGACGTGGTCTTCCCGGTCCTGCATGGAACCTACGGCGAAGACGGCACGCTCCAGGGCTTGCTCGAGATGGCCGCGATACCTTTCGTTGGTTGCGGCACGCTGGCGTCCGCGTGTGGCATGGACAAGGTCGCGATGAAGGGTTTGTTCCGTGACGCTGGTTTACCCATTTGTGATTACGTGTGGTTTTTGAGAACGCAGTGGGACAGCGATCCGGAAAAAGTTTCTCGCCGCATTATGCGCGGCATTGATTTTCCCGCATTCGTGAAGCCCGCGAACCTGGGCTCGTCCGTCGGCATATCGAAAGCGATGGACAAAGCCTCGCTCGCCCGTTCGATTGAATTGGCCGCGCGTTACGATCGCAAAGTTATCGTGGAAGCTGCGGTGGAAGGACGCGAACTCGAATGCGCTGTCATGGGAAATGATGAGCCACAGGCGAGCCTCCCCGGTGAATATGTGATCCATGACGAAGCGGCGCGCTTTCTTGATTACACAGAAAAGTATGACAGCACCGGCAACGTCGAGTTTGTCGTCCCGGCCAGAATTCCCAAAATCACGGTGAAGAAAGTTCAGCGGATGGCCGTCCAGGCATTTCAGGCGATTGATGGCGCCGGACTGTCGCGCGTTGATTTCTTTCTGCGGCCGGACGGCAGTTTGCTGCTTAACGAAATAAATACACTTCCCGGACTCACCGACGTTTCGGGCTTTCCGAAAATGTGGGCGGCATCAGGGATTCCTTTTCCTCGCGTCATCGATCAACTAATCGAGCTGGCCATCGAACGACATCGCGAACGGGCGCGGAATGAAACCAGCATTTGAGTGCGCCCGTACAGAACCGGGAGCCGTAAGGACGACGCCCAACATCAGATGCTCGAACGAATAATTCTGGAAGGACAACACGTTCGCCTCGAACCGCTCTTGCTTTCTCATCAGGATGCGCTCGTGGAGGCGGCCAGCGATGGCGAGCTTTGGACGCTGCCTTACACGATCGTCCCTTCGAAAGAGACAATCGCTGCATACGTCGGCAGGACTCTGGAGAAGCAGGAGCAGGGCCGCGAACTGCCTTTCACTATTTTCGACAAAGGACGAAATGAGATTGTTGGTTCGACCCGTTACACGGACATAGACGAAGCGAACAGAAAGCTGGAGATTGGGTACACCTGGCTCGCGCAGAGGGCGCAACGGACGGCGATCAATACGGAAGCGAAGTTTTTGTTATTGAACCGTGCCTTTGAAGATCTTAGGTGTGTTCGCGTGGAACTAGTCACCGACATTTTGAATGAGCGTTCACAAGCCGCCATCCTGCGCCTCGGCGCGAAGCAGGAAGGTATCCTGCGCAACCACATGATCATGCCAAACGGCCGTGTTCGAGATTCGGTTTGTTTCAGCATCATTGACGCTGAATGGCCCGTCGTGAAAGAGCGCCTGGTCGCCCGGCTCAGCGCGTGATTCTTTAGTTCACAAAAAACGATCCACGAAGTCATACTAAGCCGCACTAAGAAATCAGTTTCCTTCCGGTCTCTTCGCTAATCGTTTGCCGAGCCTTAATAGCGTACGTTGAGCGCTTGACCCGCCCGCGACCGCTTCCGGTTCTGTATCAAGTGCTAGCTTTTCGGCGCCCGATAGCCCTTACGGGTGCGGACAACGATATTCGGGCGCGTGGGCTTTACATCGATGGTGCGCCATTTCCCATCGCGCGCGCGATTGACGGGCCGGTAAACGAGCGTGTATTGATGACCTAATTCTTCCGCGATGGCGGCGAAGGAATCGCGCAGCTCCTGGCCGCCTGGCGACGAGACATAACGGCCGCCGGTTTTTTCAGCCAGGTTCTTCAGAATCGATTCGCCGGCAAGGTCTCGTCCCGGACCTCTCTCTGACATGTTCACGGCATAAATTGTCGCGCCCGCTTGCAAAGCATGATCGAGAGCTTTACTGGCGCTGGCGCGACTTGAATTCTCGCCGCCATCAGAGAGCACGACGATGGCGCGCCGCTTCTCGGCTCGCTTGGACAGATCGTCAGCCGCCCGCAAAACTGCGTCGTTTAGTGAAGTCAACATCTTCGCGCGCAAACCGTAAGTGCGCGCCGGCAAATCGCGACCCGGCGCGAAATCCTGCATCTGCTCGACCTTGTTATCAAAACTGTAAACGGCGGCTACGTCCTCTTCACGCAAGCCCTCCAGGAAGCGAATCGCGGCCGACCGGCCCAGAGTCAGGCGCGTTTCCATGCTGCCCGATATGTCCAAAAGGATAGCCGCTGCGAAAGGTGTCTCTTCGGCGGTAAAGCCGGCGACCTTCTGCTCGACGCCGTCCTCGGTGATCTGAAAGTCGCTTCGCTTCAACCCTGGAACAAATTTGCCGTCCTTGTCCAGGACGGTAGCATTCAAAACCACCAGGTCGGTAGTGACGCGAATGACGTCGTCGTCCTGATTTTGTGCGAGCGAGTGTATGAATGGAGACGGCTGGGCATGGGCGAGCCGCGACAAAAGTTGTCCCGGCACGAATGCGACTGACAGAGTCACTAAGAAGATCAGTGCCTGAGTAGCCTGAAGAGTGCTTGAGTTTTTTCGGGAAGGCATCATCGTAGTTACTGTGTCAGAAGCCCGACCGTTAGGCAGGGCCTCGATCGAACAGCGCCCTCCCAACGGTCGAGCTTCTGACACATTTCAGCGGCTCATTCTGACGTGCTGAATCAGGCCGAGCAACTTGTTGGCCTGATCGATTACCGATGCCGAGATAACATGACGAGGGGTGTTTTCCACCTGCTTTCGCAGTTCGTCGGCCAGCTCGGCCACGCGTTTGACCGCGGCCTCCATAGCATCTGGAATGTCCTTCACATCGGGATCGGTTTCCGACCCGCCCGCTTCATTTCGAATCTTTTTTGTTAGCTTTTCCAGGCGCTCGAACTTCTTGCCATCGTCGGAACTAAAAGTCTTCCGGGATTGGTAAGCGTCAACAAGTTGCGTCGCCAGCAGTGCAGCTTCGCGAGCGCGGGCCACGTTTTCGTCGTATTGCTTCTTTTCCGCCTTCAGGATGCTGCGGGCCTTCATCTCACTCTCCGGCGATCCGAAATCGGGCAGTGAAGAATCAGACTTATCAGACTTATCTGGGTTACTCGATGGTGGCTCGGGCGGCGGCGGGGTGGGGCCCGGTTTGGCTTGACTATAAACCGAAGCAGCCCCGAAAAGCACAAGACTTAGCGCAAACAACAAGGGGCGCAGGTAAGTGAACGGATGCGCGTGTTTACTACTAAGCGTCATTTGAATTCTCGTTAGCAATCCTAGCCGAAAGCCAGACACGTGCTCAAGCAAAAGTGCGATGCTGTGACGAGCAAACCAGGGGGATCGTTGGCTGACAAAAGAAAGATTGCTGTCGAGTCACACTGGCAGGCGGTTGAAGCTATGGGACCTTACCTGGATTACTGGGAGTGTTGAGGAATTCTTCGCCGCGCGGCGCGGGACGTTTGCCGACAACAATTTTTGTGGCTGGCGCCTCCATCGGCGGCCGGGCCTCGCCCGGCAGGGCTTTGAAGCCCACCGCTACATGATCGTCACCGGCGGTGACTCGGAAAAAGGTTGCGCTGACGTAGTCCTGCACCGGCAGCGAAAGAGTGTACCGGCCTCTGCCGTCGGGCGGGATGTCTTTCGCGTCCACAGGCACAGTTCGAGTTTCAACTCCGCCACCTGTGCGGCGCCGCAGCTGTAATTCGACGGCCACGTTTTGCAGAGGGTCGCTGGAAATATTGTGGAGAGTGCCACTCAGCACAGTTGTTTTCCCGTTGAGCGTAGCTTCATCCACGAAGACTTCAACCTTCGGCGCATTTTTCTTGTTTTCGATTTCGGTTGCCGCTGCCAGTTGACGCTCGTGCCGTTTTCTGAGATAGAGGTAGCCGCCCAACATCGCGGCGGTTAAGATCAGGGCGCAAAGCACTCCGACCAACAAGCGTCGCCCGTGCCGGCGTTCCTCTTCTTCAATTGGAAGCGGTTCGGTTTCGAGTTGATTTAAGATTTGCATTACTTCTAAAAATTGTAATTGGGCGCGGCGGAATCACGGCCCCAAATTAAGGTTTAGGGACTGGAGCCGAGCCGGTCATGTTTTCAATCAGTGCACTGAGGAAATCCTGCTCGGCATACCCGGTACTCTGCAAGGTAGTCCACTCGGCGCCGGTCGCACCATCCGTGCGGCCTTCGATTTTCGCATTCACCGAGACGTTTGCGCTCGTTCCGTCAATGGGCTGGACCTCGACAGTGATTGTGTAGCGCCCGCGAGTCCAACTGCGCGCGTTCGAGTTATCGATATTCGCGTAGCGGTACAACTCTGACTGCGTGACGACTGCGCCTTTAATGAAGGTGTAGGGTTGACTCACGATGATGCCTTCATCGGGTTTCGAGGTGGCATCGTCAATGATCAGCTTGCGGTCACGCATTACTTCAGCCACGGCCTTGATGATCGCGTCGCGGCGCGCGGTCAGGCGATATGGATTGGGAAGGGCGATTATGGGAGCCGCCTTTTCCTTGCCAAAATTGATTCCCGATCCCGTGGTGCCCACGTCTTGCTTGGTCCCGTTGTTTCCAGCCGCACGGTTACTACTGTTGTCAGTGTTGCGTTGGTTCTGTGGATCGACGCCTTTTCCCTGTCCGAACGCAGAGGCAGTTGTGACAACGATGACGAGCAGAGCAAATAGATATTTTGGATATTTCATGAGATCACCCCAAACGAGAAAAACTCAGACGGAGGGAAACAATCTGAGGATAGAGCACCTGATCTGCAAATACAAGTGGTGAGTTGGCGGTGGTTTAGTTTCAGATCGAGGTTCCCTTTCCTGGGAATGTGGAGGGGCCGTCCGCGCTCCCGGCATTAACGAGCGGATAGACCAGCTAACGCTGGGTTCGTTCCCACTCTCGCAGGGCGCGCACGCCTTTTTGGAAGTCCGCGTCTTTACTGTAGAAGTTGTGCGCCCCATCGTTTCGTGAGGGTTCGCGGACGTAGTAAAGGTAATCCGTCTGAGCTGGATTGAGAGCGGCGTCGATTGAACTCTCGCCCGGCGAACCGATAGGTCCGGGCGGTAACCCGGAAAACAAACGCGTGTTGTAAGGCGACCGGCGATCGACATCGCTCTTGTAAACTTTGCCATCGTCGCGCCATTTGCCGGCCAGCTTGGATGCATAAATGATCGAGGAGTCGACGCCCAGCGCGATGTGTTTGTTAAGCCGGTTGTAAATGACCGAAGCAATCATCGGCCGCTCTTCCTTGAGTTTGGCTTCTGTCTCAATCAGCGACGCAATGATCACAATTTGCCGCGGCGACATTCCCAGGGCCTTCGCTTTCTCGACCCTTTCCGGCGTCCACTCCTGCCGAAACCGCTTTACCATTCCGGCGATCATAGCGTCAGGCCTGGTGTCATCGGGAAAGCTATAGGTAGCCGGAAAAAGATAGCCTTCCAAGTTAGTGGCAGCGGGATCGAGATCGCGTATGGCTGAGGTCTCGTTCATCAAGGCCAGCGCTTCGTCCTTATCTCGCAGATGCAACTCGGGAACATGAGCGAGCGACTCGGCGATGTCCCAACGAGTCCAACCCTCAATCACGGTGAAACGACTTAGCCGCTGCTCACCCTCTTCGAGTTTCTTCAAAACTCCCAGGGCCGACACCGGCGAAGGGAAGCGGTAGTCGCCGGCTTTGATCAATTTGGCGCTGCCCGTAAGTTTTATGTAGAAGAGAAGCGGCCACGTGCGGCGAATCACGCCTTCGGAGAGTAGCTTGTTGGCGATTCCTTCGGGTGTCGACCGGCGGGGAATCTCGATGTAATCGTTGGCTTTGGCGTGAACGACCGGTGTGTGTAATTCGCGGTACAGCCAAAGAGAAAAAACTGCGGGCGCGGCTGGTAAAATCACCGCAATCACGATCAAGAGACGCCAGGTTTTTGTTTTGATAACCACCCCGAATCGATTGTGTGTCTATGATTCAGCTCGACAGACTGAGTGCGATAAAATCAGCTAAGATCACTTTGGCCGATTCACTATCGACCCGTCGATCAATCTCTGCGGAGCTGCGGCCCTCGGCTTTCAAGCGTTCAGTAGCGGCCACGGTTGTCAGGCGTTCATCCTGCAAATAGACCGGAACGTTCAGTGATTTTTGAAATTTCTCCGCCGCGGCTCGCGCGTCGAGCGCAGCCGACCTTTCGACTCCATCTAAACTTAGCGGCAAACCGATCACGAGGCCCCGAGCATCGTATGATTCGATGATGGTGACGACGCGACGCAAAAGATCTTTCCAGCTTCGCCGTTCAATGGCCGGTAACGGGTTCACAGTCATTCTTAATTCGTCCGAAACAGCTACGCCCACCCGTTTGGCGCCAAGGTCTAGAGACAGCAGCCGCCCCGCCGATGCTGGTGCGATGACGGGAGACGTCCCTCCTGCTTGTGTTTCGTCCATGTTGAGTAAATCCACTTTAATGCACAGACCTGTGTCTATGATCTTCATGAATAATCACAGACCGCAAGTCTGTGCCACTAAGCATCGCTTGCACGGGTTTTAGAGCCACGGTATGATACAGGCGTTTGGCCAATCGTTTAAGTCTTCCCTGTGCAGCCAGGCTCGTATTTGATTTGAGGTTCAATTGATGTCATTCAAAAGCAAATTCACCTTGATCGTCCTTTCGGCGACGCTCGCAGTTTACACGATCGCCGGCGCATGGCTGGCTACTCGTGCCCAGCAACCGGCAAACGATCCCGGCGCCCAGCAGAAGATTTTCGAAAGCGTGCTCAAGCATATTCAGGATGATTATGTTGATGAGCCAAACATGGAAAAGGTTCGCGCCGGCGCTTTGCGTGGCCTGGCCTACGGCCTCGATCCCTACTCGACTTATCTGACTCCAGAACAGGTTAAGGAGTATCGCGCAGGCAGCAAGAGCAATCAGGTGGGTCTGGGCGCTGAGTTGTCCCAGGTCGCTTCCTTTCTTTACATAGTCGCTCCGGTTAAGGGATCGCCCGCCGATCAGGCCGGCGTCCGCGCCGGTGACATCATTGAATACATCGACGGCAAGGCTACGCGCGACGTTTCGCTTTACGATGCGCGGCAGTTGCTCAACGGCGCGCCCGGATCTGAAGTAAAGCTGCGCATCCTGCGAGCCAATTCGCTGCCCTTGACCCTGACCGTGAAGCGCGGTGCTTTCCGGGCTCCGGCAGCGGAAGCGCGAATGGAAGCAGGTAAGGTCGGCGTGCTGCGAATCAATAGTCTCGACAGTGGCGAAGCTGCCGATGCGCGCGCGCGTCTACAGGACCTGATGAAGCAGGGAGCACAGAAAATTGTTCTTGATCTGCGCAGTGTTGCCGGCGGTGAGATCCAGGAAGGCGTTACGGTCGCAAACTTCTTCATTCGTGACGGACAAATTGCCAAGACGATTGGCCGCGAGCAGAAAGTCCTGAAGAGTTTTGAAGCCGATCCCAAGCTGGCAGTATTCAATGGACCAGTGGTTGTCCTGATTGATTCAGGCACGGCCGGAGCCGCGGAAGTTGTGGCGTCTGCATTCCTGGAAGACAAACGCGGCGACGTGGTGGGCGAAAAGAGCTTCGGCGCCGGCGCCGAACAGGAATTGTTTACCCTGCGCGACGGTGACGGACTGTTGCTGACAACCGTGAAGTGGGCGTCGGGCAGCGGCAAGGCTTTTCTGGGTGAGGATCGAAATCATTCAGGAATTACTCCTTCAGTTGAAGTTAAGCGTGGGGATAATCAGGATGCCGGGGATGTCGAGGATTTGGCCGGGAATGATGAGGAGAAACCGAATCAACCGGGCACCAAGCCTGCCCCGTCTGAACCGATCGCACCCAAGCCACAGCCCGAAGACACGCAGATGAAGAAGGCGCTCGAACTCTTGCGCTCGGCTGCTCCGGCGCAGCGCGCGGGATAACCGGGGCCACTGGTTAGTTCGATTACTTAGTTAAGACCGGAGCGGCGTTTTCTCGTTCGCCCCGGTCTTTTTCTTTTCTCCGTTAGCTGATTTCAAAACAATGCTCATTGCGGTTGGACTCATTGGGTTGGCGCTAATCATAGTCGTTCTCTGGGACGTCTTCGAGACTATTGTCCTGCCGCGTCGCGTCACCAGGCGGTTTCGATTGACGCGGTTTTTTTATCAGTCGATCTGGGCGCCCTGGTCGACGATTGCCGGCCGCTTAAGAAAGAGCAAAAGACGCGAGGTCTTTCTCAGTGTCTTTGGTCCGCTTTCATTATTGGGACTGCTGGTCTTGTGGGCCGTGACTCTGGTTTTCGGTTTCGCCTCACTGCACTGGGCCTTTGGATCGCACATAAATCTAGTCAACGGGCACGCCGGCTTTTTCTCGGACCTCTATTATAGTGGGACGACTTTCTTTACTCTCGGCCTGGGCGACCTCTCTCCGATCAGCTCGGCGGCCAGGGCGATAACCGTGATTGAAGCCAGCCTGGGTTTTGGTCTGCTGGCACTGGTGATTGGTTACTTTCCCGTTCTCTATCAGGCCTTCTCTCGCCGTGAAGTCAACATTTCGATGCTGGACGCGCGCGCCGGTACCCCTCCGACCGCCGCCGAACTTTTGCGGCGGCATCAGGAAGCGCAGAGCCTTGATAGTTTGGATCAATTTCTGCGCGACTGGGAGATGTGGGCGGCCGACCTGATGGAAAGTCACTTGTCCTATCCTGTTTTGTGCTTCTTTCGATCACAGCATGACAATCAATCATGGCTGGCCGCGCTTAACACTGTGCTGGACGCGTGCAGCCTGGTGATGGTGGGCATTGATGGAATACCAAAGTGGCAGGCGCAATTAACATTTAAGATGGCCCGCCACGCCATCGTCGATATCTCGCAGATTTTCAACACGTCACCGGTCAAACACGATAACGCGCGTTTACCAAGAAAAGATCTCGAGGCATTGCGGCTGATACTGTCTGAGTGTGGCGTAGATTTGCGCAACGAGGCGGGCGACGAAAATACTCTCGATGAACTGCGGGCGATGTACGAGCCTTACACCCATGTTTTGTCTCGCTACCTCATGATGCCTTTGCCCGGGTGGCTGCCAAAAGCACGCGCCAGCGACAACTGGCAAACCAGTGCCTGGGAGAACGCGCCCTCAGCGCCCAATCAACCATTCCGCAAATGTTTGATCGATTCGTCGCCTAAGAAAAAGGCGGTCCGCGCGGTCGTGGTCAGCGAACGGCCTGATTGAAACGCCCACAGAGCTTTTGATCATATGGAATGCATCGTGATCCCATATGGGACATCCTTCTTTGCTAGTGCATTTATAAGCGGACTCTCATCAGCACTCCATCCTTGTTCACGTCTTGCATTTTAATTGCAGTCTCGAAAGTTCATTCAGAAAATTCGCCGGTGGTGATTTATACGGCGAAGAACAACGCCAAAAGTCCCGATTGGGGCATGCATCTTGCCGCAGTAAGTGCGCGACTATAAATCCCGGCATCGCAGCCATCATTCAAAAAGGAGAATATTGGACATGCTTGTTACAAAAAAAATGCTACTTGCTTTGACGCTGGTTGGCGCACTGGTTGGTGCGGGAATTGGCTCACTAATAACTCATTCGGCCGCCAGCAGTAGCGCGGCAAATACGAGTTATGACGCCAATCAACCTGTAAATCCGGACGCTCGCTACACCGATGCGGCTTATCGGACAGCCAAGAGTCCCGATCAGATTGCCGAGGAGAGAAGTGCACAGTTCAGTAGTACCTCCGAACAGACTGCCTTCCGGCAGGGATTTGACGAGGGCTATTCAGCGTGCGCGACGGGCTCTGACAATCAGACGAGAACGAGCGCGACCTATCGCTCGTCGACCTACGGAGTGCCGGTTCGCCGTTACTCCAGCAGTCGGAGAGCTTATTACGACTATGGCACTGCGCCGCATGGACGCACGTTCTGGCAGAAACATCGCGATAAGTTAACGCTGGCGATTGGTACCGGCGGCGGTGCTTTGATTGGCGGCTTGATCGGCGGCAAGAAGGGCGCCGGCATCGGTTCGCTCGCAGGCCTCGGCAGTTCTGCGCTGTATACTTATAAACTGCGGAAGCGGACTCGTCGTTACTAGACGGATTGGGGAGAACCCTTGAAGAGCAGGACTAAGCTTCTGTTTCTGGTATTGGTGTTCGTGGCCACAGTGGGAAGGGCAGTTTCATTTGGAGCTGCCCTTTCCGTTGCTCAGGCCACCAGAACCCGGCGCGCGATTGCGGCCAGTACGCGAGTTCCCGCGCCCGTTTCGTTTCGTGAAGTTTCCGGCCGCGGTCTGATTGTAAGAACCTGGATCAATTCTGCCGGTCCCTTTGACTTTGCCATCGACACCGGCGCCGGTGCGACGCTTCTGTCACAAAGAGTCGCGGACGAAGCGCATGTGACGCTCAAGAGCGGTCGCGCATCGATCGCCGGCTTAAGCGGCAATGCCACCTCAGCACGTAACGCTTCCATTCAAAGCCTAGCGGTGGGTGATAGCGAAAATTACTTACCCGCGAAAGGCGATGCGATGGTCATAAACGGACTGCCGCGAGATTTGGATGGCGTGCTCGATCCGACTGAAGTCTTTTCACCGCTTGGTTATGTTATCGATTTGCCGCAAAGGGAACTGTCTGCCTTCGACCCGCAAACTGATCCAATACAAATCAATGAACAACCCAATGACGGCGCGGTCGTGCGTTGGGTGCGCGAAGGCTCGGGACGCAGGCCGTTCGTGATGCTTGGCAACGGCGATCGAGCTCTGCTCGATACCGGCTCAAATCTGGGTCTGGCAATTCGAGATTCAGGTTCGTCTAATCGGAAGGCGCCGGCCTATGCCGTGCGCGATGTTGGTGGCGGCCAAATTTCATCACGGCGCGTTGAAGCCACTACAATCTCAGTGGGATCGCTGACGCTGCGACGAGTGCCTACTGATCTCGTTTCGGGAACGGATGTCGACGCACCGGTGCTCCTGGGCTTAAATGCGCTGCGTCCCTTCAGATTGAGATTCGATCCCCTGCATCGCTTGATTGAGATCGCACCCGGGCTACGCAGTCGCTGACGGCCCAAGCCAGTCAGATAATTACGGGCACCAAAATTGTGTGGCTTCCTGAGGGTTCAAATGTCTACATGTTTGGGGCAGGACAACCCAGCTGAAAATCCACAAGAAGCCATAAGGCTCGACATATTGACGGATCGAACCTTGCGGTTGGAGTTAGCAGGTCTCGGGGAAACTCTGGGCCTCGCAGGAGGAGCCTCTGGGGGTGATTTTGACTTTCCGACTTCTCCTGCTGTTTTTGTCTAGAGCCGGCCTTCCTTGACCACTCGACCTCGCTGCATACTACTGCAAACGCAACGATCAAGCTGAAGGTGTTAAGTCCATAGCCTCGACAATGCGAGTGAATGGAATGTTTGCCGCTTCGTTGACCTCGCGCACCAGATCGGCGTTGTCTGCTTCGAAGAGGCACATGCAGTGCGCTTCGCCGGGAACGAATGTTGTCCGAATGTAGCGTACGTTCTTTCCTTCTTCGGTAAATTTCTGTCCGGTTTCGATCGCAGCCTTTTGGGCGGCCCCGAGTTGATCCATAGTGATTCCCGGAAGATCGCGGTCCACCATGTAAATAGCCATTTGAGTTCTCCTCTGGATTTGGATTTTCGGGAAACGCGAATTACTGGGAGGCTTTTATGCCAATTCCTGACCCAAGTCAAATTTGATCCAGAACCGCTCGCGGTAGCGAGTGGGTTCCGCTAATTCAAGCTCTTGCTCGAGCGGAACCTACTCGCTAACGCGAGCGCTTCTGTGCCGGACTAAACGATCGCGAACGCACGGACGGGAAACGTGCCCATGCCTTTCACCTTCACCGGCACCGCAAAGAACTTGAAACCGGTTGCGGGCAACTGATTGAGATTACACATGTGCTCGACGATCGGAATGCCCGCGCCGAGCAGGATTGTATGAGCGGGTCGCTTGAGGTCTGCCGTGTCATCGATGTTGTATGAGTCAATGCCCACCAACAGCGCGCCTACAGACGCGAGTAACTGCGCCGCATCTTTCGTCAGGAATGGGTGTCCTTCAAAGTAGCCGGCGGTTTGCCAGTTCGCATCCCAGCCAGTATGCAGCAGCACTGCTTTGCCTCTCACCTCCTGATCCGCAAACGCGGCCGCGTCGATCGCGCGTCCTCGTGCTTGATCGTGACGGATTACCACGCCATCCAAATCCGCGAGCGAAGACAATTCAAGCTCGGACAAATCTTGACCATCTGCAAATCGATGGAACGGGCTGTCGAGATACGTACCTGTATTAGCAACCATCTCAATCTTGCCGATCTGAAATTCAGTGCCGGGGGTGTAATATTCCTTCGATTGTTCGCGGCTAAGAAAGTCGCAGATGATTGGCGCAGGCAAACCCTTGTAAGTGATCAAGCCATGCTCGATCGTGTGACTGAGATCGATTAATTGTTTGTCAGGGGTCATATGAATCGTGCACAGCGGTCGAGTGATAATAACGCAATAGTCGTGTCAGAAGCCCGCGCGTAAGCAAGGGCGACTCTCGACCCAGTCTATCGTCATTCAATGACTACTTTGTTTAAGAGTGCTCTGGCCCTCCCTCACGGTCGGGCTTCTGACACACTCGGCGGTGGCAACCAAGCCCTAACCTCGGCTATGCTCACGCAACAGTAACAGGAGTAAGAAACATGAAACCGACACGCTACATACCCTTAATTCTTCTCATATTGTCGTCGACGCTTATCGTCGCCGCCCAGGAATCTGCGAATGACACAGCCTTGAGAAAAGCAGCCCAGGATGGCGACATGACCGCCGTCAAGGAACTACTCGACAAAGGCGCCAACGTAAATTCCAAAGACGACACCGGAAAGACGGCGCTGCTTTGGGTCGCGCCCGCGCGCGATAATCCTGAAATGGTGAAATTTCTGATCGCCAAAGGCGCTGACGTAAACGCCAAAGATAACGACGGCGAAACCGCTTTGATGATTGCGGCGAGTCAGAGCAACCCGGGAATACTCGCGGCGTTGATCGAAGCGGGCGCTGAAGTGAATGCCCAGAACAATTCCGGCGGCACCGCGCTGATGGCCGCTGCTTTCCGCGCGAACCTTGAAGAAATCAAAATCCTCCTGGCTAAGGATGCCGACCTGAAGCTGAAAGACAACAAGGGCCGCTTCGCATTCGATGTCGCGACAGAAGGTTCAAAGAATTACAAAGACGAGGTCAACAAGAAACGATTTGCCGAAGCATTGAAACTTCTGGATGTGCCGATCGACTGAAGCAAGGAGTGGCAGTAGCCCGACCGTCAGCGAGGGCGTGGTAGCACCGCCTGAGTTAGCAGGCGGTGCTCACGCTGAAGGCGTGAGATGTAATAGCCAGGGGCAACGCCCCTGGTTCGTGATGACACACGTTAATGAGCGCTGAAGGCGCGACATAACGGTAAGGGAATTGATCTCATCGCGCGCCTTCAGCGCTCACTTGTTTTCTATGACGCCTGACCTGGGCCGTCGCCCCGAGCTCTTGCATTGCGCGCCTTTGGCGCTTAGTCATCACAACGGCATATTCCCATGCTTCTTCGGCGGGTTCGTATCGCGCTTATTCTCTAACAACGCGAGCGCGCGGATCAATTTCGGTCGTGTCTGTGCGGGTTCGATAACTTCGTCGATGAAGCCGCGTTCGGCGGCGACGTAGGGGCTGGCGAATTTATCTTCTAACTCGGTGACGCGGGATCGGCGGGCCGACTCTTTGTCTCCGGCCTCAGCCAGTTCGCGGCGATACAAGATATCAACTGCTCCTTCAGGTCCCATCACAGCAATCTCCGCGGTCGGCCAGGCGAAGTTGATGTCCGTGCGAATGTGTTTGGATCCCATCACGCAATACGCGCCGCCGTAGGACTTGCGCGTAATCACGGTAACCTTGGGAACTGTCGCTTCGGCATAGGCATAGAGCAGCTTTGCGCCGTGCCTGATGATTCCGCCATGTTCCTGTGCAATGCCGGGCATGAAGCCAGGCACGTCTTCGAAAGTCACAATCGGAATATTGAAGCAGTCGCAGAACCGCACGAAGCGCGCCGCTTTCACTGAGCTGTCGATATTCAACACGCCGGCGAGATATGCAGGTTGGTTGGCGACGAAACCCACCGGCCGACCATCGAGACGGGCAAAGCCGACGACAATGTTCGGCGCGTATTCGCGATGCACTTCAAAGAAGTAACCCTCGTCAACAATCGAATCGATCACTTCGCGAATGTCGTAAGGCTGGTTGGAAGCCTCTGGAATGATCGAATTAAGTTTTGGTTCGACCCTGTCGATTGAGTCTGTCGGCGCGACGCGAGGTGGATCGTCGACGTTGTTCGAAGGAAGGAACGACAAGAGTTCGCGCACCATTCGCAGCGCGTGCTCGTCTGAGTCAGCGGCGAAGTGCGCGACGCCTGAGATGCGATTGTGCGTCGATGCGCCACCCAGTTCTTCTTTGGTCACGTCTTCATGCGTCACGGTCTTGATCACATCCGGTCCGGTAATGAACATGTAGGAGGTGTCCTTCACCATGATATTGAAGTCAGTGATCGCCGGACTGTAAACCGCGCCGCCCGCGCACGGTCCCATGATGCAACTGATTTGCGGCACGACGCCGCTGGCCAGAGTGTTGCGCAGAAAAATATCGGCATAGCCACCGAGGCTGACGACACCTTCCTGGATGCGCGCTCCGCCTGAATCGTTCAGGCCGATAATCGGTGCGCCGACTTTCATCGCCAGATCCATCACCTTACAAATCTTTGCGGCGTGAGTTTCCGAGAGGGAACCACCAAAGACAGTGAAGTCCTGCGCGAAGACAAAGACCTTGCGAGAATCGATCAATCCATGACCAGTCACCACGCCGTCGCCGGGATAGATCTCCTTTTCCATTCCGAAGTCCCGGGAGCGATGCTCGACTAACTTATCGAACTCCTGAAACGTGTCATCGTCGAGCAGGAACAGAACGCGCTCGCGGGCAGTCATCTTGCCGGCAGCGTGTTGCTTCTCAACTCGGGCGGCGCCGCCGCCGGCTTCGGCGCGTTGCTCACGTTTGCGAAGTTGATCGAGTTTGGCAGGAAGTTTAGCAGGTTGTTGTTTTTGTGATGACATCGTAATCAGTGGGCAGTGGGCAGTGGGCAGTAATCAGTGGGCAGTAACTAGTCGAAACTCTGATTTGAGAAATTAGTGGTCAATGGTAATCGACTAGTCGAAACTGCCCACTGTCCACTGCCCACTGCTCACTGCCCACAGCTCTCAAGCTACCATCCTCTTTCGCAAACTCCTCATCGCCCATTCGCAAGCGACAATTGCAGATATTACCAGATAAGCCGCCTCGTACACGTGCCTGACCAGAAATCGGCCGGTCAGGAACGCGCGGGTCAGATCGATTGATTCAGTGATCGGGAGCACGCGCGCTGGTATCTGTAGCCAAACGGGCAGCACATCGATGGGGAAAAAAGCGCCCGACACGTACATGGTCGAGAAAAAGACCGCCATGTAAACGTTGAACGCGTCAATATCGTGCACGTGCGCGGTGACTCCCAGGGATAATCCGGCCATGAACACAGCGCCGGCCAGCAAAGGAAGTGGCGCAAGTATCGCCCACGGCGAAGTCGCTGCGCCAAAAACTGTCAACACTACCATGATGATCGCGGTGTCAAACAACCCGTGAGTTATGGCCCAGAGAATCTCTGCGAAGGCGAGAGATTCGGCGTCTACCGGCGTGGCCAGAATCGCATCGTATGTCGATTGATAGACCATGCGAAAATAAGCAGCGTAGGTGGTTTCAAACATCGCCCGCATCAGAACGGTTATACCCAGGAGCCCGGCGCCCACGAAGGAGATATACGAGATTCCCGCCACTTTACCAATGACAAGTGCGCCAATCCCCCATCCGAATCCCAGGATTGAGATGACCGGCTCAACAATCGGCGCCACCAGATTGAGTTTCCAAATTCGCAGGTGCACGGCGACGTTGCGTCGCCAAACGGCGTACGCGTCGCGCAGATTGATTCGAGTTGCAGCGAGTTGCATTTGTTAAGGTCAGGCTAACCCGCTTGCAGGACGTTCGTCAAAAAACGAGGAGCGGCTTCGCGTAGTGATGAGGTCAGTCCTGGGAGCGTCGCGACCGGGTCTCAACGCTCGGCAAATCCGAGTTCGTGAGGGGTTCCAGAAACTTTATGAATGGAATAGGAGATAAAGAGAAGTCACCTTCAAGAGAAGGGAAATGCGCGCGTTTCGATCATCAAAATCAACTCATCAACTGCTTCATGGGCCTGAGCTTTGACTTGTTCTGAATAGCCAAGCCGCGCGGAATTCAATTCAAACTCTTCCAGGTCGAGCACCTGATATGAGAGATCCGGCTGCACAAGAATGTCTATGTCCAGGTCAACGTAACTGAGAATCCGGTCGCTGATCTTCGGCGGCATGTTCACGTTGGAGTAGTACAGTTTGGTGGCGCCGTCGCTCTCGAGAAACCGAAAGATGCTGTACCAGCGATCGAGCCAATAGTATTCAATTGTGCGGGTCCCGCGATTAATGTCTCCGAGCAGGTGGTGCCGCACATCCTCTTCGAATTCGGCGTCGAGCACTATTAACGAGTCATCTTGTTTAGCTAACGTCGCGCTCCAATGACGATGCTCGGTGCCGTCGTATTTGAGGACACGAACTGTGATGTGTGATCGCTCGGTCATTCACGGATATTTATTCGGGCGACGGCATGAAGTCAGTACCAACTTCCGAGGGTGGGTCTATGTCCCACCCGCTCACGCAGGTGGTACTGACTTCATACCGACGGTCGCTCTTCGTTGTCGCTGACCAGTTGCAGAAACACATCTTCAAGATTCGACAAACGAATCATGCGGCGCCGGCCTTCGTAATCTTTCATCAGCGGTGTCAGAATTTCAGCGTCAGCAGCAAAATAGAAGTGAGCGTTGTTTCGCGTGACAGCACTGATGCCATTCTCTGTCGGTCGTAGCGGTATGTCGCCGACGTCGCGCACCTCGAGAGCAAACCGCGACACCTTCGCCAACACCAGATCTCTCGGCGTCCCGGTCGCCAGGATCTTTCCGTGATCGATAACGACCAGACGCTCGCAGAGCTTCTCGGCTTCTTCCATGTAATGTGTTGAGAGCAGAATCGTCACCCCGCTCACGCGCCGCAGCTCTTCCAGCTTCTGCCAGATTTCCTGGCGCACTTGAGGGTCCAGTCCCGTCGTCGGTTCGTCAAGCACCAGAAGCTGTGGTTCATGCAAGAGCGACCTGGCGATCATTAGCCGGCGTTTCATGCCGCCCGAGAGGTGATCGATCCGGGCGTCCGCGCGCTCAGTCAATCCGATAAAGTCGAGCAGTTCGGCCGCGCGTTGCGCGGCGCGGGTTTTGGGAATGCCGTAGTAGCTCGCGTAAACGATGAGATTCCGCAGAACATTCAAATCGGGATCGAGGTTGTTCTCCTGTGGCACCACGCCGATGAGCGATCTAATTTCCCGCGCGTGGGTCCGCACGTCATGGCCTTCGACGATGAGCTGGCCTGAAGTAAGCGGCGTGCGACAGGCAATCATCCGCATGGTGGTCGACTTGCCGGCGCCGTTTGGCCCGAGCAGGCCAAAGGTCTCGCCGCGCTTGACTGCGAAATCGATCGCGTCGACAGCGCGTTGCCGGCCATAGATTTTCGTGAGTGAATTCGCCTGGACTACAGAAGTCAGAGGTCGGAGATCGGAGATCGGTAGTCTGTCACTGAACGAAGTTGAATTCGGGACACCAGATGCCAGCGAGGAGCTACGTTTCTTTTCTGACA
>Ga0070698_100000947_pt1 | contig 31720 bp, 29 predicted proteins | sample KBSK1502metaG_FD_65477 | JGI IMG/M metagenome (GOLD analysis project Ga0070698, IMG submission 65477) | Corn, switchgrass and miscanthus rhizosphere microbial communities from Kellogg Biological Station, Michigan, USA - KBS K1-50-2 metaG | ecosystem: Host-associated > Plants > Roots >... | reverse complement strand
CGGCCACGACGAGCGCGAGCAGACCCTGAACCAGCTCCTCGTCGAGATGGACGGCTTCGACACCAAGTCGGGCGTGATCCTGATCGCCGGCACCAACCGGCCCGACATCCTCGACCCCGCGCTGCTCCGCCCGGGGCGCTTCGACCGCCAGATCGCGGTCGACCGGCCGGACCTGAAGGGCCGCGTCGACATCCTGCGGGTCCACGCCCGCGGCAAGCCGCTCGCCGGCGACATCGACCTCGAGGTGCTGGCCCGCCGCACGCCAGGCTTCACCGGCGCCGACCTGGCCAACGTGGTCAACGAGGCGGCGCTGCTGTCGGCCCGCCACGGCCGCAAGGAGATCGTCAACGAGGAGCTCGAGGAGGCCATCGACCGGGTCATCGCCGGCCCGGAGCGCAAGACCCGCGTGATCTCCGAGAAGGAGAAGCGCGTGATCGCCTACCACGAGTCCGGCCACGCGCTGGTGGGGCACGCGCTGCCCAACACCGACCCGGTGCACAAGGTCTCGATCATCTCCCGCGGCCGCGCGCTCGGCTGGACGCTGGCGCTGCCGGTCGAGGACAAGTTCCTGGTCACCAGGAGCGAGATGATCGACCAGCTCGCCATGCTGCTCGGCGGGCGGGTCGCCGAGGAGCTGTGGTTCCTGGACCCGTCCACCGGCGCCTCCGACGACATCGAGAAGGCGACCCAGCTCGCCCGCAAGATGGTCTGCGAGTACGGCATGAGCGACCGGCTCGGCTCGCTGGTGCTCGGCACCAAGCAGGAGAACGTCTTCCTCGGCCGCGACTTCGGGCACCAGCAGGACTACTCCGAGCAGGTCGCCTTCGAGATCGACAAGGAGATGCGCCGCCTCATCGACGAGGCGCACGTCGAGGCCGAGCAGGTGCTGACCAGCTACCGGGACATCGCCGACCGTATGGTCGACGTCCTGATGGAGAAGGAGACCATCACCAAGGAGGAGCTGGCCCAGATCCTGGCGCCGGTCGTGCAGCGGCCGCCGCGGGGCATCATGGCGCCCCGCGCCGGCTACGCCCACCCCAACGGCGGCCGGACCCAGGAGGCCGGCATCGCCCGCGCCCAGGACACCACCTTCCCCTCCGACTGAGCCACAGGCTCCGCCAGGCGCCGGCCCCGTGCACGTAGCATGGGGCCGATGCCGTTTCGGAGGGATTGGGATGAAGCGACGGGTGGAGCCGCAGGGATCGATGACCGACGGGGTCGCGCCGCGGGCGGTCGGGCGCGCGTTCGACTTCGACAAGGTGGAGCGCGGCGTCCGCCTGCTGCTGGAGGGCATGGGCGAGGACCTGAGCCGCGCCGGCATGCGCGAGACGCCGGCGCGGGTGGCGCGGATGTACGAGGAGATCACCACCGGGCTCCGCGAGGACCCCGCCGAGGTCGTCAAGGTCCTCTTCGAGGAGGGCCACGACGAGATGATCATGGTCCGCGACATCCCGCTGTACAGCTACTGTGAACACCATTTGCTTCCCTTCCTCGGGAAGGCGCACGTGGCCTACATCCCCAACCGGCAGGGGCAGATCACCGGGCTGTCGAAGCTGGCGCGCCTGGTGGACGGGTTCGCCAAGCGGCCGCAGGTGCAGGAGCGGCTCACCAGCCAGGTGGCCGACGCGCTGATGGAGCGGCTCCAACCGCAGGGCGCGCTGGTGGTCATCGAGGCGGAGCACCTGTGCATGAGCATGCGCGGGGTCCGCAAGCCAGGCGCGATCACCGTGACCTCGGCGGTCCGCGGGGTCTTCCGCGACTCCATGCCCACCCGCATGGAGGCCATGAACCTCATCGGCGTCTCCCACCGCGGCGAGTGAGCCTGGCGCCAGCCGACAACCGGGCGGATATCATGGCCGGGCTCGCTCGTCTGGAGGTCCGCTCGTGCCGGTTACGCCACTGCGTCCGCATGACCTGCGGGTCGGGGACAGGGTCCTGCCCACCTCGACCCGCTGCCTGGTCATGGGCGTGCTCAACGTGACGCCGGACTCGTTCTCGGACGGCGGCCGCTACCTCGACCATCGCGCCGCGGTCGCCCACGGCCTGACGATGGTGGCCGAGGGCGCCGACCTGATCGACGTGGGCGGCGAGTCCACCCGGCCCGGCGCCAGCTACCTCGACGAGCGCACCGAGCTGGACCGGGTGCTGCCGGTGATCGAGGCGCTGGCGCTGGCCGCCGACGTGCCGATCTCGATCGATACCCGCAAGTCCACGGTGGCCAGGGCCGCGCTGGCCGCCGGCGCCGGCATCGTCAACGACGTCAGCGCCGGCCGTGACGACCCCGACCTGCTCGGCGTGGTCGCCGAGGCCAAGGCGCCGGTGGTGCTCATGCACATGCGCGGCACGCCGGCCACCATGCAGGACGACCCCAGCTACACCGACGTGGTCGGCGAGGTCGAGCGGTTCCTGGCCGACCGCTGCGACGCCGCCGAAGCCGCCGGCGTGCCGCACGACAGCCTGGTGGTCGACCCGGGCATCGGCTTCGGCAAGCGCGACGAGCACAACTACGCGCTGCTGGACGAGCTGGCCCGCTTCACCCGGCTCGGCCATCCGGTCCTGGTCGGCACCAGCCGCAAGGGTTTCATCGGGCGAGCCCTGGCGCTGCCCCAGCACGAGCGCGTCGAGGGCACGGCGGCCACGGTCGTGTGGGCGGTCGAGCGCGGCGCCCGGATCGTCCGCGTCCACGACGTTCGCCACATGGTCCGCACCGTCCGCATGACCGAGGCCCTGCTCCACCACCGCGCGGAGGGCGCTGGACGATGACGCCGACCGGGCGGCGGGACCGCATCATGATCCGCAACCTGCGGGTCTTCGCGCACCACGGCGTGCTCCCTGAGGAGGCCGAGCGCGGCCAGATGTTCGTCATCGACCTCGACCTCGCGCTGGACCTGGAGCCCGCCGGCCGCTCCGACGAGCTGGACCAGACCCTCGATTACGGCGGCCTGACCGCCCGGGTCGCCGAGCTGGTCGCCGGCAAGCGCCGCCAGCTCCTGGAGGCGGTGGCCTGCGACGTCGCCGATCTCGCCCTGGCCGACCAGCGCGTGCTGGAGGTCCGGGTGCGCATTACCAAGCTGCACGCGCCTCTGGGCGTCGACGCCGAGGTCGCGGTCGAGGTCGTGCGCGGGCGCGGCGGTGATCGCCCATGACCCGGGCGCACGTGGCCCTGGGCTCCAACCTCGGCGACCGCATGGCCACGCTCGACGCGGCGGTGCGCGCGCTGGACGCCGACGAGCGGACCCACGTGATGGCGGTCTCGCGGGTCTACGAGTCCAAGCCGGTCGGCGGCCCCGAGCAGGGCCCCTACCTCAACGCCGTGGCCGTGCTGGAGACCGACCGCGACCCCCACTCCCTGCTGGACCTGCTGCTGCTGACCGAGGACCGGCTCGGCAGGGTGCGGGCCGAGCGATTGGGCCCGCGCACCGCCGACCTCGACCTGATCCTCTACGACGGCCCGCCGGTCAGCTCGCCGGACCTGACCGTGCCGCACCCCCGCGCCCGCGAGCGCGCCTTCGTGCTGGTGCCGCTCATGGAGGTCGACCCCTACGCCAGCTTCCCCGACGGCGAGACAGCGGCCGAGGCGCTGGTGCGGCTCGGCCCGGTCCGCGGCGTCGTCCCGGTCGGCGAGCTGGAGGCCTGAGATGAGCGGGCGTGTCCGTTTCGAGCTGCTGCTCGGCCAGGTCCTGGAGGCGCTGCCGCGGCCCCCAGCCGAGGTCGTGGACGCCGGCGGCGGGACCGGGCAGCTCGCCGTCCCGCTGGCACGGCTCGGCCACCGGGTGACCGTGGTCGACACCTCCGCGGCGATGCTGGCGACCTGCGCGCAGCGGGCGGCGGACGAGAGCCCGGAGCTGGCCGAGCGGATCGCCACCGTCCAGGGCGACGTCGTCGAGCTGTCCGGGCTGCTCGGCCCGGCCAGCCAGGACGCCGCCCTCTGCCACGAGGTGGTCACCTGCGTGGACGACGCCGCCGCGGTGCTGGGCGCGCTCGCCGAGGTGCTGCGGCCGGGCGGCGTGCTGTCGCTGACCTTCGCCAACCGCGACTGGCTGGTGCTGCGGGCCGGCCGGCGCGGCGACTACCCGGGGGCGCTGCGCCTGCTCGACGAGCCGGCCGCGCCGTCCAGCGCCGGCCAGCAGGCGCACCGCGCGATGACCGCCGACGAACTCGGCGGCCATGTCGCCAAGGCCGGCTTCGAGGTGGTCGGGTCGTACGGCGTGAGCGTGTTCTCGGAGGGCCGCGACGACGACCTCGACGGCTCGGCGCTCCATGCCCTGCTCGAACTGGAGCGGCGGGTCGCCGGCCGCGAGCCGTACCGCTCGGGTGCCCAGGTCGTGCACATCATCGGCCGCCGCGCCACCGCCAACGCCCCGCAGGTGAGACCATGAAACCCTCGACAGTTCCCAGCCACCTTCGGTGGAGGGATCGGAGATCCCATGCCAGACGACCCGACCGGTAGGTTCTCGCCCGCCGCCGTGGTCGGGGCGGGTCGCGTCGGTCTCGCCCTGGCGATCTTCCTGGAGCGGCTCGGCCTCGACGTCACCGTCGGGGTGCGCTCCGACCACGGACGCGAGCGGGTCGAGACGGCCAGCGACCTGCCGACGGCCGCCCCCGCCGAGGCGGTCCGCGGGGCCACGCTGGTGGTGCTGGCGGTGCTCGACGACGAGCTGCCCTCGCTGATCACCGCGCTGGCGGCGGAAGGCGTGTTCGGGCCGGAGCAGGTGGTGATCCACACCGCGGGCGTGGACGGCCCGGAGCTGCTGACCCCGGCTTCGGCGGCTGGCGCCACGGTGGCGGCCTGCCATCCGGTGCAGATCTTCAACGAGGACCTGGAGGGAACGCTCGGGCGCATCCCGGGCACCGTCTGGGGCGTGACCGGCGACCCGGTGGGCCGCGAGGTGGTCGCCATGCTCGGTGGACGGTCCATGGACGTGCCGTCCTCGGGCCGGGTCCGGTACCACGTCGCGCTGGTGCTGGCGGCCAACGGCGCGGCCGCGCTGTCGGCCAGCGCCGCCGATATCCTGCGCGCCGGCGGGGTCATCGACCCCGGCGCGGTGCTCGGCGGGCTGGTCCACGCCAGCGTCGACGCCGCGCTGGCCACCGGGCAGGCAGGCATGTCCGGCCCTTGGGTCAGGGGCGAGGGCCGCACCATCGGCATGCACGTCGAAGCGCTGGCCCGCAAGCAGCGGCTGGTCAAGGTGTACGCGGCGCTGGCCAGGCTGGTCGGCGACCGCGCCGCGGCGGCCGGGCGGCTGGACCCCGACGCCCGGCGCCGCGTCGAGGCCGCGCTGCAGGGCCAGGACGACGGCGAGGACTCGGGCGAGCGGCTCGAGCTGCTCAGGAGGCTGGGGCGGCGTGCGCGCGGTCGCGACCAGCGCTGAGCTGCGGGCGGGCGTCGCTGCGGCCCGCCAGGCCGGCGCGGCGGTGGGCCTGGTCCCGACCATGGGCGCGCTGCACGCCGGCCACCGTTCCCTGCTGGCCGCCGCGCGGCGGGAGAACGGTTTCGTGGTGGCCTCGATCTTCGTGAACCCGCTCCAGTTCGGCCCGAACGAGGACCTGGCCAGCTACCCCAGGGACCTCGCCGGCGACCTCGCCGTCATGGAGCGCGACGGGGTCGACCTGGTGTTCACCCCGGAGCCGGCGGAGATGTGGCCACGGCCGCCGGTGGTGCGGGTGAGCGCCGGCGAGATCGGCACCCGGCTGGAGGGCGCGCTGCGGCCAGGGCATCTCGACGGGGTCGCCACGGTGGTCGCCAAGCTGCTCAACCTGGTCGGGCCCTGCCGGGCCTACTTCGGCCGCAAGGACGCCCAGCAGCTCGCCATGGTCAGGCGCATGGTCTCCGACCTGGCCTTTCCCAACGAGATCGTCGCCTGCCCGACCATCAGAGAGCCCGACGGGCTGGCCCTGTCCTCCCGCAACGCCTATCTCTCGCCCGAGCAGCGGCGGCGCGCGACCGCACTGTCCGGCGGGCTGCGGGCCGGCCTGGACGCCTGGCTGGCGGGGGAGCGCGACCCCGCCAAGATCCAGGCCGCCGCGCTGGCCGTGCTCGACGACACCCCGGGGATCGACACCCAGTACGTCGCGCTGGTGGAGCCGGAGGGCTTCGAGCCCTCGCGGACCGCCGAGGCCGGGCACGTCCTGGCGGTCGCCGCCCGCGTCGGCCCGGCGCGGCTGATCGATAACCTGGTCCTCGAGGCCCCCGCGTGATCCCACGCAGGCTGCTGGAACCCGATCCTGGACGCCTGCCGACCGAGGAGGTGGGTGTGCTGGTCGTCGGCTCGGGCGTGGCCGGGCTGTCGACCGCGCTGGAGCTGCCGGCCGACCGCTCGGTGCTGCTGGTCACCAAGGGGCGCCTGGCGCAGGCGGCCACGCGCTACGCCCAGGGCGGGATCGCGGCCGTGCTCGGCGAGGACGACTCGCCAGCCGACCACTGGGCCGACACCATGACCGCCGGCGCCGGGCTGTGCGATCCCGAGGCCGTCGGGGTGCTGGTCAGCGAGGGCGGCGAAGCGGTGCGGCGCCTGCAGCGGCTCGGCACCCGCTTCGACCTGGAGGCCGGCACGCTCGCCCGTACCCTGGAGGGCGGGCACTCGCGGCCGCGGATCGTCCACGCGGGCGGCGACGCCACCGGCGCGGAGGTCGAGCGCGCCCTGATCGAGGCGGTCCGTGCCGCCGCCCACGTCGCCACCGCCGAGCGGACCTTCCTGATCGACCTGGTCAGCGGCCCCGATACCGCCGTGACCGGGGCGGTGCTGTGGGCCGGCGGCGCCGCGCGGCTGGTCCGGGCCGGCGCGGTGGTGCTGGCCAGCGGCGGCGCCGGGCAGCTCTTCGCCAGCACGACCAACCCGGCGCTGTCCACCGGCGACGGCATCGCGGCGGCGCTGCGCGCCGGCGCCGCCGCCGCCGACCTGGAGTTCGTCCAGTTCCACCCGACCGCCCTGCACCTCGACAGCGACCCCAGGCCGCTGATCTCCGAGGCCATGCGCGGCGAGGGCGCGGTGCTGCGCGACCCCGGCGGCGACCCGGTGATGCGCGGCGTCCACCCCAGTGGCGACCTCGCGCCCCGCGACGTGGTCACCCGCGCCATGGCCGCGCGCATGGCGGCGCTGGGCGTCGACCACCTCTACCTGGACGCGACCGGGGTGCCGGCCGACCTGCTGGAGCGGCGTTTCCCGACGATCCTGGCCCGCTGCCGCGCCGCCGGAGTGGAGCCGACCCGTGACTGGATCCCCGTCTCTCCCGCCGCCCACTACCTGATGGGTGGCGTGCTCACCGACCTGCACGGCCGCACCACGCTCCCGGGCCTCTACGCGGTGGGCGAGGCAGCCTGCACCGGCGTGCACGGCGCCAACCGCCTGGCCTCGAACTCGCTGCTCGAGGGCCTGGTGTTCGCCGCAAGGATCGCCCGTGCCATCCCCGCGGCCTCCCCGGAGGACTGGCCGCCCGCCGCGCCACCACCCGGGCCCTCCACCCCGCTGGAGCCGCTGCGGAGCCCGGCCGGCGTCTCGGACGGCGACGGGCGCGGCCCCGCCACCTCCGGCCCGACCGACCCCGGGGCCGTGCGCGACGAGCTGCGCCGGACGATGACGGCCGGCGTCGGCGTGCTCCGCTCGGCGGACGGCCTGGTCAGGGCGGCCCTGCGGCTGGCGGAGCTGGCGTCCTCGCCCGCCAAGGGCGACGGCCCGCCGAGCTGGGAGACCGCCAACCTGCTGCAGCTCGGCGGGCTGCTGGCCAGGATGGCGCTGGCACGCGAGGAGTCGCGCGGAGCCCACCAGCGACGCGAGTATCCGGGGCCGATGGACGCCTGGCGGGTCCGGCAGGTGGTGCGCGGCGGGGCGGGCGGGCGTGCCGAGGTCGCCCGCGTGCCGGTCCCGGCCGCCGAGGTGGTGCGCCGGTGATCGGGCAGGGTGTCCCCACGGAGGCGTTCCGGGCCGCTGTCCGGGTCGCCCTCGACGAGGACCTGGCGGCCGGGGACCCCACCAGCGCGCTGCTCGACGCGGACGCGGCCGCGGTGCTGGCCGCGCGGGCAGCCGGCGTGATCGCCGGGCTGCCCGCCGTGGAGATCACCCTTGCCGAGGTCGCCCGCCGGCTCGACCTCGAGCCGGCGACCTTCCAGCCGGAGCTGGAGGACGGCCAGCCGGTCGCCGCCGGCGGCTCGCTCGGCCGCGTCGCCGGGCCGGCCAGGGTCGTGCTGGCGGCGGAGCGGACGCTGCTGAACCTGCTCTGCCACCTCTCCGGCGTGGCCACGCTCACCGCGGCGTTCGTGACGGCGGTCCAGGGCACCGGCGCGGTCATCCGCGACACCCGCAAGACCCTCCCCGGCCTCCGCCAGCTCGCCAAGTACGCGGTCCGCGCCGGCGGCGGCCAGAACCACCGCATGAGCCTCGGCGACGCTCTGCTGGTCAAGGACAACCACATCCGCGCGGCCGGCGGCCTGCCAGCGGCGGTCGCCGCCGCGCGGAAGGCCGGCCCGGGCCTGCCGCTGGAGGTCGAGGTGGAGACGCTCGAGGAGGTCGCCCAGGCGCTGGAGGCCGGCTGCGAGCTGCTGCTGCTCGACAACATGGGCCTGGACGCCATGTCCAGGGCCGTGGCCATGGCGGTGGGGCGGGCGCGCACCGAGGCGTCCGGCGGGATCACCCTGGCCAGCGCGCGCCGGGTGGCCTCCACCGGCGTCGACTTCCTGGCCGTCGGCGCCCTGACCCACTCGGCGCCAGCGCTCGACGTCGGCCTGGACTGGTAGGAGGACCCCATGCTGCTGGCACTGGACGTCGGCAACACCGAGATCACCATCGGCGTGTTCGACGGCGACAAGCTGGTCCAGCACTGGCGGGCGGCGACCGTGGCGGAGCGCACCGCCGACGAGCACGCCCTGCTGCTCGGCGGGTTCCTGGCGCAGGAGGGCATGGACCTCGCCACCACCGTCTCCGGCGTGACCATCGCCTCGGTGGTGCCGCGGCTCAGCCAGGCGATGCGCGAGATGGTCAGGCGCTACTGCGACTTCGAGCCGCTGATGCTGGAGCCCGGGATCCGCACGGGCCTGTCGATCCTGACCGACAACCCCCGTGAGGTCGGCGCCGACCGGGTGGCCAATGCCGTGGCCGCCTACGCGTTGTACGGCGGGCCGTCGGTGGTGGTCGACTTCGGCACCGCCACCACCTTCGACGCGGTGTCGCGGCGGGGCGAGATGCTGGGGGTGGCGATCGCGCCGGGGATCGAGATCTCGACCAACGCGCTGGTCCGCGAGACCGCGCAGCTCCGCAGGGTCGAGCTCGTCGCGCCCCGCTCGGTGATCGGCAAGAACACCGCCGAGGCGCTCCAGGCCGGCATCGTCTTCGGCTTCGCGGGCCAGGTGGACGCGCTGGTCCGGCGGATGATCGCCGAGCTGGGCGACCACGCGACCGTGATCGCCACCGGCGGCCTTGCCGCGGTGATGGTCCGCGTCTGCGAGACCATCGACCGCCACGACCCCTGGCTGACCCTGCACGGCCTGCGCATCATCTTCGACCGCAACGACGGCCGTGGGTCCCGTCACGATCCGGCCGGCGGGCGCCCGGAACCATGAACGCCCGGAAGGGTCCCGGGAACCCCCACGGGGTGCCAAGGTGAATGCCTTCGCGGCGGGTCGCTCCGGCCCCGACCGGGTCGAGGGGCGGCCGCTCTCGCCGCGTGCCTTCCGGCACTTCGGCATCGAGGCGGTCATGCTCGGCGCCCCTGTCCAGCAGGAGGGCCTGGTGCGGCGCGAGGGCGTGGCCATCTGGCGGCGGATGGGCCCCCAGGCCGCCGTGTTCGACCGGGTCGCCGAGCAGTCCGGCGGGGCCGAGGAGGACCTGCTGGCGGTGCGCGTGGTGGTGGCGGCCACCCCGCCGCGGGACCGCGCCATGCGGGTCCCGGCGGTGGGCGAGCGCGCCGCGCGGGTGACCGCCGCCGCCAGCCGGCCGCCGCCCACCGGCTGGCTGCTGCTGGTCGACGAGGGGCCCGGCGAGACCTGGCTGTACCTGGCGGAGGAGCGCACCCCCGGCGAGGCGCTGGCCGGCTTCATCGGCCGCCGCGGCCGCACCGACTTCGCCCGCGCCAGGCGCCGCTCGCGCCTGGGCGGGCTGGCCAGCGCCGGGATCTTCGCCGGCCTCGTGCTGATCTTCTACAGCACCGCCTTCGGCATCGGCGCCGGTGGCGAGATCCTCGGCACCGTCCTGGCCGCCATGTCCATCGTCACCCTCATCCGCGCCCGCCCCCGCTGAGCGCCTGGCGGCGCGAAACCCGGGTGAACCTGACCGGCGCGGCCAAGTAGCATTGCCGCTTGGAGCCACTGACCTCGAGGAGCATCGTGCCGGACCCAGAGGACCGTTCCGCCGTCGAGCAGGCGCGGCGGGAGAAGATGGCAAGGCTGCGCGCCGCCGGGATCGACACCTTCCCGGTGGGCTTCACCCGCACGCACACGCTCGCCGAGGTCGCCAAGGGCTGGAAGGACCTGGCGGCCGGCGAGGAGTCGGGCGACGCCGTGCGCGTCGCCGGCCGGATCGTCCTCAAGCGGGCCATGGGCAAGCTGGCCTTCTGGACGCTGCGGCAGGGCGACGACGAGCTGCAGGTGATGCTGACCGTGCAGTCCCTGGGTGAGGCGGCCTTCGAGCTGGCGCTCGACCTGGATACCGGCGATTGGGTCGGCGTCGGAGGCGAGGTGGTGCGGACCCGGCGCGGCGAGATGTCGGTCAAGGCCGAACGGGTCGAGCTGCTCGCCAAGGCGCTGCGGCCGCTGCCGGACAAGTGGAAGGGGCTCACCGACGTCGAGGTCCGCTCGCGCCAGCGCGAGCTGGACCTGATCGTCAACCCGGAGGCCCGCGCGGCCGCGCGGGTGCGTTCGGCGACCGTGCGCAGCCTGCGCGAGTCGATGGAGGCCCGCGGCTACGTCGAGGTCGAGACGCCGATCCTGCTGCCGGTGCCGGGCGGGGCGCTGGCGCGCCCGTTCATCACCCACCACAACGCGCTCGACACCGACCTGTACCTGCGCGTCGCCTGCGAGCTGTACCTCAAGCGCCTGCTGGTGGGGGGCATGGACCGGGTCTTCGAGCTGGGCCGCGTCTTCCGCAACGAGGGCATGGACTCCAAGCACAACCCCGAGTTCACCATGCTCGAGTCGAACGCGGCCTTCCAGGACTACCGGGACATGATGGTGCTGAGCCGCGGCGTGATCCTCGAGGCGGCCGACGCCGCGCTCGGCAGCCGCGAGCTCACCCACCAGGGGCGACTGCTCGACCTGGACGCCGAGTGGCGCGAGGCGACCATGCTCGACCTGGTCCGCGCGGCCCTGGACGAGCCCGACCTGGCCTACGACTGGCCGCTCGAGCGGGTCCGCGCCCTCTGCGACGCCAACAAGGTCCCCTACGAGCCAGGCTGGGGCGTCGGCAAGCTGGTCCTGGAGCTGTACGAGCACCACGTGGAGGACGCGCTCTTCGAGCCGACCTTCGTCACCAACTACCCGATCGAGGTCTCGCCGCTGGCGCACCCGCACCGCGACGACCCCTGGGTGACCGAGCGCTTCGAGCTGGTCATCGGCGGCCGCGAGTACGCCAACTGCTTCTCGGAGCTGACCGACCCCGACGAGCAGCGCGCCCGGATGGAGGAGCAGGCGCTGGCCAAGGCGGGCGGCGACGAGGAGGCCATGGTGGTGGACGAGGCGTACCTGCGCGCGCTGGAGCTCGGAATGCCCCCCAACGCCGGTCTCGGCATCGGCGTCGACCGCCTGGTGATGTTGCTCGGCGGCCTGCAGTCCATCCGGGAGGCTATCCTGTTCCCGCAGCTCCGGCCCGAGGAGCTGTAGCCTGCGCCTCTGGCGGTGGCCCCTGGCCAGCGCCAGAGGGCACCGGAACATCGACCGGGGTTTGGGCGTTCCCACGATGAGGATCCCTCACCCCAAGACACGTCACCGGAGGACGACTACGACAAGTACTGAACGCGCCTGTGCACCCGCCATCGGCCCGGGGGACCCCTCCTCGGGACCCCGGAAGGCCAGGTGTATAGTCGATTGGCGGCAACGTTTCGCAGCCGCCATATCCCTGGGGGTTTGGCATGTTTGAGCGCTTCACCGACCGGGCTCGACGGGTCGTCGTGCTCGCCCAGGAGGAAGCCCGGCTCCTGAATCACAACTACATCGGCACAGAGCACATTCTTCTCGGCCTCATCCACGAGGGTGAAGGCGTGGCCGCCAAGGCGCTCGAGTCCTTGGGCATCTCGCTCGAGGCGGTCCGCGCGCAGGTCGAGGAGATCATCGGCCAGGGGCAGAGCGCTCCGACCGGGCACATCCCGTTTACACCGCGAGCCAAGAAGGTGCTCGAGCTGTCGCTGCGCGAGGCGCTGCAGCTCGGTCACAACTACATCGGCACGGAGCACATCCTGCTCGGCCTCATCCGCGAGGGCGAGGGTGTCGCCGCCCAGGTCCTCGTCAAGCTGGGGGCCGACCTCTCCCGTGTCCGCCAGCAGGTCATCCAGCTCCTCTCCGGGTACGCGGGTGGCAAAGAGGGCGCCGGTGCCGGCGCCACCGGCGAGGGGGCGCAGCCGCAGGGCTCGCTCGTGCTCGACCAGTTCGGGCGCAACCTGACCCAGCTCGCCCGCGAGGGCAAGCTGGACCCGGTGATCGGGCGCGAGAAGGAAATCGAGCGGGTCATGCAGGTCCTCTCGCGGCGGACCAAGAACAACCCCGTGCTCATCGGTGAGCCGGGCGTCGGCAAGACGGCCATCGTCGAGGGGCTCTCCCAGGCGATCGTCAAGGGCGAGGTGCCCGAGACGCTCAAGGGCAAGCAGCTCTACACCCTGGACCTGGGCGCCCTGGTGGCCGGCTCCCGCTACCGCGGCGACTTCGAGGAGCGCCTCAAGAAGGTCCTCAAGGAGATCCGAACACGCGGCGACATCATCCTGTTCATCGACGAGCTGCACACGCTGGTCGGTGCGGGCGCCGCCGAGGGCGCGATCGACGCCGCCTCGATCCTCAAGCCGATGCTGGCCAGGGGCGAGCTGCAGACGATCGGCGCGACCACCCTCGAGGAGTACCGCAAGCACCTGGAGAAGGACGCCGCCCTGGAGCGGCGGTTCCAGCCGATCCACGTCAACGAGCCGACCGTCGCCCACACGATCGAGATCCTCAAGGGCCTGCGTGACCGCTACGAGGCCCACCACCGGGTCACGATCACCGACGACGCGCTGGTGGCCTCGGCAAACCTGGCCGACCGCTACATCTCGGACCGCTTCCTGCCCGACAAGGCGATCGACCTGATCGACGAAGCCGGCAGCCGGATGCGGATCAGGCGCATGACCGCGCCGCCCGACCTGCGCGAGTTCGACGGCAGGATCTCCGAGGTCCGGCGCGACAAGGAATCGGCCATCGACGCCCAGGACTTCGAGAAGGCGGCCTCGCTGCGGGACCGCGAGAAGCAGCTCCTGGCCGACAAGGCTCGCCGCGAGCGCGAGTGGAAGTCGGGCGACATGGACGTGGTCGCCGAGGTCGACGAGGAGCAGATCGCCGAGGTGCTGGCCTCCTGGACGGGCATCCCGGTGTTCAAGCTCACCGAGGAGGAGACCGCCAAGCTGCTGCGGATGGAGGACGAGCTGCACAAGCGGGTCGTCGGCCAGGAGGCGGCCATCCGCGCGGTCTCGCAGGCGATCCGGCGCACCAGGGCCGGCTTGAAGGACCCCAAGCGCCCGTCGGGCTCGTTCATCTTCCTGGGCCCCTCGGGCGTGGGGAAGACCGAGCTGTCGCGCACGCTCGCCGAGTTCCTGTTCGGCGACGAGGACGCGCTGATCGCGCTCGACATGAGCGAGTACATGGAGAAGCACACCGTCTCGCGGCTGATCGGCTCGCCTCCGGGCTACATCGGCTACGAGGAGGGCGGCCAGCTCACCGAGGCCGTGCGGCGCAAGCCTTTCAGCGTGGTCCTGTTCGACGAGATCGAGAAGGCCCACCCGGACGTGTTCAACACGCTCCTGCAGATCCTGGAGGACGGTCGCCTGACCGACGCCCAGGGCCGCACGGTGGACTTCAAGAACTGCGTGCTGATCATGACCTCGAACCTGGGCACGCGCGACATCGCCAAGGGCACCACGCTCGGCTTCACGGCCAAGGCGGACGCCAAGGTCGATTACGAACGGATGCGCGACAAGGTCATGGACGAGCTGAAGCGCCACTTCCGGCCTGAGTTCCTGAACCGGATCGACGAGGTGATCGTCTTCCACCAGCTCAGCCCCGAGGAGGTCAAGAGCATCGTCGACCTTATGACCAGGCGCGTCGTCGAGCAGCTCAAGTCCAAGGACATCGCCTTGGAGCTGACCGATGCCGCCAGGGAGCTGCTGGCCCAGAAGGGCTACGACCCGGCGCTGGGTGCCCGGCCGCTGCGGCGGACGATCCAGCGGCTGGTCGAGGACCCGCTCTCGGAGAAGCTGCTCTGGAAGGAGTTCGGCGCCAGCCAGCTCGTGGTGGTCGACGCCGAGAACGGCGAGATCGTCTTCAGGTCGCTGGACCAGGCCGCTGACGGGATCGACATCCCTCCGGCGGAGCTGGCCGGCACGGAGTAGGCCCTTCGAGTGTCCCACCCCAGGGATAGACGAAGCCCCCGGATGATCCGGGGGCTTCGTCGTGGGGGCGCGGACGCCATCGACCGCGTGCGCCACCGGCTGGCCGAGCCCGATCCCGAGCGCCGCGCGCTGGACCGCCTCGCCTGGGTACACGCCACCAGCGGGGTGGGAGACGCGCTGGTGGCGGTGGCGCTGGCGGGCACGCTGTTCTTCTCGGTGCCGGTGGCGGCCGCCAGGCCGAGGGTCGCGCTGTACCTGCTGGTCACGGTGGCGCCGTTCGCGGTGGTCGCGCCGCTGCTCGGACGCCTGCTCGACGGGCGCAGCGGGGCCAGCCGCGTGGCCATGATCGTGGCCCTGGGCGCGCGGGCCGTGCTGGGCTGGCTGGCCGCCGCCCGGCTGGACGGGCTGCTGCTGTTCCCGCTGGCCTTCGGCCTGCTGGTCTTCTCCCGGGTCCACGGCATCAGCCGCAGCGCGCTGGTGCCGGAGCTGGCCGGCTCCGGACGCGACCTGGTGCCGATCAACAGCCGCATGGCCAGGGTGATCGCCATCGGCGGGACGGTCGGCGGGCTGCTCGGCGTGGCGATCCAGAAGCTGCTCGGCGGCGGGGGCGCGCTGCGCCTGGCCGCCGCGGTCTTCCTGGTCGGCGCGTTCATGGCCACCTCGGTCCCCGCGCTGCACGACGCCTGGCACCGCACCGGGCGGCGCGGCCCCGGCCATCCGCAGGACGGGCCGCCGGGAGAGGCCGCCTCCGCGCGCCCGGGAGAGGCCGCCTCCGCGCGCCCGGGCGGGGCGGTGCCGCGCTGGCCGGTGGCGAGGATCCGCCTGGCCAGGACCGCCAGCGCCGCGACCAGGGCCGCCGGGGGCTTCGTGCTGTTCCTGCTGGCGTTCGCGCTGCGCAAGCGGGGCGTGAGCACGGCGGGGCTGGGCCTGCTGGTGGCAGGCATCGGCGCCGGCGGGCTCATCGGCGCGTTCCTGGTGCCGAGGCTCGCCCGCCGGCTGCGTGAGGAGGGGCTGCTGGCGTTCGGGCTGGGGCTCTCGGCGGTCACCCCGCTGCTGCTGGCCGGCAGGGTCGGCGTGGCCACCGCGGGGCTCGCGGGCCTGGTCACCGGCACGGCCGCCTCCGCGGCCAGGCTGGGGTTCGAGAGCCTGGTGCAGCGGGACGTGCCCTCGGTCATCCGCGCCACCACCATCACCAGGTCGGAGACGGTCTTCCAGCTCTCCTGGGTGCTCGGCGCGGTGATCCCGGTGGCGCTGCCGGTGCCCGCCAACCAGGGCCTGCTGGCCGTCGGCGCGGCCTGCGTGCTGGCCGTGGTCGTCTACCTGTTCGGCCTGGTCCGCCTGCGCAACGGCACGCGTCCCGAGGCGGTGCGGACCCGCCCCGCCCCCCGCCCCGAGACCCACGGCCCGTGAGCGTCGAGCCGGGCGGCGCGGCGCAGGGCGCGCCGGGCGTTCCCCGAGCCGCGCCCCAGCCGGGCCACGCGGCGCAGGGCGCGCCGGGCGCCGTCGGGGCCTCCGCGCCCGATGCGGATCTGCTGGCTGCGGTCCGGGCAACGGTGCTCGAGTGGTTCGGGCGCCGCGGGCGCGACCTTCCCTGGCGGCGGACGCGCGACCCCTACCGCGTCCTGGTGGCCGAGGTGCTCGCCCAGCAGACCCAGGCCGAGCGGGCCGCCGCGGCCTTCCCGCGCTTCCTGGCGCGCTTCCCGGACGCGGCCGCGCTGGCGTCCGCCACCCCCGCCGAGGTGCTGCGGGAGTGGCAGGGGCTCGGCTACAACCGCCGCGCGCTGGCGCTGCGCGCCTGCGCCAAGGCCGTGGTCGACCGTGGCGGCTGGCCAGCCACCGTCCAGGAGCTGGCCGCCCTGCCGGGCATCGGCCCCTACACCGCCAGGGCGGTCGCCTGCTTCGCCATGGGCCAGGACGTCGCGCCGGTCGACACCAACGTCGCCCGCGTGCTGGCGCGCTCGCTCACCGGCGCCGACCCGTCGCAGCTCAGCCAGGCCCAGCGCCAGCGGCTGGCCGATGCCGCGCTGCCGAGCGGCCGCGCATGGGAGTGGTCGTCGGCGTTGATGGACGTGGGCTCGGCGCACTGCCGCCCACTCCCGCGCTGCGACGGCTGCCCGATCGGGTCGCGCTGCCGCTGGCTGGCACTCGGCGATGGAGAGCGGCCGGCATCCAGGCCCAGGCAGGTCGCGCCCTTCTCCACCTCGGACCGCCGCTGGCGCGGAGCGGTCGTCCGCGTGCTGGCCGCCGAGCCCGGGGGTCTGGACGAGCCCGCCCTGGCCGCCGCCGTCGACGCCGCAGCGGCCGATCGTCCGCCAGGCTGGTTCCACGCCCTCCTGTCGAGACTGGAGGCCGAGGGCCTGCTCGCCCGCGACCCCCACGGCCGCTTCCACCTGCCGAGGGCGTGACCGCCCGGAACGCCGGTCGCCTACCCGCGTGCGCGCCGTCCTCGTCCACGTCGAAGGACCCGTCGGCGCGCCAGTAGTGCTTGACCGAGCGGCTGGTGGCAGGGTCGGTCTCGTCGGCGCCGCTCTCCACCAGCCCGCCGGCCGCCAGCCGCGCCAGCGCCCTGCCGGTCTCGCGCACGGTCATGCCGGTGGCGGCGGCGACCTCCGCGCTGGTGGTGGCTCCGAGCACCAGGGCCGACACCACCCTGAGCCGGTCCTCCTCGGCCAGCAGCCCGAGGATCTCCCTTGGCGTCAACGCTGCGGGCTCCATGGCTCCCCGTGGATCTCGCGATGTCCGGCCGATCGTCGTCCGGCCCACATGCTACCGTTGCCTGGCCCGCCTCCTTCAGCACCATGCACCATCAGGACGTGCCGTGGCCAGAACCGTACGAACCACCTACGCCTGCACCGATTGCGGATCCTCCACGCCCCGGTGGGTCGGCCGCTGCCCGAGCTGCAGCGCCTGGAACACCCTGGTCGAAGAAGTCGTCGAGCGCAGCGGACCGCCACGGGCCAGCGGTCCGGTCACGCCCGCCATTCCGATCACCGAGGTGACCGCGCAGGCCGGCGCCCACCGCCCGACCGGCGTGGAGGAGCTGGACAGGGTGCTCGGCGGCGGCCTGGTGGCCGGGTCGGTGGTGCTGCTGGCCGGCGAGCCGGGTATCGGCAAGTCCACGCTGCTGCTGGGGGTCCTGGCGCGGCTGGCCGAGCAGGCCAGGGTGCTCTACGTCTGCGCCGAGGAGTCGCTCGAGCAGGTCCGGCTGCGCGCCGAGCGCCTCGACGCGCTCCACCCCGAGCTGTACCTGGCGGCCGAGACCGACCTCGGCGCGGTGCGGACCCTGATCGAGCGGACCGGACCGCGCGTGGTGGTGGTCGACTCGGTGCAGACGGTCGCCGACCCAGAGCTGGCCGGGGCTCCCGGCGGGGTGGGCCAGGTCCGCGAAGTGGCCGCCCAGCTCGTCCGGCTGGCCAAGGACCGGGGGGTCGCCACCTTCCTGGTCGGCCAGGTCACCAAGGACGGCATAGTGGCCGGGCCCAAGACACTGGAGCACCTGGTGGACGTGGTGCTGTCCTTCGAGGGCGACCAGCACCATGCGTTGCGGCTGGTCCGCTGCACCAAGAACCGCTTCGGCCCGGCCTTCGAGGTTGGCTGCTTCGAGATGACCGAGGGCGGCCTGGAACCGCTCGCCGACCCCTCGCGCCTGTTCCTGTCCGCCCGCGAGGCGGCCGTGCCAGGGGTCGCCTGCACCGTGAGCGTGGAGGGGCGCAGGCCGCTGGTGACCGAGGTCCAGGCGCTGGTCTCGCCGACCGGGCTGGCGATCCCTCGCCGCATGGCGCAGGACCTCGACCAGGGCCGCCTGGCGATCCTGATCGCGGTGCTGGAGCGGCGGGCGCGCGTGTCCTTCGCTGGCCACGATGTGTTCGCGGCGACCGCCGGGGGCGTGCGGCTCACCGAGCCCGCGGCCGACCTGGCCGTCTGCCTGGCGCTGGCCTCGGCGGCGCGCGACTGGAACGTGCCCGCCGACCTGGTGGCCTTCGGCGAGGTGGGGCTCGGCGGCGAGGTTCGGCCCGTCCCGCAGCTCGGCCGCCGTCTGGCCGAGGCGGCCCGCCTCGGCTTCCGGCGGGCACTGGTCCCCGCGGCCGGCCCCGCCGAGGCCGGCGGCCTGGCAGTCACCCCGGTCGGCTCGGTCGCCGAGGCCCTCGCCGTCGTCGCCGGCGCCGCCGCCCTCCCGCGTCCCCGGTCCGCAACCGCCCGCGCGGCGCCGGACGCGCCCGCGGAGGCCGCCCCGCCGACCACTCCCGTGCCGTCCCCGGAGCCGGGCGCGGCCCCGCCGGCGGGCGCGGGGAGGGCCCGGTGACCAGCGCGGACGGGTCCGGCGAGCGGTTGGACGGCCGCATGCTCGGCATGCTGCGGCTGGTCGCTCCCGGGACCTTGCTGCGACAGGGGCTGGAGCGCATCCTGCGCGCCGAGACGGGCGCGCTGATCGTGCTGGGCGCGCCGGCGTGGGTGCAGGCGCTGTTCACCGGCGGCTTCCGGATCCACGTCCCCTACACGGCGCAGCGGCTCTCCGAGCTGGCCAAGATGGACGGGGCGCTGGTGCTGGACGAGAACGCGCACCAGATCCTCTGGGCGAACGTCCACCTGATGCCCGACCCGGCCGTCCCGACCGTCGAGACCGGCACCAGGCACCGCACCGCCGAGCGCGTGGCAAGGCAGTCCGGCGTGCTGGTGATCGCCGTGTCCGAGTCGATGCGCACGGTGACCCTGTACCTGGACGAGTGGCGGCACGTGGTCGAGGAGGCGGCCGCCGTGCTGTCGCGTGCCAACCAGGCGGTGCAGACCCTGCAGCGCTACCGCACGCGCTGCGACGAGGCCAGCGCCACGCTCGACGCCGCCGAGCTGGGAGGCCATGCTACCCTTCGGCCCGTGCTCAACCTGGTCTGCCGCTGCGAGATGGTCCGCCGTGTCGCGCTGGAGGTCGAGCGCTACGAGGCCGAGCTGGGCGCGGATGCGCGCCTGCTGCGCCTGCAGCTGGAGGACCTGAGCGCCGGAGTCGAGGAGGAGCAGCGCCTCGCGGTCCGCGACTACCTGCGCCCTGGCCGTGGTATCGAGGTCTCCGACGTGCTCGAGGAGCTCGGCCGCCTCAGCCCCGAGGAGCTGTTCGACGCGGCCGCGGTCGCCAAGGCCCTGGACCTCACCGGCAACCCCGACGCGCTCGACGTCGGCGTCGTGCCGCGCGGCTACCGGCTGCTGTCCAGAGTCAGGGGCCTGCCCACCTCGGTGATCACCCGCGTGGTCGAGCGCTTCGGCTCACTGAAGGTGATCCTCGCCGCCGGGATCGAAGACCTCGAAGAGGTCGAAGGGGTCGGCCCAGGGCGTGCCCGGAACCTGCGTGAGGGTCTGCGGCGACTTGCCGAGGCGTCAGCATAGGAGTTTTACTGAGAATTGCTTATTATCGTCCCTCAACTTGACTCCGAGCTTGATTAGCCCGTCTACCAGCGCGTTCGCCTTGTACCTGAGGGCCTTTAGATGTTAACCTGGGTGTGTTCCGTACCAGGGAAGGGGAATTCGCGTATGTTCAAGGTCGGGGACTGCGTCATCTATCCGCAGCACGGTGCCGCGGTCGTCGAAGGGCTACAGGACCGTGAGGTTGGTGGCGAGACTCGGGAGTACCTGGTCCTCAAGCTCACGTATGGCGATCTCACCCTCATGGTGCCTCGGGACAACTGCCAGGAAGTCGGCATCCGTGAGGTCTGCAGCTCCGACGACGTCGAGGGCGTGCTCGATATCCTCCGTACCGGTGAGTGCTCGACACAGGGCAATTGGAGCCGCCGCTTCAAGGGCAACATCGAGCGGCTCCAGTCGGGCGATATCTTCCAGGTGGCCGAGGTCGTTCGCGATCTCACCGTCCGGGACCGCGACAAGGGCCTCTCCGCCGGAGAGAAGCGCATGCTCCAGCGTTCCCGCCAGATCCTGGTCTCCGAGCTGGTGCTCGCCTGCACGTGCGATGAGTACAAGGCGACCCTCATGCTCGACGAGGCGCTGGAAGTCTCCTAGCTTCCTCCAACGACAACGACCCGTCCCCGGCCGGGTGCTCCATGGCTCGAGCTGAGCGGGTCGGCGTGATCGTGCCAGCCGCCGGCGATGGCCGGCGGCTCGGCGCCACCCGGTGCAAGGCGCTCGTCGAGCTGGACGCTCGGCCCTTGCTCGTCTGGGCGCTGGCTGGGGTGGAGGCCAACGACCGTGTCGACAGCGTGGTGGTGGTCGCCGACGCCGCCAGCATCGAGGCTGTCGCCAGCGTGGCCGCGGCCGGCGGCTTCGCCAAGGTCTCCGCGGTGGTGGCCGGCGGTCCGACTCGCCGCGCCAGCGTCGCCGCCGGGCTGGACGCCCTGCCGCCAGGGCCCGGCTACGTGGCGGTCCACGACGCCTGTCGGCCACTGCTGCGCCCCGGCGCCATCGACCGGCTCGCCGGCCTGCTCGACGAGGTCGCCGCCCAAGGCCTGGGGGGCCAGGGGCCAGCCGGCCGGGGGGTCGGCGCGCACGGGGTCGCGCCGGGTGCGGTCGTGACCGACACCGTCCGGCGCGTGGCGGCAGGTGATCGTTCCGGCGGGATCGTCGATCGCCAGCAGCTCCGGACGCTCCAGACACCACAGGTCTTCGTGCGTGCCGCCTTCCGCGAGGCGCACCGCCGCGCGGCGGCCGGGGAGCTGGCCGATCCCGGTTCGCTGGACGGGGCCAGCGATGCCGTCCTGCTGGAGCTGGCCGGTCTTCCGGTCGCCGTGGTGGCGGGAGCGCCGGAGAACCTGAGCATCGCCACCGCGCTGGACCTCGAGGTCGCCGAGGTGCTGGCCGAGCGCGCCGCCTGGGGCCAGGCGGCCAGATGATCCCGCGGCTGCGGGTCGGCCAGGGCTTCGACGTCCACCCGCTGGTCGAGGGCCGCCCGCTGGTGCTCGCCGGCGTGCGGGTGCCGTTCGACCGCGGCCTCGGCGGGCACTCCGACGCCGACGTGGTCGCCCACGCCGCCTGCGAGGCGCTGCTGTCCGCCGCCGGGCTGGGCGACCTCGGCCAGCACTACCCGCCCAGCGACCACCGCTGGGCGGGCACCTCCAGCCTCGAGTTCTGCCGCCAGGTCGCCAAGCGCCTCTCCGAGGCCGGCTGGACGGTGGAGAACCTCTCGGTGACCGTCGTCTGCGACCAGCCGCGGCTCGGGCCGCTGCTGCCGGCCATGCGCGAGACGCTGGCCGGCGCTCTGGACCTCGAGCCCGAGCGGCTCCAGGTCACCCCCAAGTCCTCGGAGGGCCTCGGCTTCACCGGGCGGGGCGAGGGCATCGCCGCCATTGCGGTGTGCCTGCTGACCGGCACCTGAGGCAACCGCGCCGCGCCTGGACGAGCTGCCGCGTGGGGCCTGGCCAGCGAGGGAACCGCGGCGGGGATTAGGATGGCGGGAACCATTCCGTGACCTGCGACCGATTCATGGAGTCCCCGTGGCCCTGCATCTCACCAACACGCTGACCAGGCAGAAGGAGCTGTTCGTCCCTCGGGACGAGGGCAAGGTCGGCATCTACCTGTGTGGGCCCACGGTCTACAACGAGCCGCACGTCGGCAACCTGCGCAACGTCGTGGTGATGGACGTGCTGCGCCGCCACCTGGGCGCCTCCGGGTACAAGGTCCTGATGGTCCGCAACTACACCGACGTCGACGACCGCATCGTCGAGGCGTCGGGCCACGACGCGCTGCGGGCGTTCGTCATCGCCGAGCACTGGACCCGGGTCTTCGAGGAGATCACCGGCGCGCTGGGGATCATCCCGCCCGACATCGCCCCGCGCGCCACCGGCCACATCCCCGAGATGCTCGAGCTGATCGCCAAGCTGTTCGACGCCGGCCTGGCCTACCAGGCGGGTGGGGACGTGTACTTCTCGGTCGGCAAGTTCCCCGAGTACGGCAAGCTCTCGGGCCGCGACCTCGCCGGCGAGCAGGCCGGCGCCAGGGTGGAGATCAATCCTGACAAGCGCGACCCGCTCGACTTCGCCCTCTGGAAGGGCGCCAAGCCGGGGGAGCCCACGTGGAACTCGCCATGGGGGCCCGGCCGGCCGGGCTGGCACATCGAATGCTCGGCGATGTCCTCGAAATATCTCGGCCAGGGCTTCGACATCCACGGCGGCGGCGAAGACCTCATCTTCCCACACCACGAGAACGAGATCGCCCAGTACGAAGGCGCCACCGGCGAGCAGTTCGTCCGCTACTGGCTGCACAACGCCTTCCTCGAGATGGGCGGCGAGAAGATGGCCAAGTCCGTCGGCAACGTGGTCAGCCCGCGCCAGATCCTGGAGCGCTATAGCGGGGTGGTGCTGCGCTACGCGCTGATGAACGCCCACTACCGCAGCCCGCTGGAGTTCTCGCAGGAGGTCCTGGCGGATTCGGCCGCCGCCTACGAGCGCCTGTCCACCTTCGCCGTCAACGCCGCCAGAGCGCTCCGGCCAGGGACCGAGGCGCCGCGGCTGGAGGAGGGCGACTGGACGGAGCGCTTCGTCGCCGCCCTCGACGACGACATCAACGTGCCGGCGGCCCTGGCTGTGCTGTTCGACCTGGTGGGCGCGGCCAACCCGCTGATCGCCAAGGCCGAGCGGGGGAGCGCCGCCGCCATCGCCGAGCTGCGTGTGCGGTTGGCGACCTTCAGCGACCTGGCCTCGCGGCTGGGCTTCACCCCGCTGCTCGACCTGCCCGATGTCACCACCTTCCCGGCAGTGCTCGATCTCGTCCTGGAGCTGCGCGAGCGGGCCAGGATCGCGCGCGACTTCGAGGCGGCGGACATGGTGCGCGAGCGCCTGAACGCGATCGGCATCCGGGTCGAGGACCGACCCGGAGGCCCGCGGTGGCACCTGGCGCGGTAGGCGGCCCCGGCAGCCATCCCGAGGGCGAGCCGCGGCGACCCCGCGCCCCTGCCGAGAAGCGCCGGGCGGGGTCGACCGCCAAGGGCGGCGGCCCCTCGCGGGCGGTCAAACAGGCGCGCCGCCGAGAACGGCTGGAGGCCGGCCGCGACGCGCTGCGCCTCGGGCCCGGATCGATGGTGATCGAGGGCCGCCGGCCGGTGATCGAGGCGCTGCGCGGCTCGCGCCGCGTCGAGCGGGTCGTGGTGGCGGCCGGCGCCGCCGAGCGCGGCACGCTCGCCGACCTGCTGGAGCTGGCCGCCAAGGAGGGCGTGCCCGTCGAGACGGTGCCGCGCTCGCTGCTGGACGCCCACGCCGAGACCGGCGCGCACCAGGGCGTGGCCGCGGTGGTCTCGCGGCTGGAGCCGATCGGGCTCGACGAGCTGCTGGCGGTCCCGCTCGGCGGCACCGAGCCGCCGTTCTTCCTCGCGCTGGACGGGATCGAGGACCCGCACAACCTCGGCGCGCTGGTCCGCAGCGCCGAGGCGGCGGGCTGCCACGGGATCGTGCTGCCCCGTCACCGCAGCGCTCCGCTGTCGGCCACGGCGGTGAAGTCCTCCGCCGGCGCGCTCGAGCACGTCCCGGTTGCCGAGGTCGCCAACCTCACCCGTGCCCTGGAGCGTCTGCGCGCCGCCGGCCTGTGGTGCATCGGGCTGGACGGCGGGGCGCAGTCGAGCCTGTTCGACCTCGAGCTGGCCGACGAGCCCGTCTGCGTGGTGGTCGGCAGCGAGGGCGCAGGGCTGCACCGGCTGGTCCGCGAGACCTGCGACGTGCTGGTCCGCATCCCCATGGCCGGCCAGGTCGCCAGCCTGAACGCCTCGGTCGCCGGCGCGCTCGCCCTGTTCGAGGTCCGCCGCCGCCGCGCCAGCTCGCGCGTCTAGGACCGCTGGACCCGCCGGCCCCGCGCGGCGGCGTCCGCGAGCCTGGCGAACATCAGCATGTCCTTCCAGGCGCCGTGCATCTCGTAGTAGGCGCGCAGGACGCCTTCCGGCTGGAACCCGTTGCGCTCCAGCACCCGCTGGGAGGCGTGGTTTTCGACGTCCACCACCGCCTCCACGCGGACTAGGCCGAGCGCGCTGAAGGTCCAGGGGACCAGCAGGCCGACCGCCGCGCTCGCCACGCCCTGTCGCCGCCGCGCGCCCGCGACCCAGTAGCCGAGCGACCCGCGCAGGTGGCGCCAGACCAGGCCGCTCACGCCGACGTAGCCGAGCGCCTGGCCCGTGCGCGCGTCGGCGATCGCCAGCGACAGCCCTGTGCGCTGCTCACGCTGCGCGTGCTGGCGTGCCAGCCAGGCGTCGCCGGCGGCTTCGCTGTAGGGCGCTGGGACGCTGGTCCCGACCGTGATCGCCGGGTCGCGGCTGGCCAGTTCGATCACCGCCAGGTCGGCGACCCGCCAGGACCGCAGCAACACCCGGTCGTCGCCCAGCGGCGGGTCCGGGAGGCGCAACGGCATCACTCGATCCTCCCTCCTACGGTCACCGGCCCGGTGGCGCCAAGCCTACCGCTCAGGGGGCGGCGGTCCCGCCGTCGGTGCGCCACGCGGTGCCGGCCCGGGTGGGGTCGCTGCCGGCATCGTGCCGTTCCGCGCTCGACCAGTTGGCCGGGATCCCAGCCGAGGCCGAGCGGTAGCTGGCGACCGCCCTTCTCGACGATCCCGCCGCCCGAACCCGCCGAGCGGAGCGGGACGCTGGTCGCCTCGCACGGCCGGATCCGGTTCCGCTACGAGCTGGCAGGCGCGTCGTCGAGCTCTCGCCGCCACCGTCGCGACGGAACGGCTACCACACGGCCTCGGCCCCGGGGAGCGGCAGATACCATAGGGCGGGCATACTGTCAGGCGACTGGCTGGCGTGGCGCAATCTGGCAGCGCAGCCGACTTGTAATCGGCAGGTTGGGGGTTCGAGTCCCTTCGCCAGCTCCAGGTCAGAGCACTTTTCGCTTGCCTCCGGTCAACGACTCGGTCAACGATAGTGCCGATTCCTCGTTGACCGACCGAGAGGCAAGCGGTGATCCGTCCCCGCCGCAACGGCTTCCAGGTGATCGTCTACACCGGCATCGATCCGGTGACGGGTCGCCAACGGCAGATCAGCCAACAGGTCAAGAGCAGCCACAAGCAGGCCGAGCGCGTCGAGACCAGGCTCAAGGCCGAGGTCATGGCGGGCCGGCACCGAGGTACGGCGGCCAAGACCTTGGGCGAGATGGTCGAGGTCTACCTCGACTGGCGCGAGCAGAACGACAAGCCAATCGGCCCGCGCACAATCCAGGGGTACCGGGCGCTCGCGGAGGCCAGGATCAAGCCCGGCATCGGCAAGCTGCGGCTGCCCCAGGTCGACCCTCCGGCGCTCGATCGGTTCTATGGCGCACTGCGCAAGAGCGGGAGCCTGCGCAAGCCCGGCGAGCCGCTCTCAGCGAGCCGGCTCCGAGACGTGCATGCGGTCATCTCTGGCGCACTGGCGCTCGCAGCGCGCTACGGCTGGGTGCCGTACAACGCCGCGGCGCTGGTGCGGCCTCCGGCGCCACGGAGCGCCAAGCGGGCGATGCCAACCAGGGAGCAGGCCCGCCAGGCGCTCCAGGCTGCGCAGCGCATGGATCCTGAGCTGTACCTGTTCCTACGGCTGGAGGCCACCACGGGCCTGCGGCCGGGCGAGGTCTGCGCGCTGTGGTGGCAGGACTTCGACCTCGAAGCCGCCGAGCTGCTTGTCGGCCACAACGTGGTGCACGCCAAGGGCCTCCCGGACGGGTACGTCCGCAAGCGGACCAAGAGCCGCCACGGCGACGACCGCCCGATCGCGCTCGACAGCCAAACCGTCGCGCTGCTCCACGAGCACCGGGATCGCTATGAGGCGAGGGCGCGGGAGTGGGGCGGCGAGCTGGCGCCGGACGCCTACGTGTTTAGCGTCGACGAGGCCGGCCGTCGACCGCTGCGGGTGGACACGATGACGCGCCGGTTCGGCGAGCTGGCCCAGGCCCTCGGGCACGGTTACACGCTGTACGGGTTCCGCCACTTCGTGGCCACGCAGCTCGGCGCGGTAGCTACCACCGCGACCATCCGCGAGCGGATGGGCCACGGCAGCCTTGATGTAACTGGCGGCTACGTGCACCGGGTCAGCGACGCTGATCGGGCGGCCCGGCACATGGGAGAGCTGTTCGACGGCCAGGGCCAGCCGTCGTAGAGGCTAGTACTCCAGCCGTAGATCGTGATCTTGCGTGGTGGCGTGCTGCAGCGAGATGCGGCTATGCCTGGCTGAGGAGATGGCCCGAGGGGCCGTAGTTGATCTTCCAGTCCGCGTAGACGCCCAGGGTGTTGTCGGTCAGGCAGCGAAGCAGGGCTCCGGCAAAGTCAAGATTCGTCCGGTTCGCACCGCCGCCTGCATTGGCCCAGGCTACTGGTCGAAGTCAATCGGATGGTGGTCAGGTGACCGGAATGGACCATTCCCTGGGACGGAACATGGGGGAGGATCGTAGCACCGCTCGAGAGGAGCTCAGGTGAGGGCATCTGTTCACCGAATCGGGGTACCCGGTGATGCAGAACAGGCGGCCCGGGGCCGATGAACCCCAGGACCGGCCATCCACCTGAGCAGCTCCAGCGAAGAGGAGACGCACGTGCCGTACATCAAGGTGGGCGAGGAGAACTCAGGGTCCATCGACCTGTACTACGAGGACCACGGCTCGGGACCGCCGGTGGTCCTGATCCACGGCTACCCCCTCAGCGGCCGCGCCTGGGACAAGCAGGTCCCGGTCCTGCTGGAAGCCGGCTGCCGGGTGATCGCCTATGACCGGCGGGGGTTCGGGAAGTCCAGCCAGCCGACGTCCGGGTACGACTACGACACCTTCGCCGCCGACCTCAACACCCTGATGGAGCACCTGGACCTGTCCGACGCCACGCTGGTCGGCCACTCGATGGGCACTGGGGAGGTGACCCGCTACCTGGGCAGCTACGGCTCGGGCCGTGTCGCCAAGGGCGTGCTGGTGTCGGCGATCCCGCCGTACCTGCTGCAGGCTGGCGACAACCCCGACGGGGTGCCGCAAAGCCTGTTCGACGGGTTCGTCCAGGCCGCCCGGGCCGACACCCCGGCCTGGATGAAGGGCTTCCTGGACAACTTCTACAACATGGACCAGTACGGCGGCACCCTGGTCAGCGACCAGGCGTTCCAGGCCAGCTGGAACCTCGCCGTGACCGCCTCGGCCGCCGCCGCGGTGGCCTGCATCCGGACCTGGCAGACCGACTTCCGCGACGACCTGCCCAACATCGACGTGCCGGTGTTGGTCATCCACGGCGACGCCGACCGGACGCTGCCCTACGACAAGACCGCCGAGCGGCTGCCCGGCCTGATCAAGGACCTGCAGCTCGTCACCATCGAGGGCGGCCCGCACGCCATCGCCTGGACGCACGCCGACCAGGTCAACCGCGCGCTGCTCGACTTCCTGCGCATCTAAACCCTCCGGACATCCGGGCGCCCAGCTGCGCAGGCCGCAGCCGCCCATGCCATCCGATCGCGGCCGGACCCTAGCCCACGCCAATCCGGCGGCAGTACCACCACCCCGCCAATCACCATCAAAGGAGCCACCATGTCCAACCACCTCAGCGCCGACAATCTCAAGTCCCCCGGCGACGACCCGCGCCTGGACTTCACCGACCTGTTCGCCTTCAAGTCGTCAGACAACCCCGACAAGACGGTGCTGATCATGGACTCCAACCCGTTCATGCTCCCCACGCCCATGACCGGCCCGGAATTCCACCCCGACGCGGTCTACCGGATCAACCTCGACACCGACGGCGACGCGCACGCCGACGCCGCGTTCACCTTCACCTTCTCCCCGCTCGACAACGGCACCCAGACCGGGACCGCCCACTACGCCACCGGCCCCCAGGCCCGCCAGCCCGAGCCAGCCGGCCAGGTGCTCACCTCCTCCCTCCCGGTCGGCTTCGCCGCCGCCGCCCGGCCCGTCCAGGCCGGCCCGGTCCGGCTGTTCGCCGGGGTACGCAGCGACCCGTTCTTCGTCGACTTCGAGGGCACCCTGCACGGCTTCCAGTGGACCGGGCGCGACGACTTCGCCGGCAAGAACATCCTGTCCATCGCGCTGGAGGTGCCCAACGACATGCTCGGCGCCGGCCCGATGATCGGGGGGTGGGCCACGATCAGCCTGCGCCGCGACGGCATGCTGGTGCAGATGGACCGCGGCGGGCACCCGACGATCAACCCGTTCCTCAACCCCGACGGCGAGAAGAACCTCTACAACTCCCGGCAGCCCGCCGACGACGTGGCCAACTACCTTGGGCCCTGGTCGCGACTGTTGCAAGAGAACAGCGGCTACTCGCCGTCGCCACTGTTGCAAGACAGGGGCGGCTACTCCTCGCCGGAGGAAGCCAAGGCGGCCGCCATGATCGTGCTGCCCGACATCCTCCGCTACGACCGCACCCAGCCGGCCCACTACCCCAACGGCCGCGTCCCCACCGACGACGCCTACAGCATGCGCTGGGCCTGGCTCAGCAACGGCAAGATCCCCCCGACCGGCCTCAAACCGCACGACGACCTGCTGGCCAACTTCCCCTACCTCGGCCCACCCAACCCCTACCCCTAGCCTAGCCGCCCGGGCCGGCCTTCTCCGCGCCGGCGACGCCGGACGCCACCCGTCGTCGGCGCGGAACTCATCGCGATCACGAAATCGGTCGGCCGCAACCTGAGCGGGGTGTATCTTGATCACGGTCGAGCGGGTGACGAGACGGTACCCGGACGGCACCCCGGCCGTGGATGGGCTCGATCTGGAAGTGCCAGCCGGGAAGACGATGGCGCCGGTGGGCCCGAGTGGCTGGGCGCGGCGGTCAGCCAGCGGCGCTCTGGCCGGAACGGTGCAAGGCGATCATCTCCGTGAGCGGGTATTTGATCGGCAACCTCGAGGTGAATCAACGACCGCTGCCGCCAAAGGCCGAGCTCGAATGGTGGTACCAATATTATTTCGCTACGGAACGTGGCCGGGCCGGCTACGACAAATACCGGCATGATTATGAGCGCACCGAGAACTTCGCGTCTCCGGGTGGCGCCCTATTGGACATGACTCGCGTCTATGCTGCTCCTGTCCGGTTGGGACTCAATCATTGGGCTCTCTGGGGTACGTGGACGGTGGAGAGCCGAGCCAGTGTGCTGAACCAGGCCAACGGGCGTATCGCCTGCCGCTTCCACGCCTGCGATCTTCACCTCGTCATGGGATCGGCGGCGTGGGGAACACCCTGCGATTTCGCGTGCTCATCGATGGGCAGTCGCCGGGCGCTGCCCACGGGATCGACGTTGACGATCAAGGCAAGGGCACGGTGACCGAGCCGCGTTTGTACCAGTTGATCCACCAACCGAAGCCCATCGCTGATCGACAGTTCGAGATCGAGTTCCTCGATTCGGGCGTGGAGGCCTATGCGTTCACCTTCGGCTGATCCACGGCCGCCCAGTTACGAAACACCGCCGGAAGGAGACCGTCATGGAATTCCTCGTCGAGTTCAAGGTCAACGTTCCGGACGGGACTCCAGAGTCTGAGGTCAAGGACCGCGAGAGGGCCGAGGCATCCGCCGCAGCCAAGCTGGTGGACCAAGGGCATCTTGTCCGGCTCTGGAAGCCGCCCGTCGCGCCCGGCGAGACCAAGACCGTTGGCCTGTACCGCGCCGACAGCGAGGCCCATCTCGACGGTCTGCTCGGCGCGCTGCCGCTCCGCGAGTGGATGCATGTCACCGTCACCCCGCTCGGGCCCCATCCCAATGACCCTGCGGCCCAGGCGACCGCCCCCAGCCGACCGGAGTCAGCCATGAGCGATCGGCTTCCCGATCCCCGCCTGACCCAGGTCTACCGCTTGGAGGCCACCGTTGCCCAACCGCTGGATCTCGGCGACATCGCCCAAGGCCACCGGCGAATCGTGCCCCTGACCGGCGGGACATTCACCGGTCCCCAGATCAACGGTAAGCTGCTCCCAGGCGCCAGCGCCGACTGGCAGACCGTCCTGCCGGACGGCACCACGCTGGGCGACATCCGCTACACGCTCGAGACCGACGGCGGCGATCTCCTCTACGTCCAATCACGAGGTGTGCGCCACGGCAGCGCCGAGGTCCTCGCCCGTCTCGGGCGCGGTGAGGATGTCGATCCCAGCGAGTACACCTTCCGTACCACAACCCAGGTCGAGACCGCCGCCCCCGATCTCGACTGGCTGAACAAGGGCGTCTTCATCAGTGTCGCCGGCCGCCAAGCCGGAGGCGTGATCTACGAGACCTACCTCGTCAGATGAGCCCGGCGCGTGACCCCAACAACCTACTGTCCCCAATGCCCCAGGCAGGAGCGGCCGTCACAGCACCGCTGATGGAAAGACGGGTGACATCGTGTGGGAAAACACGGGTCTCATGGGAGTCGTGCCGGCATGGAAGATTCAAGAAGTCCTCGACATGGAGGAGTTGCGAGAGATGCGAGGCGAAGAGGAAGTAACGGGACGAGGAGCTGAGACGTCCAGTTTGAGGGGGCAGGGATGGCCCAGGTACAAGACAACACGTTCTTCACCGAGAAGCTCCTGCCAACACAGCACGACGCCGTTGCCCCCGACGGATCGCTTGTGCGGCTCCTCCCGAGCCTGGCAGCAGGCAGCATGGCGCACTTCGAGCTTGGAGCAGGCGAAGTGTCCCGTCCGCAACAGCATCGAACAGTCAGCGAGATCTGGTACGTCGTACAAGGCCTGGGACGGATGTGGCGCCACCAGGACGGACGCGAGCCTCGAGAGATCGACTTGAGGCCTGGGGTCGCGCTCACGATTCCAGTTGGCACGTCGTTCCAGTTCCGCAACACCGGTCGTGAGCCACTCGCCGCGATCGGCGTCACCGTGCCGCCATGGCCCGGCGAGGGGGAGGCGATGGACGCCGACGGGCCGTGGACGCCAAACCTTCAGGGTGGGTAGCGGTAGATGCCACGCGGCGACGGCCGCGTGCGGGCGCGGTCCTGTTGTGGCGGCGTCCCGGCGCGTCGTGGTCGTAGTTCACCTCCTCGGCCGATCCCAAGCGGTGAACAGGTCGGGTGCTCAGGCGGTCATCTCGGCCCACAGGAACCCGGCGAGCTCCCGGGCGATCGCCGCGGCGACGATGCTCTTGGTGTGCTTACGAGCAGCCAGCCGGCGGAAGCGGGCGGCCAGCGCAGCAGGGTCTCGGGCTTGACGATGAAGCAGGACCGGCGGGCCCGGGGCAGCGCGCGGCTGATCGCGGCGAGCAGGGCTGGGTCGGCGGGCTCCAGCCTGGGTCGTGGAACCTGGCGGCGCAGGACGGTGAGCTGGTGGCGCAG
>Ga0070698_100000946_pt1 | contig 31751 bp, 35 predicted proteins | sample KBSK1502metaG_FD_65477 | JGI IMG/M metagenome (GOLD analysis project Ga0070698, IMG submission 65477) | Corn, switchgrass and miscanthus rhizosphere microbial communities from Kellogg Biological Station, Michigan, USA - KBS K1-50-2 metaG | ecosystem: Host-associated > Plants > Roots >... | reverse complement strand
TCGATCACGGAGGCGGTTTCGATCCAACCCCAGTTCATCGGATAGGTGATCTCGTCCAGCACGACCAGTTGGTACTCCCCGCAGGCGATCGCCGCCGCAGCCAGCTGCCACGCGGCGACCGCACGTCCCTCACTCTTGTCGAGATCCGGCGACTCCCAGGTGAACCCGTCCCCTCCCTTCAGCCAGTCGACGCCCAGCTGGCGTGCGACCTTCTCCTCGCCGACCTTCCACCTGTCGGACTTGATGAACTGGATCACGCAGACGCGCCAATCGCGCGCCACCGCCCGCATGATCACGCCGAACGCCGCGGTCGATTTTCCCTTGCCATTGCCGGTGTTGACCAGAACCAGCGAGCGCGGATTGACCTCAGGCGCCGGCGGACGCAGCGGTGGAGCGATGCCGGGCTTGTGCACGTCGTTCATCGATTGCTCGCCTCGCGAAGCAGATGCGGAACATCCAGGTGCTCCTCGATCACGTCTGCTAGCTCGTCGAATGCCTGGTCGAGGGTCCGGCGCGGACGCTCGTGAAACAGGGCCGCGAGTATGCCCGGCTCCTCGAACATGCCATGGATGTAGATGCCCAGCACGGAGCCATCGATGAATCCGAGTCCGCCGGGAAGAGCTTCGTCGACGGGAGCCGTCGTCGTGCTTCGGCCATGCCGGATCTGATAACCAGCGATGGGCATCCCGCTCAAAACCGCCCAGGGTCCGGAGAGAGCCTGGAAGCATGTGGAGATCCGCTCTGTGTGCTTGGTCGCGGTGAACGTCGTGCGCAGCGGTAAAAGACCCAGCCCGTCGCCCGAGCCGTCGACGTCAGCTTCGTCTTCGATCCGCTGCCCCAGCATCTGCAAGCCGCCGCAAATCCCGAGCACGGCCCTGCCTGTTCGCGCGCGTCTCCTGACCGCCTCGGCGATCCCGGTGCTCACGAGCCACTCGAGGTCAGCGGCCACATGTTTAGAGCCCGGCAGGACGGCAAGGTCGCCGTTGCCGAGGTCCTCGGCCCGATCGACCCACTGCACATCAGCCACCTGCTCGAGCTGCTTGAACTCGTCGAGGTTGGAGGCGGTCGGATACCGCACCACCGCGACTGAGCATCGACCACGCGAATCGAGCGGAGGCGCCGCGCCGTCCTCGTCCGGCAATCCGTGCTGCAACCACGGCACGACGCCGAGGGTGGGCACTCCGGTCATGCGCTCGAGGTGCTCGGGAGCGGGCGGCAGCAGAGCCGGGTCGCCACGGAACTTGTTCAATACGAAACCAGCGATCAGCGCCCGCTCACCTTCGGGCAGCATCGCCCAGGTGCCGTAGAGGTGGGCGAATGCACCGCCGCGATCGATGTCGGCTACCAGCACGACCCGAGCTCGAGCCGCCAGTGCCGTCCGCATGTTGGCGAGGTCAGTCTCGCGCAGATTGGTTTCCGCGGGACTGCCCGCGCCCTCAAGCAGCAGAACGTCGTGTTCTGCTTGCAACCGTCTCAACGACTGCTCGATGACCTGCCACAATCGCGGCGCCCGTGATCTCCACGGCATGCGGCTGAGCTCGAGGTCGGGTTTACCCAGGATGACCACCTGGCTCCGGTTGTCACCTTCCGGCTTGACCAGTACGGGATTCATCAGGACGTCCGGCTCGACTCCGGCGGCCAGCGCTTGCAGGTACTGAGCCGTGCCGATCTCGCCCCCGTTGACGGCGCGCGCATTGTTCGACATGTTTTGCGCCTTGAACGGCACGACATCGACCCCCCGCCGATGCATTGCCCGGGCGAGTGCGGTCGTGACCAAGCTCTTCCCCGCCGAGCTGGAGGTCCCCTGCACCATCAATGCACCCATCGCCCCTCCTCGCGTCGCGGCAGGACGAACACGCCGCCGTCCTTTCGAATCACCGAAACCTTGGCGGCGTAGTGCGCGGCGATCACCTGCTCCGACAGCACCGCGTCGGGCTTTCCCTCAGCCACCACGCGGCCGCCATCGAGCAGAAGCAGGCGGTCGGCGTACTGGCCGGCCAGGCTCAGGTCGTGCATTGCCGACAGCACGGTCAGCCCGGAGTCGCGACGCAGCTCGTCGAGAAGCTCTAGTGCATCCTGCTGCCGGCCAAGGTCGAGTGCGGTGGTCGGCTCGTCGAGGAGCAGGATTGGCGCTTCCTGGGCGAGCGCACGAGCCAGCACGACGCGCTGCAGCTCCCCCCCGCTCAATGAACCCAACACCCGATCGGTGAACTTACGCAGACCGAGGCGCGCCATCGCTCGCTCGGCGGCGAGGCGATCGGTCCGCGTCTCGGTCGCGAAGTAGCCGATGTGTGGAGTCCTCCCGAGCAGAACGTACTCGGCCACCGTCAACTCGCCGGGGGTCTGAGGGTGCTGCGGCACCAGCGCGATCTGACGCGCCAGCTGGCGCCGGGTGCTGCTCTGGACGGCACGACCTTCGACCAGCACCTGACCCGCAAAGGCGAGCAGCCCGGCGACGGCTCGCAGGAGGGTTGTCTTGCCGGAGCCGTTGGGCCCGATCACTGTCACCCACTCACCCCGCTCGACCGTCGCCGACACGTCGGTCAGGATGCGTGTCGCACCGACGGTCACCGAGACGTCGCGAGCCTCCACCGCGGTGCTCACATGACGGTCCTCCGCGAGGTCCTCAGCAAGATCGCAAAGAAGGGAGCACCGAAAAAGGCGGTGACGACCCCGATCGGGAGCTCGGCCGGGGACAGGATCGTGCGCGCCAGCGCATCGGCCAGGATGAGAAATCCGGCTCCAGCAAGCAGTGAGAGCGGAACGATGGCTCGGTAGCTCGGAGATACGAGCAACCGAATCGTGTGCGGGATGATGATGCCCACGAATCCGATGAGGCCGCTGACGGCGACGGCCGCCGCCGTTCCTGCCGTGGCCACGATGACGATCACCAGGCGCGCTCGGCGGACGTCGATTCCCAGGCTCGCCGCCTCTTCATCCCCGAGGCTGAGCACATCGAGCACGCGCCGGTGCAACAGGATGATCGCCGAGCTGACCGCGATGTAGGGCAGAACCACCGCGACTGCGTGCCAGTCAGCGGTCCCGAATCCGCCGAGAATCCAGGAGTAGACCGCGCGCAACGTGTCAGATCGCTGCTGCTGAACGAATGTCTGGACCGCGGTCATGAAGAGGGCGACGATCACACCGGCCAGGATCAAAGTGCTGGTCCCGCGTACTCCGCCGGCCGATCGACCGAGCACATATGCCGCGGTTACGGCAAGCAGCGCGCCCGCAAAGGCGGCGAGCGGAAGCAGCAATCCGATGTCGGTGCCAACCGCTGAGTAGGCGATGATCACCGTCGCTCCGAGCCCCGCGCCGGCAGCTACACCCAGGAGGTATGGATCGGCGAGCGGGTTGCGAAACACACCCTGGTAAGCCGACCCCGCGATTGCCAGCATTCCACCGACCAGCGCGGCGAGCACCACTCGCGGAGCCCTGATCTGCCAGAGGATGGCGTCATCGACGCTGCTCAGCGGAGAGGAAAAGTGAAACACCTGAATGTGCGAAAGCAGCGAGCCGACAATCGATGCCGGCCCGATCGAAGCGGCACCGGTCCCCAGGCCCAAGAGCAGCGCTCCTGCCAGCAGCCCCAGGGCGACCACTGCCCACGCGGCCGAGATTCCTCGCGAGCGAACAGCCTCGTGCGGCACTGCCTTCGCCCAGGTGGCGTCAGCCCTGTTTTCGGCCTCACCATCGACCTCGCTACTGCGGCGCGCATGCTCCCTCGCGGCGAAGCCGGAGAGACAGCTGGGGCAGACGCAGCCATACGCCACCGCGCGAATGTCGGCCAGGGTCTGACGCTCCAGCACGATCCCCTCGCACCAGCATCCAGGCTGACCCTGCGCGCACTCGAACTGCTGCTCGCAAAGCGGGCACGTCTTGATGATTCCGCTCGGGGTTTGCTGCGCCTGCCTAGCCATGAATTCGCCGAGGCCGTTTCACGCGGCCGATCCTTCGAGTCGCTTCAAGGCGGCGGCGACCGCCTGCAAGAACAGGACGATGCGAGGCCCCCACTGAGACGCGATCGAGTCATCGACCGGCACCACGGCTCCGGTCGCGACGGCGCGGATTACGCTCCAGCCCGGTCGCGCACCGACGGTCGCAACGCTCTGCCCGCAGCAAACCGTGTCGGCCAGCACGATAAGGTCGGGGTTGCTCGAGATGATGTACTCGGCCGACAGCTGGGGATAGTCGTTTCCGCCGGGCGCGGCGTCGGCGATGTTCCCGAGCCCGAGCAGCTTGTACATCTGGCCGATGAACGTGCCCGACGTGGCCGAGTAGTACGTCTGATCGAGCTCGTGATAGACCTTCAACGGCCTTGGCGGTTTGCGCGTCGACTGCACGATAGCAGCGACTTTTTGCCGGATCCCCGCGACGACCGACGCAGCCTCGGAGGCGTGTCCGGTGGCCTGCGCGATCTGGTTGATCTGTGCGTAGACACCGTTCAGGTCGGCTGCGGGCAGCTCCAGCAGGACAGGGATCTGGAGCTTGGTCAGCTGCTCGTAAAGATTGTCCGTGTCATCGGCGATCAGGACCAGGTCGGGCTGATAGCCGGCAATGGCTTCGATGTTGGGCGTGAATCCGGACAGCGATGTCCGCGGCGCCTGCGGAGGGTAAGTGGAGTAGGAATCGACTGCCGCAACCTGAGTCCCCGCCCCGACCGCGTACAGGTCTTCTGTCGCCGTCGCTGACAACGAGATGATCCGTGCTGGTCGGTGGGAAATCGTGACCGTGCCTTTGGAGGTGGTCAGCGAGAGCGGAAATGATTGACCCGTCGTCGGAGGCGGCGCGGCGCCGCCGCCGCACGCCACCACAAAGATCAATGTCAGGGACAGCACCAGGGACCTGAAGACTGTGTACCTCGACACGGAAAACCTCCTCTTTTCTCACTCGGAAAAAGGAGGGGCTTGCCGGCCGGTGCCGTGCTCACCGCCCCTCCCACGAGGGCTGCTCGCTCGGCACAGCGCAGGCGACCTGGCTAGTCCCCCGATGGGGCATCACAGTTGCGGGACAGCGCCGGAATCACACCGGCTTCGCTGCGACAGCACCGGCCGGGCATCGACCCGGCGCAGCGAGTATAGGCCCGACCGGCTAAAGGGGCGAGCCGACCCTTTCGAGCGGTAGCTCGACGTAGGGCAAGCCGGGGTCGGCCACCGCGTCCGGGTGGATCAGATGCGCAAGCTGCTGGATCCCATCGGCAATCCGCGGCGCCGGGCGCGAGAAATGAGCGTCGCCGTCCACGACCACCGTTCTTACCGGGAGCCGCAGGTCTCGAGCTCGCTCGAGAGACTGCTGAAGGCTGAAACCACATGCCGCGAGCACCACCAGGTCGGGCTTCTCGGCCATCACCGCGGGCCACGTGGTCGCAAACGAATACTCGCCGGGCTTGCTCAGCACGTTGGCCCCGCCCGCGGCCTGCACCATCTCCGGCAGCCAGTGGCCGGATCCGTAAGGAGGATCCATCCATTCCGCCACGAACACCCGCGGACGATCGCGACCTGCGACCGCGCTGCGGACGGCCTCGACTTTGGCGCGCATCGCCGCAGCCACCACGACGCCGCGCTCGTGCACACCGAGCTTGTCCGCCAGGGCGATCACAGACTCGACGACATCATCGAAGGTGCGCGGATTCATCGAAAACACCTCGACGCCGATCGGGCAGGCGGTTTTCAAGTCACCGCTCGAGACCGCACAGACCTCGCAGAGGTCCTGTGTGATCACCAGATCAGGCCGCAGTTCGCTCATCAGCTCGGCGTCGACCGCGTACAGCGAATGGCTTTCGGACTGAGAAGCCGTGACGAGCTCGTCGATCTGTGCGCTGGTCAGCCCGGAGACGTCGATCCGCGTGCGGGCAACCACAGGCTTGGTCGAGACCTCAGGCGGCCAGTTGCAGTCCTCCGAGACGCCAACAAGCGAGTCCATCAGTCCGAGGTCGGCAATCATGTCGGTTGCGCTTGGGAGGAGAGAGACGATCCTCATCGATCGCATGGTAGCTTGAGCCTTCGCTTGAGGAGAAAAGCACCTGGCCTCAACTCAAAACCGCTGAGCGCGATCGTGGTTGGCGGCACGCATAGCGGGGTCGGAAAAACCACGATCACGCTCGGCTTGATCGGAGCTCTCAGGCGTCGGGGGCTGATCGTGCAGCCCTTCAAGGTCGGCCCCGATTTCATCGATCCGCTCCATCACGGCCAGGCGGCCGGGCGTCCCTCCCGCAATCTCGACGGCTGGATGCTGGGACCTGACGTCAACCAGCGGCGATTCGCGATCGCGACGGCTGACGCCGACGCCGCGGTTGTCGAGGGGGTCATGGGCCTGTTCGATGGCAGCGAGGGCAAGAGCGATCGCGGCAGCACGGCCGAGATGGCCAAGCTGCTCGGCCTCCCCGTAGTCCTCGTGATCGACGCCGCGGCCATGGCTCGCAGTGCCGCTGCAGTCATCCACGGCTACGTAACCTTCGACCCCCTCGTCCAGGTGGCCGGGGTCATCCTCAACAACGTAGGCGGTGCAGCTCACGTCGCCATGATCCGAGACGCCGTGGGCGACAGCATCCCCATTTTTGGCGCTCTTCCTCGCGCGGCCGACCTGGTGATCCCGGAGCGCCATCTCGGCTTGCATCTGCCCCACGAAGGGCGTCAGGACTACGTCCATCAAGTCGCGAACCTGATCGAACAACACGTCGACGTCGACCAACTCTTGAGCATCACCAGCATCCCGCGCCGGCCCGCACCGATGGAGACCAGCCCGCCGAAGCCACGCGCGCGCATTGGCATCGCCCGCGACGAGGCGTTTTGCTTCTACTACGCCGACAACCTCGAGCTGCTGGCCCAGGCCGGCGCCGAGCTGGTCGAGTTCTCTCCTATTCGCGATCCGATGCCATCCGACCTGGATGGGATTTACGTTGGTGGCGGGTATCCTGAGCTCCACGCGCAGGAGCTCGCCGAGAACACGGGCACGACGACCGCAATCCGCGAATTCGCCGCGTCTGGCGGGCCGATCTACGCCGAGTGCGGCGGCCTGATGTACCTCGCCAAGCAGCTGCGCGTCGGGGACGACGTCTACCCACAGTGCGGGGTTTTGCCTTTCAGCACGACCATGCCGGCGCCCCTGAAGCTGGCGTACGTCGAGGTCGAAACGACTGGCGGGCTATTCGGCGCCGGAAGAAGCGCCCGCGGACATCTGTTTCACCGCTCGGAAATCAGCGACAAGCAACCTGATTCAGGTTGCTACCACTTGCGGACCAGCAGGGGTGATCAGGTCGAGGAGGGATACACACATCGCAACGTTCTCGCCAGCTACATACACCTCCACTTCGCCAGCGATCCCGCCCTTGCCAGCGCCCTCGTTGATCGCTGCGCGGAATATCGCGCCAGCCAGCACCCTGCGTGATGTAGATCGAGACTTGAGATTGAAATACGACGCGAAGGCAGCCTTTGGCCGATGGTATTGAGTAGTCATGACCGTCAGCTCGACATGCTCGGATAGTCCGGACTATCCGGGGGTTTCCTCGATGAGAAGTTCGGTTAGTCCGGACTATCCGGAGATTGGCCTGCGGGAGTGGGAATGGCGCGCACGACCCGCTAGACCGAGGCTTCAAATGCACGATGCACGGTGGGCCACCAGGGGTACCGGAAGGATTCGTGGGCCAGCACCGCCGCCAAGTGGTGGGGAGGGATACGGCCGGAAAGAGTTGATAACGTCGTGTACACGGCCGAGCTGAGCCAGCTGGCGGCGCTCCTCGTGTTCGCCGTCCGCTGATGCGCGTGCGAGTCTGGCTGGTAAGGCACGGCGCCTCGACGACGCCGGCCGGCCTGACGGTCGGGGCGGGCGATCCGCCGCTCAGCGATGCCGGCCGCGCCGAGGCGGAGCGCCTGGCGCGGTCGCTGGCCGCGCGTCCGCTGGTCGCGGTGTGGTCCAGCGACCTCAGGCGAGCCGCGGCGACGGCCGCCATGATTGCCGCGCCGCACGGCCTGGTCGTGGCCACGACCCGTGCGCTGCGCGAGCTGGATTTCGGCGCGTGGGAAGGACGGGAGCTCGGCGAGCTGTGGCGTGAGGACCCTGACGCGGCGCGAGCGTGGGAGTCGGACATCACCGCCACGCCGGGCACGTTCGGCGAAAGCGTGAGCGACCTGGTGGACCGTGTGGCCGAATTCTGGCATCGCGTCGAGCTGTCGGGCGAGACCGTGGTCGTCGCCCATCGCGGCTCGCTGGCCGCGCTTCAGGCCGCGATCACCGACGAGCCGTTTGCCTCCGCCTTCAGGTTCCCTTCGGCATGGGTGGAGGCGAGGGCGACGCATCACCGGCCGGGACGTAATGCCAGCCGATCGCCTCGCCGTCGTGAAGCTTGACGTCCGAGATGCCGCCCGACGCGCTCGACCAGCGTCCGTCCGAGGCGATGAACAGCGCCCAGTAAGGCTGGTTCTGCGGGAAGCACGTGGTGAAGGTCGCCGGCTCGTTGTCGACCTGGCACACGACCTTGCCGCTCGTCACCGACTCGGCCCTGTACTCGATGCCGGAAGCGTCCATCGCGGCCTGACCGGCGATCTCGCTGCCCGCGAACGAGAAGCTGCGCTGTATCGAATTGCCAGACAGATGCTGGACGACGACGTACGCGCGGTGGGACGTGCTTGGTGGCGACGAGCATCCCGGCGTGACGAGCAATCCGACCGCGCCGCAGACAAGAGCTCTGCGCAATTGCCGAACCCCTCGTCAGCTTGACGTCTCGTGGGGTCAAAAGCTTGCGGTGACGGAAAGGTAGCCGGCCTCCTTATGGACCGGCATCGCAAATGCGAAGCGGTCCGGTTGCAGCGACAGCTCGAGGTCGGACGGCGGGAAGCCGGGCCATCCGCCTCCGAGCAAGGTTCGGTATCGCGTCGTGTCGCGCAATGGCGCGAGCAGCTCGTCCAGGTCAGGCTCGCGACCCTCGAGCAGGCCTTCGATGTACCGCGCGCACGCGTGGTCTTCGGGATGGTTCGCCGACGCGACGAGCGTGAGCGTCTGTGGGCTTCTTAACAGGCAGGCTTTCGCCGTCGCCCTGGCGACGACCAGACTCGCTGCCAGGATGTCATCGCTCTGCACCTCCGCGGCGACCTGCGTGCCCGCGGACGAACGCTGCACGAGCACCCGCCCGCGCAGGTCGAGCTCGCGGATCGCCGTCGGGGAGTTGCTGATCGCGATGCCCTCCACGGGGAGCCCTTCTTCCTCGGCGCACAGCACCGCGTCAGGCGTGCGCGCGGCCAGCGTGCGCGCCTCGTCGACGGTCCGCACCAGGCGGCACTCGAGGGCTCCGCCGGCGAGCGCGTAAGCGCTGACGGTGAACGCGCGAAGGACGTCGATCACGACCACGGTGCCGCGGGCGCGCCGCGCGCTTTCGATGCCGGTCACGTGGACGATGTTCAATTGACGTCCGTGTCCTTAGAGGGCGGCGACGCCCCGCGCGCGTTCGGCTTCGAGCAGATCGCGGATTGCGGCTCGATGCGCGTGGTCGGCTTGCGCCTCGAGCCCGGCCAGACCGTGCCCGAGCACCGCAACGCGATCCCGGTGGCGCTGATCGTCACAGGCGGCCGCCTGCAGTTCGACGATGGCACGCAGTCGGGCGAGGTCGGCGCGGGCGAGATGCTGCTGATCAACCCCGGCGAGCGGCACCGCTACCACGCGGACGTGGCCACGTCGGCATACCTCGTGTTCGCAGGTCTGCCCGGCGTCCGCAGCCGCACGTGGACGGTGCGGCGCAAGTCGTAGCGCACGGGCTGCGCGTGCGGCGAAATGAGGGATAGTCCGGACAAACGCGGGTTCTCGCGCGGCAAATGTCCGGATGGTCCGGACTAACCCGGGTTCTCGTGCGGCTGGTCACGGCGCGTTCCACAGCGCGATCACGCGTCCGCGTTCGCCGTCGCGCAAGATGCTGAGCGTCGCCACGTCGAGCTGCAGTCGTGCTGCGATCGTGATCGCGGCGTCGATCCAGGCCGCCGCGATGGCGCGCAGGAAGTGGCCATGGGAAAACGCGAGCACACGTCCTTCCTTTCGGCGCGAAGTGACGAGCTCGATGAAGCGACTCGCGCGCGCATAGATCTGCTGTGGCGTCTCGCCGTCGGGACTGCCGTCGCGGTAGATCTCCCAGTCCGGGTCCGTCTCGTGGATCCGCTGCGACGTGAGGCCTTCATAGCGACCGTAGTCGACTTCCTTGAGCAGGTCGGTGATCTCCGGGTCGTCAAAGCCGGCGAGCTCTGCTGTGCGAAGCGCCCGCTGCATCGGGCTCGAGTAGACGGCGTCGAAGGCGATCCCGCGCAGCCTGCGGCCAAGCTTTCGCGAGTTGGCCTCGCCGCGAGCGGTGAGCGAAAGGTCTGTGACGCCTGTGTGCTGTCCGGAGAGGCTCCAGTCGGTCTCGCCGTGACGGGCGAGATACAGGTCGAGGCTCAGGCGGGCTTGCCCATCATCTCGGGTCGTCCGGAGCGGAGGGAGCGGCTCGCGCTCTCGATCACCGCGCCGGCGCGCACGCGCTGCCCGGGCCGGACGCAGACGAGGCCGACCGCGGCCTGGCCACCCTGCGGTTTGAGCGCGTCGTTCACCGCCGCCAGGACTCGATTGGCGGCGTGCGCGGTGCCCGCGACGTCGGTGTCCGGCAGGATGGCCAGCAGCTGCGGGGGAGTCCGGCCCAGGACCCCCGGAGTGTCGACGTCGCGCACCGTGCCCGCGAGCGCGGCGGCCATCGTTTTCAGCGCCTCGTCAGCGGGCAGCGCCCCGTTGGCTTCGATGAGGAGGACGCCGAGGTTGCGCTGGTATCGGTGCGCGCGCGCGAGCTCGTCCTCGAGCACCGGTCGCACGAAGCGATCGTTGAAAAGACCTGTCGTGCGATCGACGATGTGCAGCGGCTCGGCCTGTGGATCGTCGGCTCGCACGCCACACGAGGGACAGAACACCGCGCCGTGGGGTAGAGATGAACCGCAAGCCTGGCAAGTCTGTGCCTCGGGCCGGCGGCGGAGGAAGTCGCCAATCGGCATTCGGTAAAGCCTATCAGTCGTGTTCGCCATTCCCTTTTTGGTCCCTTAACAGCCTGGGTTGTCCCGGTTCCCGTCGAATCCTAAGCTCGAGCGAGGTGTGCTGGCGGGGGAGGGACGGCCACGGTGGAGGGCCCACCGCCACGTGTGAAAACTTGCGGGGCGCGCGCCTCAGCCGACTGCGGCGGCCGGGCTCGACAGCCATGCCTCGGCCCACTCCGCGACTGCGGCCAGCACCGGTCCCAGCGCCCGTCCTCGAGAGGTCAGTCGATAGCTCACCCGCACCGGCGGACCAGGATCGACGAGCCGCTCGACGATGCCTTCCGTCTCCAGCTCGCGCAGCCGCTCGGTCAAGACGCGATCGCTGATCCCAGGTATCCCAGCGAGCAGCTGATTGAAGCGCGCGGGAGCCGGTATGAGTGCCTTCACCACTGCCCCGGTCCAGCGTTTCCCTATCAGCTCGATCGCGCGCTGAAAGGGCGCGCTGTAGTCGAGGCCCCCTCCGACCATGGGGAGTGATTCTATGCGCTATCGGTCGTGGGCGAAAGGACCGGGTGGGTGTTTTCCACAAGTATTTTTTTCGAGCCACAATCAGGCATCGTGTGCAGGCGGCGCGGCGTCGCGAAGATGTTGACGCGGCAACGTTCATGAGGGTGCGATGGAGCTAACCGGCAGGGTCGTCGTGGTCTCCGGCGGCGCGCGTGGCATCGGGCGGGCGCTGGCTCGACGATGTGTCGAAGAGGGGGCGCAGGCGGTCGTCGTCGCCGACATCGACGGTCGCGGAGCCGCCGCGCTCGCTCACGAGATCGGCGCCACCTCGCTTGGTTGCGATGTCTCGCGCGAGGCCGACGTCATCCGTCTCGTCCGGCACGTCGAGGAGGCACATGGACGCATCGACGTCTTCTGCTCCAATGCAGGCATCGCTGTCGCAGGTGGTCCCGAGGCGCCGGACAGCGAGTGGCAAAGGATCTGGGAGGTCAACGTCATGGCGCACGTGTACGTCGCGCGCCATGTCCTGCCGGGCATGCTCGCGCGCAAGGAGGGTTACCTGGTCGGCACGGTCTCGGCCGCCGGTCTTCTGAATCATTTCTTCGCCGCGCCGTACGGCGTGACCAAAGCCGCGGCCCTTTCCTTCTTCGAGTGGCTCGCGATCGTGCACGGCGATGAGGGCATTCGCGTCTCCTGCCTCTGCCCTCAGGGCGTGAGGACGGACATGCTGGCCAAGGAACGCGACCTGCTCGGCATCGATTTCCTCGCGGCCGGAGCGCTGGAGCCCGACGCGGTCGCCGAAGCGGTGGTCAAAGGCATCGCCGATGAGCGATTCCTCATCCTGCCCCATCCCGAAGTCGCCGAATACTTCCGGCGCAAGGCGGGTGACTACGACCGCTGGCTGCGCGGCATGCGCCGCCTGCGCGCCGGCCTGCTGGCGACCGCGCCCTGATTGCGCTGGCTTGCCCTCGCCGCGGGAGCGGCGCTGACGGTGCTCGCGTTCGCCGCCGCGACACGTGTGGTCGACACGCGAGAAGGCCTCATCGCCGAGATCGTCACCCTGCTCGCCGGGTTGGCGGGGATCAGCCTGCTCACCTATGCCTTCGTGGCGAGGAACAGGCCATCGGCCGTGCAACCCTCGCCGGCGAGAGCGCCCGAGGCGCGCCGTCCTCGTGCCAGGCGCGACCTTCTGCTGGGCGCGGCCGGCATCGCGGTCGCGCTCGTCCTGCTGACCGGGCTGGCCATCAGCGGAGGCCCGCTGTGGGCCGGCTTCGGGCTGGCGATCCTGCTCCCGATGCTCGCCGGAAGCGTGTATCTGTGCGTGCGCTACTTGCGCGCTAGTCCTTGAGGGCGAGGATCTCGCCGACCAGGTAGAGCGAGCCGCAGACCAGCACGTCCCCGTCTGGGCCCGCGAGCTGCTTGGCGCGCTCCAGCGCGGCGGCGGCCGGGCGGGCCACGGAACCGCCGGCTCCATAAAGCTCGTCGAGCACCTCGGGCTCGATCACGTGACCGTGCGCGCTGGCCGCCTCCGTGAAGACGACCGCGTCGGGCCGCAGCGTGCGGAGCGCGTCCAGCAGCTGCACGGGATCGCGCTCGCTCAGCATCGCGAAGACCGCCACCAGCCGCTCGTCGCCGATGAGCCGCCGCAGGGCGGCGCCCGACTTGACCATCGCGGCAGGGTTGTGGCCGCCGTCGAGGATCACGCGGGGATGCTCTTCGATCACCTGCATCCGCCCCGGCCAGCGCGCGGCCGCGAGCCCGGAACGCACGGCGTCGTCGTCGATGTCGTCGATCAGGTGCGCGGCGGCGACCGCCAGGGCCGCGTTCTCCGGCTGATAGTCGCCGACGAGGGCGAGGTGCAGATCGCGGTGCTCGAAACCAGGCCCGGACACGCGCATGCGGTGGCCGTCCCAGCCCAGCGGCTCAGAGTCGAGAACGATCTCGCGGCCCAGGCGCCACACCGGGGCGCCGACCTCCGCAGCGCGCCCCTCGACGACGTCCAGCGCCTCGCCGCGGCATCCAGTGACGACCCGGTCGCCAGGCTTGATGATGGCCGCCTTCTCACGCGCGATCTCCAGGATCGTGTTGCCCAGGTACTTCTGATGGTCCAGGTCGACGTTGGTGATCACCGACACGCCGAGGTCGAGGGCGTTCGTGGCGTCGAGCCGACCGCCCAGCCCCACCTCGCAGACCAGCGTGTCGATGCGAGGGGCCAGGTAGTCGAGCGCCAGCACCGTCAGCATCTCGAACTCGGTCGCCGGGCCCATCTCCGATGCGATCGCGTCGAACGCGGGCAGCAGCGACTCGAGCGTGGCCGCGAAGTCCGCCTCGCTGATCGGCCGCCCGTTCAGCTCGACGCGCTCCGTGTACGAGATGAGATGAGGCTTCGGCATGAAGCCCACCGAGTGTCCCGCGGCGCGCAGGATCGACGTGAGGCACACGCCTGTCGAGCCCTTGCCGTTGGTGCCGGCGATCAGCGCACCCTTCAGCCCGCGGTCCGGCGCGCCGATGCGGTCGAGCAGGGCCCGCGTCCTCTCCGTGCCGAGCTTCATCGCAAAGCGACCTTGCTTGGAGATGAACTCCAGCGCTTCGGGGTATGTCACGGCGCCACCAGCATGCGGCTAGGCTGACGCGGCTTCGATCGCGTAGAAATCGGAGTCGAGCATCACAGTGCGCGTCATGCGCAGGCCCGCCGCGTCGAGCAGCAATGCGTACTCGGCGGTCGTTCGCTCGCGACCACCAAGCACCACCATCATGTGGAGGTCGCTCATCACGGTGGCGAGCTCGAGGCCCGGCGACTCGACGCGGTCAGGCAGAAATCTTTCGACGAGGACGAGCCTCGCCGACGGCTTCATGGCCTGCTGGCACGCGGAGAGGATCGCGGTCGCGAGCCCGTCGTCCCAGTCGTGGACGATCGACTTCAACAGATAGAGGTCTCCTGACGCCGGGATCGATTCGAAGAAACTGCCTTCGACCAAGGTGACGCGTTCATCCACGTCCGCGGTCCGCATGCGCTCCGCGGCGCCCGCCAGCCCGGCGGGGAGGTCGAACAGGATGCCCTGGGCATGTGGGAGCTTCACGAGCACCGCCGCGAGGAGCGCGCCGTTGCCGCCGCCCACGTCGATGACGGTGTCGACGCCGTGCAGGTCGTAGCCGGCGACAAAGGCCGCGCCCACGCGGTCGCTGGTCTCGGCCATGGCGGCGTTGAAGAGCGCGGCGTCGTCTGGGTCGTCGGCCATCTTCTCCCAGCGGTTCTTGCCGTACACGTGCTCGAACACCGGTCCGCCCGTCTCCAGCGCGTGCTGCAGCTCGGCCCAGGCCCGATAGCCCTCCTTGCTCAACATCAACGTCATGTTGCGCAGGCCCGGCCGGTCGGACCGAAACCAGTCCGAGGTCGTCGTGGGGCGGTACCGGCCTCCTGCATCTTCTTCGAAGAAGCCCAATGCAGCCAGGCCTCGCAGCACGCGGCGCATCGACGGTGCATGCGTCTTCGTCATCGCGGCCAGGGCCGCAGGCTCGCCGTGTCCCGCCGCGACGAGGTCGGGCAGCTTCAGCCGGCACGCCGCGACCACGAGCTGGTAGCCCCGAAACCCGTTGAGCAGCCAGATCGCCTCCGCCGGCGGGCGTTCAGCCACGGCGGCGGACCTCGGCCTCATACGTGTTCTTGATCAGCAGCGCGCGCGTCATCGGTCCGACGCCCCCTGGGTTCGGCGTCAGCCATCCCGCGACCTCCTCGACGCCGGGCCCGAGGTCGCCCACCTGCCGGCCGTCGACGAAGTTCGTGCTCACGTCGACCACCGCCGCCCCTGGCTTGACCATGTCCCGACCGATCAGGTTGGCGCGGCCGGCCGCCGCGACCAGGATGTCCGCGGTCCTCGTGTGCGCGGCCAGGTCTCGGGTCTTCGTGTGGCAGATCGTCACGGTAGCGTTGCGCCTCAACAGCAGCAGCGCCGCCGGCCTGCCGACCAAGTTGCTGCGTCCCACCACGACGGCGTTGGCGCCCTCGATCGCGATGCCAGAGCGCTCGAGCAGCAGGACGATGCCCGAGGGCGTGGCCGGCTCGATCCCACCCGGCAGGCCAAGCGCGACCAGGCCCGCGTTGATGGGGTGGAACCCGTCGACGTCCTTCGCCGGGTCGAGGGCGAAGATGACCCTCCGCACGTCGATCTGCTTGGGCGTGGGCTGCTGGACCAGGATGCCGCTCACCGAGTCGTCACGATTCAGGCGGTCGACGAGCGCCAGCAGCTCTTCGGTCGTCGTGGCGGCGGGGAGCCGGTGGTCCTCCGACTCGATGCCGACGATGCGCGCGTTGCGCTGCTTCAGCGCCACGTACTTGGCCGATGCGGGATCGTCGCCCACGAGCACCGTGGCGAGTCGCGGCCGCGGCTTGCCGTCCGCCACCCGCTCCCCCACCGCGCCGGCGATCTCGTCGAAGACCCGCTTCGCGACGGCCCGTCCGTCGAGGACCTGAGCGGTCACTCGAGACCCAGCTGGCGCCGCGCGGCCTCGGCGACGATCCGCATGACCTCGCGCAGGTCACGACCGCTCTCACGCGAGATGCGGCGGCAGTCCTCGTACTCGGGCGCCACGTCGACGGCCAGCCCGCCCAGCTCCTTCACCTTGACGTGGGCCGTGCCGACCGCCGTCGACACCTCGATCACGCGCCGGGAGGCGAGGACGCGGTCAACGGGCGTCAGTCGCATGCCGAGCGTGGTGCTGTGGCGAAGCAGGTGGTCGGTCAGGCGCGCCACCAGCTCCGGCGGCGCCATCACCGCGACCAGGTGGCCCGCGCGCCCTTTCTTCATCAGCGCGGGGACCACAGTCACGTCGAGCGCGCCCGCCGCCATCAGGTCTTCGGTCAGCGCCGCGATGATGTTCGGCGCCATGTCGTCCAGGTTGGTCTCGATCAGCGTCACGCCCGTCTCGGTCGCGACCTCCTCGCCGAGCCACAGCGCCAGCGCGTTGCCAGGCGACGGGTTGGCGCCGACGCCGTACCCGACGCGGCGCAGAGACATCGCCGGCCGCGCAAAGGTCGCGGCCGCGGCCAGGATGGCCGCGCCCGTCGGCGTGACCAGCTCACGCCCCTCGTCCCGCGCCTGCAGCTGCGCCCCACTGCCCTCGAGGATGCGCAGGGTCGCGGGAGCGGGGCGGGACATGGGAAGCGGCGACGCGTACGCGCGCTCGACCTCGAGCGACTGCAGCAGCCAGAACGCGCCGACGACATCGACCAGCGTGTCGGCGCCGCCCAGCTCGTGCAGGTGCAGCTTCTCCTCGGGCACGTCGTGGATGCGCGACTCGACCCTGGCGATCCGGTTGACCGCGTCGAGCGCTTTTGCCTTCACCGCGTCGGGGGCGCCGGACTCCTCGACCACCGCGCGGAGGGCAGGCACCGTCCGTTCGACGCGGTCGTTCACGTTGACGATGACCCGCGTGCCAGAGGCGTGGCCGCGCGACTCGCGCCTGACCTCCAGCGTCACCTCGTCGCCGAGGCGCATCGCCTCCACGGCGGCGTCCAGCAGCGCCCGGTCGGCGCCGCAGTCGAGCAACGCCCCGAGCGTCATGTCGCCCGAGATGCCGGAGAAGCAGTCGAAGTAAGCAATCATCGTGCGCGCGTCCTATTAATACGGACCGCCGCGGAGTCGATCGGCTGCATGCTCGCCGGGCGCTTGGCAACGCGGACGGAAACGTGGGCCACGCCGGGCACCTGGAGCGCCTGGTCGGCGATGCGGGCGGCAAGCGTTTCGAGCAGGCTCGCTGGCGGCCCTTCGATCACCGAGCGGGCGATGGCGCGGAGCTTGCGGTAATCGACGGTGTCCGCCACCTGGTCGGAGCGCCCGGCCTTCTCGACGTCCGCCTCGACCTCGATGTCGACCTTGAACTCCTGGGCCTGCTCGCGCTCGGCGTCGCGCACGCCATGCCTGCCCTGGAACGACATCCCGCGCAGCTCGATCCGGTCGGCGTGATCCATTGCGCAAATTGTTCGCCAAATACACTCTTCCGCGTGGTGCGCGCCGCGACCGAGGACGACCTCGAGGCGATCAACGACATCTACAACCACTACGTCGCAGAGACGCACATCACCTTCGACGACGAGCCGATGTCGCTGGAGGGACGGCGCGAGTGGTTCAGCCACTACGCCCCGACGGGACGTCACCGCGTGCTCGTCTCGACCGCCGACGGCCAGGTCACCGGCTATGCGTCGAGCAGCCGGTTCCGGCCCAAACCGGGCTACCTCACGTCGGTCGAGAGCAGCATCTATCTCGCGCCCGACGCGGTGGGCCGGGGCATCGGCTCAAAGCTCTACGCGGCGCTGTTCGAGGCGCTCGAGGGCGAAGACATACATCGCGCCTACGCCGGCATCGCGCTGCCCAACCCGGCCTCCATCGCCCTGCACGAGCGCTTCGGCTTCAAGCGTGTCGCGCATTTCTCTGAGCAGGGTCGCAAGTTCGGCCGCTACTGGGACGTCGACTGGTTCGAGAAGCCCTTCGGGGACTAGCCCCCGGCTGGGCTGGCCTGGGCTCCCGGGTTGCCGAAGACGGCGCCGCCGATCTGAATCGTCGTCGCCTTGATGCTGCCGTCCGCCTGTCGTGTGCCGATGATCGTGACCGTGACGTTGTCCTGCAGGTCCGACGTGTTGCCGGCGACGTTCTTGGACACCTGGACCGTGTTGCCGAAGACGATCTTCACGTCGCAGCTTGTGTTGGTCAGCGTCATCGATGAGGAGGTGAGGTCGCTGATCGTGCCTCGAGCGACAGCCTGTGAGCCGGGCGAGGGCGAGGGCGCGCCTGGGCTTGGGCACACGGCGTTCAGACGGGCGCCGCCGCCTGCTCCGCCGGCGAAGCCGCCAGGTGCGCGTGACGCGGACCGCGGCGTGTTGCTGCTGGTGCTTGCGTTCACGTTGTTCTGGCCGACCTTGAATCCGCCGTAGAAGCCGGCGAGCACGCCGACCACGACGAGCAGCGCAACGACGTAGGTCTTCATAGGTCCAACTACTCCTTCACTCGTACCTGAGCGCTTCGATGGGATGCAGCCGCGCGGCGCGGTTGGCCGGATAGATGCCGAAGAAGAGGCCGATCGCCACCGAGACGCAGAACGCGAGCACGACCGAAGACGGCGACACGACTGGCGTCGGAAAGCTCGAGCTCGCGATGGCGGGAATGCTCGGCGCCTCCCTCGCGAGGAGCGCGCCGACCGCGATGCCGAGCGCGCCGCCGAGGCCGCTCAGCACCATCGCCTCGATGAGGAACTGGACGAGGATGTCGCGTCGTCGCGCGCCGATCGCCTTGCGGATGCCGATCTCGCGCGTCCTCTCGGTGACGGTGACCAGCATGATGTTCATGATCCCGATGCCTCCGACGACCAGGGAGATGCCGGCGATCGCCCCGAGCACCAGCGTCAGCGCGGTGGCGATCGAGGTCGCCTGGTTCAGGATGTCCTGCTGGCTCTGGAGCTGAAAATCGGCCTGCGAGACGTCGGAGATTCCGTGCTGCTGCAGCAGGATCGTCGTGATCTCAGTTTCCGCCTGCGTCACCGTGCCGGCCGACGACGCGGACGCGACGATCTGGCTGATCACCTTGCCGCGCGCGCCGGTCAGGTAAGCCCACACGGTGGTGATCGGAGCCACGATGACGTTGTCCTGGGAGCCGAAACCTGTGCCGCCCTTGGCGGCGAACACGCCGATCACGCGGAAGCTCTGGCGACTGATCTTGATCGTCTGCCCGACGGGATCGGCCGAGCCGAACAGGTTGTCGACCACGGTCTGACCCAGAACGACGACGCGGTGGCGCGCGTTGAGGTCGTCCTCTGTGAAGAACGAACCCTCCGCGAGCTGGTAATCGCGCACCTGCGGGAACTGCGTCGTGGTGCCGATCGTCGGCGCGAAGAAGTTCTGGCTGGCGTACGTGATCTGGCCGCCGGTCTGCGTGATGGGGATCGCGGCCACCACGTCCGGATCTTGCCGGCCTGCGTTGATGGCGTCCACGTCCGACTGGGTCAGCGTCTGGCCGGTGCCAAAGCCCTGCGACACGCCGCCCGTGCCCTTCGCGTTGGACGGGTAGACGTAGATCACGTTGGCGCCGAGCGACTGGATCTGGTTGTTGATCTGGACGCTCGCTCCGTTGCCGACTGCGACGAGCAGGATGACCGCGGTGACGCCGATGAGGATGCCGAGCATCGTCAGCGCGCTGCGCAGCCGGTTGGAGAGCAGGCCGTTGGCGGCCATGCGCAGCGCTTCGAACAGGTTCATGCCGCGGTCTGCTCGTCGCGGACGACACGGCCGTCGCGCAGCTCGACGACGCGGCGCGCGAAACGCGCGATGTCCTGCTCGTGCGTGATGAGCACGATGGTCCGGCCCTGCTCCACGTTCAACGTCGACAAGAGGCGCATGATCTCGACGCTCGACGCGCTGTCGAGGTTCCCCGTCGGCTCGTCGGCGAGCAGGATCGCCGGATTGGTGACGAGGGCGCGCGCGATGGCCGCACGCTGCTGCTGGCCGCCCGACAGCTCCGTCGGCTGGTGATGGACGCGGTCGGCCAGGCCCACCGCCCCCAGCGCCTCGCGGGCGCGTTCCGCGCGACCGCCCTCCCCCGCGTATATGAGCGGCATCTCCACGTTGTGCAGCGCGCTCGTGCGCGGGATGAGGTTGAAGCTCTGGAAGACGAATCCGATCTTCCGGTTGCGGATCCGCGCCAGCTGGTCGTCGTTCAGGTTGGCGACGTCGGTGCCGTCGAGCAGGTAGCGCCCGCTGGTCGGAACGTCGAGGCAGCCGACGATGTTCATCAGCGTCGACTTGCCCGACCCGCTCGCGCCCATGATGGCGACGAACTCGCCGTGGCCGACGTGCAGGTCGATGCCCTGCAGCGCCGGCACCTCGAGCTTGCCCATGCGGTAGACCTTGGTCACGCGCTCAAGCGTGATCACCCGCCCGCTCCGATGCGCACGCCGCCGCCGCCGTTGCCGCCTCCGAACCGGCCGCTGTTGGTGCCGCTGCCGGTGGCGGCCCTGACGGTCGGCAGGACGATCTGCTCGCCCTCGTTGACCCCGCCCGTGACCTCGGTGAACTGGTCGCCGACGACGCCGGTCTCGATCGGCGTCTGGACCGGCTGCCCGGCCGAGTAGACGTTCACGTACGCCTGGCCGCCCGTGTGCGTGATCGCCAGGTTGGGCACCACCAGCGCGTTCGCCGACCTGGCCACGGTGACGGTGGCGTTGGCGGTCATGCCTTGCTTCAACGACTGGTGCGTCTGGTTGAGGACGATGGTGGCGTAGTAGCTCACGACCCCGCTCGTGACCGTCGCCGCGCTGGCGACCGCGATCACGTGGCCGCTGATGGTCAGGTTGGGCACCGCGTCGAACGTGACCTGCGCGTCCTGGTTGAACGCGAGCTTGGAGGCGTCGGCCTCGGCGAACGGGATCACGACCTCGAACCCGCTGATGTTGCCGATGACCATGAACGCGCTCGACGCAGCGGACGTCGGCAGCGGGGCCTGGCTGCCCGGCGCCTCAGGCGTGGCGCCGCCGCCGGGCGACGCTGTCTCCCCCACCACGCCGTTGATGCTGTTCACCTCGCCGTCCATCGGCGAGACGAGCGTCGTGGCGGCGAGGTTCTGCTGCGCCGTGGCCACCGCCGCCTGCGCGCTCTGCAGCTGCGCCTGCGCGGAAGCGATCTGGTTGGGCTTGGTCTCGGTCTGCGTCTTCAGCTGGTCCTGGGCGCTGGTCAGCGACGCGGCCGCCTGGTTGACGCTGCGCTGGCCGCTGACCTTGTCGGCCGTCTGCCTGGCGGTGTCCGTGGCGAGCTTCGCCTGGTCCGCGTTGACCTGCGCCGCCTGCGTGTTGACGGTCAGCTGGTCGGCGTTGACCGCCGACTGGGCCGACGACACGGCCGTGAAATCGGTGAGGCACGCCGTCGAATACGTCGCGTACTGCTGGCTCTGGCAGCCGTCGGTGTTGAACGTCGTGATCGCGGTGTCCAGCGCTGACTTGTCGGTAGCGAGCTTCTGCACCGCGGCCTGGTACACGGCGTTGAAGCTCAGCGACTGCTGGTCGGCGGCCAGCTGGCTCTGGTCCATGGCGACCTGGCCGGCGTCCTGCGTGTTGGTCAGGTTGGTCTGCGCGACCGTGTCGTTGTACGTCTGCTGTGCCGTGGCGACGCTGTCCTGCAGCTGCGTGATCTGGTTCTGCGTGAGCGGGGTCTCGACCGCCTGCAGGTTGGCCTGCGCGGTGGCGAGGTTGGCCTCGGCCTGCGTGACGGCGTTCTGCTCCGCGCTCGAGTCGATCCTGGCCAGCGTCTGCCCGGCGGTCACGTGGTCGCCGACGCGGACGTCGATCTCGGTGAGCGTGCCCGCGACCTTGAAGTTGACGTTGGCCTGGGACTGCGGCTCGAGGTTGCCGGAGCCCGTGATGCTCGAGGTCACGGTGCGGCGGGCGACGGTGTACAGGTTCACCGAGCTGCCCGTCTTGTTGCCCGGCACGAACAAGTCGCGATAGATCAGGGTGCCGAGGACGAGCGCCACGATGGCGAGCCCGGCGACGACCAGCCGCGTCCTGCTGAAAAGGTCGACTAACACAATCCCTCCCTCCGGTCAGAGATCACCAGTTGAGATCGCCGAAAGACCAGCCACCCGAGCCCCCAAAGCGAGTCACCACCGCCAGCCCCAGCCCGACCAGCGCGACCGCGGCGAGCGCGAAGACACCTGCGTAGGGGATCACCGCGAGGTCGAACACGACGAGCGCGCCGGCGAGCGCGGCGACCAGCGGGTGCGCGCTGGGCAGGTGCAGCCGGCGGTGCAGCAGCCGGCCGATCGCCAGCGAGATGCACGCGATGCCGAAGAGCGCGGCCACGAGCGCGACCAGCAGCACCAGCGGCACCACCGCCAGAAACAGCAGCGTGAAACGCAGCAGCGTGATGGCGGCCGCGGCGAGAAGGACGACCGCGAGGCCAGCCCCGAGCGCGATGCCCGCGCTGTAGCGGGATTCGAGGCGCTCGACGGCGGTGCGCGCGCGGGACGGAAACAAGACAAGAGCCGCCAGCGCGAGCAGGACCAGGCCGGCCCCGTTGGTCAGAAACGCACGCAGGGCCTCGTACGGGCTCAGCGGCCCCAGGCCAAGGATCGGCTGGAGCACCATCTTCTCGCCCAGGCGGCTGCGGTCGAACTGCATCGTCTGCGTGCGGCCCGGTTTCGGCGAGATGACGACGGTCTTGCCGCCGAGCATCACGCCAGGCAGCGGTCCGGTGAACTTGGTGCTCGTGTCGGCGATCGAGAGCAGGATGCCGGCCAGGGTCAGGGCGCCGATCAGGATCACCCACGACCAGCGCCGGAGCGGGTGCGGGCGCGGCGCGTCACTCACTGGCGGCTCGGCGCGATGCGGGGGCGATCTGGATCAGCACCCACAGGTGGTAAGCGGCGATCGCGGCCAGGGCGATGAGGGCGATCACGAGCAGCACGTCGACCTGCGGCACGCTGGGCAGCCGCCCGGTCCCCGAGCTCCACCCCGCAAGCCCCTGCAGGTCGCCGACGATGCCCGACGCGATGGCGGACAGCCCGTCGAGCCCCGACAGGTACCAGAGGATGAAGGCCGCGAGGACGGCCTCGGGCGCGAGCAGGGTCCACGCACGCCGGTACCCCTGGCGCTGGGGAACGATGGCGCTCATGACGTCGCCGACGAGCGAGGCGGGCGCTGCCGGAGCGGCCAGCGCCTTCAGCCGGAACGGCACCGACACCGCCTGGTCGTGCTGGCGCCGGCAGTCCGCGCAGCCGGCGAGGTGGTCGCGCACGGCCACGGCCAGCGCGGGATCGGTCACGGCCAGGTCGCCGTCGACGTAGGGCTCGAGCAGGACGCGCACGCGCGCGCAGGCGAGCCCGGGTGCAGGTGTCATCGGTGCGACGCCTCCGCTTCCTCGGCTTCGGCGAGCGAGTTGCGCAACTGCGCGCGGGCTCGGTGCAGGCGCGACTTCACCGCCGCGACCGAGACGTTGAGCGTCAGGCTCACCTGCTCGACCGAGAGGTCAGCGTAGTAATGAAGAAGGACGGGCAGCCGGTAGGCGGGGTCGAGCTGGGCGAGCGCCTGGACGAGGGCCGGGTCGTGCGCTCCGCGGGTCGACTCCGGGTCGATGGCGTCGACGTTCGGCTCGGCCGGCACCGGAACCCGCTTGCGCCGGTAGTTGATGGTCGTGTTGGCGGCAAGCTTCCAGAACCAGGGTTCGAAGGGGCGCTCCGAGTCGAAGCGGTCGAGGTTGCGGTAGAGCTTGACGAAGATCTCCTGCGCGAGGTCGTGGGCCTCGGCGGCGTCACGGAGGTGGTGGTAGGCGAAGCCGTAGACCCTCCGCTGCAGCCGGCGGACGAGCTCCTCGAACGCGTCGAGGTCGCCGTGGGTCGCGAGGCGGACGAGCTGGCCGGGCGCGACCGCCGAGGTTGGCCAGGGCTCGCTCAGGGTAAGCGCCTCCACCGCCACCTCGGCACGCATCAAACCTAAGTACCCAGGCTGGGAATTCGGGGTTGCGCGCCTTAGAGATCGCTGGGAAAACGCTGGACGTCCCGGCTGGAATACTTTCAGCCGGATATCCGGTTGTGTATATTCCAGATGGAATATATGGACGACGCCACCATCGCCGCGGACGTGTCTCCGCTCGCGCTCTCGATCCTCGAGCTGCTGCACGAGCGGCCGATGCACCCCTACGAGCTGGCAGCCACCATGCGTGCCCGGCACCACGACGAGTTCGTGCGGCTCAATTTCGGCTCCCTCTATCACACCGTCGAGGTCCTGGAGCGGAACGGCTGGGTCGTGCCCTCCGAGCGAGAGAAGGAGGGCCGGCGGCCCGAGCGGACGGTCTATCGCGTCAGCGACGCGGGTCGCGATGTCCTGCAGCGGGTCGTGAGCGACATCCTGGCGAACCCCCGGCGGGAGTACCTGCACTTCTCGGCAGGGCTGATGTTCATGCACCACCTGTCTGCCGAGGCCGCCGTGCAACGCCTCGAAGAGCGCTCACAGGCTCTGCTCAAGGTGATCACGAAACTTTCACAGATTCTCGATGAGGTACAGGCCAGTCACACCCGGCTGTCGGTAATCGAGCTCGAGCACAAGATCGCGGTGCTCAAGGCTGAGCGGGCGTGGGTCGACAAGATCGCGAAGGAGATCGCGGACGGAAAGCTGGAGTGGCGGGCCGGCAGCAAGGCCGGAGATGAAATGTTGGGGAGGAAACATGGCGCAGGCACGCACTAATCCGTGGTTGGTCCTGCTGGTCCTGACGACCGGGTTTTTCATGATCATGCTGGACACGACGATCGTCAACGTGGCGATCCCCGCCATGAGCGCTGGTCTGAACACGACACTGGACCAGATCCTCTGGGTCATCAACGCGTACGTCCTCGTCTACGCGGTGCTGCTCATCACGGCCGGGCGCCTGGGTGACCTGTATGGCCAACGGACGCTGTTTGCGATCGGACTGCTCATCTTCACGGTCGCGTCCGCCCTCTGCGGCCTGTCGCAAACCGCGTCGGAGCTGATCGCGGCGCGCGTCCTGCAAGGAGTTGGTGGCGCGCTGCTCACCCCTCAGACGCTCGCCATCCTCACGTCGATCTTTCCGCCCGAGCGCCGTGGCGCGGCGTTCGGAGTGTGGGGCGGCGTCGCCGGCCTCGCCACGCTGGCCGGGCCGACGCTCGGTGGCGCGATCATCACGTACATCGATTGGCGGTGGATCTTCTACGTCAACGTGCCGATCGGCATCGCGGCGCTCGTCGCGACCTTCCTCATCATCCCTGACCTGCGGCCAGGCCGATCCCACGGCTGGGACGTCATCGGCATCGTCCTCGCAACCGCGAGTCTCTTCGCGATCACCTTCGGGCTGATCGAAGGCGAGCGCTACAGCTGGGGGCAGATCGAGTCGCTGTCGATAACGATCCCCGAGGTCATCGGCGCCGGCGTCGTCCTGCTGGTCCTGTTCATCATCTGGGAGCGCTATCAGCGCGAGCCGCTGGTGCCGCTCAACCTGTTTCGTGAGCGCAACTTCGCGGTGGCCAACTGGTTGGCCGCGGCGGTCAGCTTTGGGATGCTGAGCACGTTCCTTCCCTTCACCATCTACCTGCAGTCCGCCCGCGGCTTTTCGGCCCTGACGGCGGGACTGACCCTGGCGCCCATGTCTCTGACCTCCATGGTCACGGCGCCTTTCGCCGGCCGGATGGTCGACCGCATCGGCGGCAAGTACATCCTGATGACCGGCATCTCTCTCTTCGCCGTCGGCATCAGCGGCCTGGCCTATTTCGCCGGGCCCGATTCGACCTGGATCAACTTTCTCGGGCCCGCCATCTTGGCCGGACTGGGCATCGGCATGACGTTCGCGCCGATGACCACCGTCGCCATGCGCAACATCAAGCCGCAGGTCGCCGGCTCGGCGTCGGCCGTGTTGAACACGATCCGGCAGCTCGGCGCGGTCATCGGCAGCGCCGTCATCGGCGCGCTGTTGCAAAATCGCCTCGCGGTCACGCTGCACGACCAGGCGGTGAGCCAATCGACCTCACTGCCCGAGTCCTTCCGTGCGCAGTTCGTCGCGGTCTTCACCAACATCTCCTCGAAGGGATTCCAGATCGGCGCCGGGCAAAGCGGCGCCACGCTGCCGTCTGGGATTCCGGCCGCGGTCGCGCACCAGCTGTCGGTGCTGGCCCACGACGTTTTCGTCAGCGGCTACATCGACGCCATGAAGCAGACCATGGTGCTGCCCGTCGCGTTTCTCTTGCTCACCGCCGCCAGCGCGCTTCTCATCCAGCGTGGGTCACGCGCCGCGGTAGCCGAGCCGGTACAGCGAGAAGAGGTCAGGGCGGCGGCCGGCTAGAGGCGTCCTCCCGAGACGAGCTTCAGCACGGCGAGCAGGACGGCGGCGCCGATGAAGGCGACGACGATGCTGCCCCAGAAGCCGACCGTCCCGCTGGCGCCGAACAGCGAGTGCAAGAGGAAGCCGCCGATGAGGGCGCCGGCCACGCCGACCACGACGTCGGCGACGCAGCCAAAACCGCGGCCCGCCACGACGCGGGCCGCGATCGCGCCGGCGATCAGGCCCACGAGAATCCATCCGATCAGGGATCCCGGGTCGAGGTTCAGGCCCGAGGCCAGCGGGATTCCTGCCGCGAGTCCCATCGCTGTCATCTGCGCAACCAGCCGGCGATGATGTCGAAAACCTCCCCACTCCCGAGGTCATTGAAAGGTTCATGGTATCGGCCTTCGAGCATGCGGAGCTCACTTGCTTCGGGCGCACGGTCGTGCAGCTCCTGGCTGCCCGAGGGGTCGATGAGCCGGTCGGCCGTGCCGGCGAGGATGAGGAAGGGCAGCGTGATCTCGCCGGCGCGGGCCAGGTCTTCCGCCGCCGCCGTCTGCCACTCGGCGTAGAGGCGGGCCGAGATCTTGCCGTGCACCAGCGGGTCCGACCTGTAGGCCTGCACGACCTCGGGGATCCGGGACACGGTGCCGGCATCAACCTCGTTGTCCATCGATAGCCGGGGCGCGATGTTCGCCATCCACATGCCCAGGGTGGATTTCCAGGCGGGCACTTTGGCCTTGAGCCTCAGCGCCGGGCTGGAGAGGACGAATCGCCGCGCGCGGGACAGCTTGCCGGCCAGCGCGGCGCTCAGCACGACCACGCCGCCGAAGGAGTGACCAAGCGGGACGACCTCGCCGGCTGCTTGTGACTCGACGTGATGCAGAAATGTGGACGAGTCGTCGACCCAGATCGACCACGAATCGACGTGCCCGCGCTGCCCGGGGCTCGCGCCATGGCCCCTCAGGTCGAGCGCGAAGGTCGCCATCCGGTGCGCCGCCATCCCCTGCGCGAAGCGGTCGTAGCGTCCGCTGTGCTCGCCGAGCCCATGGACGACAGCGAAAGTGTGGGTGGCATTGGGCACGTGCCACGCGCGATAGGCGATCCTGGTGCCGCCGGCGGAAACGAAAGTGCCTTGACTTACCTGCGCGCTGTCAAGCGCCAAGGTGGCCGAATCCCCGCAGGATCTTGAGCGCTTCCTGCTCAGCCTCGAGCAGCGTCGGAGCGTACGCCCGGATGCCGCACAGGGCGTAGGCCCACTCCGGGCTGGGCGGGCTCTGCGAGTGGAGGCGGAAGGTCGGCGGATAGAAGAAGATGCGCTCGCCCTCGACCTTTTTGATCACGGGCCGTTTGGCGAGGACGTCTTCGAGGGACTGGCCGCTGGGCAGGCGGCCCGACTCGAAATCGAGGCGGCGCAGCTTGGCCAGGGGATGGTCCTCGTCGCGGATGGAGGTGCGGATGCCGTACTCCGCGCTGAGGTCGCGCATGAAGATCGTGATGATCAGGGCGTCGGTCTCGTCGCCCGCCATCTTCACGAAGCCGGCCGCGCTGAGGTCCCTGCCTTCGTGGTGGCGGAGATGACGAAAGAACTCCATCTCGAAGAGTCCGCGCGACTGCGAGCTCGCGACCCATGGCGCGCCGCAGCGCCACGTGCGGACGCCCGCCAGCGCGCCGAACTGCTCGTGCACGCGTTCGAGTCGATGCTCGGGGAGATCGTGCAACCGATAGTGGAGGACGCGAGGCATGCCTCGACCAAGCCTACAGGTCAGGGCGGGGGTCTCGGCAGCGTTCGGGCGGTGCGCATCACCTCCTCCTGCCAGGGCGGCGCCTGGACTCGGACGCCCAGTCGGTCGGGCCCGGCGGCGAGCAAGAAGTCGCCGCGATGAGCCGTCTCGAGCAAGCCTCGCTGGCGAGGGCTCAATCGAAATGCGTCCTGCAGCTTGGCGGCCTCGCCGGGCCGCTGGGCGCCAAAGAACACGAGTGCGGGGTTGGCGGCCACCACGGATCCCTGGTCGGAGCTCAGCAGGTCGCCTGGGTTCTGGGTCGCGAAGATCAGCGATCCGTCGTACTTGCGGATGCGCCGCGCCAGGCTGACGACGAAGCGGCGGATGGTGGGGTCTTCGAAGAGCAAACCGAGCTCGTCGATGACGAGAAGCCGGCGGCGGTCCTTGCGCTTGATGCGCGTCCACAGCGCCTCCGCGAGCAGGAAGTGGACGGGTGCGACCATCTCGTCGCGCAGCTCGCGCATGCCGAAGACGACGATCGGCGCGTCGAGGTCGACGTTGGTCGGGGCACTGAACATCTGGCCGAGGCTGCCGGTGACCCAGCGGTGGAGGATGATCGCGACGCGGTCGCCACGTGGCAGCCGATGCTTCACGTCGCGCAGCACAGGCTGAGCGACCTCGTCGTACGCACGGCGGACCGCGCCCTCGACCACGGCACGCTCCGCCTCGTCGAGGCCGCCGCAGATGCACGCGCACAGGTCGACCGCGTCCGCCGCCGCGGGACCGATCCAGGACTCGTCGCGACCTTCCGACGGCCTGAGGTCGAGGACGTTGAGGGCGTGACCGGAGCCAAGAGCCAGCCGCACGTCGATGCCGCCCAGCCTGCGCGCCAGGCCGCCGTACTCGTGCTCGGGGTCGACGATGTAGACGGTGATCCCACGGCCGAGGGCGCCCATCGCGAGCGTCGACAGGAGGTACGTCTTGCCGGCGCCTGAGTGCCCGAAGACGGCGATGTTGGCGTTGGCGTAGAGGCGCTGGTCGAACGGATCGACGAGGACTGGCGCTCCGGTGGCGCGGTTGCGGCCGATCAAGAAACCGTTCGGCTGACGCAGCTCGGCGTCATGCCACGGAATGAAGGTGGTGAGGGCGGTCGAGTCGAGGACTCGTTTGCGCTCCAGGCGGTCGGGTCCGCCGGGGCGAGTGGCGAGGTAACCGTCGAGCATCCGAAAGGTGCAGGACCGCAGGTCGCACAGGATGGCGCGCGCCGCGGACTCGATCCTGCGCGAGCCCAGGTCGAGGTCGGCCCGCGTCGGCGACGTGAGGGTGAGGTAGACGGAAACGTGAAACGCCTTGTCCTGGCTCGAGGCAAGGCGGCGCTGCAGGTCTTGGGCGTTCGGCAGGGCTGCGGCGAGCGTGGGGTCAGAGGCGCCGGTGTCCGCATCCACCATGCGCGTCGCGCGCATGTTGACGAGCTGGCGTTGGAGATAGTGGACGATCCATGCGGCGGGCAGCGGCGTGGCGTGCCACGCGAGGGTGAGGTCGAGGCCTGGCGGCAGCAAGCGAAACAACCAGGCGGGCTCGAGCTCGGTGCCGGGCAGCCGCTCGATGCACCAGGTACGGCTGAAGCCGCGGACGTGGAGGAAAGTGGTCGCGGTCTCGGTGCCGAAGGGGGCATCGTCGGGCGGCGATGAGTGGTGAGCGATGCCCATCTCGTCCAGGGCGGCATGGAGCCGCGCGGCGGCCTTGCGGTCAGTGACGAGCGAGGTGGTGACACGATGGGAGCTTGTCGCGCGACGTATGCGCTCGGCGAAGACGAGATCCGCGCCGCGCATGTCGTCCCACCCATCGGGCATCTCGACCGCCTGCGTGGTCTCCTCGGCTTCGACACCCGGCCGCACACGAATGACTACTTGCAGCGGCGAATCGAGGCCGTCGAGAAGGCGCCGAAACGCGTTGAGCCAGCGCACGCGGTCGTCCTCTGCGGCGTCGGCGAATCCGATCGAGTCCGTGTCGATGATGACCACGTCGGGACTGCCTCGCCAGCAGGCCGCGGGCTCGCGCCGCGCGAGGCGGATCATCGCCATCGGAACCGATACGTGGCCGTGACGAAGATCGCCATGTCGGCGAGCCAGCTGTCCACCGCGCGGCCACGCCATCTCCCCCACGCCGCGGCTGCTCCAACCGCCGCGATGCCCAGCGCCGCGGCCCCGCGCACGGGCGGCGTCGCCCAGTGCGCCGACCAAACCGAGAAGGCGGTGAGCAATGCAACGACGAGGTACGCAAGCCTCGTCGGCGTGAGGCCGTAGAGCAGCCTGTCCTCCATATCGACATCGAGAGGGACGCGCGCCGGCATGGCCCAAACGTAGGCGCCTGCCAGCGCGGGGGGAAGCCAGGGTGTTAACTTCTCGGCGCCCTTAAAATCGACAGGCTGGCCCTCTCGCACGCGCTCGCGTAGCTCAACTGGCAGAGCAGGGGACTCTTAATCCCAAGGTTCAGGGTTCGACTCCCTGCGCGAGCACCATCATGTTTGAGCACTTTCCATTGAGCACCATCGGTGGTGGCTGCTGCCCTAGCTCTTGCGAATCTCAGACATGGCCACGCCTGGAGTGAGTCAGATCGCCGACGTACCCAAACTAGGACCTGGCGGGGACTCTGTCCAACGCCAACGGGACCGCCCTGCCTTTTGATCGCCGCACTTCGGATCGCAGGACGTCTTCAGTCTGCAGTGTGGCCCTTATGAGCTGGCCTCCAGCTTTACAGCTTGCGCGAACGTAGCCTTTCTTCGTGAGGCAACCAGGTACCTCACCGACACGAGGTGCAGCAGCGTATAGACGGGCACCATGAAAGTCACCACGATGGCTAGTGGTTGCGTCAGCAGGAGGCCAGAGCTAGGGCTGGTCTGCAGTGCATGGAGCGGCCCCGGAGCGGTGGCGAGCCCAAGAGCCGCGGCGTTGATGAAGTCAAGCAGGCCGAACACATTCCAAATCAGGACTCTTCCCCAGCGTCCCGAGGTGATCCAGCGGCTGGCCAGCAGCGCAGCCGATCCTGCCAAGACATCTCCAAGTCCTGACGGCACCGCAAAGATGGCGGGCAGCACGCCGACCGCTGCCATTACGACGAAGACAGAGCCCGGGATGACCCTCAAAGCGTGCACGGCGATAACACCGGGTTGAATATCTGATTGCGAGATCAGCCGCTGAATCGATGACGAGGTCCACCCGGCTGTTACTCCAACAGCAAGGGGAAGAGCCAGCGAAAGGGCCAGCACCGCCAGTGCAAAGTTGCCGGTGACCGCAGGGCTGACGCCGCCTGCAGCGGCGATCGCGGTGCTCACGGCGAACCAGGCGGCGAGCACAAGCGCGCCGCCGACCACGTAGATGTTCTGATCTCGACCGATTGCACCGGAAGATTTCGCGATTAGCGCAGTCACCAGAATCGACAGGGCAACCGCAGGTCCGGTGACGAACACTTCAGCGAAGAGCTGAACGGGGGTTGTCATCTCATTTCTCCTTCCACTTCCATTTCTCAGGCGCTGACACCGGAGCGACCTTCAGATCCGAGTTCTCATTCGCGATCGCGGCCGCCTCACGCCTCGTAGAAGCCGACCGGCCGCGCAGCCTGGGGCTTGCCGAGAGCTCCAGCTTCCTTGAGAAACTCCGGGATCTCGGGGTCGGAGACGAACTTCGCCCACTCCGCCTCGTCCATGTCGAACAGCCCCCAGACGCGGTTCTCCTCGGTGGG